>C688J14111_10000257_pt1 | contig 13576 bp, 8 predicted proteins | sample HopSoiMetagenom1_FD_14111 | JGI IMG/M metagenome (IMG submission 14111)
AAATGCCGGAGGAGAAGAAACAAGCCACTCTAGAGTTGGAGCTGACTCAGTAATATAAAGAGAAAAGTTGGGCTCAAAGAATGCCGGAGTATACCAAGGATTTGGACTCACTTGTAATGAAGAAGCTAATTGATCATAGAGAATATATATAAATAATAAGGCAGAGGTTAGAGATATGACAGAGCCAAATGACGCAATCATATTCCATCCTGCAAAAGCGTCAGGATAATCCGCTATACGTCTTGGCATGCCTGCCAAGCCCAGGAAATGCATGGGCATAAAAGTTAGGTTAACACCTATAAAGAAACTCCAAAAGTGAATTGTACCTAAAAGTTCGTTATAAGGTTGACCTAATATTTTAGGACTCCAGAAATACCAACCTGAAAAAAGGGCAAAAACAGCTCCCATTGAGAGAACATAGTGGAAATGGGCTCATTAACTCCATACATTTCTGTCTGGATTGGATTATATCTTCATCCGGAAAATGGCTAGCTATTTTCTCGGAGTTACACGTATAATCTCTGAGGATCCCAAAATAATATATATTTTCTCTGGTTTCCTGCTGATTGTCCATTGTTACATCTTTAAAATTGTCACTCATAAATGAGTATTTAAAGCTTTAGGAGTTTCCAGCATACAGTGTAATTTATATCATAATTCATATAATGATAGTTGCAGCTTAAAATACATAAAGAAAAATCAATATTATTTTGGATGATTAAATAAAGGGACATAAGAAACTCGAAATCCATGATAAAGTTGTTTATGTTCAATACGTAAGATTAAAGTATTAGTATTAGTGTGACGATTACCATCCAAATCTTTAACACATTCTCTTAAACTAGAATAAAGTTTAATAAAAGTAGTACCATCAGCAGAGTAAGTATAAACAGGAACACTTGTTTTTCGATCTCTTAATTTAGGTTTAAATTCATTAACATTAGTAAGTGAATTATCAGCATTAAATATTAAATTATATGAAATAAAGTATTCATCTAACCAAAAAAGAGTATCAGATTCACAAAGTAATTTTACCATAGAACCATTTAATTTAGAAAATTTGAGAAATATATTAACACTAGGGAAAGATTTCAGAAGTATTGATTTATCCTTATTATATACATAAATAACACGTCTTACTGTACTTTTACCTTTTATATTAGTTTTAATAGCTTCAAGTTTTTGTTTAGTTAACTCATTTAAACTAATAATATATTTTTTTGCATAAACATCACTTGATTTAGCTACACGTCTAGCTGTATTTATATGAACACCCAAAAAATGAGCAAGTCTTTCATATCCATATATAATGGAATGAAATGTTAAAATATTGAGATCATAAATAAAGATAGGTGTACTTTGAGTTAAAGACCATAATAATTTTTGTTCAGGAGAATGTTTATAATCCCATGCTGCTGCATCAGGTCCTTTTTTATCAAATTGTGGATTAGTATTACCTTTATTACAATTGGAATTTGATATAGGTGCTGCACCTATAGCTATTCGTCTTAAATTATAAATTAAACTATATCTATCTAAATAATATTGTTCTAATAAAATAAAATCTGAAATAGTTGAAATACTATCACGATTAGGTGAAGGACCTAAAACAAAAATTTGCAGATTAAACTCTGATAATCCATATTTTAATATAGCTAAAAAAATCGCACTTCCTCGATTAGATTGATATTTAAGATATGAATTCGTAAAGTAATCTGATAATCTAGAAGATAAATTGATACTACTTCCTATATATTGATGCCCATTTATTTTATTTGTCCATAAATAAACTCCTCTTTTATTTTTATAAGAAGTTCTTATAATTCCTTCTGATTTTAAAACATTTAAGTATTCAATATAACCAGTAGGAAGGGTTGCAATAGAAGTTGATAAATTATTATTCATTTTGTCTTTTACATTATCTACAACATAATATGTTAAAAGTTAACCTCGATCACTCGAGGGATCGGACTATATCTTTATGAATTATAACCATTTGTTCCGTATTTATAATTCAATACATTGCGTATAGTCTCTACAGATCCTACTCATCTATAGATAATAATCAGACTTCCTGAGGAAGCACTCGGCAATAACACAAATTCATGCCAGTACTGCCTGTTTGCCTTGTCTCTGAAAGACCTCACCTATAGACTTTGGTTTCCACGGTATTGTTTCAAATAACTGTAGCTACATATTCGCATTGATGAATATATTATTTGAAATTTCACCGTTCGCCTTCTATAAATAAGATATCCAAGTCTGCCTGCGGGTTTTTGGGGAAATTCCAAATGACGAAAAGGGGCGAAGGTGGCCTTATTTTTTTTTAATTCGCGGTAGATTCGGCATTTTTATACAACCCACAGATCAATGGATATATATTTATATAAACGGATATTAATGAAATAAATATCATAGCAATGTGACCCCATGACACATAAATAACTACACCCAGATGTGTACGTTTACCTAGCTACTCTATTTAATTATTTGGCGCAAAAACCACAATCTAGGAATGAAATATTTAAAATAGTCCACAAGAGTGTGCCTAAATGGGCCCCCTAAATTAATTCTTTATCCATTTGTTGTAACTGTCAAGTTTATGACCTGCCATCTCTTCCTGAAACTTACAGACACTTTTATGATATTTATTTTTATTACTTAAAGTACTATATGAGCTATATTAATATTTGGTTAGACCTTATGTTATATTATATAATTTATACATCATAGATGGATGAATAAAAGGTTCTACAATTCTTTGTATGTTAGCCATAGAATCTCTGCGAATGTAAATTCGAGGGTATTGTCCAAAATATCGTAAGGTACAATTTAATCCATACCTAATAATCAGAACATTCATTAATCGCACTACATCCTTTAGTGAAAAAGAATCAGTACAAAGGATCAAACCACCTTTTTCATTTGTGCCATCCCTCATGATCCAATGAGCTAGAGCTATGGGAGTTAAAAGCTCGTAAATATTATGAGGAATGACTTTTACTTTATTAACATAAAATAGAGGATGTAATTCAGTGAGACATGGCATTGATCGAGTTCTAAATTGGAGCCCATAAAACGATTTCCCTGCAAAGGTTGCAGTAATTAATTGAGGGTAACTAGAACAATAGTGAGATAATAAGTTAAACACAAACCAAAGATACTCAAAATGAGCTAAAGACTGAGAGAATTTTAACAGTGCATTTTTAGCCCAACGTACATTAAAAGAAAGGCAACCATCAGAAAGTATTAATCCAACCATAATTCCTTGTATATGGGAAGGTAGTTTTACCATTGCTAACTGAGTACGGTTATATTTAACTCCAACTGTAGATGTTAAATTACTACCAAAAATAACAAGATCTTTAGATTCCTGCTGTACTTGAGGGGCAAGATTTATGATTTCTTTGACACCATCCGGTGTCATTTCTCTATTTGCTCTAACCCTGTAAAAGTTAAATGTGTTTTTTCTTTCGTTAAATGCTTGCTAGCTGCTTGACAAAATTCGTCATATTCCAATTTTTTGGATCCAAGTAAAGGATTAGTAAGGAAATGATTATGTATATTTTGTCTTATTTTAGGGCCATACATATCTATACGATAATAATCCATCTTCTTTTTTAGTTTTTTAAAGATTTTATGTTGAGAGTCAAAATAACTTTTAATTGCTTCTAATATGTATAGATCATTCTTTGATCCTATTGTAAAGCCCTTAGGTTTGGTTTGATTCTTAAAACTGTAAATAGAAAAACTACCCTCAGCTTCAATAAACCCACTTAACCAAGCGGGAAAATAATCAGGTCTAATAAAATTTTGATTCAATAAAGCAATCATATCTGGTTGTTTATCATACTTATGATCTCTTGATTGTAAATAAAAATTAACGCTTCTATCCTTTATACATTTAATCATAAATTCTAATTGGCATCTTTTTCTAGTTGTCAATAAAGGATATTGATCTAAAATAAATAAAGCCGTCTTAATATCTTTTCGAGATACGATCGCCCATGTTACATATTGATCTTTTCTTTCAATACGAACTTTTCCTCCTATTTCTTTTTGTATTAAATTTAACATTATTCTGTTTTTTTCGGTATTATTTAATGAAATAAACATACGAGGCCGTGAATAACTACTTGGTTTATTTTCATCCACAGTAATTGATCCATCTCCATCCATTAAACCAACCCAGAATTGTTTAATATAAGAAGAACTAGAATAAATTGGAGTTTCGGGCTTTGAGTTTATACAGCGGGTGGTGTCCTTATCTAATCCACTGGTCATAAAGTTACATTGAAAAGATCTATTCTCATCCGACAATCTGGATAAAGAACCTTTAAATGGTGTAGTTAATAGAGGTAAACTAGGTAGAACTATATCATAATAAGTCTATACTTTAACTCTTTTCACAAAGAGGATCGGACTATATCTTATCTACTCATTTAACTAAATAAACTTTCGACTGCCACGTATAGTCTCTACGGATCCTACTAATATATACAAAATATATACTTTGGTTTCCACGGTGTTGCCTTAATTAAATTAATATAGTGATCTAGCAACTGATCTTAATTAAGGTTTCACCGTTAGCAATCTTTACTAATTTAGATTACCGGAATATTTCTTTATTCCACAGTGGCAAGACAGCATGACACTTATTTGATAAGATCCTTAAACTTTTTGAATGATACTAATTTTTGTCCAATTAAAGGGTATTCTGTACAATGTTTTATAATATTATGTAAAGTTGATACTCGATAAGTTTCAATAAGCCAAAATGTTTTATGCGGATTTCTAGTCTGACTTTGAATACTAAAGTGGTTTCTAATAGCATCAATTAGGTACTTATCATCATTTTGTCCTATGCTAAATGAGTGAGAGTTATTTTGTCTAATTGAAAAGCATCCTTCCGCTTCTATAAAACCAGATAGCCATTCATTAAAGTAACTATAATCAATATCTACAGAAGTGTCTCTTCCGGTAGGGGCAAGGTATTTACTATTTCTAGAGTTTAAATACCATTCCACATCATTACGCTTAAAACATTCTAGCATAAATTTTAATTGGGCTCGTAATCGAGAAGTAAGAGGTGGATAAGTATCCAATATTTTTATAATATTAAGAATAGATTTTCGAGAATCTACTACCCAAATTACAAACTCATTATTTTTAACAATTCTAACTCTACCTCCAATATCTTTACTAATTAAATTTAACATTTCTACATTTTCAGAATAATGTCGTAATTGGATTACTAGTCTATATTGAAGAGTTTTTCTTCTCCAGTGATTTACTTGAATACTTCCATCACCATCCATTAGTCCCACCCAAAATTTTTGGATATATGAAGGATCTTTATTTATTCTATCATGCAATGCTATGTCCAGAGATGCGTTGGCTAAGATTATACCTGTGAGGCCGCCGATGGTAAACAGAAAAATGAAGCCAAGAGCAAATAACATTGGAGTAGCCAATCGAATTGTACCCCCAAAAAGAGTAGCTCAGGGTTCAGCCTTTAACCATTCCAGGTTCAGCTAGCTTATCTTCTCAGTATAATGAAGTGAAAAGTGAACACTTATTTATACCTTATTTAGGAGTTACCCTAAAACCCGTTACCGGTGAACTGGACCATTCCTTGTAACCTCATATACAAATATATTGTTTTTTGTACTTAGAGATCATGTGGCGTCTGGCCTCTACGCTTTTACACGATAGTTTCCCATTCGTGATTTAGTTCGACGATTATCCTAAAGTTATTATTTATTCTAACCTTAGGAGTTCCCTCGAGTTTGCCACCTCAGAATTATTGTTTAAAAACAAATTATATCTCATAGAATTACAAAAATAAGGTAAAATATAAGCTTGTTTCTTTCCATAGATTTAGATGAAATATAAATAGTAGTTTTGGCCTCTTTGCATATGAATGGTACACTGCAAATTAAATTTATGTATTAATACATTTACAATGAAAACAACTTCCTTTACAGGAAAAGATTGCGTTTGTAGAGTTATACCATTGTAAGTTTTTGTTCCATCGGATGTTCCAGAGCAACATATCCAATGAGCGTCATGCTTAATAAGTTAAAATTTCATATAAATTTAAAGGAACAATCTTATTTTCGTTTTTATTAATAATTCTGCTGGTCATTCGTTTGTCCATGTTATTATTTAACCAAGCTCAATATTTAACCAAGCTCAATATTTAATAAACACCAATTACTTCTTAGTACAAGGAACAATAATAATTTGATATTTTAATAGCCATTTTTAAGTAAAGAGGAGTATATAACTGAAGAATTATCCGAGGGCCTCGACAATGACGTAAATTATAATAATCATAAAATCTCTTTCTTAAATTAACAGAACTTCCTATATAACTTTTACCCGTTAATAGATTAACCCATCTATATACCCCCGATTTATTTGTGTTATCTTTTATAGCGTCATGCTTTGAAATATCTGCATTTTCGTAAAATTTAACAGGAATAAAAGAGTTAGAGTCTTTATTACCGGATTCACTATGAAAATAACGATTGGCTAATGTACTTCTGCTTGTAAAATTTGTAGTATACTGTTGGGGGTTCAAACATTTTTGTGTTTGATGCTTAATAATAACATGGCCCAAACTTATCTTGCTGAAGGAGAATAACAACCAAGAGAAGATTTTAATCCCCGTGGGTACGGCAATGATCATCGTTGCTGCGGTAAAGTAGGCTCGTGTCAATCAAATTCTTAATTATAAGTTTCCGTGAGAGCCCAAGGTAAACTCGGCCCTGGCGGAACTTGCCTGCGTAGACCTGCTGCAGCATACGTATGCAGCTGCAGCTGGGCAACCCCCGGCCTGAGACCCAAGGGGCCCTAGGCCTCGGGGCCGAAGGCTGGGCAAGCAGGCCAAGCCAAGGTTCAGGGAGACTCTAATCTTAAATTGATTGGACTATATCTTCATCCCTAGCAAAGCAGCAGTAAAGCAATTTTATTCTTTTTTAGCTGTTAGCTGAGCAAAATACTGGGAGTTTGGCATGTTAGTCTCTGAGGTTTTCCTGAAGTTTACGAATTTTAGCTAATCCATCTAAAGTCAAGTGTTCTTTTCGTTGCGGTTCTTGAGCTGAATTATTCGATAAGCTTTTCTCCATTTAATATAATTAATCCATTTACTAGCATTTAATAAATGATAAATATCAAAATAATTAGCGACATTGTAAGCAACTTTAAAATTAGTAGAACTATAACGACAACATATTATCCTTAAACTGATAAACGTTACCTCCTAAAGCTTCTTCCTAAATCTTCTTCCTAAATGTTGTTTTACCTGAATGAGCTGTACTAAAATTAACAGTTCAGAATATTTTTGTTTAATTCGAAAAGGTAATGTAATATTATATCCTAATTTATGCGTTTTACTTTTACTTATAAAATTTCCAAATGAACCATCAGCATCTGCAAATCCAGCTAACCAATGATGACGTTAGAAGTTCAAGAATTAGCTAGAAGTTTAAGAATTAGCTTTAAGATCAAAATTAGCTTTTGGTAAAATAGGTTTACCAAATAATTCATTATACTTATGATTAATTAATTGATCCAATTTTGCCGGTCTAATAATTTACCATTAATTAATGAGAAAACTATTTCTAATCCAGCTGACTTACGTAAGACATATCTTACCGAATTTTTATCTCTCAAAAAGAGAACACTAACATAACCTATTCGTTTTTTAATATAAAAAGCTGAACTGATATCATCTATATGGAAAGCTATTTCAATTCTTCTTCCTCCAATATATCCGTCCCTTTCAATTAAACCTGCTAAATAATAACCAAATTCTTCTTCAGTTTCCGGTTTCTTATGTTTTTTCAAATGATCATTAATAAAGAGGTTTTCTGAAATAAGGGTATTATCAAAGTCGAATATAACTTCAGCATTGTCACTAATTGAAAATACTAAAGGGTTACCTGCTGATTGCTCCTCATTCTCATTGAATTTTTTTATATTACACCCAAAGCGAGAATCAAAATCAAAGATTTTCCCGACCAGTTTCTTATCTTTTAATAACGCGGCATCAAATAAAGAAATAACGTCGCGACTATTTTCCCTAAAGCAAATGGATGATAAGTTACATATTAGACTGGGTGGACTTTGAATATTAAGAAGGTTTCCAGCAATTAGCCAAATAATAATTAGAAATGTTACCATCTCTAACGACACACTTAAAGTATCAACATCAAGCCCAACAGCGTAGAGATGATGCAATTAGTTAAACTAACTTTGGACTATCCCTTATTCTTTTGAGTTTACCTTAGCATATGCTTATTTGTACACCATAGTTAAGTGGACCCTTGGACCTGGTCTGCCGAGTTTAAAGACAGTTTTTATGGCTCTAGAGATAAAAGGAATATTACCTTTCTTACTATTATGAACTGCTAGCCACACTTTCAACTGATCAATTCGTTGAGGCAAAACTAACTTTCATTAAAGAATTTAACACATAAAGTAATGTGTTAGAGTCCCATACTACATATCTTCCGTGCTCTTTATCTGGGAACACATCAACCTTACCAAAACCTAAAACCTCTTGGATATGGTAAAGCACTTCAACATTCTTATGAGTTATAACGGAAGAGAGTCTTCCTTTTGACTCTAAAATTCCCTCTGTAAACCCTATAAACCACTGAACCCACCCTGGATCTAAAAACTATGGTGGTTGGAAAAAGAGGTAAAATCAAAAGAACCTTCGCATGTAGTCTCTGAGGATCCTACTCAGGATGCTAATTCCTTTTGGTTTCCTGCTGATTGGGTATAGCTAGTAAGATTGTTACTAAAAAGAAGAATGACTCTATCAGTACTTAAAAGCACTAAACCTTCCCAGCATATAGCGAAGTTTCTTACCATTACTTCACAGTAGCGGAGTCCCACCTGTGGCAGCTTACCTTAGATTTTCCTCTTTCTCATCTATATCTTTATTTTACAACCTATAAGATTTTATAGAAATACGAGAGACAATTTGGCCGGAGAAATGGACAAGTAAAAGCAAAGTAAACAATTAGAATTGTGCCCAGTTCCTCGTAGTAATTCATTCCCTATTTATACCCAAAGGGTAAGAAGTTAAAGAAGGTGGGCCTTGAGTAGTTCCAGATTATCATATTTCTCTTTGCCACTTAATTGTACACTATTTAAGCGGATCGAGGGCCTTACAAATCAAACTAAAAGAAAGGCTAAAACTCCTCGTTAGATAGGAGTCCAGAGTTATTAAAAGGATTTTGATTTACCCCTTTGGCTAACTTTTGTATTTTGTTGAATCCCTCCTTTGTTAAATGATCCCCTTTGACCATAAGGTTGTAGATATCTGTCAGTTGTTTAAACCATGTCAGTTGTTAAAACCAGACCATCTTTTAAAAGAGTCTTGCTTAGTAGTCTTCAGAGGGAACTTATTGAAATAATCTAAAATAATAGCTACCCCTTTGAAAGAGTCCGTAGAATAAGTGTAACATTGGTTGGATCCACTTTTAAGTACGACCTGACCAGTATTGAAAAGAGATCTTATCTCCTCTAAGCACTCTTTTGAATTTGCTGCTGAGTTTTGGAATCAATGCTGAGTTTTGGAATCAATGAACTATTAGAAACCTCAACTTTGTTCTGAAACCTAGCTTCTGTGTGGCTCTTTTAGTTATATGGACCTTAAAGCACCCTTCTGGGTCAGTTAAACCACAGATCCAAGCCGAGTTTAAAAATAGTTTAACGGGAGTAGAAATAAAAGAAATATGAATATTGCCCTTCTTACTATTATGTATCGAAACCCACGCTTTCAATTGATCGATCCGTTTGGGTAATACTAAGTTTCCATTAAATACAAGTCAACCTTAAGTAGATAAATCAAAATAGTAATATATTTGGAATCTCTAACTAAAAATTTTCCGTGCTCCTCCTTACGGAAAACGTAAACTTTGCAGAAACCAAAACCAACCAAATCCTAAAACCTCTTGAATATGGTGAAGTACTTTAATATCCTTTTGAGTTATATTAAAACATAATTTCCCTCCTGTCACAAAGAAGCTCCCATCACCTTCAACGAAACCTATAAACCACTCAAGCCACTTTGGATCTATAAACTTATAGTTTTTGTAAAAAGAAGTAAAATCAAAAGAGGTTTTACATAAAGCCTCTGAGGACCCTGACGAATCCTTTTCCTGCTGATAAGTCCTAGCTATTACCAAAAAAAGAATTAATCTATGAATATTCAATAGCTCAAACCCTGCCAGCATACAGCGAGGCTTATAGTCATCTAAGAATAATTGAGGCCAACGATATAATTGAGACCAAACAATAAAACCTAGTATACCAATACTTAGTATGGCATAGCAACCTTATCATACCCTAAGTTAGAAGGACTCCAGATAAGGTCACTCGACGTGGTGTCAAAGATAGGGCGCAAAACAGGCCTAGATAGATCGGAAGCTATTCATTCCCTCTTTAATAGCCTTAAATTGGGCAAGACCTTCTTGAGTAAGGTGTAGACCAGATTTGACAATAGACAGACCCTTCTTGAAGTCCAAGTAATCCTCTTGTTTGATATTTTGCAGAGGATACAGGTCAAAATGGGGCAAGATTTTTATCAAAACTCCTTAGGTCCAAGCTCACCTTGAGTGAAACTCCCCTGATAATTGAGGCATAGAAGGAAAGAATCTTCAAAAGCCCTGAGGGTGTAAAGATTGTTCCGAGGGTGTTGAATATGCCCTTGATTGATTGTAAAACGTCGAGCTGCCTTATCTTCAGTAAGAAGGCCTTCGTATTTAGAGAACTAGTAATAAGGCTGGACTATATCTTCCTCCTCCGCCCTTATTCGGGTTAAGAGGTTGCGTTGCGTACAGTCTCTGAGGATCCCTCTAGCTTTCAAGAAGGTTTGGTTTCCTGCTGATTGTCCAATCCCTTTGGATTGTTCCGAGCAGCTAGGTAGCTGAGTGGACCAAAGGCTCTGAGGAGTTTCCAGCATATAGCAACGTTCAAAAGAGCATTCGCTCTTAAGGGCCTAAATAGACCATACCTAGATACTTAATACAAATTATTGTAAATTTGTAATTTGGACCATCTCTTTATTTTTCAAATTTGTCCCATTTCAATAAAAATTCTTTCCAAGATTTACCTAGAATAGAATTGTCTGAAGCTAAATGAGCCTTTAAATCTCTAAGTTCAAGGTATCTTTCAATCGCTTTTAAACGATTATGTTTAGCTGATCTAGAAGGGCACAGTTTAAAATAATCTAATAATTTGATAATTTCTGATTTTTTATAAACTACCCATTTAAAAGTTTCTTTTTGAATATAAATAGTTCCACCGTATAGTTCAATTAAAGGATCTAAGAGATATTGATTTTTTTGTGAAGCAGTAATAAACATTTGAGAGGATTTTAAATTTAAATAAACACTACCATCACTATCAAAGAATCCAGAAAACCATCCGTTATTATAAGTTAAAGTAGAAGATTGAATTACTGGAATATTATAATTTTCACAAATTTGATTTAATTGAAGTAATCTAACAGGGTTTCTTATTTCCCCATTAACTGCATTTATTAATTCTAATAAACCTTTTTTATGATGTAGTCTATATCTTAACCAATTGACTCCAGATCGTGATTTTACTGAACCACCAAATTTTTGTTTTATTAGATATAAACAATGTTTGTCTCTTATTTCCATTACTATTTCTAGACTAGCATAGCCCTTCTTAGATAATTGAAAACAACCATCTCCATCTATTAAACCAGCTAACCATTGATTGAAATTGTTACAAGTATCATTAGGATTTTGAATTCCTACCTTATTAGTATTCGTTGGCAAAGACAAAGTAGAATAATTTCTTTTAGTCTTCCCCTGTATAAAACAATACGAACCATTATGGAAAGGTAAATCTTTCTTTATACTCCAAAACTCTACTAATAAGATGAAACTAAATTTGAAAAATAACAAACATATGGCCTCTGAGATTCCTACTAACATGCTTAATCCGCTATTCAATGTAATATTGGATTTGTATATTAAATATATACGTGCGTTGGTTATCTGCGGGTTGTAAGAAAAAACAAACTTTGTTACCAACACTAAAGTGTAGACTACTAATCTTAAATTAGTAGATATACAGGCACATATTTCTTTAAGAAGTATGACTTCGAAAAGATTATATAATTTATTAAATTTATATAGAAAAATGTGACTTACCTGTATAGTATTTTGTTTTAATAGAATACTTAGTTTCCTGCATATAGTTTGTTGCGAAATATCTAATTTATATTTAGGGCCATCTTGACCGAATATTGGTTTACCTGCAAAGGCTGATATAACATGGCTCACGATGCCAAAGCCAGGGATGATTAAAATATAACAATTTACCATTAATACTAATGGTATTGGACTATATCTTTATCTGAATTTAATAATGGTTTGATAAATAGTTATTACTTACAATTTAAATTAGTTAAGAGAACCAAATCTTAATCGATTTGAGATTTAATCGAAACAGAGTTTCTTCTGGAATTCATAAAAGATTGAATTTCTAATAACAATTTTAATCCAGACTCTGTTAAATGTTGCTTAGTATTAAATAACTCACAAGCTCGTTTTAAATCTAAATAATCATATCTTTTAATTCCATATAAAGGATTTTTGACAAACACTGAAAATAATAAATTTTGAATTTCAGATTTTCGTTTAATGTTATATACCCAAAGTTTATGTTTTTTATTATAAGACCAAGTACCTTTAAATTGTGAAGCAATAAGCTCTAAAGTTTTTCTATATTTTTGAGTCCAACTAATGTTCAAAGTAACTTGAACTCCTAATTTCGATTTTGGGGAATTACCAAGGCCAATAAAAAATGAACCATCACCTTCAGTAAATCCTGCTAACCAATTCCAATCAATTTTAGGATTTAAAGGTTCAACGATCACTTTATTTTTAAGATAACTATTCTGAACAATACCCTTTTTATTAAGACGATTAATCCATTTAACATAAGCTTCATATTTGAATTCTGTTCTTAATCTACCATTAATTAAATTAGCCAAAATCGTTAGATTTGGGATATCTTCAATGACAAAATGAACCATTTTCTCTGAATGCTGCCATCGTACTTTACCAAAACCTAACCAATATTTTAAAGCATAAATCAAGGGTGCATTTTTCGTAGATTGACTAATATAAAATGATAGCGTTTTATCTTTCTCATTAGGAAAAGAACCATCTGCTTCGATTAATCCAGTTAACCAATTTAACCATTGTTCAGATAATCCACGTTTAGTCTCTGAGGATCCCTCTCCCTTAAGGGTTTGGTTTCCTGCTGATTGCTCCAATTTATTGATTGTTACTGGGGAATTTACCAGTACAATAGAATCTAAGGATTTCCCAGCATATGGTGGAATTTTATCATCACTACTTAAATAGTGAGGAAGCATATATTTAACTTCGGGATGTACCAGTCTAGCGAGACCCCGAGCCGACCCTCGCCCCAGACGGGCGGCTTGCCCGCCTGGAAGGGCGAGGGGGAGGGCCCTTGGCCTCAAGGCCGGGGGTTTCCTTGGTCGAAGCAG
>C688J14111_10000262_pt1 | contig 13379 bp, 15 predicted proteins | sample HopSoiMetagenom1_FD_14111 | JGI IMG/M metagenome (IMG submission 14111)
CCGCCTGCAGTACGTCCGCCATCTCGAGCGAGAGTCCCTCGGCTTGGCCCGTCGAAAGTGTGGCGACATCCACGCGCTCGGTCATGCCAGCAGCCGGCGTCCACGTCTGCGCCGAGGTGAAGCTGTGCGCGCTCACCACGCGCGTGTTGGCGGTCGCCGTGATGATCGCATTGGCGGTGTGGGTGGTGCCGCTCACCGTCGCATTGCCGCCGAACGCGTCGATCGGAGTCGCGCTGTCCACGCCGGCGTAGGTGGAAATGCCCCCTGCCGCGCCGGCGTGCCCCGCCCCGAACGTCCAGGTGTAGGCGACGGCGCCGGCGGTGTTGGCAAAGCGGTAGAAAATCTGCTGGCGGCTTGAATTGGCGCTCGCTTGCACGGTAGGCGGCTGTGCCGTCCATCCCGCGGGTGGCGTAATAGTCACGCCGGATGGTTGCACCGCGACCGATGCGAGGAGCAGGTCGCCCACCTGGGTCGCGCCGTTCGTCGCGATGGTCAGCGGATCGGCAGCTGCCCGCAACGCGAAGAGCACGCCGGTATTGGGATCGGAACCGCCGCCCTTGGCGATCGTGAACGCTCCCTTCGCTCCGGTTGTCGTCTCCTGCTTGTAGTTGAGAGCGATCTCCGCATTGTTCCCGGTGGCAGTGCCCGAATCGAAGGCCGCGGTGAAGCCGCTGCCGGCGGCATTCGTGGTGTTGTTATCGCGGATAAAAATCGCAAACAGGAGCAGCGTGCCTGCGCTGACGGTCGTTTCCGTGCCTGAGGTGACCGCGGCAGCGTTCTGATAACTGCATTGCACTCGCGCGCCGCCCGCCGTGCAATTCGCGGCCGGTATGGTCACCCCGGTGTCGAACGGCGTCGTCGCGTCGACCCCGCGAAAGCGGGCCATCTGCGCGATCGCCACATTGCACACGCCGCCGCGGCCGATCGTCAGCGCGTCGCTGCCGCTGCCGTCGGCAAAGCGCCAGAAGATGCGCGCTCGGTGATCAACCGCCGGGTTGGCCGCAAGCAGCGTGCTCCAACCTGCCGACGGGTTCAGGTTCGACGAGTCGCTCGCCGTTGCGAGCGCGACGAGAAGGTCGCCGATATTGCCCGCTGGCGTTGTAGGAGTGAGCGAGGTGCCGCACGCATTGCCCGCTGCCGAGGCGTTGCCCGCCGCGACGAACTGCGGCCCTGCCGTTGCGGATGAAGACCCGCGATGAGTGGGTTGCGCGTGAGCTGCCGCGAATACTCCGAGGGTGGCGATGAGGACCACTACACGCATCGGCGCCATCGCGAGTGCGGGCTGACGATGACTAGCGCAACGCGCGGATTCGCTGCTCGGCGAACGTTTTCAGTTCGGCGCTCAACTCGCCGGCCGCAAGGGAGCGGCGGAACGCTTCGGCCGCCTCGGGGCGTTTGCCCAATTGCTCATACGAGATGCCCAAGCCAACCCACGCTTGCGGCAGCGTGGCGCGCGTCTGCAGGGCCGCGAGGTACGAGTCCGCGGCTTCGGCGTGGCGCCCCAGGCGCTGAAGGAGTGTGCCGCGCAGGACATGGAACTCCGGAACGCCGCCCGCCACGCCCGCCGATCGATCGAGCACGGCGAGGGCGCCCGAAAGATCCCTGCGCTCGACATAGATGCGGGCGAGCGCGATGGCGAAATCCGGCTGGCCCGGGTCGATGGTCAATCCGTCCTGCAGCAGCTTGCGGGCGGCGTCGAGTTGGCCGCGCTCCAGATAAATGGCGACCAGCGCCTGGCGCGCCCCGCGATGCGAGGCGTCGAACTCGAGCGCCTTCAGGAAGCGCGTCTCGGCTTCGGAGCCGCGCCCGAGCTTGAGGATGCTCACCGCCTGCCGGAACTCAGACTCCGCGCGCTCGGCGACGGTGCCGAAGCGCTCCTGGCGCTCGAGCTTCGGTTTTTCAGCCGCCGGCTTGCTATGAGCCACCGGCTTGGTCGGTACCGGCGGCGGCTTCGGCTCTGCCTTCGGCACAGGCGCGGCGGGCTTCGATTCCGGGATCGGCGTGGCAATTGATTCGGCGAGCCGGAGCATCTCGACTTGGGGCGGCGCGGCGGGCGCTGGCGTCGCAACCGGTGGTGGGGTTGGTTCCGGGGCGGCGGCTACGGGAGCCGGTTGCGGTGTGGACGGCCGCGGTGTGGACGGCCGCGGTGTGATCGCTGCCGGCGGCGTAGCCTGCCGCGCGCGCGCCTCATCGACGGTCTTGAACGCGAGATCGGTGGCCAGCTTTCGCGGCGAAAGCTCGTATCCGACCCAACCCACCCAGCCGACCGCGATGGCGGCGAGCAGGCCGATAACCGCCCAGAATGCGAAGCGGCGCTCCGCTGTCGGTTTTACGGCACGGACATGCGCGGGCCGCGGCGCGCCGATGACCACGTCGAGGGAGCTGCCGCCGTGGCGCCGGTCGAGCTCCTGCAGCATGGTATTGAGGAGGCTCATGCCGCGTTACTTCGTCGCACGGCCCGCGATCGCCCGGCTCCAGGGCCACCAGCCGGCAGGCTGCACGGCGGCGGGCGTATCGATGCGCGCCGCTCGCAAGTGCCGCCGCTCCACACTCCAGCCGCCTTCGCCATAGACGAGCAGCAAGGCCTTGTGCGCGAGGATATTGACTAGCCGGGGCACCCCACGGCTGCCACGGAACAGCGCCCGTCGGGCACCGCGGCTCAGCAGGTGGGGCCCCGTATAACCGGCCACCCGCAGCCGATGGTTGAAATAAGCGCCCACTTCCTCCTCGTCGAGGCCGTGGAGATCATGGTGGAAAATGATCCGCTGGCGCAGCTGCCGGATCGACTCCTTCTCGAGCTTGCGGTCGAGCTCGGGCTGGCCAAAGAGCACGACCTGGAGGAGCTTGCGCTTCTCCGTCTCGAGGTTGGTCATAAGCCTGAGCGTCTCGAGCGTGTCGAGTGGCATCGCCTGGCTCTCGTCCAGGCACAGCACGACACGCTTGCCTTGGGTGGCGAGCTCGAGCAGCGTGCGCGTAATCGACTTCAGGAGCCGGTGCTGATCGACCCCCGGCTCGACGGTAGCCGACAGTTCCTCGGCGAAGGCGAGGAGCAGCGTGCGCGGCTCGAGGCTCGGATTGGTGATGTAAGCCGATACCCAGCGCTTTTCATCGAGCGTGCTCAGGAATTTGCGGCACAGAAGCGTCTTGCCCGTGCCCACCTCGCCGGTGATCTTGATGAAGCCCTCGCCGTTTTCGAGCGCGATCAGCAGCGTGTTCAATGCTTCCTGGGCGCTGCGGCAAGGGAAGAAGAATGTGGTGTCCGGAGTGATGCCGAAAGCGGGCTCGCGCAGTCCGAAGTGCGCGAGATAGTTCATCGCTGCGTCGCCCGCTGCGGATAGAGCTTGCGCATGCGCTCCTCGGTCTCGCGCAGGTCCTGGTCGCCGCCGCGCTCCGCGTCGACGATCGTCGGCTTGAGAAGGATCACGAGCTCTTTCTTCTGCACCACGCGGTTCGTGTTACGGAACAGGATGCCGGCGACGCCCGAATCCGGCACGCCCGGCATGCCGTTACGCTGGTCGTTGATTTCCGTGCGCATCAGCCCGCCGATGGCGACGATGCTGCCGTCCGCCACCCGTACGATGGTGTCGGTCTCGCGGATCGTGCTCTTCGCCGTAGGCAAGGTCACGGCGCCGAAGCCCAGATCAACGCTGGTCTGCACGTTCGCGACGTCGTTGATCGACGGGTGCACGTGCAGCGTGATGTTGCCGTTCTCGTCGATCTGCGGCGTGACGTCGAGCACGATGCCCGAGAAATAGGGCGAAAACTGCGGCGTGGCGAGCGCGTTAGTGATGGCGCCCGTGGTGGCATTCGATACGGGGGTGACCGAGACGTTGGAGACGAACAGCTGCTCGTCGCCCACTTTCAGAACCGCCTTCTGGTTGTTCAGCGTCGCGACGCGCGGGCTCGACAACACTTGCACGTTGCCCTGCGTTTCCAGGAACGTCAGCAAGGCGGCGAAATTCGGGGTGGCCACCGCCAGCCCGACCACCGCGCCGGAAGCACCGTTCAACAGTTGCGCTTTGGCGAGCGCCCGCAATTGCTCGGCCGTAAGCTCGCCCTGTACCTGGGGCGGAACCTCGGGTCGCGAGATCTGGCCGACGCCGCCGTTGCGATTGAAAACGGCCCAGTTGATACCGGACTGGAATTGCTCCGACAACGTGACCTCGATGATCTTCGCTTCCAGCATCACTTGCCGCTCGACCGCAAGCCGGGTGGCGCGCAGATAGTTGTCCACCGCGCGCAGTTCCGGCGGCGTGGCGCGGATGACGATCACGCCGGAATGCGGCGACACGACCATCGAGCGTTCGCCCGCGCCGCGGCGGTTGCAGATTCCGCGCTGCCGGTCCTCCGGCGCCTGAGCGGCGGGGGCAACAGCGGACGCGCTGTCGCTACCTAAGGCCAGGGCGGCCAGCGCTTCGCACAGATCGGACCAGAAGATGGCTTCCTGATTGGTTGTCAGACGAGCGCTGTCGCCGATGAGCGGGCCGCCGAGCGTGCTGCCGCTGCCGGTGTTCTGTGCGCCGGTCCCCGCCGCGCCGCCAATGGTGCCGGCAAGGCTCGATGTCAGCCCGGGCGTCAGCCCACCGCCTGTGCTTTGAGAAAGCGTCGTCGAGGTCACACGCAACTGGCTCACGCCTCGACGCTGCGCGGACAGGTAATTCACCTGGAACACGCGCGTCTGGATGCCGGCCGGCTGGATGAAGATGCGGGTGCCGTCAATCTTGTACTCGTAGCCGTAGAGATCGCGAATGGAATCGAGCGCCTCGCGCAGGTTCACGTCCTTCAGGTTGATCGTGATGGCACCGCCCACGCTGGGATGCACGAGCATCGAGTAGCGCGTGCCGGCGACGAGCGACATGAAGACTTGCGACGCCGGTGCTGCATTCACCGATAGATCAAACCGCGGCTCGAGGGGCGTGCCGGCGACATTCGGCATGTCCATTCGCAGCGGCGGCAGCAAAGCGTCGTCTACCGCCGCCGAGCGCTGTTGCGTCTTTCGATCGGCGATGGCGCGGTCGAGCTCGTTGAGAATGTTCGGATCGACCGCCGTCGGCGGCGGCGGCGCCGCACAGGAGGCAAGGAAAACGACCAGCGCCGTTCTGGCGATGCTCATCTCATCTCCTGCCCTTGGGGACCATGTCTGCGCGCCGGCCACCGTCGCGGAAGAGCGTGAGTTTTTCGTCGCGGTCCGGATGGCGGATGATGACGTCCGACTCGGAGATGCGAAGCACGCGCCCGTCGGCAAAACGCTCGCCCTCGAGATATTGGCGGCCATCGATTACGGCAATGCGCCGGTCGGGGGCGATCAGCACCGACTCCAGACGCGAAGCGACTACCGGCGTCGCGGCAGCGTCGGCCCGCGCTGCCTCGACCTGCCTGGGGGGCTGGAACGGGTCGGCGAAAGGCGCCGCTCGCGCACCGAAGGCGGCGAACGCCGCGAGGACCATTGCGGTGCGGGTCATACGACGAGCCACGCACGATCGAAGCTCAACGTGTGCACGGTCAGCTTGAGGACGAGGGTGGGATGCGCTTCGACGCTCAGCTCCGCGCGCGCCCAGTAGATTTGATTGGGGACTTTTTCGAGGGCTCGCAGGTACTCATAGAGCTCGGCATAGGTGCCTTTGACGCTGAGCTCAATCCCGTGCCGGTACATGCCGCCCGGCTGACCCGGGCGCTGGCCCGCCACCGGCACGACGGGGAGGGTCTTGAGATCAATCAGCGCGAGCTTGCGGTTGCCCTCCAGGAGCTCCTCGAGCAGGCCGCGCATACGATCGGGCGGTGTAAAGCGGCGTTGCTCGTCAACGATGCGGCTATTCAGCCGGCGCAACTCTTCGAGCAGCGCGCTGCGGCGGGTGCGATTGGCGGCGTCTGGATCCACCTGGTTTCCCTGCGCAAGGCGTGGCAGCTGCACCTGGATGCTCGTCAGTTCGCCCTGCTGCTGCGAGATTTCGGCACCCAGGCGTTTTCCCCGCTCGCGTAGCGGCTGAATAGACAGCGAGTACCCGACGAACACCAGAAGGATCGCCGCGGCAGCGAATACTATGACCCGCGTGCGCAGTGGAAAGGCGTCGACGCGCTCGGCCAGGATTTTGAATTGCTCGATCACGGTGTTCCCAATCGGGCCGGCGGACCCGCTTCCGCGAGCTGCAGCGGCGCGCTAAGGGAAAACTCGATAAACCCCTGAGAGGGTTCCGCCGCCTTGGCTTCGCCCGGCCGCGGCGCAGCCTTCGCCGCCAGCCTCAGCTCAGTGACTTTGCGGCCACGCATCACCGGCTCGCTATTCAATCCCCTAAGGAACGACGGCATTAGGTCGGCCCGCAACGCGCGTCCGTGCACGATGAGCTCGTTGCCGGATTCTCCGATCGTCACGGACGTCAGCCAGATCCCGGGGACCGCGCCCCGGCCAAGCGCAGCGAAGAATTCGGAAAAGCCGGCGGTGTTGCCGAGCTCTCCGGCGTTCAGGGCATGCAAGGTGCTGACGCGGGACCGGACTTCCATGTCAAGGCGTGCCACTTCAGTTTCCAGCGCTCGGTCGGGAGCGCGTGGCGGCAAGGTCGCGAGCTTCGCCATCTGGTCGCGCTGAACCGCGAGCTGCTCCGCGAGCTGACCGGTCAGTCGCTCGGCGGAACGGGTCGTTATCGCTGCATAGATGTAAAGGCCGGTCAGTCCGAACGCGATCGCGCCCAGCGCGATGCCCATCGTGCGCAGCCGGAGAGGCTCGTCCTTCTTTTCGAACAGCGGGTTGTAGAGGTTGACGTGCTGGGTCAAGACGCTCTCGCTTCTCTGCGTAGCGTGGCGCCCAACACGTGGAATAGCCGCCACGCCGCTTCCCGCTCCAGCTCTACCTGGGGACCGAGGTTCAGCAGCTCGCCCAGCCGCACCTCCTCGACGGGCACGTCGAGGTTCGCGGCGAGGTAACTCTGCAGCCCGGTGTCGGCCGGGGTGGGCGCGACGAGGACCTTGCCGACGCCGACGAACGGAAATTGACGGTCAAGGTGGTCGAAGCTGCGCTGCAGCTCGAGATGAACGCGGATCTTTGCCTGGTCCGACGCATCGCCGAGCGCCTCGAGCTCGTCGAGACCCACGTCGATGCGGCGTACAAGGTAAAGATCACCCCGGTAAGTCGCGGTCAGAAGAATGTGGTCGCGGGCAGGGTAGAGCATCGCGACACCGCGCCCGGGCGTTTCTAGCAGGGCCGCGATGTTGCGCTGTGCGGTTTCCACGATATCGATCACGCAGAGCTGCAGACGCAGCCTTGCGAAGCGCTCCATGTGGGCGCGGATCACTTCGTTTTTCGCCGCGACGGCGTAAATCGAGTGCACGCTACTCGAGGAGTCCGGATTGGGCGGGATGTCGAGCACGTCGATCGTCGCCGCATCGACCGGATAGTCCAGCATGTCTTTGATGCGCCAACGCGCAGCCTGCTTCACTTCGGCGGCCGGCACATTGGGCGAGTCAATCAGCAAGAGCTGGTAATCCGCCGGCGCGAGTACCGTCAAACATTGATAGCGCTCGAGTTCGAGCGTCTTCGACACCTGTTCGAAAGCCTTGTCGTCGCCGACCGCCTCCGAGCCGCACCGCGTGATGCTGTTGCCGTCGATGCCAGGCACGCCATGGGCGTAATGGAGGCGGCCGCCGTCCACGGAAATGGCCAGCCAGCCCGGTTCAAGCCTGCGGCGCTTTTTCAGAAATTCGAGCAATGCCTTCCTGACGATCTCGAGTTTGACTTCAACTTAAATCAATAACCGATTGTTGTCAAATGAGTTTTCTGGTTCACACGGGATCACTGCGCTAGTACGAGCTGCATTTGGCGCTCCACGTAAGTAGCGTCGCCGACGCCGGTGCAATTCGCGCGGTTGCAGCCTGTGGAGGTGACGACGTAGACCTGGACGGCCCGCCCGCCTTCGTTTTCCGTGGTTCGGCTGCACGCCACTGTGACCTGGAAGGCGCCCCCAGGTCCGCCAAACGCTCCCAAGGGAAGGGTTTGGCTCGCCAGCGGCGTCGTGCACGTAGTCGTCGCGAATGCGCCCGCGGAATTGATCAGTACCTGGTAGGCCGCCCATTCAATGCCCATCCGCGCCGCCTGGTAGGCGCGCGCGCCTTGTTCATCCTGGGTGGTGGCCTCGATTTGTCCGCTGGTGACGGTTACGAGGTAGGCCCCAATGGCCGCGAACGTGACGATGAGAAACACCGCCGCCATGAGCAGGAATCCTTGCGAGCGCTTCATGGCACGTTGTTGATGTGGATGGACTGATACAGGGTGATGGTCTCGTTGCCCGTGGTTATCGCCTTTCGCAGGGTGAGCTGCACCGTGAGAAGCCCCACCATCGGTGCGACGTTGTCGACGTAGGCGAAAGTGCAACCGCCGACATTGGCCGCGAGCAGCGCAGAAGTCCCTCCCGTGAAAGTCGTCTGCTGCGTAGCGGTGAAGGTGTAGCCCGCAAAGCGTGTGAGGGTGCCGGCCGCGAGGTCGCAGACGTACGAGACCGGGTTGGTGACGATGAAAAACCGGCGCCCCGGCGAGTCATGGAGGCTGCGGACGAACTGAAATCCACCGCTCGTGTCGTAGGTCACCTGCTGCCCGGCGACGGCGAGAACCGCCACGCGGTTGCCGCCGGAGTAGGCGTCCTGTGAGAGGGTCGAAAAGCCTCTGCCGTAATTGTTGAGGACGAGAAAGTCGGTGGCTGCGACGCTCGCCGCGTTCGGGATCGGGCCTATGGATTTGAAGCAGCCGTCTACCGCGTCGAACACCAGATGATCGTCGGAGACCCCGGTACATGCGCCGGCGGGCTCAGCGCGATAGCGGCCGCCGGTGCGCAGCGGGATGAATTCGATCGCAGTGCCGTTCGCCCGCACGCTATTCGGCAACGCCAGCCGCACGTCGCGCGAGATGCGCTGCAGCGCGTTGTCGGCAATGTCCGTCAGCTCGGCGCGCGTCGTCGTGTCGACGGATTCCTGCAGCGGGGTCACCAGGAAAATGCTCATGCCGACGACGATCGCGGCGATCGCCATCGCGATCACCATCTCGATGAGCGTCATCCCGCGCATGCGGTGGGCCTCATGGCGTATTCGGCGCATACCGAACCCGATACCCCTGGAGCTGAACGGACACCCCTGCGGGCCCGGTGACAGTCACGGCGATCTTCAAGGCCTCACTTGCCGGCACGGCGGCGCCGAGCTCTCCCGCGGCAATGTTCGCCACCGCGATGCTCACGGAGTAGCCGTTGAGGCCGGTCGCCGAAATCGGCGAGCCGGTGATGTCGCGGATGTTCGCTCCGCTCACGGTGGCGAAGCCGCTGTAGTCGTTCACATTGTCGAGCGATGTGCGCGCAGCGCCGGAAGACTCCCCCGCCTCCGGTCCCAAGTTCTCGAGCGTGCCGGCGCTGCTGCAGCCCGTCGCGCCGACGCTGGCCGATTGCGCGCTAAAGACCTGCGGATCGTCGGGATCGCAATACGTAAATGGCCGCAGCTCGATTTCCTCGAGGAACGCCGCTGCGAGCGCGAGCGCCTGTTTGCGGATCAGCGGATCGACGCTGACGCGCGCGGTATTGGCATGCAACATGAATAGCGACGTAAATCCGATCGCGACCACGACGATGAATATCACGACCTCGATGAGCGTGAGGCCGCGCGCGTGGCGCCTACGGTACATAACCGGTCTCCGCCTGGACCGTCACTGGGTTGCCAGCGACGGTGAAGGTCAGGGTGCTGCCGATACTCGGGCGGCCGAGCCCGTCGAAAGAAAAGGCCGTCGTCGTGCTGATCGGCACGCCACTCGGCGCGACGAGGTGGTACGCAGTGAACTCGTTGGGTGCGGTGCAGGGATTGTCCAAGCAAAGGCGCACCTGCGCGGGGTCGATAAACACGTACACCAGGCGGCGGTTGGCGACCGCCTGCCGCTGCGCGTAGCGCAGCGCGGCCTTAACCTGCTCGCGAAACCAAGCGCCATTCGCCTCTCGATCGGAGAAAAACGGCAACGCCATGGCGGCGAGAATCGCCGAGATGACGAGGGCGACCACGAGCTCGAGCATCGTAAAGCCGCGGCCGAGCCTCATCGCCGCTCCTGTTGCGCCGAGAAGCGTGCCAAGAGTTCACGATGCTCGGCGACGCGCACGTCGAGCGGCGCGATTTCTACCGCCCGCGCCATCCAGGCGTGCAGAAGGGAAAGATCCGCCGGCTGTGGCAGCAGCGACCTGAGAAAAATGTGAGTGCGGATGCGCCAGACAAGGTTCGATACTTCATGCGGGTTGGCGCGTAATCCTGCCTCGAATGCCCGATCGGCAAGGCGCGCGGCGGCGGCATTATTGCCCGCCTGCGCTTGCACGAACCAGAACTGCCCCGCGTACCAGTGAAAGCGCCAGTCTCCCGCCTCGACGCGGCGAGCGACCTCGAACCAGTGCGCCGCGCTCTCGCCGTGTCCTACGCGCCATTCACGTCGCGCATGCTCGGCTGCGGCCTCGGCTGCGACCGGTCTCACCAAGAGCCATACGCAACCGGTCACGGCCGCAGCACGAAGCATTCGAGCAATCGGGGGCAAGCCGGCGCGCGCCGGCGTCGGCGACAAAGCGGCGGAGACGATGCCGCCGCAAGCGGCATACATGACCAGGCACAGGGCAATGTAGAAGGGGAAATCGACGAGCGCATGGACGGCCATCGACACCGTGGCTGTCGTCGCCGCGATAAGCAGCAACCGCTCGTGGGAGGCGATCCGAACAAGCCGCTTCCACGTCTGGCCGAAAGGCAGCACGGCGATAGCGACAAGCAGCGCGGCGCCGGGCACACCCAGCTCGAGCAGCACCTGCAGGTAATCGTCGTGCACGAAGTAGGTCGTCGCCTCGTGATACGACTGGATGCCCGGCCGCGCCGCCTCGAACACATAGCGGAACTCCAGGTACCCCGAGCCGGTCAGCCACGACGAATGCGCGAGCGCCTTTAGCGCGGTGGCATATAGCTCGAGCCGCGACGTACCGGATGCCGCCGCCGTCCCCATGGCCGTCTGCCAGTTCAGCGGTGCGAGCAGAACCAGGACCCAGCCGCCGGCGAAAATCCCTGCAATCGTGAGGAGGGAACCGCGGCTGACGGTCATGCGGCCGCGCCGGAAAAGCAGGAACGTCGCGCAAGCGGCGGCGGCAAATGCCAGCCAGCCGCCGCGGCTGCCGGTACCAATCAACGCGCCGGCTAGGACGACGAGCGCGCCGAGCAGCCATTTGTTGCGGTTGCCTGCGGCGACGAAAACAAGTCCTGGCACAAGCGTGAGGTTTAGCGTGGCGGCAAGCGTGGCGGGCGTCTCGAAAACCGCGCGCCCACGGGAGTCGAGGCCCTCGATCCGCTGCCAGAGGGACCACGCCGCGAGCACGACCACGCAGGCGAGCGCGATCGCGAAAACTCGAGGGCCTTCCGACCGTCCAGCCCGCCGGCCGAGCATGAATCCGGTGACGAGGAAGGCCGCGTCGTACGTTGCGCCCGACGTATAGCTCGCGATCCAAAGATTCGTGCACGTCAGCCAGGCGGCGTACGCCAGGACGACCGCACCGAACGGCGTGAACACGCGAGTCTCTGCGCGAGGCAGGCATGCGATAGCGGCCCAGAGAGCGAGCAGCGATGCGAGCCAGAGATAAACGGATGCTTCGGCCGAAGCCTTCGCGGTGAGCGCAAGACCGCAAAATAAAAAAGGGGCCACGAGGCCCCTTTTCGGTAAATGTCCGGCGAAAGTCAGATCAAGCTGGCGCAGCGGCTAAAGGCAGACCGCCGCCGGAATCGCCGCGCACGTGATCGTCGAGCCCGCCGTGCCACCAGTCGGCGTCCAGATCACCGTAGGTGCGGCGCACGTGCCGCCATAGGTGACGGTTCCGCCGCCAGCCGTGGCGCCGGCGCTGGTAATCACTGCGGTGCGGATCGTCGGGTTATAGGAACTCGCCGTCCGGTTGGACGCGTAAAGAATGACGGCCTGCGTCTGCAGTGCGCCGCAAATGCCGCGCGCCACTGCATCTTTAGCATCGCGTTCCGAGTTGGTGAACTGTGGAATGGCAACGGCGGCCAGGATGCCGATGACGACCATGACGACGATGAGCTCGATGAGGGTGAAACCGCGATGCGCCAACCCCGGTGGGCTCATAGCCATCGGCTTACGGAAAACAGGTCGCCGCTGGAATGGCCGCACAGCTGATCGTCGAGCCCGCCGTACCGCCGGTGGGTGTCCAGATCACCGTCGGTGCGGCACAGTTACCACCGTAGGTTACGGCGCCACCGCCAGCTGTCGCGCCGCCGCTCGTCAGGACTTGGCCTTGGACGACGTTATAGGAAGTCGCCGTGCGATTCGAGGCATAGAGCAGAACGGCAGCGGTTTGCAGCGCGCCGCAGATACCGCGCGAGACGGCGTCCTTCGCGTCCCGTTCCGTATTCGTGAACTGCGGGATGGCGACTGCGGCAAGGATGCCGATGATCACCATCACGACGATCAATTCGATCAGTGTGAAACCTGCCTGCTTCTTCATTAGTGCCCCCTAGCCCCAGCGCTCGACAACCGATGTCCCGCATGGGACATTTTGACGGACCGCAGTTTCGCCGCGCTCCATGTTTTTGTCAAGAAAAGCAACGACCTCCGAAGCGAATCGCAGAAACTACCTGAAAAATTTTCAACTACCTGACGCCCGCATGCCCCAGCGTCAGTCCCAGGAGTATTGCGCTGCGGGCACCAGCACGTAGCCCTTGTCGCTGGATCCGACAAGGCGAAAGCGAACCAGGCCTTGCGGCCCTTCGCCATGCAGACGGCGGTGGTGTAGGGCCAGATAAACGAGCTCGTGGTCGGAGCGATCGAACACCCAATAGCGCCGCTCCAGCTCCGGCAGGGCTTTGGCATCCGCCACGTCGGGATGGACGTTCGGCACCTTAACCCTCGCAAATTCGAACGGATTCCTTTGCAGCGCCTTGACCGGTTCCAGGGCGGCGCCGTCGAGAAGTTCCGTCGCGCGCCGGATGCGCAGCGCGGAATTCACGTGCTGTACCGTAACTTCCATGGCCGTGCGTTCCGCCAGTTCCATGAGGTCAAACGCCTTCTCCACGAAAACGCCGATCAGGACCGCGGCCAGCCCCGCGAACAAGCCGAGCTCGAGGCGCGTGAGCTTGCGTTGCCAGTAGACGGCCATCTATTTCCGGTTGAGCATCACCCGGCCCATGTCCCACATGGGCAGGAAGATGCCGAGGGCGAGCATTAGAACCAGGATGCCGAGCGCGATGGTGATGATCGGCTCGATGGAGGCGGCGAGGTTCTTGATTTCGTGGTCGACCTCGCGTTCGTACATCTCCGCGACTTCGCCCAGAAGATCATCGAGCTCGCCGGTCTCCTCGCCGACGGCGATCATCTGCAAGACGACCGGCGT
>C688J14111_10000263_pt1 | contig 13262 bp, 22 predicted proteins | sample HopSoiMetagenom1_FD_14111 | JGI IMG/M metagenome (IMG submission 14111)
GGTATCATGGCGCATATCGATGCCGGCAAGACCACGACCACCGAGCGCATCCTCTATTACACCGGCAAGAGCCACAAGATCGGCGAAGTGCACGAAGGTGCCGCGACGATGGACTGGATGGAGCAGGAGCAGGAGCGCGGCATTACGATTACGTCGGCCGCGACCACCGCGTTCTGGGAAGGCAAGCGTCTCAACATCATCGACACTCCCGGCCACGTCGACTTCACCATCGAAGTCGAGCGCAGCTTGCGCGTGCTCGACGGCGCCGTGTGCGTGCTCGACTCGAACCAGGGCGTCGAGCCCCAGACCGAGACGGTCTGGCGCCAGGGCGACAAGTACAAAGTTCCGCGCATCGTCTTCGCCAACAAGATGGATAAGACCGGCGCCGACTTCTACAAGTGCATGCAGGATATCGTCGATCGTCTCGGCGCGAAGCCGATCGCGATCCAGCTTCCGATCGGCTCCGAGAACAACTTCAAGGGTCTGGTCGATCTCGTTCGTATGAAGGGCGTGGTCTGGGAAGAAGAGAAGCTCGACGCCAAGTTCGTCGACATCGATATTCCCGAGGACATGGTCGAGAAGGCCAAGGAATATCGCGAGAAGCTGTTGGAAGCCGCCGTCGAGCTCGACGACGAAGTTCTCGCCGCTTACCTCGACGGCAAGGAGCCCGACGAGGCGACGTTGAAGCGCTTGATCCGCAAGGCCGTGCTGACTGGCGCGTTCTTCCCGGTATTGTGCGGCTCGGCGTTCAAGAACAAGGGCGTGCAGCCTTTGCTCGACGCGGTCGTGGATTATCTGCCGTCGCCGGTTGACGTGCCCGCCATCAAGGGCGTCGACGAAGACGGCAACGAGGTCGTTCGCCTGCCGGACGACAAGGAGCCGCTGGCTCTGTTGGCCTTCAAGATCATGGACGACCCGTTCGTCGGCACCATCACCTTCTGCCGCATCTATTCCGGCACGCTGCTGTCGGGCACCGGCGTCATCAATTCGACGCGCGACCGCAAGGAGCGCATCGGCCGCATGTTGCTGATGCATGCGAACAACCGCGAAGACATCAAGGAAGCCTATGCCGGCGACATCGTCGCACTGGCTGGCCTGAAGGAAGCGCGCACCGGTGACACGCTGTGCGATCCCGACAAGGCGGTGATCCTCGAAAAGATGGAATTCCCCGAGCCGGTCATCGAGATCGCGATCGAGCCCAAGTCCAAGGCCGACCAGGAAAAGCTCGGCGTGGCGCTGGCGAAGCTCGCCGCGGAGGATCCGTCCTTCCGCGTGTCGACCGACCAGGAGTCCGGCCAGACCATCCTCAAGGGAATGGGCGAACTCCATCTCGACATCAAGGTCGACATTCTCCGCCGGACCTACAAGGTCGATGCCAACATCGGCGCGCCGCAGGTGGCGTTCCGTGAGCGCGTCACCAAGAGGGCCGAGGTCAAGTACACCCACAAGAAGCAGACCGGCGGTACCGGTCAGTTCGCGGAAGTGTCGATCGTGGTCGAGCCGAACGAGCCCGGCAAGGGTTACGAGTTCGAGTCCAAGATCGTCGGCGGTGCGGTTCCGAAGGAATACATCCCCGGCGTCGAAAAGGGCCTCAACAGCGTGATGGGCTCTGGTGTCGTCGCGGGCTTCCCCGTGGTCGACGTCAAGGTTCAGCTCGTCGACGGCAAGTATCACGACGTCGACTCGTCGGCGCTCGCCTTCGAAATCGCATCGCGTGCTGCATTCCGCGAAGCCTTGCAGAAGGGCAAGTCCGTCCTGCTCGAGCCGATCATGAAGGTCGAAGTGGTGACCCCGGAAGATTACACCGGCTCCGTCATCGGCGACCTGAATTCCCGGCGCGGTCAGATCCAGGGTCAGGACATGCGCGGCAACGCCAACGTCATCAACGCGATGGTGCCGCTCATGAACATGTTCGGTTACGTGAATAACCTGCGCTCGATGAGCCAGGGTCGCGCGACCTTCACCATGCAGTTCGACCACTACGCAGAAGCGCCGGCCAACGTGTCGGCAGAAGTCCAGAAGAAGTTTGCCTGATTGTCGTCGGTCTCGAACTGACGATTGAACGGAGAGTCAAATGGCCAAAGCAAAGTTTGAACGTAACAAGCCGCACTGCAACATCGGCACCATCGGTCACGTCGACCATGGCAAGACGTCGCTGACCGCGGCGATCACCAAGGTCCTCGCCGAAGCCGGCGGCGCGACGTTCACGGCGTACGACCAGATCGACAAGGCGCCGGAAGAGAAGGCGCGCGGCATCACGATCTCGACGGCGCACGTCGAATACGAGACCAAGAACCGCCACTACGCGCACGTCGACTGCCCCGGCCACGCCGACTACGTGAAGAACATGATCACCGGCGCCGCCCAGATGGACGGTGCGATCCTGGTCGTGTCGGCCGCTGACGGTCCGATGCCGCAGACCCGCGAGCACATCCTGCTCGCCCGCCAGGTCGGCGTTCCCGCGCTCGTCGTGTTCCTCAACAAGTGCGACATGGTCGACGATCCGGAACTGCTCGAGCTCGTCGAGCTCGAGGTTCGCGAGCTGCTCTCGAAGTACGAATTCCCGGGCGACACCATCCCGATCATCAAGGGCTCGGCGCTCGCCGCTCTCGAAGATTCCGACAAGACGCTCGGCCATGACGCGATCCTCGAGCTGATGAAGCAGGTCGACGCCTACATTCCGCAGCCGGAGCGTCCGGTCGACCTTCCGTTCCTGATGCCGGTTGAAGACGTGTTCTCGATCTCGGGCCGCGGCACCGTCGTGACCGGCCGTGTCGAGCGCGGTATCGTCAAGGTCGGCGAGGAAATCGAGATCGTCGGTCTGCGCGCCACGCAGAAGACCACGGTCACTGGCGTCGAAATGTTCCGCAAGCTGCTCGATCAGGGCCAGGCCGGCGATAACATCGGTGCGCTGCTTCGCGGTACCAAGCGCGAGGACGTCGAGCGCGGCCAGGTGCTGTGCAAGCCGGGTTCGGTCAAGCCGCACACCAAGTTCAAGGCTGAGGCTTACATCCTCACCAAGGAAGAGGGCGGCCGCCACACCCCGTTCTTCACCAACTACCGTCCGCAGTTCTACTTCCGCACCACCGACGTGACCGGTGTCGTGCATCTGCCGGAAGGCACCGAGATGGTGATGCCGGGCGACAACATCGCGATGGAAGTGCACCTGATCGTGCCGATCGCGATGGAAGAGAAGCTCCGCTTCGCGATCCGCGAAGGTGGCCGTACCGTCGGCGCCGGCGTCGTCGCCTCGATCATCGAGTAATTACGAGAATAGGGATCGGCGAATAGCGAATGTGACATTCGCTATTCGCTATTCGCCACCCCACTGAAGAAAGACCACGGCAATGAACGGCCAAAACATTCGTATCCGTCTCAAGGCGTTCGACCATCGTATCCTCGATACGTCGACCCGCGAGATCGTGAACACGGCGAAGCGCACCGGCGCGCAGGTCCGCGGACCCATTCCGCTGCCCACCCGCATCGAGAAGTTCACCGTCAACCGTTCGCCGCACGTCGACAAGAAGAGCCGCGAGCAGTTCGAGATGCGCACNCACAAGCGCCTGCTCGACATCGTCGATCCGACCCCGCAGACCGTCGATGCTTTGATGAAGCTCGACTTGGCCGCCGGTGTCGACGTCGAGATCAAGCTCTAAGATTTTTGGATCACGTTCGCCACTAGCGGACAGAAAGAACAGGAAGCACGCCGATGCGCTCCGGAGTGATCGCACAAAAGGTCGGGATGACGCGGGTCTTTACAGAGGCCGGCGAACATATCCCCGTGACCGTGCTGAAGCTCGGCAATTGCCAGGTCGTAGGCCACCGCACCGAAGAGAAAAACGGTTATGTCGCGCTCCAGCTTGGTTCTGGCAGCCGCAAGACCGTGTACATGCCCAAGGCGGAGCGCGGCCAGTTCGCGGTCGCCAAGGTCGAGCCGAAGCGGCAGGTCGAGGAATTCCGCGTCTCCGCGGATCAGATGATCCCCGTCGGTGCCGAGATCCTGGCCGACCACTTTGTCGTCGGTCAGTTCGTCGACGTCACCGGTACTTCGGTCGGTAAGGGTTTTGCCGGCGGTATGAAGCGCTGGAACTTCGGCGGTCTGCGCGCCACTCACGGCGTCTCGGTCTCGCACCGTTCGATCGGTTCGACCGGTGGCCGTCAGGACCCGGGCAAGACCTGGAAGAACAAGAAGATGCCCGGTCACATGGGCGTCGACCGCATCACCACGCTCAACCTTCGGGTCGTTCAGCTCGATGTCGAGCGCGGCCTGATCCTCGTCGAAGGCGCCGTTCCCGGTTCCAAGGGCGGCTGGATCCGCGTGCGCGACGCCGTCAAGAAGCCGCTGCCTAAGGAAGCTCCGAAGCCCGGCAAGTTCAAGGTTGCTGGCGAAGCGGACGCTGCTCCGGCTGCGCAGGAGGCGTGAGATGGAATTGAAGGTCACCACCCTCGAAGGTAAGGAAGCCGGCTCGGTCCAGCTTTCCGACACCATTTTCGGCCTCGAGCCGCGCCAGGACATCATTGCACGTTGCGTGCAGTGGCAGCTCAACAAGCGCCAGGCCGGCACGCACAAGGCCAAGGGCCGCGCCGAGATCTGGCGCACCGGCAAGAAGATGTACAAGCAGAAGGGCACCGGTGGTGCTCGTCACGGCTCGGCTCGCGTGCCGCAGTTCCGCGGCGGTGGCCGTGCCTTCGGTCCGGTGGTGCGTTCGCACGCCACCGACCTGCCGAAGAAGGTCCGTGCGCTCGCGCTCAAGCATGCGCTCTCGGCCAAGGCCAAGGACGGCGATCTCATCGTGATCGACAAGGCCGCGCTGGAAGCCGCCAAGACCAAGGCGCTGCTCGGTCATTTCTCCGGTCTGGGTTTGACCAACGCGCTGATCATCGACGGCGCCGAGCTCAACAACGGCTTCGCCGCTGCAGCCCGCAACATCCCGAACATGGACGTGCTGCCGATCCAGGGCATCAACGTCTATGACATCCTGCGCCGTCGGAAACTTGTTCTGACCAAGGCCGCCATCGATGCGCTGGAGGCGCGCTTCAAATGACGAAGAACATCGAGCCTCGCCACTACGACGTGATCCTGTCGCCGGTCGTGACCGAAAAGGCCACGATCGCCTCGGAGCACAACAAGGTGCTGTTCAAGGTGGCCGCGAAGGCGACCAAGCCGCAGATCAAGGAAGCGATCGAGAAGCTGTTCGACGTCAAGGTCAAGAGTGTCAACACGCTGGTCCGCAAGGGCAAGACCAAGATCTTCCGCGGCAACCTCGGCTCGCAGTCGAACTCCAAGCGCGCGATCGTGACTCTCGAAGAGGGTCACCGGATCGACGTGACCACCGGTCTGTAAGGTCGTACGACGATGGCACTGAAGACATTCAATCCCACGACGCCGGGCCAGCGCCAGCTGGTCATGGTCGATCGTTCGGCCCTCTACAAGGGCAAGCCGGTCAAGGCGCTCACCGAAGGCAAGCACTCCTCTGGCGGCCGCAACAACACCGGTCGCATCACGGTGCGCTTCCGCGGCGGCGGTCATAAGCGGACGTTGCGTACCGTCGATTTCAAGCGCGACAAGGTCGATGCGCCCGCGACGGTCGAGCGGCTGGAATATGATCCGAACCGCACCGCGTTCATCGCGCTGGTCAAGTACGAAGACGGCACCCAGGCCTATATCCTGGCGCCGCAGCGTTTGGCCGTCGGTGATTCCGTCGTCGCCGGCAACTACGTCGACGTGAAGCCGGGCAATGTCATGCCGCTCGGCAACATGCCGGTCGGCACGATCATCCACAACATCGAGGTCAAGATCGGGAAGGGCGGCCAGCTCGCCCGTTCCGCGGGCACCTACGCCCAGCTCGTCGGTCGCGACCAGGACTACGTGATCGTCCGCCTGAACTCGGGCGAACAGCGCCTGGTGCACGGCCGTTGCCGCGCCACGATTGGCGCGGTGTCGAACCCGGATCACATGAACACGTCGATCGGCAAGGCCGGCCGCAACCGTTGGCTGGGCCGCAAGCCGCATAACCGCGGCGTCTCGATGAACCCGATCGACCATCCGCACGGCGGTGGTGAAGGTCGTACCTCGGGCGGCCGCCACCCGGTTACTCCGTGGGGCAAGCCGACCAAGGGCAAGAAGACCCGCTCCAACAAGTCGACCAACAAATTCATTCTCCTAAGCCGCCACAAGCGGAAGAAGTAAGGAACGCCGGACATGGTTCGTTCAGTCTGGAAAGGCCCGTTCGTCGAGGGTTCTCTGCTCAAGAAGGCAGATGCCGCGCGCTCGTCCGGCCGTCACGACGTCATCAAGATCTGGAGCCGTCGCTCGACGATCCTGCCGCAATTCGTCGGTCTGACCTTCGGCGTCTACAACGGTCAGAAGCACGTGCCGGTGGCCGTCAACGAGGAAATGGTCGGTCACAAGTTCGGCGAGTTCTCGCCGACCCGGACCTTCCATGGCCACTCCGGGGACAAGAAAGCCAAGAAGGCTTGAGGATTAAACGATGAGCAAACCTAAGCGCGAACGGAGCCTCGCCGAGAACGAGGCCAAGGCGGTCGCCCGGATGCTGCGGGTGAGCCCGCAGAAGCTCAACCTGGTCGCCCAGCTCATTCGCGGCCGGAAGGCGGCTGCTGCGCTCGCCGACCTGCAGTTTTCGCGCAAGCGGATCGCGGTTGACGTGAAGAAGTGCCTGGAATCGGCTATTGCCAACGCCGAGAACAACCACGACCTCGACGTCGACGATCTCGTCGTGGCGCAGGCCTTCGTCGGCAACGGCCTCGTGATGAAGCGCTTTGCCGCCCGCGGCCGTGGCCGTTCGGGCCGTGTCTACAAACCATTTTCACAGCTGACGATCATCGTTCGTCAGGTCGAAGCCGCAGCAGCGGCTTAAGGGACGCAGGAGAACACGATGGGTCAAAAGATCAATCCGATCGGTCTGCGTCTCGGCATCAACCGGACCTGGGATTCCCGCTGGTACGCGGGCAAGCAGGAATACGGCAAGCTGCTGCACGAGGACGTCAAGATCCGCGAGATCCTGCACAAGGAGCTCAAGCAGGCGGCCGTCGCCCGCATCGTGATCGAGCGTCCGCACAAGAAGTGCCGCGTCACCATCCACTCGGCTCGTCCGGGCGTGGTGATCGGCAAAAAGGGTGCCGACATCGACAAGCTGCGCAAGAAGGTCGCGGACATCACCGCGTCCGACGTCGTCATCAACATCGTCGAAATCCGCAAGCCGGAGCTCGATGCGACGCTGGTGGCCGAGTCGATCGCGCAGCAGCTGGAGCGCCGCGTGGCGTTCCGCCGCGCCATGAAGCGCGCCGTGCAGTCGGCGATGCGTCTCGGCGCGGAAGGCATCCGCATCAACTGCTCGGGACGTCTGGGCGGCGCGGAAATCGCGCGCATGGAGTGGTACCGCGAAGGTCGCGTGCCGCTGCACACGCTGCGCGCAGACATCGACTACGGCGTTGCGACCGCGTTCACGACCTTCGGCACCTGCGGTGTCAAGGTCTGGATCTTCAAGGGCGAGATCCTCGAGCACGATCCGATGGCCCAGGACAAGAGAATGGCCGAAGGTGAGACTGGTGGCGGCGGCGATCGCGGCGGCCGGCAGCGCCGGGACAACGCTGCAGCCTGACGCCAGCACAGAGAATTTGAGGGCTTGAAGCCATGATGCAACCTAAGAAAACGAAGTTCCGGAAGGCGCATAAGGGCCGTATCCACGGCGTTGCGTCTTCGGGCGCGACGTTGGCGTTCGGCCAGTTCGGTCTGAAGGCAACCGAGCCTGAGCGCGTCACCGCGCGCCAGATCGAAGCCGCTCGCCGCGCGCTGACCCGCCACATGAAGCGCGCCGGCCGCGTCTGGATCCGCATATTCCCCGACGTTCCCGTGTCGAAGAAGCCTGCCGAAGTCCGCATGGGCTCCGGCAAGGGCGCGCCGGAATTGTGGGTCGCGCGCGTCAAGCCGGGCCGGGTGCTGTTCGAGATCGACGGCGTCAACACCCAGACGGCGCGTGAAGCGCTGACCCTGGCGGCAGCCAAGCTGCCGATCAAGACGCGCTTCGTCGAGCGCATTGCGGAGTAATGGCCATGGCCCAGATGAAAATCGAAGACATCCGCGCGTTGAGCCCCGATCAGCAGGATGACGCCATCCTGAACCTGAAGAAGGAGCGCTTCAACCTGCGCTTCCAGCGCGCCACCGGGCAGCTCGAGAACACCTCGCGCCTGCGCGAGGCCCGCCGTGACATCGCCCGGATCAAGACCGTCGCCGCGCAGACGCGCGCGAAGAAGAAGTAAGAGGCTTACGAAGATGCCGAAACGTACTTTGCAGGGCGTGGTCGTCAGCGACAAGCAAGCCAAGACCATCGTGGTGCGCGTCGATCGCCGCTTCACGCACCCGATCTACAAGAAGACGATCCGCCGTTCGAAGAACTACCACGCGCACGACGAGAGCAACGAGTTCAAGCCGGGCGACATGGTGTGGATCGAGGAATCGAAGCCGATTTCGAAGTTGAAGCGCTGGGTCGTGATCCGGGGCGAACACAAGAAAAGCGCCTGATCTGTTGGCTTTAGCCGACTGACTTCAGGTAAATGTTGAGCGCCGGCTGGGCTGGCGCAAATAGAAGAGGACGAGGTGCATCAATGATTCAGATGCAGACCAACCTCGACGTGGCCGATAATTCTGGCGCACGCCGTGTCATGTGTATCAAGGTGCTCGGGGGCTCCAAGCGCCGCTACGCCACGATCGGCGACATCATCGTTGTCTCGATCAAGGAAGCGATTCCGCGTGGCAAGGTGAAGAAGGGCGACGTGATGAAGGCCGTCGTGGTGCGCGTCCGCAAGGACATCCGCCGCGCCGACGGTTCGGTCATCCGCTTCGACCGCAACGCCGCCGTTCTGATCAACAATCAGTCCGAGCCGGTCGGTACCCGTATCTTCGGGCCCGTGCCGCGCGAGCTGCGCGCCAAGAACCACATGAAGATCATCTCGCTCGCGCCGGAGGTGCTGTGATGGCTGCGAAGATCCGCAAGGGCGACAAGGTCGTCGTGCTGACCGGCCGCGACAAGGGCCGCACCGGCGAGGTGTTCGAAGTGCGTCCCGACGCCGGTACGGCGCTGGTGCGCGGCATCAACATGGTCAAGCGTCACCAGAAGCAGACGCAGGCCCAGGAGGGCGGCATCATCTCGAAAGAGTCGCCGATCCAACTGTCCAACATCGCGTATGTCGGCAAGGACGGGAAGCCGACCCGCGTCGGATTCAAGATTCTGGCGGACGGCAAGAAGGTCCGCATCGCCAAGAGCTCGGGAGCTGAGATCGATGGCTGAGGCCGCTTACACGCCGCGCCTGCGCGCGGAATACGACGCGAAGATCCGGACGGAAATGACCGAGAAGTTCGGTTATGAGAACGTCATGCAGGTTCCGCGCCTGGACAAGGTCGTGCTGAACATGGGCGTTGGCGATTCCGTCAACGACCGCAAGAAGGCCGAGAACGCCGCTGCGGAATTGACCCAGATCGCCGGCCAGAAGGCGATCGTGACCTATTCGCGGATCGCGATCGCGACCTTCAAGTTGCGTGAGAACCAGCCGATCGGCTGCAAGGTCACGCTGCGCAAGGCCCGCATGTACGAGTTCATCGATCGCCTGGTGACGGTCGCGCTGCCGCGCGTCCGCGACTTCCGCGGCTTGAACCCGAAGAGCTTCGATGGCCGCGGCAACTACTCGCTCGGCCTCAAGGAACACATCATTTTCCCCGAGATCGACTTCGACAAGGTCACGGAATCCCGCGGTATGGACATCACCGTCTGCACCACGGCCAAGACCGACGACGAGGCGAGGGCCTTGTTGACCGCTTTCAATTTCCCGTTCCGGCAGTGAGACGCTGACCTAAAGCCTCTCAAACGCGGATACCCAGGAGCCAAGCATGGCAAAGAAGAGTTCAATCGAGAAGAACAACCGGCGCAAGCGGATGACGAAGAACGCCGCCCCGAAGCGCGAGCGGTTGAAGGCGATCATCGCCGACAAGACGTTGCCGATGGAGGAGCGGTTCGCCGCGACCCTGAAGCTGGCGGAAATGCCGCGCAACTCGTCGGCGACCCGCATCCGTCTGCGTTGCGAGCTGTCGGGCCGTTCGCGCTCGAACTATCGCTTGACCAAACTGTCCCGCATCGCAATGCGGGACCTTGGCTCCAAGGGCATGGTCCCGGGCCTCGTGAAGTCCAGCTGGTAAGGAGGGTCGTTTAGATGTCTACGCACGATCCAATCAGCGATCTGATCACCCGCATCCGCAACGCGCAGATGCGCTCCAAGAACAAGGTCTCCACGCCTGGCTCGAAGATGCGCGAGAACGTGCTCGAGGTGCTGAAGAGCGAAGGCTACATCCGCGGTTACGCCACGCTCGAGCACTCCTCGGGCCGCAGCGAGATCGAGATCGAGCTGAAGTATTTCGACGGCGAGCCCGTTATCCGCGAGATCGAGCGTGTCTCCAAGCCCGGGCGTCGCGTTTACGCCTCGGTGAAGAACCTGCCGCGGGTCAATAACGGACTCGGCATTTCGGTGTTGTCGACACCGAAGGGAATCATGGCTGACCACAGTGCGCGTGAAGCGAACGTGGGCGGCGAAGTTCTCTTCACGGTGTTCTGAGAAGGATTTTTGATCCATGTCACGTGTTGGCAAAAGGCCGGTAGCGGTGCCGTCGGGTGTGACCGCGACCGTCGACGGGCAGACCGTCAAGATGAAGGGGCCGAAGGGCCAGCTTCAGTTCGTCGTCCATAACGACGTCGAGGTGAAGCTCGACAACGGCCAGGTCAAGGTGAACCCGCGGGTCGAGACCAACCGCGCGCGGGCCCTGTACGGGACCGCTCGCGCCCAGGTCGCGAATCTGGTCGAAGGCGTCACCAAGGGTTTCGAGAAGAAGCTCGAAATCACCGGCGTCGGTTACCGCGCCGCGCTGCAGGGCAAGAACCTGCAGCTCGCGCTCGGCTACAGCCACGATGTGGTCTACGCGATCCCGGAAGGGATCACGATCACCGTGCCGAAGCCGACCGAGATCACGGTGACCGGCAGCGACATTCAGCGCGTCGGCCAGGTCGCCGCCGAGATTCGCTCCTATCGTCCGCCGGAGCCCTACAAGGGCAAGGGCGTGAAGTATGTTGGCGAATTCATCTTCCGCAAGGAAGGCAAGAAGAAGTAACGGAGCCGGTCATGTCGAAAGCCAAGGTTACGAATGCCCGGCGCAAGCGCAGTGTACGTCTGAAGCTGCGCCGCTCGGGTGGCGGCCGTCCGCGCCTGTCGGTGTTCCGCTCGTCCAAGCACATCTACGCCCAGGTCATCGACGACCTGAAGGGCGAGACGCTGGCCTCTGCCTCGTCGCTCGAGAAGTCGATGCGCGATGGCGGCAAGACCGGCGCCGACATCGATGCGGCGAAGGCGGTCGGCAAGCTGCTGGCCGAGCGCGCCGCCGAGAAGGGTGTCAAGGAAGTCGTGTTCGATCGCGGCAGCTATCTCTATCACGGGCGCGTCAAGGCTCTTGCCGACGCGGCGCGTGAGAGCGGGCTGAGCTTCTAACAGAATTTGAGGATTGAGGCGTAAGCCTCTGAAGGACTGGAAAAACCATGGCAGAACGCGAACAACGTGGTGGACGCGATCAACGCGGCGGCGGACGTGAACGCAGGGAAGAGCGCGACAGCGAGTTCGTCGACAAGCTCGTCCACATCAATCGCGTCGCCAAGGTCGTCAAGGGCGGCAAGCGCTTCGGTTTCGCAGCGCTGGTCGTGATCGGCGACCAGAAGGGCCGCGCCGGCTTCGGTCACGGCAAGGCGCGCGAAGTGCCCGAGGCGATCCGCAAGGCAACCGAATCCGCCAAGCGCAACCTGACCCGCGTGTCGTTGCGCGAGGGCCGCACGCTGCATCACGACATCGCCGGCCGTCATGGCGCGGGCCGTGTTTACCTGCGCGCAGCTCCGGCCGGTACCGGCATCATCGCCGGCGGTCCGATGCGCGCCGTGTTCGAGACGCTCGGCGTCCAGGACGTGGTTGCGAAGTCGATCGGTTCGTCGAACCCGTACAACATGGTTCGCGCGACCTTCGATGCGCTGAAGCATCAGGATTCGCCGCGCTCGGTCGCTGCCCGCCGCAACATCAAGGTGTCCACCCTCCAGTCCCGCCGTATCGGTGGCGACGCCGAGGCGGTTGCCGAATAACGGAAGCTTTTCGGAGTAGACGCCCATGGCCAAGAGTGCCGTTACGACCGCAAAGACGATCAAGATCGAGCAGACCGGCAGCGCGATCCGCCGCCATCACTCGCAGCGCTCGACGCTGATCGGGCTCAAGCTCAACAAGATCGGCCGCACCAGCGAACTGCCGGACACCCCGGCGGTGCGCGGCATGATCTTGAAGGTTCACCATCTCGTTCGCATCGTCGACGAGAAGTAAGCAAAGGCGCACGATCCCGAAGCGGGGACCCGTTTTCGGTGAAGGTCATGCGCAAGAAACAAGGAGCAGGGCGATGAAGCTCAGCGATATCGCCGACAATGCCGGCTCACGCAAGAAGCGTATGCGCGTCGGCCGCGGCATTGGTTCGGGCAAGGGCAAGCAGGCCGGCCGCGGTGGCAAGGGCCAGACCGCGCGTTCGGGCGTGCGCATCAAGGGTTTCGAAGGCGGTCAGATGCCCTTGCATCGCCGTCTGCCCAAGCGCGGCTTCAACAACATCTTCCGCATCGAGTTCGCCGAGATCAATCTCGACCGGCTCCAGGACGCGGTCGATGCCAAGAAGATCGATGCCGGCAGCGTCGTGAACGTCGAATCCCTGGTCAAGGCCGGCGTGCTGCGCCGCGCCAAGGGCGGCCTGCGGCTGCTCGGCCGCGGCGAGTTCAAGGCCAAGCTCAACATCGAAGTGCACGGCGCCTCGAAGACCGCGATCGCGGCAGTCGAGAAGGCCGGCGGCTCGGTGAAGATCCTCGCGCCTGCCAAGGAAGAAGGCGAGGCGGCGTAACAACTGCGTCATCGGCCCGCGGCTCGCGGGCCTTTACGCATGCGGGACGATGGACTTATCGAAGCCGTAGCCCCAGATAATGTCCGGTGTCCGGTATAATGTAGCCCGGCCGCGGGCATAACGGCGCAAAAGGCGGCGGGAGAAAGTCCAAGATGGCCTCTGCAGCGGAACAACTGGCAGCCAATCTCAATTTCGGTGCGTTTGCCAAGGCCGACGAACTGAAGAAGCGCATCTGGTTCACCCTGGGTGCGCTGCTCGTTTATCGGCTCGGGACCTACATCCCGTTGCC
>C688J14111_10000265_pt1 | contig 13161 bp, 11 predicted proteins | sample HopSoiMetagenom1_FD_14111 | JGI IMG/M metagenome (IMG submission 14111)
CGACACGCCCGGCGTGATCGGCTCGGCGGTCGTCAAGGGCCAGGCGACGGAGATCATCGACGTCGGCCACTTCCTGCCGCTCGCCTTCGAGGGTTGGTTCCGCCGCAAGGAAATGAGCAACGAGGCGCTCACCCGTTCGTTGCTGTTTGTCGACGACTCCGCGTTCTTCCGCAACATGCTGGTGCCGGTATTGAAGGCAGCCGGCTACAACGTCACGGCAGTCGGTGCGGGAGAAGAAGCGCTGGCGCTAATCAAGAAGGGCGCGCGGTTCGATGCGATCGTGTCCGACATCGAGATGCCGGGTATGAACGGCTTCGAGCTTGCGGAGGCGATCCGTGCGGACGCGCGCACCGCGCATGTGCCGATCATCGCGCTCTCCTCGCTCACCTCGCCTGCGACGATCGAGCGCGGACGCCAGGCGGGCTTCCACGATTTCGTGGCCAAGTTCGATCGTCAGGGACTGATCGCGGCGCTGAAGGAATCCACCATCGAATTCGTCGAGGCGGCGTGAGAACGACATGAACAACGACAACGTCGCCGTCGAACACCTGATCGAATACGTGACCGTGATGATTGGCGGCCAGCTGTTCGGCCTGCCGATCTCACGCGTGCAGGACGTGTTCATGCCGGACCGCCTGACTCGGGTGCCGCTGGCGCCGCCGGAGATCGCAGGCGTGCTCAATCTGCGCGGCCGCATCGTGACGACGATCGACATGCGCCGCCGCCTCGGCCTGCCGCCGCGCGAGGACAATAAGCCCGCAATGGCGGTCGGCATCGAACTGAAGGGCGAATCCTACGGGTTGCTGATCGATACCATCGGCGAAGTGATGAAGCTTGGTGAGGCAACGCTCGAAGCAAACCCGGTCAACCTCGACCCGCGGCTCGCGCGCGTGTCCGGCGGCGTGCATCGCCTTGACGGGCAGCTGATGCTCATTCTCGATGTGGACTACGTGCTCAATGGCTCGGCGGAAGCGCTGGCCGCATAGAAACGATGAGGCAGCGGACCGGAGCGCCGGCACGCTGAGTGTAACAAGGTGGTGAGCCCATGAAGACCTGTCTGGTGGTCGATGACTCGAGCGTCATCCGCAAGGTGGCGCGGCGCATTCTTGAAGGTCTCGACTTCAAGATCACGGAAGCGGAAGACGGGCAGCAGGCGATCGAACAGTGCCGCGGCGCAATGCCCGACGCCGTGCTTCTCGACTGGAATATGCCGGTGATGGACGGCTACGACTTCCTCAAGGCGCTGCGCCGCATGCCGGGCGGCGATACGCCGAAGGTGGTGTTCTGCACCACCGAGAATGATGTGGCGCACATCGCGCGCGCGCTCAGTGCCGGCGCGAACGAGTACATCATGAAGCCCTTCGACAAGGAGATCGTCGAAGCCAAGTTTCAGGAAGTCGGGCTGATCTGACCGGCACTTCGCTCGCTTCTGTTCTGTTTGCGTCTGCGTTTTTTTGAGTGTGTGTATGAGTGTTGCGGCTACCCTTGCGCCTCCCGCGCCTGCCACGGCGCAGGATCCGCTTCGCGTTATGATTGTTGATGACGCGGTCGTAGTACGTGGCCTTGTCTCGCGCTGGATCGATGAAGAGCCGGGGCTGAAAACCGTCGCATCGCTGCGCAATGGCCGCGAAGCCGTGGATCAGCTCACCCGGCACAATCCCGACGTCGTGCTGCTCGACATCGACATGCCCGATCTGGACGGGCTCGAAGCGCTTCCGTTGTTGCTTGAGAAGAAGCGCGATCTCGTTGTCATCATGTCGTCGACGCTGACGCGCCGGAACGCGGAAGTCAGCCTGAAGGCGCTTGCGCTCGGCGCGGCCGACTACATCCCCAAGCCCGCCACCAACCGCGAGGTCACCACTTCGGCGACGTTCCGGCGCGAGCTGATTGAGAAGGTCCGTCAGCTTGGCTTACGCAAGAAGCGCGATGCCGCGAATGCGCTCGCGCGCAGGCCAATCGGTGCGCCCGCGGCGCGCCCGAAGATCGGGCTTGTCGACTCCCGCGTTCTCACGGTCGGGCACTCGTCCGATTTCACGCTGCGGCCCTTCGCGCTGACGCCGCCCCGCGTGCTGCTGATCGGTGCCTCGACCGGCGGACCGCAGGCGCTGACCAGCCTCGTGACGCACTTCCGACCGGTGATCGAGCGCGCGCCGGTGCTAATCACCCAGCACATGCCGCCGACGTTCACCACTATTCTCGCCGAGCATCTGGCACGCGCGGCAAATTGTCCGGCGCGCGAAGCCGAGGACGGCGAGACCATCGCGCCCGGCCGGATCTACCTTGCTCCCGGCGGACGTCACATGACGATAGTCAAGCGTGACCGCCGCGCCGTGATTGCGCTCGATGATGGGCCGCTCATCAATTTCTGCCGCCCGGCGCTCGATCCGATGTTCTCCAGCGCTGCGCAGGCGTGGGGCGCCGGCCTGCTGGCGCTGGTTCTCACCGGTATGGGCACCGACGGGACGACCGGCGCACAGGATGTCGTCGCCGCTGGCGGCTCTGTCATCGCGCAGGACGAGGCGACGAGCGTCGTCTGGGGCATGCCGGGATCGGCCGCGAACGCCGGGGTCTGCTCTGCCGTGCTTCCGTTGGATGAGATTGGGCCGAAGGTCGTGCGGCTGTTCCGGGGAGACAAGTCGTGACGCCGCTCGACTACGACTATCTCCGCAAGCTCCTGAAGGAGCGCTCCGGCCTGCTGCTGTCGGCCGACAAGCAGTATCTTGTCGAAAGCCGCCTCACGCCGGTCACCCGCAAGGCCGGGCTCGCCTCGCTTGGAGATCTGGTCGCGAAGCTCAGGGGCGGCAATGAGGACCTGATCGTCGACGCGGTCGAGGCGATGACCACGAACGAGTCATTCTTCTACCGCGACAAGATCCCGTTCGAGCATTTCCGCGATGCCATTATCCCGGCGTTGATAACCGCGCGTGCGCGCGAGCGGCGCATCCGCATCTGGTGCGCGGCCGCCTCGACGGGCCAGGAGCCGTATTCGCTGGCGATGACGCTGAAGGAAATGAAGGACAAGCTCGGCGGCTGGCGCGTCGAAATCCTCGGCACCGACATCTCGACGGACGTGCTGGAGAAGGCCAAGGCCGGGGTCTACAGCCAGTTCGAGGTGCAGCGCGGGCTGCCGATTCAGATGCTAGTGAAATACTTCACGCAGGCCGGCGATACCTGGCAGATCGCGCCGGAGATCCGCGCCATGGTGCAGTACCGGCAGCACAATCTCCTCGCGGAGTTCATGGGCTTCGGCCGGTTTGACCTCGTGTTCTGCCGCAACGTGCTGATTTATTTCGATCAGGAGACCAAGAGCGGCGTGCTCAACCGAATCGCAAAACAGCTCGACCCGGAGGGCTATCTGGTGCTCGGCGCCGCCGAGACCGTGGTGGGCCTGAGCGATGCGTTCAAGCCGATCCCCGACAAGCGCGGCCTCTATGCGCCGAACAAGGACGTGCGGCCTGTAGCGCTCGGCGCGATGCCGATGCGAACGCTAGCGGTGGCGGCGGCGCGCTGAACTCTATTCCACGCTCTTCAGGTTTGGTTGCGCGCGATCGAGCGCTGCGAGGCGATCGAGCCCGCGCGCATCGGTGAGGACTGCCATGATCTCCGCGCGGGGGAGCATGGCGGCGGCCTCTTCGACCGTCGTGCAGTCTTCGAGCTTGGCAAGCCCGACCACCAGCGCAATTTCGACTTCGCCACGTTTGCGCGGAGTGCCTTGCGGCAACATGGCGCGATGTGCGGCGAGGAGGGCCGGGTCGGCGAAGAGCCGCTCGAGGCCCGAGCGCCGGTCTGAGTTCGCGAGTTCGGTGGCGAGCGCGTTAGCCCGCTCCAGAATCTCCGGTGGTTCGCTTTCTTCGGGCGTGAGCAAGAGCTTGCGGGAGCGCATCCTGCGTCCCGCAGCCGGGTTGGCGGTCCATTGCGCGAGCGGGATCGCGAGAATCAGGCCGACGATCACAGGCGTCATCCAGGCGAACAACGAGAACGACACCTCGTATGCGGCGAATGCGAGCAAGAGCCCGAACGCCGTGTGCCAGCCGTAGCGGCGTATCGTGGCGCCAAGCGGCAGGCTACCGTCATCGCGCCGCTGGGCGTTCCAGCCGCTGTCGCGTCCACTCACGATCTGGATCACCGATGTCGACTGGATTAGCATCATTATCGGCGCGATCAACCCCGAGATCAGGATCTCCATCAGCATGCTGATGAAGGCGCGCAGCGCGCCCCCGAAACCACGGCGCGCCGTGTGGTCGGGCAGCATCGCGAAGTAGCCGAACAGCTTGGGCAGCAGCAGCAGCGCCATCGTGCCGGCAAACACATACGCCGCGCGTACAGGATCCTGCGCGGGCCATTGCGGATAGAGCGTGAAGGTCTTTGGGAAATATTCAGGCCGGATGAACTGCGCTTGCAGCGAGATCAAAATGCCGGTGAAGAGAAACAAGAGCCAGAGCGGCGCCGCCACGTACGAGCCGATGCCCGTCGCAAGGTGCAGGCGTGTCACCCAGTGCAGCCCGCGCGCGGGCAACACGCCCGCGTGCTGGAGGTTGCCCTGGCACCAGCGGCGGTCGCGCGCCGCGTATTCGGTGAGCGAGGGCGGGGACTCTTCGTAGGACCCGGGAAGCGCGGGGGCCATCACGATTGCCCAGCCGCCGCGCCGCATCAGTCCAGCCTCGACGAAATCGTGGCTCAGAATGTGCCCGCCGATCGGCCGCGGTCCGCTCAAAGTAGGAAGTCCCGCGGATTCGGCAAACGCGCGTGTGCGCAGCACCGCGTTGTGGCCCCAGTAATTGCTGTCGGCGCCGTGCCACCAGGCAAGCCCGTAGGCGAGGAGTGGGCCGTAGAGCCGGCCCGCGAACTGCTGCACGCGCGCGAACGGTGTCATGGCGTTGACCATCACGGGGAACGTCTGGATCAGGCCGACACGCGGATTGCTCTCCATCGCGCCAACAAGCCGCACCAGCGTCTCGCCCGTCATCAGCGAGTCGGCATCGAGCACGATCATCTGCTCATAGTCGCCGCCGAATCGCTGCAGCCATTCGGCGATGTTGCCGGCCTTCTTGGCGTCGTTCTTGGGACGATGCCGGTAGTAAATGCGCGCGTCCGCGAGCCGCTCGCGCAGCGCCAGGAAGGCTGCTTCCTCGGCGATGAAGATGTCCGGATCAGTCGTGTCGCTGAGGATGAACACATCGAACCGGTTCGCCGTCCCGGTCGCGGCAACGGACTCGTGAATCGCCTGCACACGCGCGAGCAGGCGATGCGGCTCCTCGTTGTACGTCGGAAACAGCAGCGCGCTGCGCGTTGCGATCGAGGGCAGGGCGCCTGTCCCGATCTCGAGTGGCGTGATGCGCCCGGTCGCTACCGCGACGATCCCGCCGAGCAGACTCGCAAACGAAAACGCGATCCACGCAAACAGCACGACAAACAGAACGAGGATCACCGCTTCCAGCGTCGTCAGCCCGCCGACGGCCAGCACGTGGTACATCTCGTACGCGGCGACAATACTAAGCGCCAGCGCGATCCCGAATACGAACGCTCGCCGCGCCGACATCGATCCGAGCGCGATGGGGAGGCGGCTTGCGCGCGCGCCGTCGCGCAGCGACTGGACCGGCATTGCGAGCGGCGCCTCCGGCGGCAGGTACGTCCCGCCCGCCGCTGAAGGCACGGCCCGCAGCCTTACGGCGTCCATCGATTCATCCAGACTTCGGACAGCGGATCGTCGCCCCGGAGAAGCTGGGCACGAAGCTCGAGCGACTTTTCGCTTCCGGGCGCAAGCTGGAACGCGACGCGCGTGCCGCCGATTTCGGGATTCGGATGTGTCACGACGTTGCGCACCTTGCCCTTGTCGTAGGTGACGGTCGCCTTGATGTCTGCCGGAGGCACGTTCTTCAGGTTCTCGCCGGCGAAATCGATGACGATCAGGCGGCTATCCTCAGTCCCGACGCCGACGCGCGTCGCCACGACCTGTGCGAGCGGCAATGGCTTCGGAATGGGCACGCCCCAGTGAATGCGGTACGTGTATGAGTATTCGCCCTTGGCGCGCGTCGGCGCGCGCGGACGCCAGAACGTCACGATGTTGTCGTTGATCTCGGTGGTGGTCGGAATCTCCACGAGATGCACCGCGCCTTCGCCCCAGTCGCCGATCGGCTCGACGAAGGCGCTCGGGCGGCGCTCGTAACGCGCCTCCAGATCCTCATACGCGCGAAAATCGCGCTGCCGCTGCATCAGGCCGAAGCCGCGCGGGTTGTTATCGACGAAAGCGCTGACTTGAAGATCGGTGGGATTGTTGAGCGGACGCCAGATCTGCTCGCCCTGCCCATTCTGGATCGCGAGACCGTCGCTGTCATGGACCGCGGGGCGGAAATCGTCCACGCCAACGCGGTCGTTGGGCGCGAAGAAATACATGCTGGTGAGCGACGCAAGCCCGATCTGTTCGATCTGCACGCGCGGAAACAGCGTCGCCTCGATGTCGTAGATCGTGGTCTCGCCTGGCCGGATCGTGAAACGATAGGCCGCGGCTGCGCTCTCGCTGTCGAGCAGCGCATGCACGACGATCGAATTTGCGCCCTTGGCCGGCCGCTCGATCCAGAAGGAACGGAAGTTGGGAAATTCCTCGCCCTTGGGATCGGCGGTGTTGAGCGAAAGTCCGCGGGCAGAGAGCCCATAGGAGAGGTTCTTGGCCACGGCCCGGAAATAGCTCGCACCAAGAAACACGCCGATCTCGTCGAAATAGTCCGGCCGGTTGATCGGCCCATGGATGCGGAAGCCGGCGAAACCAAGATTGCCGGAGTTCTTCAGGTCCGGCGGCTGGTCCCCGAACGTGAACATGTCCGGCGAATAGATGATCGGAAACGCCTGCCCGTCCTTCACCTCGAACAGGTCCACGCGGTTCATGTAGTAGAAGCCGCGATGGAAGAACTGCAGTTGAAACGGGAGGCCCTCGCTGCGCCAGAGCGCCTGATCCGGCTTGAAGCGGATCATGCGGTAGCGATCATAGGTTAAGTCTTTCAGCGCGTCGGGAAGCTTGTTGTCCGGCGGCTTGTACGGCTTCTGCGCGAGGTCGCGCGCCCATGCGCGGACCCTCGCCGCCTCGAAGGGCACCGGCTTTTCCTGCGCGTAGGCCGGCGCGACAAGCGCGTTCGAAAGAGCGCGGCCGACAAACGGGAGCGCCAGCCCACCAGTCAAGAGATCGCGCCGTCGCAAGGACTTGGCCCTCTGCAAAGTTGCCCTGTTTTGGGGAAGCCGCGATGCCGCTGGCAAAAGCCAACCCGCATCATTCGCCCCAAGCTCTCTAACGGAATCGTACGGAAAACGGTTCCGTTAGTCGACGGACTCCCATCGGGCGGCATTCAGGCGAAACTGTGGGAGCCCGAGATGCACAGCACGCAGCCGAGAGAAAGCGGCACGACGGGGCCGGCTCACAACATGATCGGCCCGTCTCATGTGTGCTGAACCCGGGCCACTGCGTTGCTGAGGGAGGTAATTTTAACATACTCTCTCGGCCGGAGGTGCCGATGCTGATTTGCAGAACTCTGCTCTGTGCCCTGATCGCGGGGCTGATATTCGTGTTTTCTGCTCCGGCAAGCGCGCAGGCGCCGGACGCACCGGGTACGCTGGTCATCATCGGCGAAGCCGAACAAACAGGAACTCCGGATATCGCACTGGTGACGGTCGGAGTGGCACGCGAGAGCGATACGGCCGCCGCCGCACTGCGCTCAACCAACCAGGCCATGCGCGACATCATCGATCTGGTCGAGAAGCGCGGCGTCCGTGGCCGCGACATCCAGACCAGCAACTTATCCCTGCAGCCGCGATACGGGCGTCCGCAGCGGGCGGCCGGCCCGGACGACCGGCCGGTGATTACAGGGTACATTGCCTCCAACCAGCTCAGCCTCAAGATTCGCAATATCGAAACGCTCGGCCGGCTTCTCGACGATGTCGTCTCCGCTGGTTCGAACGAGATAAGAAACTTGAGTTTCGACGTGGATGACCGATCGAAAATGCTCGAGCAAGCGCGCTTCCAGGCCGTCCAGGACGCGAGGAAGAAGGCAGCGCTCTATGCCGCTGCGGCGGATATCCGCCTCGGCGAGATCGTCAATCTGCAGGAAGAGGCCGGAGGGGCGCAGCCTCGCACCTCGGCGGCGCGTGGTGCGCTGGAATCCGCATCCGCTGTGCCGATCGAGACGGGGGAGATCGCGCTGCGGACCCGAGTAAGAATTATCTGGCGCATCGCCCGTTAGCGGAGCAGAGCCGGTTTCGCCGCTTGAGTAACGCAACCGTTGCTTGCCAACCAATTTGGAACGCGCAAAAAATTTTGGTCGCGGCTGAGACGGTAAACTCCTCGTCGCGAGCCGAATCGGACGGGAATTTGGACATGAGGTGGCGCTCCGTGTTGCTTGGCGGCGTTGTGCTCGGCGGATGTTGCTGGGTCGCCACGACTTTTGCCTCCGTATGCGGTCCAGCCGACGAGACGCAGGACGTTGAACTGTACGATGGCGGCCGAGGGCTGTCGAAAGAACAAGTCTTCCGTTGGCAGGCGGCAACCGGCCAGCTCCGGTGGAATTCGAGTTTCATTCCGCCCCTGACTGCTGAAGACGATCCCGGTAACTTGCTCGGTGTCAGGTGGTGCACCGGTACCCTGTTTTCTGAAAAACTGTTCTTGACCGCGGGAAATTGTTTCGATGCAAGCGCCGGCGGCTGGTCCACCCCTGCCCGCCGGGTGGGAAACAGCTTCGTGCCGTTGCCCCCGCAGGAATTGGCGCCGCTCACGCACGTCAACTTCAACCTACAGCGCGACACAACGACCTGTGCGACGCCCACTGATCCGCGCACGTGTGCGGTCCGGAAGCCCGACAGCTATCCGGTTGTTCGCCTGCTCGAATACAGGCGCGGAAACCTGAATTACGCGATCCTGGAACTCGGGGCCGGAGCCGACGGACAGCTCCCGGGGCAACGGTACAATCCCGCCAATCTAGACAGCTCCAGCGCTGCTTTGGCGCAAGCCAAGCTGCTCGCCATCATCCAGCATTCCGGAGGTGGACCAAAGCGCGTCGGCATCGGAACGCAGCTTAGGATCAGCAATGATCGCATCTCATACGGCGATATAGATACATTTGGCGGTTCCGGCGGTGCCGGGATTCTGGATCAGTCAGGGCGGCTCGTCGGGTTGCATACCAACGGGGGCTGCGATGTCACGGGTGGAGAAAACTGGGGCATAACGGTTCGCGCGATCAGTGAAGTATCCGATATCATTCGTTAGAGGGATAAAGGGATGGCGCGCCTTCCGATCCTAATTTCCGCAGCAGCGATCTGCATCTGGTGGTCGGTGACAGTAGCGGCGCAGCAGCGCCCCGTATCTCCGGAAGGTAGAGCAAATGCCGAACAACCCGGACCGGATTTGAAGTTTCGCCCGGCCAGCTCAGCTGAAGAGAATGCCGAAACGCAAGAGGTGATCGCGCGAAAGCTTGCGGAGGCCCAAGAGGCCCTGAAAGCTTTGGACAGACGGCGCGTGCAAGCTGCCGCCGCGGGGCAGCCAATTCCGCTCGGTGCCGATGATATCGAGCGGAAAAGGCTCGCAGCGAATTTAGATTTTTGGCTGGAAAAGTACCGGGAGTTCAGCACCGAATCGGCTTGCGGGCCCGGCAGCCGTATTTGGGATGTCGAGCTTTACGACGGATCCGGCGGGCCGACCCGGGACTTCGTGCGGAGTCAGCAACCAGCAACTGGCCTACTCCGTTACAGCCCGAATCTGGAAGCGCAGGCTTCCCGTCAGGGAATCGATACAACCAACATGGATTGGGGCACCGTCGGCAGTGAGCGGGGATGGTGTACCGGCACACTGATTTCAGACCGGCTGTTGGTGACCGCCGGTCATTGCTTGGATCCAAATCCTAAGAAGAACGTGTACACGCCGGCGCGTCGCGTAGGTAACAAACTGGTTTCGCTGCCTCCCACGGATCTGGCGAAATTGATGCTGGTCGATTTCAATTTTCAGCGCGACGGTACGGCGTGTGCTGATGAACAGGAGCCACGGACCTGCCCTTATCGGCGGCCCGATACCTACACGATCGTACGTCTTCTTGAACACAGGCGGCCGAACATCGCCGGCGTGAAGCTCGACTACGCGATAATTGAGCTCGCGCCCGACAGCTCCGGACAATTGCCTGGCCAGAAATACGGATTCGTGCCGTTCGACGCTACCGATCAAGGGGCAAGCACGGACGTGTTGACGATCATTCAACATCCAAACGGCCAAGTGAAGCAAATCGCGGCCGGTCAAAGACAAAATCTGAGTATCGATCTCGCCGTCATCTATTACGGCATCGATACCAGCTGGGGGTCGTCCGGCGCCGGCGTATTGAATCGATTAGGTCGGTTGATTGGCATTCATACGAACGGAGGTTGTGACGTGATTCATGCGAACAGCGGGTTGACGCTCAACGCCGTCAGTCAGGTCTCTGACCTGATCCGTCCATGATCGACAGCCCTACTAGGTTCACAGGAGGACAAGGATGAAGCTGCCCTCAATTCTCGCAAGCGTGGTACTGCTTTGCGCTTGCTGGAGCACGCAAAGTCTGGCTCAGTCGGCGGAGCCAAGACGCCCTGCTCTCCCGTTGCCACCGCCGGCCCCGACAACCGAAGCCGCGGCCTCCTATCTCAAATTCGACCCCGGCAAAACGCCCGAAGAGAACGCGCGCACGCTGCAGGCCATCACTGAAAAAATCAGAGCCGCGCAGGAGCTTCTGAAGAGCGTCGATCGCGAAAAGATCATTGCCCGTTCGCAAGCGCCAGCCGAGTCTGCTGCGCCGCCTCCATCCGCGGAGCCAGAGCGCCAGAAGGCGGTGGAAGAGGCGGTCGCCTGGGAACGCGTGCGAAGGCAGTTCGAAATCGAATCCCAATGTGGTCCAACGGACGATACCCAGGATGTCGAGCTGTATCAGGGAGACCTCGGCCCGACGCGCGAATTCGTTGCCCAGCGCCAGGTCTCGACCGGCCAGATCCAATGGAACGCAAACTTCGCACCAGTCCTCCAACCCGCGGACGATCCCGGCAACGTTACTGGAATGCGGTGGTGCACCGGTACGCTGATTACGGACCGCGTGTTCATTACCGCGGGTCATTGTTTTGACATCAACTCGAACGGCTGGATGACGCCGTCGCGTCGCATCGGAAACAATTTCGTCTCATTGACGCCGCAGGAGATGGCGCCGTTGATGCACGTGAATTTCAACTACCAACGCGACGCGTCGCGATGCGCAAATCCGGCGGACCCGCGCACATGTGACATTCGAGTGGCGGACACCTATCCGATTGTTCGTCTGCTTGAGCACCGCCGCGGCAATCTCGACTATGCAATCGTGGAACTCGGCCCAGGGGCCGATGGGCGCCTCCCAGGTGCACAATTTAGCCCCGGTATCTTCGACGCGACGAGCGCAGCGTTGGCTCAAGCGACACTGCTTACGATCATTCAGCATCCGAACGGCGTGCCAAAACGCATTGGCGCTGGGCGGCAGCTGAGGATTGCCGGAAATTCGATTTTCTACAGCCAGATCGACACCCTCGGGGGCTCCTCAGGAGCCGGCGTGGTCGATCAGGCCGGACGGATCGTTGGTATCCACACCAATGGAGGATGTACCCAGGCGGGTGGGGAAAACGCGGGCGTCGTGCTTCGCGCCGTCGCGCAAGTGTCTGACATTATCCGCTAACGTCATAGTCTCTTCTGCTCAAGACCGGTAAACGAAAACCCCGCCATCTCTGGCGGGGTCCGGAACGGTTTTCCGAAGTCGGAAGGAGAGAGCCAAACCGGCTCGACTCAGCTTCAGGCGGGGATGCGCTCTTCGACTTCGGTCGGCTCGCGCAGCACATAGCCGCGGCCCCAGACGGTCTCGATGTAGTTCTTCCCCTGCGAGGCGTTCGCAAGCTTCTTGCGCAGCTTGCAGATGAACACGTCGATGATCTTGAGTTCGGGCTCGTCCATGCCGCCGTAGAGATGGTTGAGGAACATCTCCTTGGTCAGCGTCGTGCCCTTGCGGAGCGAAAGGAGCTCCAGCATCTGATATTCCTTGCCGGTCAGATGCACGCGCGCCGCGTTCACCTCGACGGTCTTGGTGTCGAGGTTGACGACAAGATCGCCGGTCTGGATCACGGACTGGGCATGCCCCTTGGAGCGGCGCACGATCGCGTGGATGCGCGCGACGAGCTCGTCCTTGTGGAAGGGCTTGGTCATGTAGTCATCGGCGCCGAAGCCGAGACCCTTCACCTTGTCCTCGATGCCGGCGAGGCCGGAGAGGATCAGGATCGGGGTCTTGATCTTGGAAACGCGTAACGTCCGCAAAACCTCATAGCCGGACATGTCCGGCAGGTTCAGGTCCAGGAGGATGATGTCGTAGTCGTAGAGCTTTCCGAGATCGACGCCTTCCTCTCCGAGGTCGGTTGTGTAGACGTTGAAACTCTCGGATTTCAGCATCAATTCGATCGATTGCGCGGTCGCGCTATCGTCTTCAATCAGCAGAACGCGCATGCCAGTCCCCTTCCACGCCCTGCGGGCTTAAGGTCGGTAGGCCTCAAGGGCCCCTCTTGGTCGTCACGCTTGGGACAGCCGATTCGGCACGCTACGAGTCAATGGTTAACAAAGCCTGATTCTTCCGCGCAAGCATTTACTGTGCGACAAAGACCGAATCGCCGTAATATGCTGGAGAGAACAGGGTTTTTTCCCACTTTCCGCTTCACGTTCCACGTTAAGAGTCAGAGTTAACCGACTCCCGCGACTCGCCCCTCCGTCCTGGCAAGCGAGACGCCTTAGTCCCAAGGACGGTGAGGCAATCATTAACGAAGCGGGTAAATGCAGGGTTAAGGGAACGGCCCGGGTGACGCGGATTATCGGAAATCAATGAAGGCGCTGGCCGAGCAAATCGCCGAACTCGACGAAGTCGAGATTTACGGACGCGTGGTTGGCGTGCGCGGCATGCTGGTGGAGGTCGCGGGACCCATCCACGCGATGTCGGTGGGCGCGCGCGTGATGATCGAGGCGGGCGGGGCGCGCATGATCCCCTGCGAGGTCGTCGGCTTCACCGGACCGAACGCGCTGCTGATGCCCTATGCGCCGCTCGAAGGTGTGCGGCGCGGCTGCCGCGCTCTCGTTACTTCTGTTGCTGCCGCGGTGCGGCCCTCGCC
>C688J14111_10000270_pt1 | contig 13043 bp, 11 predicted proteins | sample HopSoiMetagenom1_FD_14111 | JGI IMG/M metagenome (IMG submission 14111)
AACTTCCACTGCTTACGACCGGACCCCCAGAGGCCAGCTGAGCGCCCCCAGCAAAGCCTATAATTCAGGTACCTTGACCCGGTTGCGCATCTCCTTTGTTTTGGCACTTGCGTTCGCGACTAGCGGCTCAATCCGTGTAGCAGCGCAATCGCAGCAGGACTCTCGGGGTCCTGGCGCGATCCGCAAGAACGTCCTGCTGATCCTTCCTTTTCGTAACGATTCAAAAGCACCGGGACTCGAGTGGATTGGAGAATCATTTTCCGAGATCCTAGGGCAACGCATGCAATCGGCTTCGATGTTTGTTATCAGCCGCCAAGATCGTTTGTATGCGTTCGATCGAGCAGGCATTCCAGTTACCGCGCAGCTCTCGCGCGCGACGCTGCTCGGGATCGCCGAACAAATGGACGTCGACTATCTTGTACTCGGCAAGTACAGCTACAACGGGAATTCGTTTACGGCAAACGCGCAATTGCTCGACATGCGTCGGTTGCATCTGTCACCCTCAGTGTCTGAGTCCGGACCACTGCTGGAGCTGATCGACATCGAGGCCGCGATCGCCTGGGACCTGATGCACCAATTCCAGCCCGCACTCGCCGCCACGAAGCAAGACTTCATTGCAGAAACTAAGAATATCCGCTTGGATGCATTCGAGAACTACGTGCGTGGCGTAATCGCCGGCAACACCGCAGAAAAAATCCGGCGGCTGAAGGAAGCTGTTCGACTCAACCCAAGCTACAGCGTAGCAATGCTCCAATTGGGCAGGACATACTTCGAACAGCGGGATTATGGTTCGGCAATGACTTGGCTCAGCAAGATTCCGGAAACCGACAAGCATGCCGCAGAGGCAAACTTCTTTCTTGGTCTTGCAGCCTATTACAGCGGAAGTATCGATCGTGCCGCCTCCGCCTTGCGATTAGTCGCCAATCGCCTGCCACTTACTGAGGTGTACAACAACCTTGGGGTTGTCGAGGCGAGGCGAAATAAGAACACCTCCATCGAGTACTTGCAGAAAGCTACTGCAGCCGACCCGATGGACCCGGATTATCATTTCAACCTCGCCATTTCACTGGCGCGGGCAGGGGATAAAACAGCTGCTGTTCGCGAGCTCAGGGACACATTGGCACTCCGTCCGTTTGACACCGAAGCCAAGCGATATCTGGAAAGCCTGCCAGCCGATTCTACCTTGCAAGCACGAACGCCGCTCCAGCGAGTAAAAACGAACTACGACGAGACCTCTTTCCGCCAACTCGCTTTTGCCATCGAGAACGCTGAGGAAACTCAGATGGCGAACTCCGATCCTAAGAAGCATGCCGCCATGCACGTCGACCGAGGAAGGCAGCAACTGACTCAGGGGTTCTACGAAGAAGCTCGCGAACATTTCCGCAAGGCGTTGACTCTCGATCCGCAAAACAGCGATGCTCATTTGGGCCTTGCCAACACCCAGATTGCGTTGAACGATCTCACCGGGGCGCGCTCTGAACTAGATGAAATCATGCGCAGCAAAGCCACAGCCGAAGCCTATGTTGCCCTTGCCCAGCTGGACATGAAGGAGAACAAGGCGAACGCAGCCAGTGAGGACGTGACGCAAGCGCTCGGTTTGGATCCCACTAACACAGCAGCTCTCCGTTTACGCCAGCAGCTCAATGTCAGGGTGGACGCATTGTCGAGAAGCAAACAATGAGGCGAGCCAATCCATTTCGCTGGGCAGTTGTTTTCGTCGCGCTTGCAGGTGCAGTCTGCGCCAGGGCGGATGTGGTTCGCATCGTGATTGATGGCACCATCAATCCCGTTACTGCCGAATACATAGAGCGAGGGCTCGCCCGATCTGCCGATCAGCACGCCCAAGCTTTGCTGATCGAGATCCGTACCCCCGGCGGGTTGGTGGATTCTACTCGCGACATCATTGCAAAAATGCTTGCATCGCCGGTCCCGGTAATCGTTTACGTATATCCGACAGGGAGCCGGTCGGCATCCGCCGGATTCTACATTCTCGAAGCTGCTGATATTGCTGCGATGGCTCCAGGTACCAATACGGGAGCTGCACATCCGGTGTTGATGGGAACCACCATGGATCCAGTGATGAAGGAAAAGGTCGAAAACGATTCGGCTGCCTTCATGCGGTCCTTTGCCGCGAAGCGCGGACGCAATGTCGAAGTCGCCGAAAGTGCGGTGCGCCAGTCAAAATCGTTCACCGATCAGGAGGCGCTTCAGCAGCACCTTATCGATCACGTAGCCAAGGATGTCTCCGATCTGCTCAAGCAGATCGATGGCCGCACTGTGACTCGATTTGACGGGCGCACCACAGTGATACACACCACCGGGCTGCAGGTTGTGGACTACGGGATGTCGCTGAAGGAGCAGATTCTTGCCTTCCTCATGGATCCGAATATCGCCTTCCTCATCCTCATCATCGGGGCTGCAGCCATTTACGCCGAGTTCAACCATCCCGGTGCCGTGATCCCCGGCGTCGTGGGCCTCATTTTTGTGGTGCTGGCAGTCTTCGCGCTTAATTTGCTCCCGCTGCGCTTCGCCGGAGTGGCATTGATCGTCACCGCGTTTATCCTATTTGCTTTAGAGGCGAAGTTCGCAACGCATGGAGCACTTGGCGTGGGTGGGATTGCGGTCCTAATTTTGGGTGCTCTGCTCCTGGTGGATGGACCGATTCCGCAGATGCGGATCCGTCCGATTACTGCCGTGGCTGTAAGTGTGCCTTTTGGCCTACTCACCATTTTCCTGGTGAACATCGCCGTCCGGGCTCGGCGCGGCAAGGTAGTTACCGGCGAACGGGGCTTAATCGGCGAAATCGGCATCGCTAAAACCCAGCTGAGGCCCGATGGCAAAGTATTTATCCACGGCGAAATCTGGAACGCCTACTGTCCGTCCGGGGCGCAGCCAGGTCAAAGCGTTCGGGTTTCAGCCGTCCATGACCTCGTACTCACCGTGGAACCTTCTACCGTGGGTGCACCCGCTGGTTCCACTCTGAATTAGCGCACTCTCGTAACTTCAACTCAGGCTTATCCTTGAGACAGATAACGCATATTGTGGGGTAAAATCCGCAGCACTTGCCCGACGTACATCCCTGCGGAAGAAGAGGATTCTAACTTGGACTACCTGATTCCGGCGATTGTGATCATCGTTGGGCTGTACTTGATCAGCTCCATCAAGATTCTGGCGGAGTACGAACGCGGGGTCATCTTCCGCCTCGGCCGCCTGCTTAGCAGCGCCAAGGGGCCCGGAGTAATTCTGGTCTTCGTGCCGATCGATCGCATCGTGCGCGTCTCGCTGCGACAGGAAGCTCTGGAGGTACCGCCACAGGACATCATCACCCGCGACAACGTCACCCTAAAAGTGAACGCGGTGATCTTTCTCCGGGTGATCGACCCCAACAAGGCTGTCGTCGAGGTCTCGAATTACGTCTACCAGACCTCGCAATTTGCTCAAACCACGTTACGGTCGGTTCTTGGCGAGGTCGAGCTGGACGAATTGCTGTCGCATCGCGAGAAGCTGAACTTGAGAATTCAAAGCATTCTCGATCAGCACACGGCGCCATGGGGCGTAAAAGTTGTGAACGTCGAAGTGAAGCAGGTTGACCTGCCAGAGAGCATGTTGCGCGCAATGGCCAAACAGGCAGAGGCGGAGCGCGAGAAGCGCTCGAAGATCATCCACGCGGAAGGCGAGTTCTCAGCGGCGCAGCGGCTGGCGGATGCAGCACAGGTGCTGGCGACACAGCCGATGACCTTGCAGCTTCGTTACCTGCAGACATTGACGGAAATCGGTGTGGAGAAGAACACGACCATTGTGTTTCCCCTTCCCATCGAGCTGATGAGCAGTTTGAACAAGATTTTGGAATCGCACACGCAGGCGAGCAAGCCTGCGCAGCCGTAAAGGAATATCGATGTCGGAACTGTTGGAACGGCAGGACACGGAAATCGTTTTGGGAACCGGCAAGCTACTCGGCATTTTCTTTTCCTTAGTAGCAATTTGCGGAACGTTCTTTGGTCTTGGTTACACGCTGGGCCGGAACTCTAGCCCCGTTACCCTTCAGAATGGGCAAGCGGCAAGACTGCCAAATTCCGCTGGCGCGAAACCATTGGCCGGAGTAACCGTGAGCACACCCCCAGCAACGCTTGTCAGTGGTGATGCAGCTACGAATCCCAACATCGCAGCGAACTCCCAGGTGGAACAAGTACCTCCGACTGCTGCTGTTGATGAGAGCCCTTCTGCGAATCCTCAGCCTATCCCGGCAGTGAGAACGAGCCCGACGGACACGTCTAACAACAATACGGCGACTCCTGAACTCGCAGCCGGAACTGGCAGTATCACTGTGCAGGTTGCCGCGGTCACAAAGCAGGAAGACGCACAGGTGCTCGTCGCAGCACTGCGGAAGAAAAACTATCCTGTTTTCGTTGCACCCACAACCAGCAACGATAGCCTCTATCACGTGCAAGTAGGACCGTTTGCCGAACTCAAAGACGCTGAAGAGATGAAGAGCAAACTCGCAGGCGATGGTTATAACGCGATCGTGAAGAAGTAAGCGTCTCCACAATTCTCCGAAGAAGGTTCCCATGGCGACTACTCCGACGACTGCCCCCGCCCCTCAAACTGCAACCGCAGGCGCGCCGCAGCAGGTCGCCTCTGCCATCGCTACTCCTGCATTGATCACCGCGATGGTTAAATTCAACCCGAGAGTCAGCGACCTCATCATCTCTCCGTTTCGTCCGCCCCAGGTGGAGTTGAGCAGCCAGTTAGTTGCCGTACCTGGACTGCCGGTGCTTTCAGCTCAGGACACCGCACGTATCGCGGGCGATCTTATTGGCACCAACAAGCGGGCTGCAGAGATCTTGAAGAGCGATGGGGCGTGCGACAGCTCCTACAGTATTCCCGACCTGGCGCGCTTCCGAATCAACATATTTCGTCAGCGTGGAACGTACGCTGTTGTAATGCGCATCATTCCGATGACGATTCCGTCGTTTGAGGATCTGAAGCTGCCCGCACAATTGAAGGACATTGTCGGACTGAAGAATGGAATCGTGCTGGTCACTGGACCTACGGGCTCGGGTAAATCCTCGACCCTCGCCGCCATCATTCGCCTCATCAACGAAACCAAGGCTTACCACATCGTTACCATCGAAGACCCCATCGAGTTCATGCACCCTCACGGAAAATCCACAATCCATCAACGCGAGTTGCACAGCGATACTCCTACGTTTGCGCTCGCATTGCGCGCCGCGCTCCGACAGGCGCCCAAAGTGATTTTGGTCGGCGAGATGCGTGATCGCGAGACCATCGAAATTGCGTTGACCGCGTCAGAAACCGGGCACCTTGTATTCTCGACTCTGCATACGATCGACGCACCTAAGACGGTGGAGCGCATTATTGGAGAATTCCCGGTGAGCGAGCAAACGGCGATTCGCAATCGTTTGTCGCAGTCCTTCCGCTACATCGTCTCGCAGCGTCTGCTCCCGCGAAAGGACGGTCAAGGCCGCGTNGCCGCTATTGAGATACTCAAATCGACTATGCGAACNCGCGACTATGTCCAGAACGGCGAGCGCGACGGACAATCACTACATGATGCCATGCACGATGGGGAGCTCGAAGGCATGCAGCACTTTGATGGCGTACTCGAGAAGATGGTTCGCGACAGCGCCATCAGCAAAGCTACAGCCCTTGGATACGCGACTAATGCGGGCAACCTGAATCTCTCGCTGTCAGATTACGACGAGACGGAAGCCTGATTTCCTCTTAGTCGGTATCGAACCGTTGCTCTTGAAACGGATCGCCGCGCATGTGATAGCCATTCTGCTCCCAAAAGCCGGCTTGATCTTGATTGAGGAATTCGAAACCACGCAGCCACTTCACTGACTTCCAGGCGTACAGATGCGGCACGATCAGCCGCAAGGGATATCCGTGATCAGGTGTGAGCGGCTCGCCATCGTGATGAGTTGCGAGCAGCACATCATCGCGATCAAGATCGGCCAATGGCACGTTTGCCGTGTATCCCTGCTCCGCATGCACCAGGACGTACTTGGCTTCCGGCAGTGGCTTTGCGCGAGCGAGGATCTCGTGCATACCTACACCACTCCAGCGATTATCAAAACGGCTCCAGCGGGTCACGCAATGGAAGTCGCTGGTGCGCTCAACCCGGGGAAGCTGATTGAATTCTTCCCAGCTCAGTTGCAGAGGGTGCTCTACAAGTCCACGGACGCGGAACTCCCACTGTGCAGCATGGAAACGCGGAACCGATCCGTAATGCAGGACGGGCCACTTCAGCGTGAGCGACTGCCCCGGAGGCAAACGCCCCTCAGTACGCATCTCGTGCTCTCTGCGTTTTCGCTCATCCCCCGAGAACAATCCTGAAAAGACCATGGTGTCCGGTGTCAGTGGCAACAGAAGAGCCTTAAACTCGAAGTCAGATGGGTAATTTCGCTAGATTAGGTAATTGAAAACCACACAATTACACAATTACGAATTCTTCAGCGGCGTTAGTATTCCGCCAGTTCGCGCATTGCCTGATAGAAGTCATCGGCCTGCGGAAGAATTTGATCCTCGAGTAGCGGCTGATAGGCGACGAAACTGTCCATAGCAGCGACGCGCCGCACCGGAGCGTCGAGGTATTCAAAGAGTTCCCCCGCGATACGGGCGGCAATTTCTGCGCCATACCCCCAGCTCAGCGTGTCCTCATGGGCGACAATCACCCGATTGGTTTTTCGCACTGATTCGGCGATCGCTTCCCAATCATAAGGATTGAGAGTGCGAAGATCGATCAGCTCGACGTTTACGTCATGTTCACGAGAAATGCGCTGTGCAGCCTGCAGGGCGCGTGGCACCGTAGCGCCGTAGGTGATCAGGGTAATGTCACTGCCCTCGCGAACCGTGCGTGCTTTGCCGAACGGAATCATGTAATCCGGACCTGGATAAGGTGCGCGTCCATAGGTCTCGCGGTACAAGCGCTTGTGCTCGAGAAAGAGCACAGGGTCATCGCAGCGAATGGCAGTGCGCAACAGTCCATTTGCATCGAGGGCATTCGATGGGAAGACCACGCGCATTCCCGGGGTGTGGGTGAAAAGACTCTCTCCACATTGCGAGTGGTAAATTGCGCCTCCCGTCAAATATCCGCCGATAGCAACTCGAATAACTGCTGGACAGGAAAAATGGCCATTCGATCTCCAGCGAATCACTGGCAGCTCGTTTCGTAACTGATGGAAGGCGGGCCAGATATAGTCGAAGAACTGGATCTCGACGACTGGCTTTGCTCCCCGGGTTGCCAGCCCGGTGGCACGTCCCACAATGGTCGCCTCAGCTAATGGTGAGTTGTACACGCGGTCTGCGCCAAAGGCGCACTGTAGGCCGGCAGTGAGCTTGAATACGCCGCCCTTCCCTTTCACCAGCTTCTCTTTGAGGTACTGCTCGCGGCTGCAATCGGCAACATCTTCGCCGAAGATCACAATGCGTTCGTCGCGCTTCATCTCGTCACGCAAGCAGAGATTGATGAGATCCGCCATCGTCTTGTCGCCATCGCTGCTGGCGGGCGCGGTGGAGAAGGCTGAAGAAGTCGGATCGACGTGGGGCGAATAGAGGAATTGTGTGATGGATTCTGGTTCGGCAAGGCGCGCGGCAAGCACGCGGTCTGTGGCGGCTTGGATTTCGTCGTCTACTTCCTTCTCCACGCGGTTGATGCCCTCCTCATCGAGGATGTTTTCCCGAATAAGGAATAGCTGCATGCGCGTAATCGGATCGCGTTGAGCGTCTTTCGCGCGCTCTGATTCTGGCCGGTAAAGCTTCTCATCGTCAGAGAGTGAGTGCGAGTATGGACGGATCACGTGTCCGTGCACGAACGCCGGTCCTTTGCCGCTTCGGCAGTGCTCGACGGCCTCGCGCAATACGGCATAGGACTTTACTGGATCGGTGCCGTCACATTCGGCAAAGTAAAAATTGGGAAAGTTGGCAACCAGCCTGGAGATATTTCCACCGGCAGTATTAACTTCCACGGGGACGGAAATCGCATACTCGTTGTCCTCAACCAGGAACAGCACCGGCAGCTTCAAATTGGAAGCGCCATTCACGGCTTCCCAAAATTCACCTTGGCTAGTCGTACCGTCACCGCAAGAGACGTAAACAACCTCATCGCGGTGGAAGACAACGTCTTTGTATCCGGAGTAATCACGCGGATTGCTCCGCTCTGCAGCTTTGGGATTGCGGCTGAAATAGCGTCCCGCTTCAGCGCATCCGACCGCTTGCAGCAACTGCGTACCTGTAGGAGATGATTGGGTAACGATGTTCAGTCTCTTGCTTGCCCAATGGGATGGCATCTGCCGTCCGCCAGATGCGGGATCCTCTGCCGCACCCACTGCCTGAAGCAGCTGCTCTTCGGCCGTCACTCCAAGCGTGAGAGCAAGCGCGCGATCGCGGTAATACGGATAAAACCAGTCATAGCCCGCTTTCAAGGCGAAACCGGCCGCTACCAATAGAGCTTCGTGTCCGGCGCCCGAGATCTGAAAAAAGATCTTCTGCTGGCGCTTGAGCAGGATTTCGCGGTCATCCAACCGGCGCGACATGTACATCAGCCGGTACATCTTCATCAACTTCTCTCGAGTGAGTCCCTGGTAGGTCTTTTCCTGGGGATGTTCTGCGAGCGCCGTCTTCCTCTGCTCCGTCCGGCTTAGCGCCATGCGGACTCCTTGGAGTGAAATTGGTGTGCTAGAGGAGCACTCCCCATTCTAAGACGGAATGTCCCAGAAAAATGTTCAGATTTCTGCGGGTGAGTATTGGAAATAGAGTTGCAGCTTCATGCGGTCTTCCTCTCCGCGATGAACCTCCACCCGAATGTCCGCACAGGATCGGACGACGACATCGGCATCGCGCAATTCGTGAGCAGGATACGTCGTGCTCAGTCCGATCACCTGCATCCCTGCGGCTTTTCCCGCGGTGATGCCGGCCGCCGTATCTTCGATCACCAAGCATTCACCCGGCGGGAACCCAAGCAGTGCCGCGCCTTTCAGGTATGGCTCAGGATGGGGCTTCCCTAGCTCGACCAACTCTGCGGTGATGGCGTCCTTGGGAAGCGGAAGGTCCACATAGCCCATTCGCGCCTGAGCGAGCTCGCGAGTGGCAGAAGTCACAATCGTCCAATGTCCCGGAGGAATGGACGCGAGCAGCTCGGCGGCGCCGTCAATGGCGCGTACTCCTTCGAGGTCCTCGATCTCCCGACGCTCTACCTTGAGATTCTCCTTGGCAGCTTCCATTGAAGGCGCGACCCGGCGGATTGTCTCGATCGAGCGTCGCCCGTGGGCCCATTGCATAACGTAGTCGGGATCGAGTCCGTGTTCTTGCGACCAGCTTCTCCAAACCCGCTCTACAGCGGGCGTGGAATCAACAAGAACACCGTCCAAGTCGAAGAGCACCGCACTACAGGTCAACATGCGGACAGACTACCAAACGGCGGTTTTGCGAGCTGGTAGAAAACAGGCGGAGAAATGCGCGTCAGCAATTGAAAGCGGAGAGAAGTTGGGGACTTGCAATGCGGATCGAGAAGAATCGCAGGGCAGACAGTCTCGGAGAGTTCCTCCGATAGTCGGCACCTCGGAATGAGCTTACCCTGCCACTTGCAGGCGTGCAGCAATCTGATTCAACGTCTGCTGAATGCGATCGAGCTCAACTTGGGTTGCATCGGCGAACTGCTCGATTGTTTTCGGCGCCTTGTCTAAGTGGTGGCCAATGCTGCGTACCACTTCGCGACCACGCTCACTTAGCAGAAAGACACCAAGACCGCCGAGCAACACTCCCAAGCCGCCCAGGCCGTAGGTAAGTTGTTTGTGTTTATCCATGACCTCTCGAACTCACTTCTGACCGCTTAATCTGCAGCCTTCCTGCAAATATGATGCAGCTTCTCTCATTAAAGCGACAAGAAAGTAGCTGGACGGAGTACCTTCGCTGCTGAGTGGTAACCCCAAGCAGCCAATGGTGATGCGATGGCCTGGTTTCCGGGTGCACCGTCGGTTAAGGGCAACGGCAAACTTTCTGGCGGCACTTGGGTTTAATCCATCGTCTAAGCAAGGCGAGTACTTCGTCAGAACTCATCGGAAAGAGGTCATATGAAAAGGCCATGGGCCGTTGCAGCACTAGCATTGGGCATTACCGCCATACCGGCTACGGGAGTGTTCGCGCAGATCGACATGAGTCAGGGACCGGTGCTTAACCAGCGCAATCAACCTCCGGCCACCGGCAATGTGATTCCGGCCGACACGCAGTTCGAAATCCAGCTAAAGGACACACTGGACACGAGCAAAGACAATCCTGGCAAGAAGTTCAAGGCCAAGCTTGCCCAGGACCTGGTCGCACCTGACGGAACGCGCATTCCAATGGGAGCTGAAATCAAGGGTCATGTCAGTGACTTGGACCGTGGCATCCATTCGCGGCTGCTGCTCAGCTTTGATGAAATCAAGACAAAGCACGGGTGGGTGCCGCTGGCAGCCACAGTGGCAGGCGTTCCTGGAGAACACGGTGTGCAGGCCGAAACCGGCTCGGAAGGCGAGATTAAACACAGCAAGGTGGACACGCGCCGCACGATCGAATCTGCAGCTGCAGGCGCGGCGATCGGCGCCATCGCCGGAGTTGCAGCAGGCGGGGGCAAAGGAGCTGCGATCGGTGCAGGAGTTGGCGGTGGATTAGGTACTGGCGTTGGATTGCTCACCGGACGCAACATCCGGCTGAACAAAGGCCAGGCACTCGATCTGCGACTTGATCGCGACATCTTCCTACCGCGTGGATGAAGAACTGATTGCGGAGCTGAAAAGGCGGCCGATGGGCCGCCTTTTTTCATTGCTGCCTATGCTCATTGATTCAAGACTGGAGCTGCTGTCGTTTGCGCACTGAAACCCCTACTCGATTTCAAAAGAATTCGGGCAGAAAGGGACACAGCATAGACTGTGGTTCAGCGCTCATTTATCCTCGCACGCCATGAAGCGCGCACTCCGCCTCAAGACATCACTGTTGATGAGCATCGTTCTGCCGCTTGTCTGCTCCAGCGGCTCCGCAGTCGCTCAGACACCCACTAAAAGGCTCACCGTGAGCCCCAACCATCGCTGGCTCCAGTACGCCGACGGACGCCCTTTCTTTTATCTAGGCGACACCGCCTGGCATCTGTTTCTGAAGCTCACTCGCGAGCAGGCGGATTTCTATCTCTCGAATCGTGCAGCCAAGGGATTCACTGTCATTCAGGCGTGCGTTTTGAATGACGTGGACCAGCCGAATGCATACGGTGACAAGCCTCTTTTGGATCGCGATCCTGACAAGCCCAACGAGGCTTATTTCCGCCACGTTGATTACATCGTGAATAAGGCCGAACAGTTGGGTCTCTTCATCGGCATGCTGCCGACATGGGGAAACAATTGGACCCGCCACAACGCTAAGCCGCCGTATGTCTTCAACGCTCAAAACGCGCGCTCCTATGGCCGTTTTCTTGGTTCCCGTTATAGGACTCGGCCGATCATATGGATTCTAGGCGGGGATGAAGGAGTGCGTACTGATGAAGAACGCGCCATCATCGAAGCATTTGCCAGCGGACTGCATGAAGGAGATGGCAGCGTCCATTTGATTACCTACCATCCCCGCGGACCCGGACGTTCCTCAGATTACTTCGCGCAAGCACCCTGGCTCGACTTCAACATGTATCAGTCATCACACGGCGCCCACGACCATGACAACGCGCTCTTCGCCGAACACGATTACGCGCTGCAACCGCCAAAGCCCACACTCGACGGAGAACCGCGTTATGAAACGCTGATGGTCGGCTTTTACTATGCGGAGGCGAGCAAATATGACCGCTTTGACGAGTATGACGTGCGCCAAGCCGCCTATTGGTCGATCCTGGCGGGAGCTTGCGGTCACACTTACGGCAACAACAACATCTGGCAAATGTGGGAGCCCGGGCGCAAATCGGAAATCTCACCGAACCTCGCCTGGTATCAGTCGGTGGATCATCCCGGCGCCTTCCAGATGGGGATATTACGTCGGCTGTTCGAATCACGCCCTTTTCAGAAGCTAGCTCCTGACACTGCTTTGGTTGTGAATGGCGCGACGAATGGCGGAGCTAAGATTCGCGCGTCGCGGGCTGGCGATGGCTCCTTTGCCTTCATCTATTCCCCGCGCGGCGAGTCTTTCACCGTCGACAAGAGCCGCCTTAAAGCATTCCGCCTGAAGGAAATCTGGTTCGATCCGCGGTACGGCGCTTCGTATCACTTCCACACCACGACCAATGAGGGCTATCAAACCTACGCGCCCCCTACTTCTGGTCGCGGTCAGGATTGGCTTCTGATTCTTGAAGACGAGGCTGCAGGCTTTCCTTCTCCAAGCGCCTATCGCTTCCCGAACGAAAGCACTGTCGCGGGACGGTAGCAGAGCAGACTGCTGTTATGGGTTTCGCAATTGAGGGCAAAGTCGACGCCCAAAGTAGGACTGGTCAGGCCGATTTTCTATTACGCTTCATTCGCTTCTGGCGGCGGATTTCTGCTTCGGAGTACATGGTTCCGCGACACTTCTTTGAGCCGCAATAGCAGGGCGCCGGATCGTCTTCGGCTCCGTCATAAAGCATGTAGTCGTAAGTTAGCTCTTCCCCGGCTTTAATGTCCCGCAATGCTATGACCCAGACGCAACCGTCGATTTCGTCGGTCTCACAATTGGGATCGCAGGAGTGGTTGATGAACATCGCAGTCCCGTGCCCATCGATGATCTGCTTCCCATTCCTCAGGCCAAATAAGTAGGTTGTCGATCGCCCATCGTAGATTTCGTCGGCGCGTTCCGGAGAGATGCGGGGGCCTGTATATTCGACAACCAACCTTCCCTTTCGAATTGGGGAGGTCGTGTAGCAGCCGGCGGCGTGAATGTCAGATGAGCGGATGATCAGTGCCATGCGATGTCGCTTGCGTCCGATGTGTCACAGCAGGCAGTATAGCGAACGTAAATCCCCTGACTTTCACCAGGAATCGACATGAAGGCCGCTGGTTATTCCGGTACGCCGCTTCATAAAAAATTAGGTATCAAGCCAG
>C688J14111_10000271_pt1:0-2500 | contig 13038 bp, 8 predicted proteins | sample HopSoiMetagenom1_FD_14111 | JGI IMG/M metagenome (IMG submission 14111)
CCACATGCTCCACCGCTTGTGCGGGCCCCCGTCAATTCCTTTGAGTTTCATTCTTGCGAACGTACTCCCCAGGCGGGATACTTAACGCGTTAGCTACAGCGTTGCACGGGTGGATACGCACAGCCACTTAGTATCCATCGTTTACGGCTAGGACTACTGGGGTCTCTAATCCCATTTGCTCCCCTAGCTTTCGTCTCTCAGTGTCAGTGTCGGCCCAGCAGAGTGCTTTCGCCGTTGGTGTTCCTTCCGATCTCTACGCATTTCATCGCTCCACCGGAAATTCCCTCTGCCCCTACCGTACTCTAGCTTAGTAGTTTTCACCACCTGTCCAGGGTTGAGCCCTGGGATTTGACGGCAAACTTAAAAAGCCACCTACAGACGCTTTACGCCCAATCATTCCGGATAACGCTTGCATCCTCTGTCTTACCGCGGCTGCTGGCACAGAGTTAGCCGATGCTTATTCCCCGGATACCGTCATTTTTTCTTCTCCGGGAAAAGAAGTTCATGACCCGTAGGCCGTCTACCTCCACGCGGCATTGCTCCGTCAGGCTTTCGCCCATTGCGGAAAATTCCCCACTGCTGCCTCCCGTAGGAGTCTGGGCCTTGTCTCAGTCCCAGTGTGGCTGATCATCCTCTCGGACCAGCTACTGATCATTGCCTTGGTAAGCTATTACCTCACCAACTAGCTAATCAGACGCGAGCCCCTCCTTGGGCGGATTCCTCCTTTCGCTCCTCAGCCTACGGGGTATTAGCAGCCGTTTCCAGCTGTTGTCCCCCTCCCAAGGGCAGGTTCTTACGCGTTACTCACCCGTTCGCCACTGGAAACACCACTTCCCGTCCGACTTGCATGTGTAAAGCATGCCGCCAGCGTTCATCCTGAGCCAGGATCAAACTCTCCATGAGATTCCTCAGTTGCATTACTTATAGCTTCATTGTTTCTAGACAAAGTTGATTCGGAATTTTCTTTTCTTTGCTTTTCTTTGCTTAGAAGGCAGAACTTGTATCCATGGGCTTTCGCCCAGAGTTGCCTCCCATAAAGATTATACAGCCCTACTCCCCTTGTGTCAACCCCCAAGCCTCTTATCTCCTTGGATTTGTTGAGAAGACATAACTTGTATCCATGGGCTTTCGCCCAGAGTTGCCTCCCATAAAGATTATACAGCCTTACCCCCCTTGTGTCAACCCCCAAGCCTCCTCAGATTGGATCTCGTCATCAAAATCAAAAAATTTATATTGGGTTTAGGGATAATCAGATTCGAACCGATGACTTCCACCACGTCAAGGTGACACTCTACCGCTGAGTTATACCCCTTCCCTTGCGCCTATCGAGAAAAAAGACTGACTAATCCTAAGTCAAAAGGTCGAGAAACTCGCCGCAACTATTTTTAAACTTAAACAACTTGAATTCGGCCTTCTTTTCACACTCTTACGTATACAAAAAGAATGGGCAAAATTGGATTCAATTGTCAACTGTTCCTATCGGAAATAGGATTGACTATGGATTAGAGCAATATCATATGATTTCATAAAACCATAGCATTTTCCGGATCTAAATAAAGAAGATTTGGCTCAGTGTTCTATTCAATACGGGTAGAACCCGACTCCATATTCTTCAAAATAGAGAGAAATCAGAACTAAGGCAAGATTAAATGGATGAACCCCTTTTTTCTTGTGACAAAGATTTTCTCATTTACGAAGGAACTGGAGTTACATCATCTATTTTTCCATTTCAATTCAAGAATTCTTATGTGTTTCCACTTCTAACCCGCCCCCCGAGACCCTTAAAAAGAGACAAATTTTTTTGAGGAACACATAGAAGATTCATCATTACAAAAAACAGAATGGTAATCCGACGATTAACACAGTTGTTATCCTCTTGTCTAGTAGGCAATTACTTCAGAGAAAAGGATGATTTATTCGGATCAACATGAGAGCCCGCCCAATCATATTGCATTGCCAAAACCTATATTGTATATTGGAAAGAGGTTGATCTACTTGCTTTTATGATGTTACACTCCAATCTTCTTGTTGACTTTCTCCTCCTCCTTGGCCCACAGCGACAAAATGTAGGTAGTTCATCACGAAAGAAAGGACTCGCTGAACCGAGATATCATTAACGAATATATAATAATAGAATGTCTTTTCCATATATTCTCTTTGGTTCCGTTGCTACTACATGCTTGACACAATTAATCGTATCATAATAGATAGATATCTTTTCAACATAGGTCATCGAAAGGATCTCAAAGACCCACCAAAGCACGAAAGCCGGGATTTTTCACAAAATAGATTCCTATTCAAAGAGTGCATAACCGCATGGATAAGCTCACACTAACCCGTCAATTTAGGATCCAATTCGGTATTTACTTTGAGAAATATTGGGACGGATTTGGAATGTAATAATATTGATTCATACAGAATCAAAGTTTTTCTATTCATATTGATTGAAACAGTATACTTACAACATAGGCGCCATATAGAACGAGAAAAAACCAAAGAT
>C688J14111_10000271_pt1:7500-13038 | contig 13038 bp, 8 predicted proteins | sample HopSoiMetagenom1_FD_14111 | JGI IMG/M metagenome (IMG submission 14111)
GGAGAAAATTCTTGATGTGAAAACACAGATACAAAAGGATCCGCTTTGAATAGCAAAAAGAGTGGATCTGCGGGGTCCCAAATGAATTGGCTTATTTTAAAAAACCCTTGTTCGTTGGAAAATCTCGCTCGTGTCTGGTCCTGCATGGTTCCATCCTGCAAGAACTCCGAATCATTCTCTTGAACCTCACCCTCTTCATCATAATCATCAATGATCTGTTTGTCCTGAAATGACCCTTCCCGGTAGGGAAATCTCAATTCATTGGACCCTTCGTCAAAGAGAAAGCCCCAAGGGCGCCACAGTCTAGGAGCCCAAAGTATGTGATTGAATAAATCCTCCTCTAGCGGTTGCGGGTTGAAGACTCCTTCTCCTTCCCCTTCTTCGAACCCCGATTCATATTTTTGATAGAGAAATCTATGATCAACGATAGAAGAAGACCCTTTTTGAATCATATTTAAGGGATTTCTTGGTTCGGACCGAAGAAGCAATGCCACTCCATCATTATCAAACCGACTTCCTGTCTGTGAGGGTTCCAGCAGAGCACCTTCTATTTCTAATAGCCCATGAACTAGATCAGAATCATTCTCAAGGAGTCTATAAGAAGTGATCCCATCATCTTTTTCATTAGGTCCGGGTAGAGACCAAAGGTCTTGAGCGACCGATCCGGCAGAACAACTCAAAAGATAAAGAAGTATAGTTAATTTCTTCATGCTTGTTCCAAGTTCCAAGTACCATCTGTACAAATAAGAATCCCCCTCCTCACATGATTTCTTCTTCATATAGATAGATATAGGATCGATAGAGCAATTACTTAGAAGTAGATTTTGTGAAACAGCCCTCCCTATCTGATAAAAAAGGATCCCATGATCCTTAATACCCCCTCTTATCTGAGATCTAAAATCCCAAGTTTGTTTATGAAGCGCAGATCGAATTATATTAGTGTCTATACTAGATTTCTTTTGTATAATACTAATTGATAGCGCCTCATTAGTAAGTGCTACAAGATCTCGTACATTAGAACCCAGAGTTATAGACCCCAATCCATTAGTATCAAATATTTTCTTTTCCAAGTGAAACCCCCTCGTATATGAAAGAGTAAAAAAGTGCTTTCTTTGTTGTGGAATAAGAAGCCTTCGCATCTTAATGCATGTATGTAATTTATTCGGAGCTATTAAAGCAGGGTCTACTTTTTTTGGAATATGAGTAGAAGCAATAACAAGAATATTTCTAGTAGAACCGTTTTCCGAATCCCTGGAAAGAGAGTTCGCCAATATACCCAGCGATAAGACATTCGACTCATTACTATCCAGATCATGAATGTTCGGAATCCAAATTATGCAAGGAGACATTGCTTTTGCTAATTCGAATTGAAGGGTGAGATAAAACCGGTCTACTTCTTCCGGCATCATAAGCTCGCGAGATACCGGATGCTCCATACTTAGAAACTTCAACTGGCTATCAAGGTTACGGTCGATATCGTCACTATCATCCCTTTCAAAATTCTTGGAATTATAGCAACTACCCTCGTTATTAGGTAAAAGACTGTAAATGGTACCCTCTCTGTCATCAAAAATGTCCTCGTCAGTCTCATCAGTCTCAAAACCCTTAGGAAAATGATCCAGGAACTTGTTTATAAATACCGTAATAAAAGGGACATAGGAGGTTGTCGCGAGATATTTGAGCAAATAGGATCGTCCAGTTCCTAGAGAACCTATCACTAAAATACCCCTAGCAGGGGATTGGGCTAAGCGTAGCGAAAAGGGTTTCCCATCAGATGAGAAATCCAAACAACTAGCCCCACACGGGATTTTTGAATAATTGATTGTCTGATAATGAGCGAGGAATACCCGTCTTTCTGCTAAGCAGGATGTATTGAACTCATAATTCATTAGATCCTTTTTATGAATGTCCATTACATATCGTAAATAAATTGTTCCCGGTTGCTCAATCATTTGATAACCTGAGTTATTCTTTGATAACTGATCACTATTAGTCAGACTCAATAAAATTTGATCCATCCTTTTTTCTGGCGTTAAGGTAGAGAACTGAAACAAGAATTCTCTTTCTTTATCAGCAATCAAATCACTAGTCGAGATCCAGGATTCTATTTTATCATCAATCCAAGCACTATTCATGTTTTTTCTTTTCCTTATCAATGAATAGATTGCTTTACTTGTATGACTTAAATGTCTCGTATTTCTCAAAAACGCGATTCGACTGATGGGATTTGGTATAAGACTTAGGAGATCCATGAGATTAAAACCTTTCTTCTTCGAATGTATGGATTTGACCCCATAAGCGAAACCACCATCCCTTGGGATGTTGCCGCCAGAAGCAGAACCTCGTCTTTCTTCTAGAAAATTTCCTAATTGTTCTCGAGCAACTCGAAAGATATCCTTTAACCAGAAAGAATTTTGTTCTGAAATAGGGTATCTATCCAGAAGTTTTTGCAATTCCATCATGTACGATGGAATCATCAAAGATTTGACCTGTTCGAACTCTGTCTGTAACTCATTAGAGAATCGAGAAACAAAGAAAATATGTGTATGAACTAGATATCCAGTAACAAGAATAAGTAAAAGGATTGAAAACAGGAACTCCTCCATATTTAGTGATTTCAGATGTGTCGATATGAAAGGTGACTCATTTTTTGGGTGAAAAAGATCTTCGTACACCTCTATAAGATAATTATGTAAACACTTACTCGAAATCTCACGTATAATATTCAACCGTTCTGAAAGACACAGTTTTTTCCGAAGAATTCCCTTGTAGCCATGCCTAATATTATGAAAAATAGATACAAATTTTTTAAATTTAGGACTCCTCCTTAGTATCACAAAAAGGTCTGAAAAAGTCTGTAAAACTATTAACTGGATATTTTTGTGCCCTGTCCGAGTAAGCAACCACGGTAGTATATATGGCCGGAATTGCTTCAATTTGGAGAGAGTTGAAAAAATACTCTTTCTTTTAAAGTTTCTATACATCTGCCCTTTTTCAAGAAATTTTTTTAGAGGTTTTTTCCTTTTCCTCTTTTCGGATGGGAAAAAATTATCAGAATCTAGAGTGTCACGCAAATCCATGGTTGAATCGAAATCAAGATACTCATGCAAGTTCTTCCCTTTGAAATCCAGATCCAGATGGCAAAGAGGAAAAGGAAAAGGATATTGAAAATAACTCATTTCCAAATTGATGATTTCTTTGTCTGAGAGTTTTCCAGAAATATTCGCGATCGAGTAAATAGATCCAGACGCTCGAGGCGAAAAATTATTCAGTATTAATCTTTTAGAGACCTCTAACTCGCTTGGTGAAATAGTCTCTCTGTCCAAAAAAGCATGTTTTTTTTGACCGCCGCACAAAGAAATTCTTTTCTTTCGAATGAACAAGACATTGAGGAATTGTTCATACATAAAATTATAATTAAAGGACCTTTTCGCATAAAAAGAGAATCTTTTGTTATACTCGAAAGAGAAGTTAGAGTCATTCTTCAAGAATTGAAGTCGATTTACTTTATAAAAAGAGGAAATCAATGAACTTCTATGAAAACATTTCACAGGATTCAGCCAATTGTCTTGATTTGGTATCTTCTTGTAAAAAAATGGTAATCTTACTCCTTCATAGTCATCCAATAATGGGGGGTTCCTTTTTTTCAAATCAACCGTTTCCCGACCTATTGATTCTAACAACTGATTCCCGAGGGCATCATTCATACGTTTCAATTCATACATATGGATCTGGGACCTATGAACGGGCATACTCCCGAAACTCACAAACAAAAAAGGAAGTGAGTTAGACAAAAAGGGAAGAAGCTTGGACAAAAAAAAACAAAGTGACTTAGAAACTTTTTTTTTGTCGATAACCTCAGACCAATCAATCGAATCTTTTTTGTCGATAACCTCAGACCAATCAATCGAATATGCATTCATATGTAATCGATCGAACACTACTTGAAAACGGCTATTCTGCTCAGAAATGAAATGGTCCAAATGTTCCTTGAAATTCTTGCTCCCCTTGGACCATTTGTATTTATATGCATTTGGATCCTTCTTCACGAATCTCTCGATTTGATAAATATCGGGTCGATAAATAAAAACAAGAAGATCTAAGTATTTCTTCTGACTCTTTTTCAAATTTGAGAAACGTTGATTGATCATGTGTTTCCTTATAGGTATATGATTCAGAATATCATTTTGATATCTTTGAATTAAATATTCCAAGTTGCGATTGAATCGATTACCTTGAAAATAATTCCCACAAGAGGTCTGGACCCATTTTTTTAGGATATTTGGATAAAAAGATTCATTCGCTTCGTAAAAAAGACGAGGCAGAACCAAGAAAGATTTCTTTTTTGATTCATCCCTGGAGTTGAATACCTCATTTACGAATTGTTTTTGGTCCAGCCTAGAAATAGAAAAAGAGAATCCATTACGATACACCAGATCCGGCTTAGTTATTGAGAGATTGAATAGATTTGCCATTTCTTGGAATCTCTCTTCTGATTGAAAATCGCGATGTAACAAGTACCCCCCCCTATTCCGGTCATGGAATAGATGAAATAAACCAAAAACTCGATTTTTGTTCAAGAATGAAATATTATTTTGAACTGTGAAAAGTTTATCCTCTGCAACCCCATCACATCCTTCAAAAGGATGAATTGAGACATTCCTTTGTAAATACATTATTATCCTGACGATATTTGCTATTTCTTTCTTTTCCGATTGCCTCGAAAGAACAAAAGAAATATCTTCTTCTTTCTTAAATAATTGAAGATCTCGAGCGGACTTCTCAGTAGGATTCAAATCGAAAGGAACTTTTGACCATCTGCGCGAGAAAAAAGGGCGATCATAGATTTTTTTTTCTTTTGGACCATACAGGAGCGGAACAATAAACCTGTGGATATTGAACGAATCTTTTGAGTCTTCCAATGTGGATCCAATGGAATTCATTTGCATAGGAAGAAGCCCTGTCAAATAAATATTTTTTTTTTCGATCATCCTTTGATTGTTCATACGATATAGAAGGATGGCTACTACAAAAAGTACTAAATTCTTAATCGTGAAAGATCCATTTCTTGTTAAACCCTTTAAATAGCGTGAAACTAGGATACTCCAAATTCTGGAGTCTAAGACTTTTATCAAACTCTCTTGATGGAAAAAAATGTGAATGACAGATATTGCTGAATTGAATTGCGTCCAGGAATCTAACAAATAGGCACAATTCTTGCTCTCTCTATAAATTTCTCTCAATTCTAAGACCCAATAATCTATTTTATTATTATTCATACAACCTCCTATTTTATTATTATTCATACAACCTCCTGAAACTAACAAAATTCAAAGATTTCTTTTTTATATTATTTCTTTTTTATATTATTTCTTTTTTATATTATTTCTTTTAGATTTATTTCATCTATTATATATTGATTTCATTTACAAGTCAAATTCCTTCATTTATATTTTATATATTGATTTCATTTATATGTATGTATATTTCAATTGAAATTACTCAATTTCTCCATTCAAGTCAAATTCCTTCATTTAT
>C688J14111_10000272_pt1 | contig 13037 bp, 12 predicted proteins | sample HopSoiMetagenom1_FD_14111 | JGI IMG/M metagenome (IMG submission 14111)
TGGCCGAGCGCAAGTACGCCGATCTGCACGAGCATCTCGAGGCCTTGGACAAGGCGGGACTGCTCATTCGCGTGCAACGCGCGATCAACAAGGACACGGAGATGCATCCGCTGGTGCGCTGGCAGTTCCGGGGCGGCATCGCGGAGAGGGACCGCAAGGCGTTTCTGTTTTCCAGTGTGACCGACAGCAAGGGCCGCAGCTACGACATCCCGGTCGCGGTCGGCGCGCTCGCCGCGAACCGCGAGATCTACCGCATCGGCATGGGCTGCCCGCTCGAGAAGATCAACGAGGTCTGGACGCGCGCCATCGCCCAGCCGATCGCGCCGCGCGTCGTGACGGGCGCGCCGTGCCAGGAAATGGAAGTCCCGGGGCTGGAGGCGCTCCCGATCCCGATCTCGACGCCGGGCTGGGACATCGCGCCCTTCACCACGCTGTCGCAGTACATCACCAAGGATCCCGAGACCGGGGTGCAGAACATGGGCATCTACCGCGGCCAGGTGAAGGCGCCGCGGCGGCTGGGCATGAACCCGTCGCTCGAGCTGCGGCCCGGCATATATACGCACTGGCAGAAGGCGAAAAAGAAGGGCCAGAAGCTGGCCGCCGCCGTGGTGCTTGGCGCGCCGCCGTGCGTCGCCTTTACATCGGCGCAGAAGGTGCCGGAGACGCTCGACGAGCTGCACGTCGCCGGCGGCTTGGTCGGCGCGCCGATCAATGTCGTCAAGGCGAAAACCGTGGACCTCCTGGTGCCCGCCGAGGCCGAGATCGTCGTCGAGGGCTACATCGACACCGAGTTCCTGGAGCCCGAGGCGCCGTTCGGCGAGTCGCACGGGCATGTCAACCTGCAGGAGTACAACGCTTTCATGGAGGTCACCTGCATCACGCGTCGCCGCGATGCCATCCTCACCTCCATCATTTCGCAGGTGACGCCGAGCGAGTCGAGCCTGATCAAGCGCGTCGCCCTCGAGCCGCTCTATACGCACCACCTGCGCCACGCGCTCGGCATCCAGGGCGTCAAACGCATCTCGATGCACGAGCCGCTCACGAATTTGCGCAAGGTGGTGGTGCTGATCCTGGAACGCAACATGCCGCGCACCGAGATCTGGCGCGCGCTCTATGGCGCAGCCGCCTGGAACCGCGCCGCGGGCAAGTACATCATCGCGGTGAACGAGGATATCGATCCGGACAACGCCGATGCGCTGCTGTGGGCGATGTCCTATCGCGCCAATCCCGCGCTCGACCTCGAGATCCTGCGCCATCGCGACCAGGGCCATGGGCCGCGCAGCCAGAGGAACGACGGCGAGGACGCCTCGGTGCTGATCGATGCCACGCTCAAGGAGGATTTCCCGCCCATCTCGCTCCCCAAGCGCGAGTACATGGAGCGCGCGCGCGCCATCTGGCAGGAGCTCGGGCTGCCGGCGCTCAAGCCCGAGGTGCCATGGCATGGCTACAGCCTCGGGGAATGGCCGGCGGATCTCGAGGCGGCGGCGCAGGCCGCGGTGCGCGGCGACTACTTTGCGACCGGCGAAAAGCTGGTCAGCCGCCGGCGGAGCGATGTGCCAATGAACACCGAAGTGCGCACGCTGGGCGGCGAGCACACCGAGTCGGACGAATGAGCCGGGCGCTGCTTGCGCTCCTTTGGGTGCTCAGTGCACCGCTGCTCGCGCAGCCGGCCGGCCTGCCAACGCGCGACGGCCTGCCGACCCTGGCACCGATCCTCGAGAAGGTGACGCCGGCCGTAGTGAATATCGCGGTGCTGCAGAAGAGCCCGGAGCAGGACAACCCGCTGATGCGCGATCCGTTCTTCCGGCGCTTCTTCGGCATGCCGCAGCAGTCGGAGCCGCAGATTGCGGCCGGCTCCGGCGTGATTGTCGATGCGAAGAACGGCTACGTCGTCACCAATGCCCACGTGGTCAAGGACGCGCAAGAGATCCAGATCACCCTGAAAGACAACCGCCGCCTGCCGGCCAAGCTGGTCGGCGCCGATCCGGGCACCGATATCGCCGTGCTGAAGGTGGACCCGAAAGGGCTGGTGGACGCGCGCTGGGGCGATTCCGACGCGCTGCAGGTGGGCGACTTCGTCATGGCGATCGGCAATCCGTTCGGCCTCGGACAGACCGCCACCTCGGGCATCGTCTCCGCCTTGGGCCGAAGCGGCCTGTCGATGGAGGGCTACGAGCACTTCATCCAGACCGACGCGCCGATCAACCCCGGCAACTCCGGCGGCGCGCTGATCAATCTTAAGGGGGAGCTCATCGGCATCAACTCCGCAATCATCGGGCCGTCGGGCGGCAACGTTGGCATCGGCTTCGCCGTCCCGTCGGTCATGGCGCGCGCCGTGATGGAGCAGCTGATCAAGTTCGGAGAGGTGAAGCGGGGCCGCCTGGGCATCGCCATGACCAATGCCATCGGCGTCGAGGGTGCGCAGATCGCGGAGGTCGAGCCCAATTCGCCCGCCGCTACGGCCGGTTTGCACAAAGGCGATGTGGTAGTGGCCCTGAATGGCCACCCGGTGCGCGGCTCGGCCGAGCTGCGCGCGCGCCTTGGCGTCGTGCCGGCGGGCGATACGGTCGAGCTCAAAGTGCAGCGCGGCAAGGAAACCGAGCTGGTGAAGGCGCGCATCGCCGAAGTGGACCGGGCGCAGGCGGCGGGCGGACAGTCGCTGCCCGAGCTCAATGGCGCTTCGCTCGCCGAAGTCGAGCGGCGAGGACTGCCGGGCAAGAATCGCGCGGTGCTGGTGAACTCGGTGGAAGCCGGCTCGCCCGCCTTCCAGCACGGCCTGCGGCAAGGCGATGTCATCATCGGCGTGAATCAGCGCCGCGTGACGAGCGTGCCGGAGCTTTCCAAGGCGCTGCGCGCTTCAGGGCGCCTGGCGCTCAACGTCGTGCGCGGCGACTTCGTCCTGACGATGCAGCTGCGCTAGCTACTCGCGCGCGCGGGCGAGCTTCTTGACGTCCGGAAGGCGGCGCAGCGCGCGCATGACGCGCGCCAGGTGCTGGCGGTTCGCCACCTCGATGACGAAGTGCATGCTGGTGAAGAGTGCGCGGTCCTCGGCGGTGGCGATCGAGTCGATATTGGAGCCGGCCTCCGCGATCTGCGAGGCGACGCGCGCCAGCACGCCGCGCTGGTTCTCCACCATGACCTGGATCGCCGCCTGGAACAGGCGCGTGGTGCGCGGATCCCATTCAACGTCGATCCACTGGTCAGGCTCGTTCTTACGCGAGCGGATGATCGCCGGGCAGTCCGACTGGTGGACCACCAGGCCTTGGCCCTTCTTGATCGAGCCGACGATCGCGTCGCCCGGGATCGGCCGGCAGCAGGTCGCGAGCTGCACTGCCATGCCCTCGGTGCCGCGGATGGTGACGCTCGTACCGAGGGCTTCCTCGCGGTGCGGATCGGTGTGCTTCAGCAGCCGCCGCGCCACCACCGCCGGCAGCCGCTTGCCCAGGCCGATGTCGGCCAGCAGCTCATCCTTGGAGCGCGCGCCGCCATCGCGCACCACGCGCTCCCAGCTCGCGTCGTCGACGTCGGCGAGCGAGCCTTTCAGGGCGCGCAGCGCCTGGTCGAGCAGCCGCTCGCCCAGGTTCGCCGACTCCTCGTACTGCATGGTCTTCAGGAAGTGGCGGATGTTCGAGCGCGCCTTGCCCGTGCGCACATACTGCAGCCAGCCGGGATTGGGCTTAGCGTGGCTCGCGGTGATGACCTCGACGCGGTCGCCGCTGCGCAGCTCCTGGCGCAGCGGCACCAGTTCGCCGTTCACTTTCGCGGCGACGCAGCGGTTGCCGATGTCGGTGTGCACGGCGTAGGCGAAATCGACGGTGGTTGCGCCGCGCGGCAGCGACAGAATGCGCCCTTTCGGCGTAAAGACGTACACCTCGTCCGGGAACAGGTCGACCTTCACATGCTCGAGGAATTCGCGCGGGTCGCCCGACTGGTTTTGGATCTCGAGCAGCGATTGCAGCCAGCGGTGCGTCTGCTTCTGCAGGTCGGAGAGCTGGTCGGTCTCGTCCTTGTAGAGCCAGTGCGACGCGACTCCTGACTCGGCCAATCGGTGCATCTGCTCGGTGCGCACCTGCACCTCGACCGGTACGCCATAAGGGCCGATCAGGTCCGTGTGGATGGACTGGTAGCTATTGCCCTTCGGGATGGCGATGTAATCCTTGAACTTGCCCGGAATCGGCTTGAAGAGCCCGTGCAGCGCGCCCATCGCCAGGTAGCACGTCGGCACGTCCTTGACGATGACCCGGATGCCGAAGATGTCGTGCACCTCCGAGAAGGTGAGGTGCTTCTCGATCATCTTGCGATACGTCGAGTAGACATGCTTCTCGCGGCCTTGCACGACGGCGTCAATGCGGCTGTCGGCGAGCTTCTTCTTCACCGCGTCGAGCGTCTTGCCGATCATCTCGCGGCGGTTGCCGCGCGCCGCCTTGGTGGCCTTGGCGAGCACGCGGTAGCGCATCGGGAAGAGATGCGAAAACGAGAGCTCCTGCAGCTCGTGGTACAGCGTGTTCAGGCCGAGCCGGTTGGCAATCGGCGCGTAGATTTCCATCGTCTCGCGCGCGATGCGGCGGCGCTTGGCCGGCGCAACGGCGCCGAGCGTGCGCATGTTGTGCAGGCGGTCGGCGAGCTTGATCAGGATGACGCGCACGTCGCGCGCCATCGCGAGCAGCATCTTGCGGAAGTTCTCGGCCTGGACCTGCTCGGCCGACTGGAACTCGATCTTGTCGAGCTTCGAGACGCCGTCGACCAGGTCCGCCACCGGCTTGCCGAAGGTGTCCGAGATCTCGTCCTTGGTGACGGCCGTGTCCTCGGTGACGTCGTGCAGGAGCGCCGCCATCAATGTCTGCCCGTCGAGATGCCAGCCGGCGAGTATCTCGGCCACCGCCAGCGGATGGGAGATGTACGGCTCGCCCGACTGGCGTGTCTGGCCGGCGTGCGCCGCTTCCGAGAACCGGTAGGCCTCTTCCAGGCGCGCCACGTCTTTCGGCTTCAGGTAGCCGAAGCGCTCCGATTCGCTCAACTGTGGGGCAGCCGCCGCCATCCGGCTCAATTTAACCGACTAAGTCAGCGCGAAACCACGTTTTTCCGCCATACCGGGAAAAACGCCGCTGTCCCCGTTCGACGCTTGCCGCCGCCGTTACAAGCCCGGAGGCGTGACCAGCATCGCGTTTTTCTTCAGGACCTCGGTGCCAATCTTGCCGGTGGCGATCTCTCGCAGGGCGATGACGGTCGGCTTGTCGCGGTTGGGCTCGACCAGCGGCGAGGCCCCGGCGCCGAGTTGCCGCGCGCGGTACGTGGCGGCCAGCGTGAGATGGAAGCGGTTGGAAATTCTCTTGAGGCAGTCGTCGACAGTGATACGAGCCATGAGGTGGGCTTTCAGGATTGGGCGCGCTCGCGTTCGATGATGCTCGCGAGCTCTCGCCGGGCGGTTTCGAAGTCTTTGTTAATTATAGCGTATTTAAACTCCCCGGCGTGCGCCAACTCCTCCCGTGCGTTGGCCACCCGCCGGCGAATCACGCCCTCCGCGTCCTGCCCCCGGGTGCGGATACGCCGCTCGAGCTCCTCGATCGAGGGCGGCAGGATGAAGATGCCGACGCAGTCCGGATAGAGGCGCCGCACCTGCTGGGCTCCCTGCCAGTCAATCTCCAGGATCAGGTCCTCCCCCTGGGTCAGCGCGTCGAGGATCACCCGCTTCGCGGTGCCGTAGTGGTTACCGTGCACCTCGGCGCTCTCGAGGAACTCGCCGCGCTCGCGCATGGTGCGAAAGGTGGGCTCGTCGACAAAGTGATAGTCGAGGCCCTCCTTCTCACCCGGGCGCGGCGCGCGCGTCGTGTAGGAAACGGAAATCTTGAGCGAGCGGTCCTCGCGCGTCACCGCGTCGATGAGCGAGGTCTTGCCGGCGCCGGAGGGGGCGGTGACGACGAAAAGGCGCCCCTTGCGGTTCCCCGGGCGCGCCGTCATTCGATGTTCTGCACCTGCTCGCGCATCTGTTCGATCAGCAGCTTGAGCTCCAGCGCGCAATCGGAGATCTCCTGGCTCGCGGCCTTCGAGGCGAGCGTATTGGCCTCGCGATTGAGCTCCTGCGCAATGAAGTCGAGGCGCTTGCCGATGGCGCTGTCGCGGCCGCCGGTGTGCGCCAGAGTACGGTCTACCTCCGACAGGTGGGCCTTGAGGCGGGTCATCTCCTCGTCCACGTCGGCCTTGGCGGCAAATACGGCCAGCTCCGCCCGTACGCGATCGTCGTCCACGGAGCCGAGCGCCTCGCGCAGCCGCTCGGCGAGCTTCGCCTGGTAGGCCGCGAGCGACCGCGGCACGAGCGGCGCGATGTCGTCGAGCCGCGCTCGCATGGCGGCGACGCGTTCGGCGACCGCGGCGGCGAGTTTCGCGCCTTCGCGCGTGCGCGAGCCGACCAGCTCCTCGAGCGCTCGGCGCATCAGCTCGGTCGCGAGGCCGCGCGTTTCGGCCTCGTCGAACGGTGCCTGCGCCATGACGCCCGGCCAGCGCAGCACGTCGGCCACGCGCAGCGGCGTCGCCTGCGGCATTTCCTTCTGCACCCGCGCGGCGAGCTCGCGCAGCTGCGCGAGCGCCTGCGCGTTGAGCTCGTTCGCCGCGGGCGCCGCGGCATCGTTCAGGTACACGCGGCAGTCGAGCTTGCCGCGCGAGACGCGCGCGGTGACCAGCTCGCGCAGTGCCGGCTCGAGCGCGCGCAGGTCATCGGCGATGCGGAACTGCAGATCGAGGAAGCGCGCGTTCACCGAGCGCAACTCGACCGAGAGCCGACCGCGCGGCGTCTCGGCGCTTGCCGCGGCGAAGCCCGTCATGCTCTGGATCATTCGTTATCATAGGAGGAGATGGGGTCCCAAGCCAATCAAGCGCTGCCCGCCGGAAGTCGCCTCGAGAACTATCGCATCGTGCGCACGCTCGCGTCGGGCGGCTTCTCCTTCGTCTACCTCGCGCACGACGAGAGCGACGCGCCGGTGGTGATCAAGGAATATCTGCCGGCGACACTGGCGGTGCGCACCGGCACCTCGGCCTCGCCTACCATCGCGCCCGCCGATGTCGGCCGTTTCAATTACGGCCTGAAATGCTTTTTCGAGGAAGGCCGCGCGCTCGCCGGGCTGCAGCATCCGAACGTGGTGCGCGTGCTCAATTTCTTCCGCGCCAACGATACGGTGTACCTGGTGATGCGCTACGAGCACGGCCGCTCGCTCGAAACGCATATCCGCCACCGGCGGGGATTGCCCGAAGAAGTCTGGCTGCGCTCGACCTTCGCGCAACTGCTGAACGGACTGCGCGAAGTGCATTCGAACAAGCTCCTGCATCTCGATATCAAGCCGGCGAACGTCTATCTGCGCGATGACGATTCGCCGATCCTGCTGGACTTCGGCGCTGCCCGGCAGACGCTCTCCGCCGAAGGCGGCAAGCTGCCGCCGACCTATACGCCGGGCTATGCGGCGCCGGAGCAGTACGCGCGCTCGGGCGAGCTCGGACCGTGGAGCGACATCTATTCGGTCGGCGCTACGGTCTATGCCTGCCTTGCAGGGGCTGCACCGCAGCCAGCGCACCGGCGCCTGCGCAAGGACGAGCTGCGGCCGGCGCGCAAGGCGTGGGACGACCGTTATTCGGCGCTGCTGCTCGATATCGTGGATTGGTGCCTGCGCCTCGATCACCTCGAGCGCCCGCAAAGCGTGCTGGCGCTGCAGAAAGCCTTGCTGGGCGAAAAGGACCCGGAGCACCGCGGCAGCACGCCGTTCCTCGAGCGAGCATTCAGGTTCGGCCGCAAATGAAATACGCCCTGCACCAGGCGAGCCGCATCGGCGGCCGGAGCATCAATCAGGATCGCGTCGGCTACTGGTCCACCCCGGAGTGCCTATTGATGGCCGTGGCCGATGGCCTGGGCGGCCATCCGCACGGCGAGGTGGCGGCGGAGTTGGCCGTGGGCCTCCTTGGCGCCGCATTCGAGCGCGAGGCGCGGCCGCGGCTTGCGCAGCCGATCGAGTTCCTCAACCACGCGATCGCGGCAGCCCATGCTGCCATCCTGCGCGATGCGGCGCGGCGCCGGCTGGCCGATACGCCGCGCACCGTGCTGGTCGCCTGCGTCGTGCAGGACGGCGAAGCCTCTTGGACGCATGTCGGCGACAGCCGCCTCTATCTCGTCCGCGACGGCCGTATCCTGCACCGCACGCGCGACCATACGGTGGTGCAGCAGCTGGTCGAATCCGGACGCATCCGCGAAGAGGCGATGTACACGCATCCGGAGCGTAACCGCCTGCTGCAGTGCCTCGGCGGCTACGAATCGCCGCGGCCGGAAGCAGCGAACCGCGAGCGCCTCGCCGAGCAGGACATCGTGCTCCTTTGCTCCGACGGCTTCTGGAACCCGCTCACGCAGCGCCAGCTCCTGCACCTGCTCGCGACGCGCGAGCTCGAGCAGGCAGTGGCCGATCTCGTGCACCTGGCGGAGATTCGCGCTGGCCGGGACAGCGACAATATTTCGGTCGTCGCGATGCGCTGGGCCGAGCCGGTGAGCGAGCCGGCGGTACGGGAGCCGGAGCGCACGATCGTCCAGGACCTGACGGCCACCGATGTCGATTACCTGCGGGTGTCGGACGAGGACATCGAGCGGGCGATCAACGAGCTCAGGGCGGTGCTGCGCAAGACCTCCTCGTCTTGAGACCGTCCGGACGAAAACCCGAGGAGCTGCGCCCGGTGCGCATCCAGCGGCGCTACACCAAGCACGCCGAGGGCTCGGTACTCGTGCAGTTCGGCGATACCCGGGTGCTGTGCACGGCGAGCGTCGAGGAACGCGTGCCGCCGTTCCTCAAGGAGAGCGGGCGCGGCTGGGTAACGGCAGAGTACGGCATGCTGCCCCGCTCGACCAACACGCGCACCGATCGCGAGGCAGCGCGCGGCAAGCAAAGCGGGCGTACGCAGGAGATCCAGCGCCTCATCGGCCGCTCGCTGCGCGCGGTGGTGGATCTCGCCGCGCTCGGGCCGCGGACCGTGCATCTCGACTGCGACGTGCTGCAGGCCGATGGCGGTACGCGCACCGCCGCCATTACCGGCGCATTCGTCGCGCTTCACGACGCGCTCGACTGGCTGAAAGACCGCGGCCTGCTGCGGGAGCGGCCGGGCCGCGACTTCGTTGCCGCGGTCTCGGTCGGCATCCATCAGGGCACGCCGGTGCTCGACCTCGACTACGCGGAGGACGCGGCGAGCGGCTGCGACATGAACGTGGTCATGACCGGCGCCGGTCACTTCGTCGAGGTGCAGGGCACCGCGGAAGGCCAGACCTTCGCCCGGGCCGAGCTCGACCAGCTCCTCGCCCTCGCCGAGCGCGGCATTCGGGAACTGGTCGCGCACCAGCGGAGCGCGCTTGGCCTCGGCTGAGCTCCTCGACTACTACCGCCGACGCGCCCGCGAATACGAGGCGATCTACGCCAAGCCCGAGCGGCAGGCGGACCTCGCGCGCCTGCGCTCCCACGTCCCGCAGCGCCTCGCCGGCCGGCGCGTGCTCGAAATCGCCTGCGGCACCGGCTACTGGACCGTGCTAGCGGCCGCCAGCGCGCGCAGCATCGTCGCCACCGACGCGGGCGAAGAGCCGATGCGCGTCGCAATGTCGAAGGATTACGCCGGCGCGAACGTGCGCTTCGAGATCGCCGACGCCTTTGCGCTCGGCGAGGAGCTCGGTCGTTTCGACGCGGCGCTCGCCTTCTTCTGGTGGTCGCACATACCGCTCGCGCGCATCGCCGAGTTTCTCGCGTCGCTCCACCGCCGGCTCCAGCCGGGCGCGCGCGTCCTGCTGATGGACAACCTCTATGTGGGCGCTTCGAGCACCGCCATCTCGGAGCGCGACGCCGAAGGCAATACCTACCAGCGCCGGCAACTCTCCGACGGGAGCGAGAATCGCGTGCTCAAGAATTTCCCCACTGAAGGCGACCTGCGCGCCTCGCTCGGCCCGCATGCGCGCGAGCTTTCCTACCAGGCACTCGAGTACTACTGGCTGGTCGAATACACGCTGAAGTGAAGCTGGTCGTCGCGTCCAACAATCCCGGCAAGCTGCGCGAGTTGCAGGCGATCCTCGCGCCGGCGCTCGAGCTCGTGCCGCAGTCGGCGCTCGGCATCGCGGAGGCGGACGAGCCGCATGACACGTTCATCGAGAACGCGCTCGCCAAGGCGCGCCACGCCAGCCGGGCGGCGCGGCTGCCGGCGCTCGCGGATGACTCCGGCCTGTGCGTCGACGCGCTCGGCGGCGAGCCCGGCGTGCGCTCCGCCTATTACGCCGGCCGCGAGGGCAGCCGCGAGGAGCGCGACGCTCGGAACAACGCAAGACTTCTCGCCGCGCTCGGCGAGCAGCGCGGCGCGTACTATTGCTGCGTGATGGTGCTCGTGCGACACGTTGATGACCCACGGCCGCTGATTGCCGAAGGCATCTGGCGCGGCGAGATCGCACGCGCGCCGCGCGGCGCGAACGGTTTCGGCTACGACCCGCTGTTTTTGCTTCCGGCGCTCGGCAGGACGGCGGCCGAGCTCCCGCCCGCGGAAAAAAACCGGATCAGCCACCGCGCCCTCGCGGCACGACGGCTGCTCGAGCTCTGGCATGGCGACGATCGGCGTTGAGCGCGCCGGGCGCGTACAGTTCGCGGTCCTGCCGCCGCTCGCGTTGTACGTGCACATCCCCTGGTGCGTGCGCAAATGCCCGTACTGCGACTTCAACTCGCATGAGGGCGCCGAGCCGTTGCCCGAGCGTGAATACGTGGCCAAGCTCGTCGCCGATCTCGAGTCGCTGCTTCCTTCGGTGTGGGGACGGCGGCTCATGAGCGTGTTCATCGGCGGTGGCACGCCGAGCCTCTTCTCGCCGCAAGCCATCGACGAGCTGCTTGCCGCTGTGCGCGCGCGCCTGACGCTCGAGCCGGGCGCCGAGATTACGCTCGAGGCCAATCCCGGTACGGTGGAGGCGGCGCGCTTTCGCGGCTTCCGCGACGCCGGCGTTAATCGCGTCTCGCTTGGCGTGCAGAGCTTCGACGACGCCATGCTTTCGGCGCTCGGTCGCATCCACGGCGCCGCCGAAGCGCGCAAGGCAGTCTCGACTGCGCTCGCGAGCTTCGACAACGTCAACATCGACCTGATGTACGGGCTGCCGGGGCAGACGCTCGACATGACGCGCTCCGACATCGAGGAGGCGCTCGCCTGCGGCGTGCCGCATATCTCGGCGTATCAGCTCACCATCGAGCCGAACACGGTGTTCTATCGCCGTCCGCCGCCGCTGCCGGAGCACGATGCCTGCGCCGACATGCAGCTCGGGGTCGAAGAGGCGCTCGCCGCCGCCGGCTACCAGCACTACGAGACCTCGGCCTTTGCGCGCCCGGGCCATCGCTGCCGACATAACCTCAACTACTGGCAGTTCGGCGATTATCTCGGCATCGGCGCCGGCGCCCACGGCAAGGTGAGCTTCCCCGACCGCGTGACGCGGCACGAGCGCATCAAGCAGCCGCGCGACTACCTCGTCGCGCCGTCAACGCTCGTGCGTGAAGCCAGCGTGCCGCCGACCGAGCTGCCGTTCGAATTCATGCTGAACGCGTTACGCCTGGTCGAGGGTTTTCCGATCGCGCTCTTCGAGGAGCGCACCGGCCTGCCGTTTGTCACCGTGGTGCGTCAGCTGGAAGACGCGGAGCGGCGCGGTTTGATCGAGCGCGACTGGCAGCGCGTGCGCCCGACCGAGCGCGGGCGGCTCTTCCTCAACGAGCTGCTGGCGGTTTTTGTCGGCGGCGAAAATACAGGTCGCGAAGCGGGTGTCCCAATCGCGCTCCACGCGCCGCGAACTTCGTCGCCGGCCGGGCGGTAAAGCCGCGCGCCACCGGCTCGAGCAGCGGCTCGGCGGCGAATACTTGTTGCATCTGCTCGGCATAGCTGGGCCAGTCGGTCGCGGCGTGCAGCACGCCGCCGGGCGCCAGCTTGCGCGCCATGAGCGCTGCGTTTTGCGGCTGCACCAGGCGCCGCTTGTGATGGCGCGTCTTGGGCCACGGGTCGGGAAAGAAGAGATGAATCGCCGCGAGGCTGTCATCGGCGATCATGTGCTCGAGGACCTCGAGCGCGTCGTGACGGATCACGCGCAGGTTCGCCAATGTTTCGCGCTGGATCGCATTCAGCAAGCTGCCGACGCCCGGCCCGTGCACCTCGATGGCGACGAAATCCGTTTCCGGATGCGCCTTGGCGATCGCGAGCGTGGTTTCGCCCATGCCCGAGCCGATCTCGAGAACGAGCGGCGCGGCGCGGCCGAAGAGCTCGTGCGGATTTAGCAGCCGTTCGGCGAACGCCACCCCATAGCGGGGATAGAGCTCATTGAGCGCGCGTTGCTGCGCCGGCGTCGTCCTGCTCTGGCGCAGGACGTAGCTGCGAACCGGTCGCTTCAGGCCGCCTTGGACGAGATCGTTCCTTCGCTCGGCGAGCTGGGCGCTGCCGAGTAAAGCTTCTTCGGCATGCGGCCGGCGAGAAAAGCTTCACGGCCGGCCTCGACCGCCTTCTTCATCGCCTTGGCCATCAGCACCGGGTTCTTGGCGGCGGCGACCGCCGTGTTCATCAGGACGCCGTCGCAACCGAGCTCCATCGCCACCGCCGCATCGGAGGCCGTGCCCACCCCGGCGTCGACGAGCACCGGCACCTTCACCCGGTCGATGACGAGCTGCAGGTTCCAGGGATTGAGAATGCCCATGCCCGAGCCGATGAGCGAGGCAAGCGGCATGACGGCGACGCAGCCGGCGGCTTCGAGCATCTGCGCCTGGATCGGATCGTCGGAGCAGTACACCATCACCTTGAAGCCGTCCTTCACCAGCTGCTCCGCCGCCTTCAGCGTCTCGGGCATGTTCGGGTACAGCGTGTGCGGATCGCCGAGCACCTCGAGCTTCACCAGGTCATGTCCGTCGAGCAGCTCGCGCGCGAGGCGGAGCGTGCGCACGGCATCCTGCGCCGTGTAGCAGCCGGCGGTATTGGGCAGATAGGTGAACTTCGACGGCGCCAGGAACTCGAGCAGGCTCGGCTCGCCG
>C688J14111_10000273_pt1 | contig 13018 bp, 8 predicted proteins | sample HopSoiMetagenom1_FD_14111 | JGI IMG/M metagenome (IMG submission 14111)
GCCGTGCTACTCTGGAGCGGGCAGTCGTTGAGCAATTACGGGTGGTTTGCCTCGGGCGTTCTCGGGGCGGCCGCGGCGGTGCCCGCGGCACAGGAGCAGGGATGATCGGCGGCAAGCGGGTTTGCGTGGTGATGCCGGCGTACAACGCGGCGAAGACGGTGCAGCGGACGGTGGCGGAGATCGATCGCGCCGTGGCCGACGATCTGTTGTTGGTGGACGATCAGTCGAAGGACGAAACGGTGGCGGTGGCGCGCGAGCTGGGCCTGGATGTGGTGGTGCACGCGAAGAACCGCGGCTACGGCGGCAACCAGAAGACCTGCTACACCGAGGCGCTGCGGCGCGGGGCGGACATCGTCGTGATGCTGCACCCCGATTACCAGTACTCGCCGCGCCTCCTGCCGGCGATGGCGGGCATGATCGCCAGCGGCCACTTCGACGCGGTGCTGGGCTCGCGCATCCTCGGCGCCGGCGCGCTGGCGGGGGGCATGCCGCTGTGGAAGTACGTGGCCAACCGCTTCCTCACCGCCAGCGAAAATCTGTTGTTGGGCTACAAGCTGGCCGAGTACCACACCGGCTACCGCGCCTTCTCGCGGCGGCTGTTGGAGACGCTGCCGCTGGAGGAGAACAGCGACGACTTCGTCTTCGACAACCAGATGCTGGCGCAGGCCATCTGGTTCGGCTTCCACATCGGCGAGATCTCCTGCCCGGCGCGGTATTTCCCCGAGGCGTCGTCGATCAACTTCAGCCGCAGCGTGAAGTACGGGCTGGGCGTCCTGGGCACGGCGCTGGAATACCGGGCGGCGCGGCTGGGCATGACGCAGTCGCCGCGCTTCGCCGACACGGGTCGGAAGCTGCCCCAGCCGCCGCCGGCGCTGCCGCACCCGAAGCCAGGGTAGGCGGTTGGCCTTGCCTCCCGCGCCGGGGCAGGGTAGAGAGGCCTGCCTCAGGGCGCTTAGCTCAGTTGGATAGAGCGTCGGTCTCCGAAGCCGAAGGCCACTGGTTCGAATCCAGTAGCGCCCGCCATTTCAATGTCTCGGAAGCACCTGGCGCTGCTTGACCCGGCGACTGATTACTCCGCGCGCAGCGGCCCCGCGGGGTCGACGTGCGTGACCCGCCTCGCTGGCACCCAGCTGGCAAACGCGGCGACCGCGAGCACCAGCGCGGCGACCAGCGCGAACGTGAGCGGGTCGGTAGCGCTCACCTGCCAGAGCGAGGCGCCAATCGCCTTCGTCAGGGCCAGCGAACCGACGAGACCGAGGCCCACGCCGATCAGCGCCAGGCGCAGCCCGCCGCCCACCACCATCCGCAAGACAGCGGAGGCCTGCGCGCCCAGCGCCATGCGGATGGCGAACTCGCGCGCCCTCTGCTCCACCGAGTACCCGATCACGCCGTAGATGCCGAGCGCGGCCAGCGCCACCGCCACCACGCCGAAGAGCGTGAGCAGGAGCATCTGGAAGCGTCGTTGCCCCACGGACTGGCTGACGACCCATTCCAGCGTGCGCGGGTGGGCGAAGGGCTGGTCGCGATCAACCGACGCGATCTCGGTGCGCACGGGACCGGCCAGGTCCATCGGCCGGCCGGACGAGGCGCGCACGGCCATCCGCATGAAGGGCACACCGGACTGCGTATTGGGCACGACGATCTGCGGCGCCGGCGCCTTGTCGAGCCCGCTGGTGTGGACCTGGCCGATGACGCCGACGATCTCCCACGCGTCCTCGTCCTTGCCCTGGAAGTGATCGAGACGTTTGCCGATGGCGTCGCCGCCGGGAAAATACTTGCGGACGAAAGCCTCGTTGACCAGCACCACGTGCGGCGATCGGGCGGTATCGGTTGCTGCGAGGTCGCGGCCGCTCAAAAGGGGAATGCCCAGCGTCTTGAGATACCCCGGCGTGGCCCAGACCGTCTCCGCGTCCGGCCCCTGCCCAGGCGGCGGCCGGGGCTGATCGGTGATCTGGAAGCCGAGGATCGCGAAGTAGCGCCCGTCGAGCGGGATGGTGCTGGCGAAGGTCGCCGAGGCGACGCCCGGCAGCGCCTGCACGCGGCGGAGCACTTCGGTCTGGAAGGCGCTGGTCTGGTCGTCTTTGGCATACTTCTGCGGCGGCAGGTCGACGTCGGCCACCAGCACGCGGGCCGGGTCTGCCAGCCCGACCGGCACGTCCAAAAGGCGCTGCAGCGTGCGGATCATCAGTCCGGCGCCCACCACCAGGATGAGGGCGAGAGCGACCTCGACGACCACCAACACCGACCGCGCCCGCCCGCGCGAGGTGGCGCCGCTCGAGCCCTCCTTGAGCGCCTCGGTGAGATCGGGCCGGCTCGACTGCAGCGCAGGCCAGAGGCCCGCCAAGACGCCCGAGCCGATGGAAACCGCCAGCGCGAACCCCAGCACGGCGCCATTCAGCCTCACGTCGTCGATGCGGGGAATGTCCCTGGGCGCGAGCGCCACCAGCGCATCCACTCCCCAGGTCGCCAACGCCACCCCGAGCGCGCCGCCCAGGAGCGAGAGCAGGATCGATTCCGTGAGCAGCTGGCGGACCAGCCGCCGCCGGTTGCCACCCAGCGCCGCGCGGATGGCCATCTCCCGCTGCCGCGCCGCACCCCGCGCCAGGAGCATGCTGGCCACGTTGGCGCAGGCGATCAGGAGCACGAACATCACCGCGCCGAGCAGCGCTTGCAGGACAGGCTTCACCGGCCCCACCAGGTCGTCGAGCAGCGGCTTGGCCGTCATCGATCTGCCGACGTGCTCGGGCAGGCGCGAGGCGATGCGCTTGCCCAGCGTCGACAGCTCCGCGCGCGCCTGCTGGACCGGGATGCCGGGCTTGAGCCGGCCGAAGCCGTTGAACATGTGCATGCCGCGGTTGGCGAGGTCCTCCTGGCTCCACTCCATCGGCACCAGCGCCTCGGCGCCCTTCAGCATGGGAAAGCGGAAGCCAGGCGGCATCACGCCCACCACCGTGCATGACTGGCCGTCGAGCGTGACCGTCTGGCCGAGGATGCGCGGGTCGGCGGAGAACTCGCGCCGCCAGAGCGCGTCGCTGAGTATCACTTCGTGCGGGCCGCCCGACTTGTCGAGCTCGGGCGAAAAACCTCGCCCTCGGGCGGGGTTGATCCCCAGGGCCGGAAAGAAGCCGGAGGTGACGCGGGCCGCGGGGATCCGCACCGGACCCGCCGAAGTGGTCATGGTCAGGCTCGCCGGGCGGATGCCGGCGACGGCTTGCAGCGAGCTGTTCTCCGCCGCCAGGTCGACGAAGTCCGCGGGCGAGAAGCTGTCCGGATCTCCCGCGGGGTCCGTCTCGTAGACCCGCACCAGCTCGACCGCGTGGGGCGCTTGCAGCGGCTGCAGCACCACGCCGTCGAGGACGCTGAAGATGGCGCTGCTCCCGCCGATGCCCAGGGCCAGCGCGGCGACGGCGGCGGCGGTGAAGGCGGGTGCGCGCAAAAAGCCGCGGACGGCGAGGCGGAGGTCGCTGAGAAAGTCTTCCATCTCTCCGGCAGGTAGCGAACCGCATGCCAGCCTTTGCCGAGGTGGCGCGCCGGTAAATTGACCGGATCCGGGACGGGCCGTCCCGGAATCAGACGCATTCCGCTCGCAGCGCGCGCTCCGTAGCAGGTGCAACCCGCCAGAGCCTGGCCGCACGCTTCGCGAGCGGCTCCGTCAGCCCGCTCTGCTGCGCCCGTCGCGCCGTTACGCGCTTCCCCGAATTGTCGGCCTGAAAATGGGCGAAGCGACCGAGCGGCTCGCTGGCGGACTCTCACGAATCTGTTTCGAAGGTCTGACGCGGTGCCTACACCTCCTCGTTGGAGGAATCACATGAACCGCTTCGCCCTCAGCTTTTGCCTCGTTGCCACCGTCGCCTGCACCAGCAGCGGCGCCAAGGACCAGGTCTCCGTCAGCGGCCAGCTGCCGGGATCGAGTTCCGCTGCCGACGGCGGGACGACGCCCGCTGACGGCGGCGTCCAGGTTGCCTCCGGAATCGACCTTTCCCGCGCGCGGATCGCGGTGAGCCGTCTTCGCGTCGAAGAGCGGAGCGACGCCGGGCACGACGGCGAAGTCGATCTCGCTGCAGGGCCCTTCCTCATCGACGCGAGCGGCGACAAGCTCGCCGGAGCCCTGCAGACCCTGATCACCACCAACGTCCCTGCCGGGACGTACACCGGTTTCAAGGTCAACGTGCACCGCGTCGATCCGCCGGCGCCCGCTGCATTCGACGCCCTGACCAGCCAGCACGCCTCCATCATCCTGGACGGAACCATCGACGGAAACGCCTTCACCTTCGTCTCAGGTCTGGAAGCCGAGTTGGAGCATGAGGTCCAGTTCACCGTGGGGCAGGGCGCCACGAACATCACCATTGCGCTCGAGCCCTCCAGGTGGTTCGTGGGTGTGAACGGGCAGCGCCTCGATCCGCGCGACCCGGCCGCGAGAGCCGCCATCGAGGCGAACATCCGCGCCTCGTTCAGGGCGTTCAGGGACGACGACGAGGACGGCGTTGACGACGACCACGGCCACGACGCGGCCGATGCGGGCGACGATCATGGCCACGACGCAGCCGATGCCGGGGACGATCACGGGCATGACGCCGCGGACGCGGGCGACGACCACGGCCATGACGCCGCGGACGCGGGCGACGACCACGGCCATGACGGCGCGGACGCCGGCGACGACCACGGCCATGACCGCGATGGCGGTGACGACCACGGCCATGACGGCGGCGGCGGTGACGACGGATCCGGACACCACTGATGGCTGGCGCTACGGCGACCGCCGGGACTCGCCCAGTAGAAGCTTTATGGCCTTCGGGTCGAGTCCGTCCGGCGCGAGCGCCCAGGCGCGCTCGCGGGCGGTCCGGGCTTCGGCGTTCTTGCCGCTGTGCATGGCGACGTTCGCCAGCACGGCCTGGCCCATGAAATATCCGGGCCACGTTTTCACCGCCGCGCGCGCGAGCGTCAACGCATGCGCTCGATCGCCGGTCGTGTCGAGCAGGGCAGCGCCGAGGCACTGACTCTCAGCCGAGTTCCGGAACGACTCCAGACGCTGCACGACCTCGCGAAGCCGGGTCTTGTCGGCGCCATTCGATGGCGGCACCAGCGCGAGCCCCAGCGCCCCCCATCCGAGCAGACCCACCGGATGCAGGACGACAGCGCGCTCGGCGTCGGCCCGCCGCTCTTTCGAGGGAGCGGCGAAGAGCGCGCGGAGCGCGAACGCATCGGCATTTCCCGGATCGCCCTCGATCGCCGCGTCCAACTCCTCGCGCGCGCGGGATTTGCGCGATGGCCCATATAGCCTCGCCATCAGCACGTGCACTTCGGCGCGACTCAACGGCCGAACCGTCGAGATTTCCACCGCGGGCGGCTGCCACGCCATTCGATGCGACACGGGATCCGGCCGCTCCCGTGCAGCGCGATAGTCGCGGTCCACCGCTGCGGATTGCCCGGCGGTGAACGCGTGCGCCCACGCGCGATCCGCGGGACTTCCGTTCGCCACCGCTCCGACGAAGCGGCGGAAGCGCTCGCGGTAGTTCGCGTCCGAATTGAGCGTGCTGACGAGCCAGAACGACGCGCTGTAGTGTCCCGGCGCCTGCGGCCCATAGAAGGCGGATTTCGGGGTCGCCAGGAGTTGCGCCAGCGGCGGAAACCAAGGTGAGTCGCGCAGCGAACGCTGGAGGGGGGCCGTTTCCGCCGTGGTACCCGCAATGACGGCGATATCGGTGGCCTCGGTCCACTGGAAATACTCGGCCATGCCTTCGGCGAGCCACGGAGGTGCGCCCGGCAGCACCGGTTGCACCAGTCGATGCGTGAGCTCGTGGCGCAGCACCAGGAACTGCCCCACGCTGCGGAGCACGACGAGATCCGTCTCGCCCCATCCCACCGCAGGCTGGAAATAGCCGATGCTGCCGGGCGGCGCGACCGAGTCATAGAGTCGAGCCGAGGTGAAGAGGACGAGGGTGAGGCGCCGCTGGTCCTCCGGGAAGTCTCCATCGATGCTGAGCGCGACGCGCAGCGCCTCCCGGGCATGCTCCGCATCCTGCAGGGTCCGACGCGCGACCCTGACTCCTCCGGTCCCATAGAGAACGAAATGCCTGGACGACGCGGTCACCCAGCGGTCGTCGTAGTTGTCCTCGACCGGCGGTTGGCCGGCGTCCGGCTCGTTGGCGGTCGCCTGCGCAACGGCGACGCTCAGCAGAAGCAAGGCGGTGATCTGCATCGCGCTCCCATTTGTCATACGCCGGTATGTTCTCACGTTCAGATCCGAGCACGCTGGCTGGCGCTGTTACAGCCTCGCGGCCCACTCCGGCCTGTAGATGGTACCGAGCCACGGAACGGGTGCGAAAAAGATTTAGTGAGTTTCACTAGTTCCACTCGCGCCCTCCGTGGCCGTCTGCTTGCAGCGCGGAACCATCGCCCTCGGGCAGCGCACCCCCTGATCGGCCCGCACCAGCCATGCTGAAACTTCCCGAAACACCCGAACCCTACCGCATCCGGTTTTCCGTCGACGCCCGACAGCAGGCCGCCGCGCTTCCGCCGGATGCCCGTCAGCGCCTCGGCCATCGGCTCATCGATCTTGCGGACCGTGCCCTGAAAGTGCGGGAGATCGTCGTTGAACCCACCCGGACAACCTCAGGCACTCCGTGACCACGTTTCGTTGTCGCCTGCGCGCATCCGGCAGAACGATCACCATCGACAGCGTCGCGCCAAACGCGGGAGCTGCGGCTTATGCTGCCGCACGGACCGAGCTGCAGTCCGGCGCAGTTCCCTGGGTCCAGGTGTCCGTTTGCGAGTGGAGCGGCGTGCTCGGCGAGTTCATCGAGCCGCCGAACGTACTGATCTTCGCGCGCGATGAAAGTCCGCCGCCAGGCGCCGATCAGGTGGTCGTCGCGACAGCCGCATATTGATCGGCGCGAACACGACGATGTCGCATTGTCCGGCGGTTGTCCGACCGTCGCGAAAGCAACCGACGGAGCAAGCGCGACGGTTCGGTGCGTCATTAGATTAGGTCGTGCAAGCCGCTACGAAACACCATGCAGAGGTCCGACGACTGTCCGACTTCCTGCGTGCGCGCCATGGCGAAATCATCGCCCGCTGGGAGGCGGAGGTGGTCCGCCTCCGGCCGGCCAGGTTCCTCTCGCGGCCGGCGCTGCTCGACCACATTCCCGACTTCGTCCGCGAGTTGGCCGCATTCGTCTCTGAGGCACGTGAAAACGACGACGCGGCGCCTCCAAGCGATTTTCCTGTCATCCATGCGTTGGAGCGGCTCGACGTCGGCTACGACCTCGCCGAGGTGGTGAGCGAGTATCGCATCCTGCGCCAGTGCATTACGCGCCTCGCGCAGGCCGAAGCGTCGCCCTCACTGCTGTCGGCCGAATTGCCTCAACTTCACGACGCCATCGATCTCGCGATCTCGGCCTCGGTCGCCCGCTACAGCCAGGTCCGGGAGCGGACCCTCAAAGCGCTCGATCGAATTTCCACGGCGGCCCTCGGCGTCGGGGACATCGAAACCTTCCTGCCCAAGACCCTGGCGGCGCTGCTCGAGACGACGCCCTCGATCGACAGCGCCAGCATCCTGCTCATCGAAGGAGACAGGCTCCGGGTCAAGGCGTCGGCCGGTCTGGCGCTTTCCCAAGAAGAAGCGCGCCATCTTGGACGCGGCGAATGCGTTGCCGGAGCGGTCTGGGCGGCGAACGAGCCGATCCTGATCCAGGACGCGGAGCACGACGCTCGCGTGACGACCGACACCATCCGCAAACGGGGAACGCGCGCCTTGTATGGCGTTCCGCTCCACTTCGGAACCGAACCCATCGGCGTCGCGATGATCGGCTCGACCACCACGTACGAATTCTCGCACGAGGACCTCCTGCTCTTCAGGACTGCCGCCAACCGCGTGGCGGCGCTCGTCGCGCAGGCCCGGCTCGACGAGGCTGTCCGGCGCGAGCGGGCACTGTACGAGAGCGTCGTCTCCGCGCTCGGCGACGTCGGCGAGGGATTCGCGATCCTCGAGGATCAGCGAATCAGGATGGTCAACGACGCCCTCTGCCAGATCGTGGGCTACACCACCGACGAGTTGTACGCGCTGCCTACGATCCTGAATCTGCTCGTGCCGGAGCAGCGGGAAGAGGTCGTAGAGACCATTCGCAAGCGTCTCGGTGGAGACGCTGGAGACGGTGCCGGCCGTCTCGAGGCTACCTTCAGGCACAAGGACGGCCGTCGGGTGGACGTCGAGCTCGGCATCAAGCGAAAGGCGACGGGTCGCATCGTCGTCGTGGTGCGTGACGTCAGCGCCCGCATGCTGCTCGAACGCGAGCGCGCCGGGCAACGAGCGCGGTTGGAGACGGTGCTGCGCGTCCTTCCCGTCGGTCTGGCGCTTGGCGAGGCGCCCTCGGGAAAACTGGTCCTCGCAAATGCCGAACTGGAGCGGATTTGGGGTCGGAAAGCGGCCGCACCCTCGATAGCTGATTACAGCGTCTTCGAAGGATACTGGCCGGATGGGCGGCCTGTTGCGCGGCAGGAATGGCCGATGGCGCGAGCCATCCTGAACGGTGAAACGGTCTCACCGGTCGAGATTCACATCGTGGGCGCGGATGGCGTCAGGCGGATCACCGAGCATGGCGCGGCACCTGTCCGGGACGCGGCAGGCGCTGTCGTCGCGGCGGTGGTGACCGCGGTGGACGTGACGGACCGGAGGGGCATCGAACAGGAGCTGCGGAACGCGCTCGCCTTCCGCGACCAGATCCTCAACGTCCTGGCGCACGACCTCCGTCAGCCGCTCTCGGTGATTGCCACTTCAGCCCGGCTCCTGCTCCGCAAGGAGGGTCTCGAGAAGCATGCCGCCGTCTTGTCGCGACAGATCCGCAATGCGGACCGCATGGATCGGATGATTCGTGACCTGCTCGACTACGCCCGCGCCAGACGCGGCTCGACCATTCCCATCCAGCGGTCGCGCGTGCACCTTCCCGACGTCGTTCGACAGGCCGTCGAAGCCATTGAGACGCTGCATCCGGACAGGAAGGTGAATCTCGAGGTGGACGGCGATTGCACGGGCGAGTTCGACGAGGATCGGATGCAGCAGGTGTTCGGGAACCTGCTCGGCAACGCTGCTGCCTACGGCGTGAAGGGGTCGCTGATCGACGTGGTCCTGCGCGATCGCGGTGAAGCTATCGAGTGCACCGTTCACAACCTCGGAGAGCCGATCGCACCTGAGAGACTGCCGACCATCTTCGAGCCATTTCGCCGAGGCACGAGCGGCGCGAATCCCCAGGGATTGGGCCTGGGCCTGTTCATCGTGCACCAGATCGTCGGCGCCCACGGCGGGGCGGTCATGGTCACGTCCAGCAAAGATGCCGGGACAACCTTCAATATGGTTGTCCCGAAATCGTGAGGCTCGACCTGCGCGCGGTCACTAACGCTCGTGCCGGGACAAGACTTCGCTGAGGGACCGACGCATCTCCTCGAGGATCTCGCGCTGCTCCCGGATGGCCGCCTCCACTTCGCGCAGCTTGAGACGGGCCTTTTCCGCGATCTCCCGGGCTTTCTCCGCCTCCCTGCGGGCGCGCTCGCTGAAGTGCCGCGATCTCTCGGCTTCGCGCCTGAACATTTCGCTGGTGACCCGTTTCTCCTCGCCCGCAGCGCGCAGTGACTCGGCGCGCTTGCGCTTCGTCTCGTGCGACTCCCGCTCGTGCTCCTTGCGGCGGCGACCGCCCTCCGCGCGTTTCTGAGCGGGGGTGGAGTTCCTCGGACGAGGTCGCGCCTGCGCGGCGCTGGTTTTCTTCTTCGGCATGGCGCTCGTGCAGGTGTGATGGATCCGGGCCGGTTTACGTAGCCAGCGCGGGTGCTATCTCATCCTCGAACGCCCGTCCAGGAACCGGTGCGGACCTCTCCGAGGTCCCGCGGCCTCAGTACTTCCGGTAAGGCAAGAACTTCCCGTTCATGACGATCTCAGACCACCCCCGCCAGCATCAGCGGCAAGGTCCGGATGCGCTGGCCAGTCAGGGCGAAGATCGCGTTCGCGATGGCGGGCGCGACGGGCGGCACGCCGGGCTCGCCGATGCCGCCCGGCGGGCCGTCGCTCTCGAGGATCTCGACGTGCACCGCGCGCGGCGCCTGCGGAATGCGGACCAGGCGATAGGTGTCGAAGTTCGATTGCTCGGTGACGCCGGCCTTCATGGTCGCGCCGCCGAAGAAGGCGTGGCTCATCCCGAAGATCACGGCGCCTTCCATCTGCGAGCGCGCGCGCTCGGTGTTGACCACGGTCCCTGCGTCGGCGGCGAGCCAGGCCTCGTCGACCGCGATCTTGCCGAGCCTGTCCTTCTTTACCGAAACGACCACGGCGACATATGTCAGGAAGCTCCGGTGCGCGGCGAGGCCGAGCGCGCGGCCACCTCGGTCGCTCCAGCGCGCCATCTCCGTGACGCGCTCGATGACACCGCGCAGGCGGCCCGTGTCGATGGGATGCTTGTCCAGCGTCGCGCCGTAGTTTCGCAGCTTCTCGACGCCCAATTCCTGAAGGCTCACGATCCGTGCCGGCCCGAACAGCTCGAGCAGGTTCTCGCGCGGATCCTTGCCGCGCGCGTGCGCGATCTCGTCCATGAACGAGCCCGCCGAGAAGCCGTGGAAGATGTTGTAGACGGAGCGCAGCCAGCCGATGCGCACGTGCGCGGCCGCATCGCAGGTCTCGGCCCGGACGTTCGGGATCGCGAGCGGGAGGTCGGTGACCCCCTGCTGCAGATCGCCCGCGCCGGGACCCTTGACGTCCGAGAACGTCGTCCCGATCGGCGGGAACGCCGTCCGCTGGCGCCAGGCGGTGACCTTGCCGGAAGCGTCGAGCGCGGCCGTAAGGAGCTGCGTGTTGACCGTGTTGTAGTAGTCGTGCCGCAGGTCGTCTTCGCGGGTCCATTGCACGCGCACCGGCGCCCTGGCTTCGCGGGCGAGATATGCGGCCTCCGCGACGAAGTCGGCCTTGGACTTGCGGCCGAACGCTCCGCCGAGGAAGGTGACGTGCGACGCGACTTGGGATTCGTCGATGCCGAGCGTCTCCGCCGCCTGCTTGCGCGCGTCCTGCGGGTTCTGGGTCGCGGCCCAGATTTCGCACTTGCCGTCTTCGAAGCGCGCGATCGCGGCCGGCGGCTCCATCGAGACGTGCGCGAGGTGCGGCACGTGATACTCCGCCTCTACCGTCTTCGCGGCATGAGCGAGGGCAGTCTCGACGTCTCCGGCGTTGCGGGCGGCGTGTCCCGGCTGGTGAACGGCCCGGCTCAGCTGCGCGGCGTACTCCTGCGAATCGTACGCAGCGTTCGGCCCATGATCCCATTCGACGTGCAGCGCCTGGCACCCGCGCATCGCGGCCCAGGTGTTGGTCGCCAGCACCGCCACGCCACCCCACGGCTGGAACTTCCACGGCGGCTTCGGCTCGGGCATGCGGATCACCTGCTTCACCCCGGGCACCGCCAGCGCCTTGCCGTCGTCGACGCGCACGACCTTGCCGCCGACGACCGGTGGCCGCGCGATCACCGCGATCAGCATGCCGTCCAGGCGGACGTCGGCGCCGAACTGCGCCGCGCCGGTCGCGATCGGGCGCGCGTCCACCAGCGGCAGATCGCGGAAGACGTGCTTCATTTCCGCGCGCGGCCGCAGCTTGACCGACCCGGGCTTGGGCACCGGCAGCTTGCCCGCCGCATTCGCGAGCTCGCCGAACCCGAGGGAGCGGCTGCCGTTCCAGACCGCGTGATCGTGCGCCGTCAGCGAGCCGGCCGACACGTGCCAGCGCTTCGCCGCCGCCGCGATCAGCATCTCGCGGGCGGTCGCGGCCGCGGCTCGTAGGTCATCGTACTCGCCGCGGATGCTGTTCGACCCATCGGTGTTCTGATCGCCATACTTCTTGTCGCCGTCTGCCTGCTCGATCTCGACGCGGTCGAGGTTGGCACCGAGCTCGTCGGCGAGTAGCGCGGGGATGGTGCTGCGCACCCCCTGACCCATCTCCGAGCGGTGGTTGACGAGCGTGACCTTGCCGTCGCTGGAGACGTGCACGAACACGTTGGGTCGCAGCCCTTCCGAACGCTCCTTCAACGCCTCGTCGCGAAGCTTCGGCTTTTTCGGGCTCGCGCCGGTCGGCTCGTCGGCGAGCGCGCGTCCAGCGACGGCGACCAGCAGTCCTCCCACGAATTCGCGGCGGAGCATTACCTGGCTCCAGCGGCGCGCTTGATCGCCGCGCGAATGCGCGAGTAGGTGCCACAGCGGCAGAGGTTGCCGGCCATCGAGCGATCGATCTCCTCGTCGCTCGGCTGCGGCGTTTCGCCCAGCAGGGCCGCCGCGGTCATGAGCTGTCCGGCCTGGCAGAAGCCGCACTGCGGCACGGCCAGGTCGCACCAGGCATCTTGCAACACACGGTTTTCCAGACCCTCGATGGTCGTCACCTTCCCGTGCGCCGCGCGCGAGAGTGGCGTCACGCAGGAGCGGACGGCCTCGCCGTCGAGGTGCACTGTGCAGGCGCCGCACAGCGCCTGCCCGCAGCCGTACTTGGTGCCGGTGAGCCCGAGCAGATCGCGCAGCGCCCAGAGGAGCGGCATCTCCGGATCGGCGTCGAGCTGGTGTGCTTTTCCGTTGACGTTCAGTGAGATCATCTCGCTCCCTCCGGCGGGCACTCGGCCCCCGTCTCGACCCAGGCCTGCACGATGCGGCCGAGCTCGTCCTGCGTGCCGGGCGCGGGGTCGCGGTCGTGCCCGGGCTTCCATCCCCACGAGACGAGCTTGTCGTGACCGTTGTGCTCGACGATCTGCGCGAGCGAGCGATGACCGTTGCGGGCGGGGTCCTTCATCTGCTCGCAAATCGCGCGCGGCGACTTCCCGACCCAGGCCATCCCGATCGGCGCGAGCTGCCAGTGCGGCGCGCCCGGCACCTTGGCGAGCTCGAGATTGTCGTCTTGGTGGCACCCGGTGCAGCGCATGCCGGCCACGCCGCCATCGTCCTTGCCGCGGATCACCGGGGGGTCGTGGCGGTGCATGTCCATCCCTTGGGCGGGAGTGTCGCCGCTGGG
>C688J14111_10000274_pt1 | contig 12987 bp, 14 predicted proteins | sample HopSoiMetagenom1_FD_14111 | JGI IMG/M metagenome (IMG submission 14111)
GCGTCGGGTTGTAATCGGTCAGGAGCAGCGGCGCCTGCGTCTGCGTGAGATCCGACGACACGGTCCCATGGTCGAGCCGATCGTATCGGTAGCCCGCGCGCCAGCGCGGCATGAACTGATACACCGCCTGCGCATACCAGCCGGACTGCCGGCTCGAATACGCGCCCGGCGTGGCCGCATAGGCGAGCGAGCCATCCTCCGTGCGGCGGAAATATTCGCCTTGCAGCTTCAGATCGGCATTCCATTTGAAGACTGCATCGGCGATCCAGAGCTTGCTCGCGCCGGTGAATGATTGCAGGACGCCCGCATCGGTGAATGCGCGGTCTTCAGGCGAAGTCTTCAGGTACGAAAGCCCCGCGCGCCACGCGCCGCCGCTGCCGGCATCGCCGCCGACGTGGCCGAACAGGCTCCACATGCCCGCGCTGTTCTTGTTCGGATCGCTGCCGGGAAATTGCCGGCCCCGGCCCGCCTCGGCGCCGAGCTCCAGCAACAGATCCGTCGGCGCGATCCACTTCGCCTGCACGCCGTCGTCGTTCAGCCGGCCGCCGAGGAACGCCTTGTACGGCAATGGCGCGTCCTGGAAATCCCAGGCGTGCTGGTGGATCGGGTTCTGGTAGCCGATGCCGGAAAGGAACCGGCCGCCTTTGATGGTGAATCCTTTGCCGAGCGCGAGCGTCTGGAAGAACGCCTCCTCCACCTCGAGCTCGTTCTCCGGCGTAAGCGACGCGGCGAGCTGCCCGCGAAAGTACGGATCGATGTTCGAGCTGATGACCAGCTCGGACTCGCCGAGGCTGAAGCCGCGCCGCGGCGGTGCGACATCGCCACCGGAGGGCGCAAAGCCCGTGATCTGGTAGTCGTTCGGATTCTGCGAGCTGCGCGCTGCCGTGCCCTGCANGATGAGCGAGATGTCCGGATTAAATGCGTTCGTCGCCGGCTTGGCCGCCGATCGCGCTTCCAAATCCTCTACGCGACGCTTGAGCTCTTCGATTTCGCTCTTCGCGTCCTGTGCCTGTGCTGCAGCCGCCATGGTGAGCGCCATGGCGCAAGCCAACATGCGATGCATGTGTGTCTCCTCTTGATGACATCACCGCGCCTTTCGGCGCGCCAGTGGACCGGATCAGGAGATCAGCGGAGGGTCGCGGGAGTGCGGAGTGAGACGCGGCGCTTCCCGGATGGCCACCGCGGGTGCGATGAAGCCGGGCTCGGCAAGCGTGAGGAAGGCGGGCTTGACCTGTGTGCCGGCGACGACGCCGAGCACCGTGCCGAGAAGGTCGTGCAGGTCGCAGAGCGCATCGCCCTTGATGGGCTGGCTCTTCTCTGCCGGCGCCTTGGACGCGTGCCAGTATTGATGCGCGAGCGCCGTCTGCTGCGCGAGCAGGACGGCGAAGGTGAGAAAGACCCGAAGGGCTACTTGGCGAGGCATTCCTCGAGGCCGGCGATGAAGAGATCGCGCGGCAGCTTCTTGCCGATGAAGACGAGGATGGACTGCTTCTTGTCGTTCTTCGTCCAGGGCTTGCCCATGTCGCCGCCCATCATCATGTGCACGCCCTGGAACACCACGCGGCGCGGGTTGCCCTTCATCCAGAGAATGCCTTTGTAGCGCAGCAGATCCGGGCCGTAGACCTGGATCATGCCCGAGAGGAACTGCTCGAGCTTGTTGCCATCGAAGGGCTTGTCCGAGCGGAAGACGAACGACTCGACCTGGTCCGCGTGCTCGTGCGCGGAGTCGGTAAGGAAGGTCGGATCGAGCTCGAGGATCGCGTTCAGGTTGAAGCCCCGAAGATCCAGCACCTCCGCGATCGGCGCGTCGCCGAAATGCACCGGCTTGATGGGCGCGCGCGGATTCATCTTGCGGATGCGCTGCGACAGCTTCTCGACGTCGTCCGTGCCGACGAGGTCGGTCTTCGACATCAGGATCTTGTCGGCAAAGCCCACCTGCTCCTGGGCCTCGTGGAACTCGTCGAGCTGCTTCGAGGCGTGCTTCGCGTCGACCACCGTGATGATGGAATCGAGGAGATAGTAGTTGCCGATCTCCTCGTCGGTGAAGAAGGTCTGCGCGACGGGCCCCGGGTCCGCCATGCCGGTGGTCTCGATCACCACGCGGTCGAACTTGAGCGCGCCCTGGTCGCGCTTCTCCTTGAGCGAGCCGAGGATGCGGATGAGGTCGCCGCGCACCGTGCAGCAGATGCAGCCGTTGTTCATCTCGATGATCTGCTCGTCGGACTTCTCGATGATGGCGTTGTCCACGCCCACTTCACCGAATTCGTTCTCGATCACGGCGATCTTGTGGCCGTGGTCTTCCTGCAGGATGCGGTTCAGCAGCGTAGTCTTGCCCGCGCCGAGGAATCCCGTCAGGATGGTGACGGGGACCATGTTCTCGTCTTGCATCGGGGGATTTTAGCCGACCATGATTTCGCGACGTCATTTCCTCGCCGGACTCGGCACCGCGCTGCTGCCGTTGCCCGCCGCCGCGCAGCCGGCCTGGGGCGTGGTTCGCGACCTGGTGGGCGAGGTTACCGTGAACGGTTTCCGCGTCTCGCGGCAGACGGCGCTGCAGGCCGGACAGACCCTCGCCACCGGTCCGGACGGTCAGATTCGCTTCACGGTCGGCAACGACGCATTTTTCCTGAGGCCGAACACGCGCCTGCGCCTGGACGGCTCACGGCCTTCCGAGCCCTTCATTGATTTCCTGCGACTCCTCACCGGCGCGCTGGGCGCTACTTTCCAGCGCGGCATGCCGCGCTCGATCGTAACGCCCACTTCGACCATCGGCATCCGCGGGACGGGCGTCTACATCGAAGCCGCTCCCGAGTGGACGTACGCCTGCACGTGCTTCGGCACGACGGAGATCAGCAGCCCCATGAACGAACGCTTTCCCGTGCCGGCCCTGCACCACGAGGCGCGCCTAATCCGCACGGGCGTGCCGATCGCGCGCGCCAGCTTCGAGCGTCATACCGATGAGGAGATCGCGGCGCTCGAAGCCCTCGTTGGGCGGCCGGATCCCTTCAAGTCCTGAGGACCAGAAGCCCTTTCAGGTATTCGCCTTCCGGAAATTCGAGTGCCACCGGATGATCGGCGGCGGCGCCGAAGCGATCGATGATCTTCGCCTCGGCGCCGGCATCGAGCGCCGCACCGGCGACGATGGACTGGAACAGCCCGGCATCGACTCCGCCCGAGCATGAGAAAGTGGCGAGCAGGCCGCCGGGCCGCAGCAGCTTGAACGCGAGCAGGTTGATGTCCTTGTAGGCGCGCGCGGCGTTCCTGGCTTGCGCGGCGGTCGGCGCGAATTTCGGCGGATCAAGCACCGCGAGGTCGAATTGCGCGCCAGCATCGCGCAGCTTGCGCAGATGCTGGAACACGTCGGCCTGGATGAATCCCACCTTCGACGCATCCACCGCATTGGCGGCCACATTCTCGCGCGCCACGTCGAGGGACGGGGCCGAGCTTTCGATGGCGACGACGCGCTTCGCGCCGCCGGCGAGCGCGTTGATGGCGAACCCGCCGGTGTAGGAAAAGCCGTCCAGGACTTCGCGTCCCGCCGACAAACCCCGCACGCGCTGCCGGTTTTCTCGCTGGTCGAGGAAGAAGCCGGTCTTCTGGCCTTCCTCGACATCCACCTTGAAATTCAGCCCGTATTCGATGATCGGGCAGCGCGACGCCGCGCGATTGCCGCGTACGAAGCCGGAGCGCGCCTCCAGGCCTTCGAGCTTGCGGGTTTCCGCATCGGAGCGCTCATAAATCGCTTCGCAACCGGTGAGCTCGGCGAGCCCATCCAGGATCGGCTCGCGCCAGCGCTCGACGCCGGCGGAAAGAAATTGCGCGACGAGCACGTCGGCATAGCGGTCGACGATCAGGCCCGGCAACCCATCCGATTCGCCGTGCACGAGACGCAGCGCATTGCCGACCTTGGCGGCCGGCAGCGCTTCGCGCAACGCGAGCGCGCGCATGATGCGGTGGCGAAAAAACGCGGCATCGACCTCTTCCGCCGCATCGAATGTCCAGACGCGCGCGCGGATCTGCGATTTGGGGCTGTAGGCGGCGCGCGCCCATAGCTTTCCCGACTTGTCCTTCACCTCGACCGTGTCGCCCACGCCCGGCTTGCCGGCAACCTTGTCGACCGCGCCGGAAAAAATCCAGGGATGGCGGCGCCGCAGGGACTTCTCCCTTCCCGCCTTGAGCTCGATCATTTCTTCCGGGCTCGCGGGTGCGCCGCGTCGTAGACCTTCGCCAGCGCCTGGAAGTCGAGGTGCGTATAGATCTGCGTCGTCGAAATGCTCGAGTGCCCGAGCATTTCCTGGACGGCGCGCAGGTCCTGCGAGGATTGCAGCACGTGGGTGGCGAACGAGTGGCGCAGCATGTGCGGATGCACGCGCTCGGGCACGCCGCTCGCGCGTCCCCAGGCGGCGAGGCGCGCGCCGACGACGGCCGCCGAGATGCGGCGGCCACGAGAGCCTACGAAGAGCGCCTTCTCGTTCGGATGGGCGAGCTGGTTGCGCACCTCGAGCCAGGCCCGCAGCGCCTCACGCGCCTTCGCGCCGATCGGCACGGTGCGCGTCTTCGAGCCTTTGCCGGTAACGGTGACCTCGCTTTGCTTGAGATCGAGCCGGCCATCAGTCGCGTCAAGGGCGATCAGCTCGGCGCGCCGCAGGCCGGAGGAATAAAGCAGCTCGAACATGGCGCGGTCACGCGCCGCGGCGACGCCTTCGGCCTTGTTGTCGAGCAAGCGCTGCGTCGCTTCGACCGACAGCGCCTTCGGCAAAGGCCGCCCGGCCTTCGGTGCTCTAACGCCGAGCACCGGATTGGCCTTGAAGCCGCGATGGCGCACCAGCCAGTTGAACCAGCCGCGCCAGGCGGAGAGCACGAGCGCCAGCGTGCGCGGCGAGAGGCCCTTGCCATGCAGGATCGCGACGGCCCGGCGGACCTCCGCCGCCTCCAGCGTGGCGATCGGCTTCTTGTGCAGTTGGAGGAGGACATCGAGCGCGCGCGCGTAATTGGCGAGCGTAGCGCCGGCAAGGCGGCGCTGGTGCTTCAGCGCATCGAGGTAATCGTGCGCGAGGCGCTCATCCACCTTATTAGAGGCGCGCGGTGACGCCGGCAGCGCACAGCTCGCCGATGCGTCGCAAGTACAGCGTGCCCATCTCCGGGTAGAAGCGCTTCGCATCCTCGCTCGCGAGCGCGAGCACGCCGAAGACACTCGTGTCGCCCAGCGGCACGAGCGCGATGGAGCGGATGTGCTCGCTCGCCGCGGGGAACCATGAGGTGAAGGCGTTGCCTAGCGCGGGTCCGCATTGCGGCCCGCCCATCGTCGCAGCCTGCTGGCGCTGCGCGTCGGTGACCGGTTGCGCCTCGTCGAAATCCGCCGGCACCGCCTTGCCCCAGACGCGGATCGTTACGTGCGGCACGGCGAAGTCCTCGCGCAGATGGAAGTAGAGGGAGCGTGTCAGCGCCGGAAAATCGCGCGCGCCGCCGACTGCGACGGACAGGCGGTGCACCTTCTCGCTGATCTGGTCGTTCTGCTCGGCGAATTTGATCAGCTCGGCCAGGCGCGACTCGAGCGCCTTCACCTTCTCGCGCAGCGCGACCGTCTGGCGCTCGGCGAGCGGGATCGCGCGGCCGCCGTACGGATGCGGCACGTGGATCGTTTCGAGGAGCTCGGGGTTCTGGTCGAAGAACTGCGGGTTGGCGCGCAGGAAGCGGGCGAGATCGTCGGCGTTCATCGCTCTTCTAGTTCCAGCGTGCCCTCGAAAACTGCCTGTGCGGGGCCTTTCATGATCACCGGATTGTCGCCGCCCTTCCAAGAAATGGTCAACGTGCCGCCGAGCGTTTCGACCTGCAGCGGCGAATCGGCGAGCTTGCCGGCGATCGCGGTGACGGCGGCCGCGCAAGCGCCCGTGCCGCACGACAGTGTCTCGCCCGCTCCGCGCTCCCATACCCGCAGCTTGATGCGATGGCGATCCAGCACCTGGAAGTAGCCCGCATTCACGCCTTGCGGAAAGCGCCGATGACGCTCGATCTTCGGCCCTTGGGTGGCGACGGGCGCCTTTGCAGCGTCGGGCACGATTTGCACGGCGTGCGGATTGCCCATTGAGACGATCGCCACTTCGACCGCTTGGCCGTCGACATCGATGGTTTCCCGGCCGGCATAAATGGGGCGCCCCATGTCGACGCTCACTTCACCATCCGCTTCCAGGCGCGGCCGGATGACGCCGCCCAGCGTCTCCACGCTGATCTCGGGCTTGCTTGTCAGGCGATGCGCGTGCACGAACTTGACGAAGCAGCGCGCGCCGTTGCCGCACTGCTCGACCTCGCCGCCATCGGCATTGAAGATGCGGTAGCGGAAGTCCGCGCCGCCGCTTTTCGGACGCTCCACCACCAGGATCTGGTCGCAGCCGATGCCGAGATGCCGGTCGGCGATGCGCTTCAATTGATGCCGGGAGAGCGAAAAGGGCTCGCGCGTGCAGTCGAGCACCACGAAATCGTTGCCCGCGCCCTGCATCTTGGTAAAGGCAAGCTTCACTTGAACCGTTCCAGGCGCTCGTGGACCAGCTTGCCGACGGTCAGCGCGAGCNCNAGCACGCGCCGCCCCTGCCGTCCGTCGACCGGCACGGCAGCGTGCCTCTCCACTGCCGAGACGAATGCCGCCGCCTGGTCGGCAAGGGCATCGCCGCCTTCGTACGTCTCATCCGTCGCGTGGATGGCGCCGTCCTGCTGGCCGACGTAGCGCAGCTTCCCCGTTTGCAGGTCGGCCGACACGTACAGGTCCTGCTGGAATACGCGCAGCTTGCGCACGGCCGTCTGGCTCACGCGGCTGGCGGAAAGATTGGCGACGAAGCCATTGGCGAACTCGATGCGCGCATTGGCGATGTCGATGTCGCGCGTAAGCACGCGAAAACCGGTGGCACTGACATTTACGGGCTCCGAGCGGGCGAGCGCACAGGCGAGGTCGAGGTCATGGATCATCAGGTCGAGCACCACATCGACTTCGGCGCCGCGCTGCTTGAAGGCGGCGAGCCGCTCGGCCTCCACGAAGACCGGGCGCTTCATGCGCTGCGCCAGGGCGCGGAACGCTTTGTTGTAGCGCTCGACGTGCCCGGTCTGCAGCACGAGATGCTTCTTCTCCGCGAGCGCCACCAGCTCGTCGGCTTCCGCGAGCGTCGTGGCAATCGGCTTCTCGATCAGGAGATGCAGCCCGTGCTCCAGGCAATCGCGCGCGATGGCGTGGTGCCGATCGGTCGGCACCGCGATCACGGCCGCATCGACCTTGCCGAAAAGCTCGCGNTGGTCGCTCATCGGCGCGCCGCCGAGCTTGTCGGTGAGCGCGCGCGCCCTCGCCGGATCGGCATCTACCACGCCGACCAGCTTCTTCAGGCGCGCGAGCTTCTCGGCGTGGTAGCGCCCCATGTGGCCGGCACCGATGACTGCGGCTTTCAATAGAACCTCGCTTCTCCTTCCGGGCGCGTCTTGAACCGCTTGTGCAGCCAGTGGTACTGCTCCGGCATCTCGAGCACGCGCTCCTCCACGAACGCCATCATGCGCCGTGCGTCCGCGACTTCGTCGCCGCTCGGAAAATCCGTCCACGCGGGATAGAACCGGGCCACGTAACCACCTTCCGGCAGCATGCGCGTCACGCAAGGCACGACGGCCGCGCCGGTAGCGCGCGCAATATACGACAAGCCGACCGCCGTCGACGCCGGCACGCCGAAGAACGGCACGAACACCGTGCCTTTGCGCCCGAAGTCCAGGTCCGGCAGGTAGTAAAAGGCGATGCCGGCGTTGATCCAGCGCAGCACCTTGCGCAAGCCCTGCTGCCGCGAAACGATGTTCGGGCGAAAGCGCGTACGAGCCTTGAGTAAATGCCGGTCGAGCACCGCGTCCTTCTGGTGCTGGTAGAGGGTGGACATGTCGAGGTCGATCGAAAGCCGCGTGCCACCCGCCTCGACGCCGGCGAAGTGCGGTCCGAGCAGCACCACGCGAGGGCCCGCGGCCTTCAGGTACTGCATGCCTTCGACGCGCACCAGCCGCTTGATGCGCTCCGGCGGCGCCCACCACAGCACCGCGCGATCGATGAAGCCGCGGCAGAAGGCCTTGAACGCGCCGCGGGCGAGGCGTTCACGCTCGGTTTCGCTCAAGGTGGGAAAACACTTTTGCAGGTTGATGCGCGTGACGCGCCGCCGCTCGGGAATCAGCCAGAACAACAGCGCGCCGATGCCGTTGCCGAGCCCGGCGAGGGCGCGAAACGGCAACCAGTGGATCAGCCACATGAACGCAAGGACGATACGGCTCATTGGGGCGGCGGCGGTGCGCCGCTAGGGGTCTTGTAGCGGTTATAGCCCCAGAGATATTGCTCCGGACATTCGCGCACCAGTGCCTCGAGCGCGCGATTGATCCGCCGCGTGGCGCGCTCGCCGGCGAGCGCAGCCGGCAGCGGCCGCACGTGGATGGAATAGCCCTCGGCGTGCGGCAGCCGCCGCGCGAAAGCGAGGAAGCAGGCGACGTTGCTGCGCTCGGCGAGCTTGGCCGCGAGCGTCATCGTATAGGCGGGCCGCCCGAAGAATTCGCTCCATTCACCTTCACCCCTGCCCGGCACCTGGTCGGGCAGAAAGCCCACCGTCTCGCCGCGCTTCAACGCGGCGAACATTTCGCGCACGCCGGTGAGGTCCGCCGGTACCAGGCGTACGTTATTGCGGCCGCGGCCCGCCTTCATCAGCGGCTCGGTCCAGGCCACCTTCGGCCGGCGATAGAGCACGGTGATCGGCATGTCGCGCGCCGCGTAGAGCGAAGCGATCTCGAACGCGCCCATGTGCGGCGTGAGAAAGAGCAGTGCCTTTCCCGCGCGCTGCGCCGCATAGGCGGCCTCCGCGCCTTCGACCGACCTCACCAGGTTCACCACATCGCGGTGCGGGCGGAACCAGATCGCGGGCAGCTCCATCACCATCTTGCCGGCCGAGGCGATGGCGCCGCGGCGTATGCGCGCATCGTGCAATCCGGCGGCCGCAAGGTTCTCTCGTAGGTGGCGGCGATAGGTGGGCGACATCCCATAAATCGCCCAGCCGAGGACGCTTCCCAACGCGTGCAAAAGCGAGAGCGGCGCTCGTGCGATCAGGCGCAGGACGAGCAGCATCTAAGGCGCGGAAAGCAATGCAAATTGGGTTATCCTTGCGGCCTTCTTTCAGGGACGGACGCAATGAGCGATTTTCTTTTCACTTCCGAATCGGTGTCCGAAGGCCATCCGGACAAGGTCGCCGACCAGATCTCCGACGCGGTGCTCGACGCGATTCTAAAGCAGGACAAGACCTCGCGCGTCGCCGCCGAGACGCTCGTCAAGGACAACCTGGTGGTGCTCGCCGGCGAGATCACGACGCACGCGCGCGTGAACTACGACGAAGTGGCGCGCAACACCATCAAGCGCATCGGCTACAACGATCCGTCGATCGGCTTCGACGCGTCCACCTGCACCGTCCTGCTCGCCTATGGCCAGCAATCGCCCAACATCGCGCAGGGCGTCGACGAAGGCAAGGGACTCGACCTCGAGCAGGGCGCAGGCGACCAGGGCCTGATGTTCGGCTACGCCTGCGACGAGACGCCGTCATTCATGCCGCTGCCCATTTATCTCTCGCATCGCCTGGTCGAGCGCCAGGCGGAGCTGCGCAAGAACGGCAGACTCGGCTGGCTGCGTCCGGATGCGAAGTCGCAGGTGACGATCCGCTACGTCAATGGCAAGCCCGATTCGATCGACACCGTGGTGCTTTCTACGCAGCACGCGCCGGGCATCGAGCACAAGAAACTGTCCGAGGCGGTGATCGAGGAAGTGATCAAGCCGGTGCTGCCGAAGAACATGATCAAGGGCAAGCTGAACTACCTGGTCAATCCCACCGGCGCCTTCGAAATCGGCGGCCCCAAGGGCGACTGCGGCGTCACCGGCCGCAAGATCATCGTCGATACGTACGGCGGCTCGGCGCCGCACGGCGGCGGCGCGTTCTCCGGCAAGGATCCGTCGAAAGTGGATCGTTCCGCGGCGTACGCGGCGCGTTATGTCGCGAAGAACATCGTCGCCGCCGGCCTCGCGTCGCAGTGCCTGGTGCAGGTGTCCTACGCCATCGGCGTGGCGCGTCCCACCAGTGTGATGGTGACGACGCACGGCACCGGCAAGATGTCGGATGACGCGCTCTCCGCGCTGGTCACCAAGCACTTCGACCTGCGCCCGAAGGGCATCATCCAGATGCTCGATCTCCTGCGCCCGATCTACGAGAAGACCGCCGCCTATGGCCACTTCGGCCGCGAGGACCGCGACTTCACGTGGGAAGCGACCGACAAGGCGCAGGCGCTGAAACAAGCACAAGCCGCATAGTCTTCCGGAGGTAGTCGATGAAGCCGCCATTCCGTGCCGACCACGTCGGCAGCCTGCTGCGTCCCCGCGAATTGCACGAAGCCCGCGCCAGTAACCGCAAGGGCCAGCTGTCCGCGGAGAAGCTGAAGGAGATCCAGGACAAGGACATCCGCGAGGTGGTGAAGCTGCAGGAGTCGATCGGCCTGCAGTCGATCACCGATGGCGAGTTCCGGCGCGATTTCTGGCACATCGACTTCATCCACGGCTTCGACGGCGTCGACCTCACGGTGAACAAGCAGCACACCTTCCACGCCACCGACGAGCAGCCGCCGCTCTTCAAGTACGTCGGCAAGGTGCGCCGCACCAAGCCCTCGATGCTCGATCACTTCAAGTTCCTGAAGTCCTGCGTCACCAAGGGCACGCCGAAATTCACCATGCCGTCGCCCGCGATGGCGCACGCGCGCAGCGATCGCGAATCGCTGAAGAAGATCTATCCGAACCTGGATGAGTTCTGGGCCGACGTCACCCGCGCGTATCGCGAGGAGATCGCCGACCTCTACAAGGCCGGCTGCCGCTACCTGCAGATCGACGACACGACGATCGCCATGTGGGGCGACCCGAAGGTGCAGGACCAGTTCAGGAGCCAGGGCGAAGATCCGAAGAAGGACGCCGCGCTGTACGCGAAGGCGGTGAACGAGGCGATCAAGGAAGTGCCGGATGACATGACGGTGTGCATCCACACCTGCCGCGGCAACTTCAAGAGCACCTGGCTCGCGGCCGGCGCCTACGCTGACTTCGTCGCCGACGGCGTGTTNAACGGCCTCGACGTCGACGGCTTCTTCCTGGAGTTCGACGACGAGCGCTCGGGTGGCTTCGAGCCGCTGCGGTTCGTGCCCAAGGGCAAGAAGGTCATGCTCGGCCTCGTGAGCTCCAAGCTTCCCGAGCTCGAGTCGAAGGATGCCCTCAAGCGCCGCATCGACGACGCCGCCAAGTACGTGCCGATGGAAAACCTCGGCATCTCGCCGCAGTGCGGCTTCTCGAGCACGCATCACGGCAACAACCTCACCGTCGAGCAGGAAAAAGCGAAGCTCAAGCTGTGCATTGATGTCGCCAATGAGGTGTGGGGCGGGAAGTGACGGTATGGGGCGTCAGGTAACCGGAGCGATTCCGGACACCAGCATCTTCGACCTGCGCCTGTCGCTGCGCGGCAAGCGCTTGAACCGACTGTGCGCGGCCCTCTGCTCGCCGTCGGAGCGCGATGCGTTCAAGCGCGACGAAGAGGCCTACATGGCGCGCTTTGATCTCACCGAGGGCGAAAAGGCGCTGATCCGCAGCCGCGACTTCAAGGGCCTGATCGAGGCCGGCACCAACATCTACTACCTGCTGAAGATCGGCTCGGTCACCGGCAACGGCCTCTACAAGATGGGGGCCCAGATGCGCGGCGAGACATACGAGCAGTTTCTCTCGACGCGCAACATCTCCGGCGCAACCTGATGGGTCGCATCGTTGGCGGCATCGGGCTTTCGCATGTGCCCTCCATCGGCCCCGTGGTCGACCGCAACCGCATGCAGGAGCCGGCGTGGAAGCCGCTCTTCGACGCCTATGTTCCCGTGCGCGAGTGGCTCACCCGGTTGAAGCCCGACGTGGCCATCGTCGTGTACAACGATCACGCCGCCGATTTCTCCTTCGACAAATATCCGACCTTCGCGCTCGGCGTCGCGGAGCGCTATCCCATCGGCGACGAAGGCTTCGGCACGCGGCCGCTTCCGCCGGTGGCGGGCGATCTCGACCTGTCAATCCAACTCTCCGAAGCGCTCATCTACGAGCACGAGTTCGACCTCACGCTCTGCCAGGAGATCGCCGTCGAGCACGGCTTCCTCGTGCCGATGAACCTCTGCTTCCCGCATCAGCAGAATGGCTGGCCGGTGCGCGCCATCCCGCTGCAGGTCAACGTCGTCCAGCATCCGCTGCCGACGGCGCGCCGCTGCTATCGGCTCGGCGAGGCGTTGCGCGCCGCCGTCGAGAGCTATCCGCGCGACGTGCGCGTGGTCGTGATGGGCACCGGAGGCATGTCGCACCAGCTGCAAGGCAAGCGCTTCGGCCACATGAACGAGAAGTTCGACCAGTGGTTCATGGATCGGCTGGAATCCGCTCCCGCGGAGCTGGCGAGCCTCACGCACCAGAAAATCATGGAGGAAGCGGGCGCCGAGGCGGTCGAGCTCATCATGTGGCTCACCATGCGCGGCGCCGTGAAAGGTAAGCGCGTGCACCGCCACTACTACGCGCCGATGACCACCGGCATGGGCCTCATCACCTTCGACGATTGATCTACCATGTGAGCTCCTGAGGAGGAGCCCACCATGGCCAAGTACATCCTGCGCGTGAATGGCGCGCAGCGCGACGTCTCCGTCGAAGGCGACACCCCGCTCCTGTATGTCCTGCGCAACGACCTCGAGCTGAACGGCCCGAAGTTCGGCTGCGGCCTCGCCCAATGCGGTGCCTGCACCGTGCTGATCGACGGCAAAGCGCTGCGTTCATGCGTCACGCCGGTCTCCGCGGTGAAAGGCGCCGTCGAGACCATCGAGGGGCTTGGCACCGAGGAAAAGCTGCACCCCATCCAGAAGGCGTTCATCGAGGAGCAGGCCTGCCAGTGCGGCTAT
>C688J14111_10000279_pt1 | contig 12924 bp, 9 predicted proteins | sample HopSoiMetagenom1_FD_14111 | JGI IMG/M metagenome (IMG submission 14111)
ACGAGAAGATCGTTTCCTTGATGTACTTTTCGGACTCGAAGGGAAACAAGATTGATCCTGCGCAGCTAGGAATAGAACATGAGGCCATAGAGGGTGCGTACGACGTAACCATCTTTGAGGATCTAGGAAACGGCCAGACGAAACTCACCTTCATTGGAAATGAACCCATGGAGAGCGCGAAAAATAGCGGTCAACTGGAGGGCTGGAACCAGATACTCGATAAACTTGCCGCAGTTGTTGCGGAGTTAGCGCAGGCGAAGTGAGAAGTTGAAGTTTGATCATCGCCATGCGCGCCATAATGAACGTAAGCAGACGCAGGTCCATCCAGTTACCACTGGGCTAAGGGTGGCTGCGGAGGCTTAGTTCAATCGTGCTCCTAGTCACTTATCCGAATAGTCGCTTATCCGGATAAGTGACCTTTGGCTCGACTGTTGCCCACTTGAGGCCAATGCGTTCATCGAGCAAGTTTGAGCCGGCCGGACATTGGTTCTGTAAAACGCCCTTGTGCCCAGCAATCCGCAAATGAACAAACATAATGTCCGGCTGAGCGGCCATACGGAAGTTATCCATAATGGGCTTCTGGGTAGTTGCCCCTGCGGTCCCATAGTTTTCTGTTTGTGCCGAAAGACGTTCTCGTCGACTTTGTTATAATCGCCTTTTCCATCATCAACTTACGGCCTGAAAATGAGCCCCAACCGCTAAACATCCAGGCAAAGGCAAACACTTGTACCTGCAATTACAGCAGCAGCTTATCCAGCGGATCCGCGATCTTTTAAAGCGTCAATATGATGTTGAATTGCCCCGCATCGTGGTGGACCAGCCGCCGAATGTGGGTATGGGCGAATACGCGCTGCCTCTAAGCTTTGAACTGGCCAAAAAGCTGCGGAAGCCTCCCCGCAAGATCGCGGAAGAAGTTGTGGCCGGACTGGGCCAAGTACCCGGGTTTGAGAAGTTTGAAGTCGCTGGGGCAGGTTACATCAATGCGCGGATCAATAGGGAAGAAGCGGCGCGACTGCTGCTCGATTCCGACGCGACTCAGGCCGGATCAGTCAGCGGCAAAAAGATTTTGGTCGAGCACACCAGCATCAATCCCAACAAGGCGGCTCACATCGGCCATCTGCGCAATGCCATTCTGGGCGATACGTTTGTACGCTTGCTTCAGGCGGCGGGCGCGCATGTTGACGTGCAAAACTATATCGACAACACCGGCGTCCAGGTGGCGGACGTGGTGGTGGGCTTTTTATATCTGGAGAAAAAAGGGAAGAGCGAGATTGAGAAGCTGATTGCGGCTGCCGGAGCGCCGCCGTCTTCGTTTGATTATTACTGCTGGGACCTCTATGCGCGCGTTTCTCTGTGGTATGAAGAGAACAAAGACAACCTGAAGCTTCGGCTGCAAACGCTGCATGATATTGAGCATGGCGGCAATGAGCCGTCGGAAGTTGCGGGGCTCATTTCGAACGCCATCATTCGCCGCCATCTGGAAACCATGCAGCGGCTGGACATTGGGTATGACTTTCTGCCGCAGGAAAGCGAAATTCTCCATCTCCATTTCTGGGAATCGGCGTTTGAGCAGCTAAAGCAAAAGGGCGTGCTTTACTTTGAGACCACAGGCAAGAACAAAGGCTGCTGGGTGATGAAGCGGGCTTCTGCGTCGCAAGCCGCCAAACGTCAAGCCGCCGCCGAAAGCAATGATGCTCCTGAAGCCAAAGATGCTCCTGAAGTGAAAGAAGGTCCGGATGAAGACGCAAAAGTGATCGTGCGCTCCAACGGGACGGTGACTTATGTCGGAAAAGATATTGCTTATCATCTTTGGAAATTCGGCTTGCTGGGATGCGACTTCGGCTATCAACGTTTCTATCGTTACCCTGATGGTCGCCAGGTCTGGATCTCGGCGGAGTCCGGCGAGGCCGACCATCCACACTTTGGCGGCGTAAATGCAATCTATAACGTCATCGACTCACGCCAGGCCGATCCGCAGAATAATGTCATTGAAGCGATTCGCGGTCTTGGCTACACCGAGCAGGCGGAAGATTACCATCACTTTTCTTATGAAATGGTGGCGCTCACACCGCGTTGCGCCATGGAACTGGGTTATGACGTTTCTGAAGAAGACCAGAAGCGTTCCTATATAGAGGTTTCCGGACGCAAAGGCTTCGGCGTAAAAGCCGATGATCTGCTCGATTCGCTGATCGCGGCGGCGCAGAAGGAAGTGGACTCCCGCCATCCTGAGATGAGTGAGCAGGAACGGCATGAGATTGCATCACAGATCGCGATTGGCGCGCTGCGTTACTTCATGCTGAAGTTCACCAAAACTTCAGTGATCGCATTCGACTTCAAAGAAGCCCTGAGCTTTGAAGGCGAGACAGGCCCGTACGCGCAATACGCGATTGTCCGCGCCACGAATATCTTTCGCAAAGCTCGCCTGAGCGCGGAAGAGATCCTGGCCGGCAAGATTAATTTGCGTTTTCTTAAAGAAGACGATGAATTGTGGGAGCTTTGGCTTCGCGCGGGCCAGCTTTCCAGCATGATTGAGCAGTGCATCTCCACCACGGAACCGGCTTACGCGGCCAAATATGCGTTCCAACTGGCGCAGCAGTTCAATAACTTCTACCATAAGCACCACATCCTTACCGAGACAGACGAGGCAAAGAAAAGCTTTCTGCTGGCGACGGCGGCGGTGGTGCGGCGTGCGCTTATCCAGAGCCTTGAACTAATGGGAATCGGCGCGCCGAGCGTGATGTAAGCTCCTTTAAGGGAAGGCCGCTTACATGAGGACGCTTTCAGAGGTGACGAAACGTTGGCTGAAGCGTCTTTAAATAGAGCGATACCTCCACAACCGACAGGAATTTCCATTTTTTCGATGATGGAAACTTTCCCCCAATATCTACGTACCAATAAGGCATGAGCATGGAACTGACTATTAAGAATCTTTCCAAGACTTACAAGAACGGCGTTAAAGCGCTTGATAACGTCTCCCTGACGATCCCGCGAGGCATGTACGGCCTGCTGGGGCCGAATGGCGCGGGCAAATCCACCTTGATGCGGACGCTTGCTACCCTGCAGGAGCCGGACAGCGGCGCCGTGACGCTGGGCGATATCGACCTCCTCAAGCAGAAAGATGAGGTCCGCCGTCGGCTTGGGTACCTGCCGCAGGAGTTTGGCGTGTATCCCCGAATCTCTGCGCAGGATATGTTGAGCCATCTGGCCTTGCTAAAGGGAATCACGAATTCACGTGAGCGTAAGGAAGTTGTGTCCGCCATGCTTCAGCGCTGCAATCTTTACGATGTCCGCAAGAAGGCTCTTACCGGCTTTTCCGGAGGCATGCGGCAGCGCTTTGGCATTGCTCAGGCGCTGCTCGGAAATCCGCAACTATTGATCGTCGATGAGCCGACCGCGGGTCTTGATCCGGGCGAGCGCAATCGCTTCTACAATCTGCTTGCTGAAGTCGGGGAGCAGGTCATCGTCATACTCTCAACGCACATTGTTGAAGACGTGATGGACCTATGCACCAACATGGCCATCATCCATGCGGGAAAAGTGCTTTATCAGGGCGAACCGCAATCCGCGATTTCCAGACTGAATGGCCGGATTTGGCAGCGTTCCATAGACAAAACAGAACTGGCCCATTACGAGCAGACATTTCAGGTAGTGTCGAACAAACTGGTGGGCGGACGGCCATTCCTGCATGTTTTTGGCGAACAGCCGCCCGGCGATGGATTTGTTCCCAGCCAGGCCGACCTGGAAGACGTGTTCTTTACCAAAATCCGGAACTGGGACTAAGGGAGCAAGCAATGGTTTTGCAGATAGCGCTATTTGAAATTCGCTTTTGGCTCCGTTCCTGGATGGTATGGATCTTTCTTTTCATCATAGGGCTTTTGGTTTTTGGAGCTGTAAGTACAGATCAGGTGCAACTTGGCGCAGCTTTATCGAACACCAACCGCAACGCTCCCTTTGTTATCCAGAATTTTTACTCATTCATTGCCCTGCTGACGCTGCTTATGTCCACAGCGTTTGTGAATTCTGCCGCCATCAGGGACTTCAGCTATAACACTTACCAGATTATTTTTACCACTCCGCTCAGCCGCTTCGATTTCTTGCTCGGCCGCTTTATAGGAGCAACTCTCATATCGGTGATACCGATGCTGGGCGTTTCGCTCGGCATTCTTTTGGCCAAATACATGCCATGGGTCGATCCAGAAAGATGGGGACCCGTTGACTGGGGATCGCATCTGAGGGGAATTGCCGTATTCGCATTGCCTAATGCGTTCTTTATCGCCGCTGTTCTGTTCGCGATTGCGGTGCTGGCGCGCAATGAGATTGTCTCCTTTGTTGCCGCTTTGATATTGCTTACCGGCTATGGCGTTGCAGGCGCTCTGACCCAGGATATTCAGAACGAAACACTCGCCGCTCTTATCGATCCTTTCGGCTCAAGGGCCTTCGACCTTGTCACACGTTACTGGACAGTGGCAGAGAAAAATAGCGTTTCAATCGGTTTTCAAGGGTTGTTGTTGTGGAACCGTATCATTTGGATAGGAGTTGGCTGCCTGGTGTTCGCGGTTGCCTATTCCCGTTTCAGCTTTGCTGAAAGACGCACCAAGGCCAAGCCAGTTGAAGCGGGCGCCCAGGACGAAATTGTTCCCGTTCAAGTGCCTCTGGCTCATCCGCAGTTGCATGACGCCCCGTGGGCCAAGTTCGTTGGCTCATTCAAAATCCATTTCGTGGGTATGATGAAGAGCACGTTCTTCGTCGTGATTGCCGTTGCGTCTCTTTTGAATTGCATTCCCAGCCTTGCGCTGAGCGCCACCGAAGGCTATGGCAATCAGACTCTTCCAGTCACTTACTGGATACTGGACCTCATTCGCGACACGCTGTATGCGTTTATCTTGATCGTGATTACTTACTATGCTGGAGTGCTGGTTTGGAAAGACCGCGAGGAACGCATGGACGAAATTGCAGACGCTACTCCGGCTCCTGAGTGGATGTTTTTTGCATCGCGCCTGCTCACGCTCATACTGATGGTAATGGCAATGCAGGCGGCGGCACTGTTGGGTGGTATCGCGGTACAAGCTTGGCATGGATACCATCGGTACCAGATCGGGCTATATCTTCATGAATTACTCATTCGCGATGCTTCTTCGTTTCTGTTCTTGAGCATCCTGGCCTTTTTCATTCACGTGCTATCACCCAATAAATATCTTGGGTATTTCTTCTACATCATCTTTGTTGCCGGAACTCCGTTCATATGGCGGCCGCTAAACATTGCCACCAACCTTTTCCGGTTCAGCGGCAGGCCGCGCATGACCTACTCAGATATGTTTGGAGAAGCTCCATACCGCGCCGCATGGGACTGGTACACCCTTTACTGGTTCTTCTTTTGCGGCATACTTGCAGTTGCAACTGTAATGTTCTGGCCTCGTGGCAAACAGGACCGCTGGGCCGGAAGGCGGCGAAACGCAGCACAACGCTTTCACGACGGGTGGATATCCGCCACGCTGCTGTGCATGCTCGCGTTCGCTTCAACCGGAGCGTGGATTTGGTACAACACTGCGGTTATCAACCGTGTTGTTGGCCCAAAGACATTGCAACGTCGCCAGGCCGATTACGAAAAAACTTACAAGCAATATGAAAAGCAAGCGCAACCTCGTGTTCGTAGCGTGAAGTACGCCATCGACGTGTATCCACAGTCGCGCAACATAACGATGCGGGCGGAGCAGGTAATCCAAAATCCATATCCGCAGCCGCTCACGGAAATTCACTTCACCATCGACCCAAATTATGTGACGGACATTGACATACCGGGCGCGTCTCTGAGCAAGGATGATCAGAAGCTCTACTATCGGATTTACAAATTCGATTCGCCTTTGCAGCCGGGCGAGAGCCGCACCATGCACTTCACGGTAAAGAGCAAAAATCGCGGCTTTGAAAACGAGTTGAGCACGGTGGAACTGGTTCAGAACGGGAGCTTCTTCAATAACACGGTTGGCCCGGTCATCGGTTATAACTCGCAACGCCAGCTGGCCGATCCTAATGATCGAAGGAAATTCGACTTAAAAGAAATTGATCTGATGCCACCTCTGGAGCGCAACTGTACCAATGATTGCCGCGAGACTTATCTTGGCGGCCATTCTGACTGGGTGGAAGTGCAAACGGTCATTAGCACTTCCGCCGATCAGTTGGCGATTGCGCCGGGTTCGCTCGTGCGGGAATGGCAGGAGAACGGGCGCCGCTATTTTGAATACAAGCTCGATCACGAGTCCATGAACTTTTATTCCTTCATGTCTGCCCGTTACGAAGTGGCGCGGGAGGAGTGGAATGGCATTAAGCTTGAGGTCTATTACGACCGGCAGCATCCCTGGAATGTCCCGCGAATGATGAATTCGCTCAAGAAATCGCTGGATTATTACACCAAAAATTTCGGTCCTTATTATCACAAGGAAGCTCGAATCATTGAGTTTCCGCGGGTCGCCCGTTTTGCCCAGGCTTTTCCCGGCACCATGCCATATTCGGAGTCCATCGGTTTCATCGCCAACATCAATAAGCCTGACGATATCGATTTTGTCTTTTATGTTGTCGCGCATGAGATGGGCCATCAGTGGTGGGCGCACCAGGTGATCGGCGCGAATATGGAAGGCGCCACGCTGCTTTCTGAAACTATGGCGCAGTATTCCGCGCTGATGGTGATGGAAAAACAATATGGCCGCGACACGATGCGGAAATTCCTGAAGTATGAGATGGACAATTATCTGCGTTCGCGTGGCGCGGAACGGCTGAAAGAACGTCCGCTGCTGACTGTAGAGGCGAATCAGGGCTACATTCACTATCGTAAGGGAAGCGTAGTTTTGTATTACCTGAAAGAGATGATAGGTGAGGAAGCTGTGAACCGCGCACTCCGCAAAGTGGTCCAGCAGTATGCGTACGCGCAACCGCCTTATCCTACTTCGCATGCGCTGGTGGATGCATTGCAAGAGCAAACGCCACCCCAACTGCAATATCTGATCAAAGACCTGTTTGAGGACATCACCATTTTTTCCAATCGCACGCTGGACGCTTCGGCCAGTAAACGCGCGGACGGCAAATACGATGTCACCATCAAAGTGGAGGCGCGCAAATACAAAGCCGACCCCAAGGGAAATGAAACTGAGGTCCCGATCAACGACTATATCGATATTGGCGCGTTTGCCAAGCCGGCCAAAGGCAAGAAGTACGGTGATACGCTCTATCGCGAACGCGAGCACATCACGCAGCCCAACTCTACCTTTACATTTGTGACTGCCTCACTGCCGGAGAAAGCCGGCATAGACCCGTTCGCATTGCTGATCGATCGTGTCCCCGACGACAACACCAAGACCGTGAGTGTCATAAACGGCAAATAGGCACAGTGATTAAACGGCTACCCCCAGTATGCCCGACGTCGCAGATCCGCCACACTAGTCTCTCCAGGCTTTCAGCCCCGGAGGCAAGTTGACAAAAAGCTAGCTGTCTTGATCGAGGTTGTATAATGCTCGCGCTCGGCCATCATCAGTAAAAACTGCGGGGGTTTATGCGCTTCAAAGCAATCGCTGCGTTAGGAATTCTGTCACTTGCGTCCATCGTTCCTGCCTTCGGACAAGCCACAACCAAGATAGGCGTCATTACCTCTCTCACCGGCAGCCTTGCGGCTTTTGGTGAAGCGCACAAAAATGGCTATGCCATTGCGCTGGATGAGATCAACGCCAAGGGCGGTGTTCTGGGCAAGAAGATCGAACTCGATTTTTACGACGACCAGAGCAAGCCCGACCAGGCTGTTCAGGGCGTTTCCAAGCTGATCGATCAGGACCAGGTTCCCGTGCTCCTCGGCTCGTATTCCAGTGAGAGCACCAAGGCCATTGTGCCCGCGGTTTCGCAGCGGGAAACGCCTCTCATCATTCCCACCGCCACCGCCGATAACGTAATGGACTCCAAATCGCCCTGGATATTCCGCGTCTGTGCCGGAGCAAATGACTATGCCAAAGCGACCATTGCGTTTCTCAAAGCCAATGGCGCGCCAAAGAAGATGGCCATTATTTATGAGAACACCAACTTCGGCCAATCGAACATGAAGGCGATGACCGCCGCGGCTAAGGAAGCCGGCATAGAGTTGGTGGCGGTTGAGTCCTATGAAGCCAAGTCTCCCGACTACAAAGCAGTTTTGCAGCGCGTGAAGCAGGCCAATCCTGACGTTATTTATTTCTGCTCCTACCTTCTTGATGCCACCACGCTCATGCGGCAGTCCAGGGAAGTGGATTTGAACCCGAAATATTACACTTCTGCCGGCACTGGCTTTGCCGCCGCTGAATTTCCCACGGAAAAAGGCGCGGGCAAGAACGCGGAATACACGTTCTCTGTTTCCCAGTGGCTGCCGGAAGCAAAGTGGGCAGGCTCAAAAGAATTCGATGCCGAATTTTTCAAGCGCTTCAAAACTCATCCGGCTTACCATGCCATCCAGGCGTATGCTGCGTTACGCGTGGCCGCCGAGGCCATCAACAATGCAAAATCGCTGGAACCAGCCAAAATCCGCGACGCCATCAAGAACATCAACATGTCTTCCACTCCGTTTGGGCCAATCAAATTTGATAACGGACAAAACCAGCATCCCGTGCTGATCACTCAGGTGCAGAAGGGACAATATCGCGTGGTTTTCCCGGCGGACGCCGCGGAAGCCAAGCCGATCATTCCCGCACCGGCTTGGTCCAAGAGATAGAAACTTTTTACGAGAGACGCAGCATGCTACGTCTCCACTTCGGATGCCCCATCCTTTCCGCGTTCTTTGCGGAAAGGGTGGGAACAAACGTTTCAGCCCCGAAAAGACGAGGTCTCACCAAATTTGGTTCGCTTCTTACAAGCCTGTGCTGATGGTCTGTTGACCGGCGCGCTCTACGCCGTAATAGGCATGGGCCTGGCCCTGATTTTTGGCGTCATGCGTATCGTGAACTTTGCGCATGGCGCCTTTCTTATGGTGGGCATGTACGCCACTTACGTTCTCTTCGATTACTTCAAAATCAATCCCTACATCGGCTTCATTCCTGCGGGAATCGCGCTATTCATCTTTGGCTATCTCATCTACATGGTGCTGATCCGGCCCATTCGTGATCGCTCCCACTTCATGCAGATCCTGATGACGATGGGCATCGGACTCATCCTCACTGACGCCGCGCAGCTTATCTTCAAGGCCGACTATCGCCAGACGAATATCGATCTCATCAACCGCAGCATCCACTTCGGTCCCTTTGGCGCGAACGCAGCTGAAGTTCTTTCATTTGCGATAGCAGTTGCATTCGTCATTGGGCTGCGCGCGTTCGTGGTGCGAAGCTTGACCGGTCAGGCCCTGCGCGCAATTTCTCAAAATGCTGAAATCGCGCCGCTCATGGGCATCAATCTCGTACGCATCCAGGGCATCAGCTTTGCGCTGGGGGTTGCTCTTGCCGGCATCGCCGGTGGTCTCTTGCTCCCTCGACTCTATCTTTTTCCCGGCGTGGGCGAAGATTACACCACCAAAGCTTTTGTGATGGTCGTGCTCGGAGGCATGGGATCCATTGAAGGCGCGGCCTTCGGCGGACTGGTCCTCGGTCTCTCTGAAAGCGTTACCAGCCTTTATCTCGGCAATCAGTGGGCCTTGATCATCGACTTCGCCCTGTTCCTCCTCGTCCTCTCATTCAAGCCCGCCGGCATCTTTGGGAGGCAACGCGCATGAGCCTCTTGAAGAGCTGGAAATTTTGGGTCAGCCTAATTGCTTTGCTGCTGTGGGCGCGGATGCCCTGGATCATCCACAACAATTACCAGCTTCAGGTGCTTTTCCGCATTACGCTGTTTGCCGCTCTTGGTCTTGCCTGGAACCTTGTCGGCGGATACGCCGGACAGCTTTCTCTTGGTCACGTGGCGTTTTTTGGCGTCGGCGCTTACGGCCTGGCGATCTTTGCCGACCATGGCATTCCCGTCTGGATTTCTGTATTTCTTGCTGCGCTGGTGGCCACCGCATTCGCCGCCGTCATTGGTATCATTTCTTTCCGGCTACGCGGCCCTTACTTCACGCTGGCCACAATTGCCTTTGCTGAAGTCTTGCGGCTTGCCGCCACCAATCTCAACGTAACCGGCGGAGCTATTGGCTTGACCATGCCAGGCCTCTTCATCGGCAGGACATTCTGGCGGTCATTCTATCTTGCCGCCGTGGCACTGGCCGTGGTCTCGTTCCTCTCCAACTATTGGGCTTCGCGCTCGCGCTTCGGCTATTACCTCATGGCCATTCGTGAAGATGAAGACACAGCCGCCGCCGTAGGAATCAACACAGCCCGCTGTAAGTTGTATTCGCTGCTGATGAGCGCCTTTCTCACCGCTTTGGGAGGCGCTCTTTATGGAAGCGCGTTCCAGTTCATTGTTCCGGATAGCATTCTTACTATCGATATTTCCATCCAGATTGCCATCATCACTATGCTGGGCGGCGCAGGAACATTGCTTGGGCCGATCGTGGGCGCGGTGCTGCTGTTGACGGCTTCAGAATCTTTCAAGAATGTTTTTCAGGAAAGCCATCTTCTGATTTATGGCGTTTTGATTGTTGTAGTAGTGCTGTTCTTGCCGGAGGGAATTGTTGGCGGCCTGCAACATCGTTTCCGCAAGCGCATAAAACCACCTAAAGATGCCGAACCACAACCAGCGTTAGGCGGGGCTGCCCAATGACACCCGTTCTGGAAATGGAGAACGTCACCAAGCGCTTTGGCGGACTCAGGGCCGTCAAAAACGTTTCACTTGCGATGAATGAGGGAGAGATTCTTTTCATCATCGGTCCTAACGGCGCCGGCAAAACTACGGTTTTCAATTTGATTAGCGGCTTTCTCCATCCCAATGAAGGGGTGATTCGCTTTCAGGGCAAGGACATTTCCAAAATGTCGCCGGATCGCGCCGCGCGTCTGGGAATTGGACGGACGTTCCAGATCGTAAAACCACTGCCCAGCCTGACCGTGCTGGAAAACGTAATGCTGGGTGCGTTCATGCATACTCGCAGCCTGGGCCATGCTGCACAGGAAGCGGCAAAGATCCTGGATTTCCTCCAGATGTCGCACCTCAGCAAGTTTTATGCCAAGGGCTTGCCGCTGGCCGCTCTTAAGAGACTTGAGATTGCCCGCGCACTGGCCACCAAGCCCAAGCTGATTCTTCTCGATGAAGTCGTCTCCGGTCTCACCACCAGTGAAGCGCTTGCGTTGGCGGAGTTGGTAAAGCGCTTGCCAGAATGGGGCGTCAGTGTGGTGGGCGGTGTTGAACACGTGATGCAGGTCGTCATGAAGATTGCGCATCGCGTGATCGTTCTCGATTACGGCGCAAAAATCGCTGAAGGCGCTCCCGCTCAGGTAGTGAAGCTGCCGGAGGTCATCGAGGCTTATCTCGGACCAAAATACAAGGAGCTGACCCAGTGAACGCGCCCACCAGCTCTCTCAATCCAACCCCGGGTGCGCCCTTGCTGGAAGTCGGCAACGTAACCGCTTATTACGGCGATTTGCAGGCGCTCTTTGATATCTCGCTCCAGGTAAATGCTGGTGAGATAGTAACGCTTATCGGCGCCAATGGAGCAGGGAAGACGACAATCCTGCGCGTGATCTCCGGCATGAAGCCGCCCGCCAGCGGCTCTGTGCGTTTTGCTGGCCAGGATGTATCACGCGTTCCTGCTCATGACATGGTGGAGCGCGGCGTAAGCCACGTCCCTGAAGGCCGCCAGGTTTTTCCTTTCATGACGGTCAAAGAGAATCTATCTCTCGGAGCTTTTACTCCACGCGCGCGCGCAAATGTAAAGCATCTGATGGCGGAACAACTAACGCTCTTCCCTCGACTGGCGGAAAGACTCGAGCAGTTGGCCGGAACGCTTTCCGGTGGCGAGCAGCAGATGGTGGCCATCGCCCGCGGTCTCATGGCCCAGCCCAAATTGCTTCTTCTCGACGAGCCTTCTCTGGGCCTTGCGCCAAAAATCGTTGAAGAGGTTTTTGAAAAAATTCAGGAAGTCCGTCGCACCGGAATTACCATGCTGATCGTCGAGCAGAACGTGGTCAGCGCCCTGAGCATCTCTGATCGAGGCTATGTGGTGCAGAACGGCTCCGTGCTGCTGGCCGACGAAGCCAAAAATCTTCTTATCAATGAAATGGTCCGCGCTGCTTACCTCGGCCTATAGAAAACGGAAGTGACAACTCAGCCGCTTTGCAAGAGTTTAATGCATCAGCCAGCCGATCAGGGTGAGTGGCCGGTACTGAAAGTTGTAAGCTTTGGCGATTTGCGCCAGATGGTCGCGAATCTCCTTGTCATCTACCTTCGCTACCTGTGGCGTGATCAAATTATGATCGCCGTGCGGGTCCGCCGCCAGATCATACAAAGCTTCTTCGTGTTTGGAATCGTCAAAGGCAAAAAGAGTTTTCCCATTGTCGCTCAGGATCCCATAATTTGCCGCGTAACTGGCGCCCACAAGATAGGAGGATCGCTCATATTGCAATGACTCATCGCTTGTCTCAGTGATCATCGGGCGACCCAATATCTCATTATTCCGAAGCGGCCGGTGCCCCAGCAGGTAGTAAAGCGTTGGCGTTATATCCGTAGTAAAAATAAGCTTGGACGTGTCGTAGTGATACGTGCGGCGTATAACCTCAGGCACGTGTATGATGAGCGGCACTTTCAGAACGTCGGGCTCGATGGAAGTTGTATGCGCGCCGCGGCCGAATTCGCCATGATCTGCCGTCAGCACAATAATGCTGTTGTCGTATCGCCCTTTGCTTTTCAAGAAGCGAACAAAGCGGCCAAAACAGCTGTCCATGCGCCTCAGGTCCTGCGCATACGCCCGTTCCAGCTGTTCTCGCGTATTCAGAATCATGTCAGCGTGCCGCTTATGGACCGTCAGCAGATGAACATTCTGCGGCTGCGTAAACATAAAAATCG
>C688J14111_10000282_pt1 | contig 12805 bp, 15 predicted proteins | sample HopSoiMetagenom1_FD_14111 | JGI IMG/M metagenome (IMG submission 14111)
CGCCTGGTGCATCCGGCGGAGCGGCTGCGCAACTGCCTGCAAACGCTCGAGCATCTGCGCACGCGGCTCGGTTTCGCCTTCGGACACCGCGTGCACCGTTCGAGCGCGCGCCTGGAAAGACTGCAGGCGTCGCTCGCCGGCCTCGACCCGGCCGCGGTGCTGCGGCGCGGCTACAGCATCACGCAAAATGCCGCCGGTCAGGTCCTGCGCGACGCATCGCAAGCGCAATCGGACGAAACGATCACAACGCGCCTCGCGCGCGGCAGCCTGCACAGCGTAGTAAAGAAGACCGACCTCCTATAATCGGCGGCATGGCGCATCGCCTGTCGAAGATCACGACGCGCACCGGCGATCGCGGCGAAACCGGCCTCGGCGACGGTTCTCGGGTTCGCAAGTCCAGCCCGCGCGTGCGCGCGCTCGGTGACATCGACGAATTGAACAGCGCCCTCGGCCTCGTCCTCGCGGAAGAGCCTGCGGCGGAAATCGCCGAAGCGCTCAATCAGGTGCAGCACGATCTCTTCGATCTCGGCGGCGAGATCAGCATCCCCGGCCACGCGATCCTCGGCGAGGCGCACATCGAGCGCCTCGAAGCGCACATCGAGTCGTGGAACGCCGAGCTCGCGCCGCTCAAGGAATTCATCCTGCCCGGCGGCACGCGCGCCGCGGCCGCCGCGCATCTCGCGCGCACCATCTGCCGGCGCGCCGAGCGCAGCCTCGTCGAGCTCACGGAAAAAGAGAAGGTCAGCGAAGCGGCGCTGCGCTATCTCAACCGCCTATCCGACCTCCTCTTCATCGCTGGCCGCCGATTGAATCGCGCCGCCGGCCGCGGCGACGTGCAATGGCGGCACCAGCGGACAAAGAAGTAGCGCCCCGCCACCGCGTCCTCATCGTCGACGACGAGGAATCCACGCGGCTCCTCCTCGCGCGCATGCTGACCGACGAGCTCGAGGTCGAGGCGCAGCTCGCCGGCACCTGCGAGCAGGCGCTCAAGCTCGCCGGCAACTACGCCTATGACGCGATCCTGCTCGATCTCCTGATGCCCGGCATCGGCGGCCTCGGCGTGCTCGCCGCCATCCGCGCCGCCTCGCCGAACGCCAACACACCGGTGATCATCGTCTCGGTCGTCACCGAGGACGAAACAGTGAAACGCTGCATGGAGGGCGGGGCGAGCGCCTATCATGTGAAGCCCGTGCGGCGCGCGGAGCTCGTCTCGATCGTCAAGGCGCAGCTGGCGGGCCGCGGCAAGCCGAAGACTCGAAATGGCTGATATCAAAATCTACAACGTCGNCGCGCTCGGCAAGCCCGTCGGCCCGTACTCGCACGTCGCGCGCGTGAAGAGNGCGGAAACGCTCTATATCGCCGGCATGCTCGCGCCGGGCGACAGCTTCGAGAAGCAGTGCGCCGCCGTCTTCGCGCAGGTCGAGCAGGCGCTGAAGTCCGCGGGCGCAGGATGGGCGAACGTGGTGCAGTTCACCACCTTCCTCGTGCATTCGCAGGACATCGCGGCGTTCTACCGCTGGCGCGAGCAGAACTACCCGCGCATGTTTCCCGACGGCAAGTACCCGCCGAACACGCTGCTGATCATCGACCGCCTCGTCCAGGAGCAATTCCTGATCGAGGTGCAGACCATCGCCGCTCTATAACGCGAGATCGTCGTCCCCGCGCAGGCGGGGACCCAGGTAGCCTTTTTTACTTCGAAAACCGGGATCCCCGCCTTCGCGGGGACGACGTCAATTGTTAATCCACCGTGGCGCCTGAACGCTTTACTAAATCCGCGTAGAGCTTTCGCTCGCGCTCCACGAATGCGGTAAACGCCGCGGGCGAGCGCACCGTCGGTACTTCGGACCCCATGGCGCGCCATCGCTCGATGAGATCCGGTGATTGCAGAGCCTTGCTGGATTCGGCCGCGAGGCGCTCGACCACCGGCTGCGGCGTGNTCGCCGGCGCCATCAAGCCCCACCACGTCGTCATGTCGAAGCCNTTCAAGCCCGATTCGTCGAGCGTCGGCACATCGGGCAGGAAGCTCGAACGCTTGAGCGTCGTGACCGCCAGCGCGCGCAGCTTGGCGGCCTGAATGTTGGGCAGCGCGCTCGCCAGGTTGTCGAACATGAGCTGCACGCGCCCCGCCAGCAGGTCGGCCACGGCCGGCGCGGAACCCTTGTAAGGGATATGCACCATGAAGGTCCCCGTCATCTGCTTGAAGAGCTCGCCCGCGAGATGGCCCGTGGAGCCGGTCGAGCCCGACGCGAAGTCGAGCTTGCCGGGTCTTGATTTCAGCAGTTGGATCAGCTCCGCCACGTTGCGAGCGGGCAGTTCATTGTTCACGACGAGGACATTCGGCACCTGGACCAGCAGCGCGACGTGGCGGAAGTCGCGCACCGGGTCGTAAGGCAGCTTGGGATAGAGCGCGGGGTTGATGGCGTGCGTGGCGATCGCGCCCATGACGATCGTATAGCCGTCGGGCGCGCTCTTCGCCACGAAATCGGCGCCGATGTTGCCGCCGGCGCCGGGCTTGTTCTCCACGATCACGGGCTGGCCGAGCGCCTGCTGCAGCTTCGGCGCGATCAGGCGCGCGGAAAGATCCACCGGACCGCCCGGCGCGTAAGGCACGACGAGATGGACCGGCCTGGACGGCCAGTCCTGAGCAGAGGTGGAGAAGCTCGCCGCCAGCAGGAGGCCGGCGGCGAGGTGCTTAGCCTTCTTCGACGAACACCTCTTCGCGCTTCTTGCGGATCGCAGGCAGCGCCACGATCACGAGCAGGATGAGCGAGGCGAGCATGAAGCCCGCGCTGATCGGCTTGGTGACGAACACCGTCGGGTCGCCGCGCGAGAGCAGCATCGCGCGCCGCAGGTTCTCTTCCATCAGCGGTCCGAGGATGAAGCCCAGGATCATCGGCGCCGGCTCGCACTCGAGCTTCACGCAGATGTAGCCCAGCACGCCGAAGATCGCCATGATCAGCACGTCGAACGGGTTGTTGGACAGGCTGAACACGCCGATCGACATGAACACCAGGATCGACGGGAAGAGGTAGCGGTACGGCACGGTGAGGAGCTTCACCCACATGCCGATCAGCGGCAGGTTGAGGATCACCAGCATCGCGTTGCCGACCCACATGGAAGCGATCAGGCCCCAGAAGAGCTCCGGCTTCTCGTTCATCACCTGCGGCCCGGGCGCGATGCCCTGGATCATGAGCGCGCCGATCATCAGCGCCATCACCGCGTTCGACGGGATGCCGAGCGTCAGCATCGGGATGAACGAAGTCTGCGCGCCGGCGTTGTTGGCCGACTCCGGCGCCGCCACCCCCTCGATCGCGCCCTTGCCGAACTTCTCGGGGTTCTTGGAGATTTTCTTCTCCAGAGAATAGGCGCCGAACGACGAGAGCAGCGCCCCGCCACCGGGCAGGATGCCGAGCATGGAGCCGAGCGCCGTGCCGCGCAGCACCGGCGCCCATGCCGCCTTGAGGTCGGCCTTGGTGGGATACAGGTGCGTCACCTTGCTCGTGAACACCTCGCGCTTGTCCTTCAACTCGAGGTTGCTGATGATCTCCGCCGTGCCGAACATGCCCATGGCGACGATCACGAAGCCGATGCCATCGGACAGCTCCGGGATGCCGAACGTGAAGCGCAGCACCCCCGAGTTCACGTCGGTACCGATCAGGCCGAAGAGCAGGCCCCATACCACCATGGCGATCGCCTTGATGAGCGAGCCGTGCGCGAGCACCGTGGCGGCGACCAGGCCGAACACCATCAGCGAGAAGTACTCGGCCGGACCGAACTTGAGCGCCACCTCGGCAAGCGGCGGCGCCGCCACCGCGATCAGGACCGTCGCCACGCAGCCGGCGAAGAATGAACCCAGCGCCGCGATGGCGAGGGCCGGGCCGGCGCGTCCCTGCCGCGCCATCTGGTAGCCGTCGAGGCAGGTCACCACCGACGACGATTCACCTGGAATATTGACGAGGATGGCGGTCGTCGAGCCGCCGTACTGGGCGCCGTAGTAGATGCCGGCGAGCATGATCAGCGCGGCAGTCGGGCTCAGGTTGAAAGTGATCGGCAGCAGCATGGCGATGGTCGCCACCGGTCCGACGCCCGGCAGCACGCCGATCAACGTGCCGAGCAGCACGCCGATGAAGCAGTAGAACAGGTGGATCGGCGAGATCGCCACGCCGAAGCCCATGACCAGGTTGTGGAGGATTTCCATCTCAGTAACCGAGCGCCTCGGGCCACATCGGGAAGGGAAGCGTCAGCCCTTTGACGAACACCGCCCACGAGAAAATCATCAGGACAACGTAGAGGACCGTGACTTCCCTCCACTTGAATTCATGGCCGCCGGCGGCGCTCACGAAGACCAGCGCCGCGGTGGCGGCGACCAGTCCGAGCGGCTTCATGAGATAGCCATAGAGCACGCACGCCACGCTGATCAGGATCAGCGGCCGCATTGCGAAGGCCGGAACGGGCGTGCCTTGCAGGCTGAAGGAGCCGGCGAAAACGATGAGGCCGAGGACGGCGAGCATGCCGCCCAGCAAGGTCGGGAAGTATGCAGGGCCCATCCGGACCGCGGTGCCCATCTGGTAATACGCGATCGCCCAGATGGCGAAGAACAGGCCGGAGCCCATGAACATCAGGCCGGCCCAGAAATCCCTCGGACTCTTGATATGCATGCTCCTCCTCCAGAGGCGGCGGAGTGTAACATGCGCTCGCATAGCAACTTCCTTAAGCGCCAAGTCAGTTTGCCTCCTCGCGGCGGCGCTGTTTCTCGCCGCGGCCTGTAGCGATCGCCCCCGGCTTTCTCGCCTTCCGAACGACGCCGTGGTGCTCGCGTTCGGCGACAGTCTCACCTTCGGGACGGGCGCCAACGAGCAGGAAAGCTACCCGGCGCAGCTCGAAAAGCTGATCGGCCGCCGCGTCGTGCGCGCCGGCGTGCCCGGCGAAGTCACCGCGCAGGCGCTCGAGCGCCTGCCCGGCGCGCTCGACGAGTACCGTCCGCAGCTTTTGCTGCTCTGCATCGGCGGCAACGACTTCCTCCGGCGCTTGGGGAATTCGCAGGCGGAGCAGAACCTGCGCGCGATGGTCGAGCTTGCACGAAAGCGGGGCATCAGCGTCGTGCTGATCGCCACGCCGGAGCCGGGCCTCCTGCCCTCGCCGCCCGCGTTTTATTCCAGCATCGCGAAAGAGTTTCACCTCGTCCACGAAGGCGGCGTGATCACCGAGGTGCTGAAGGATGGCAGCCTGAAATCCGACCCGATCCATCCGAACGCGCGCGGCTACGGCGTCATCGCCGAGCGCCTCGCGGCCACGCTGAAGAACAGCGGAGCCATCTAATGCGCTCCAGGTCCTCGGGCCGGTCTACGTCCCACACGGTGCGCAGCAGGCGATAGCGCAGGCCGACTTTTGAAATCTTAAGGAGCGTCTGCGCCAGCACATCGGCGCCGCCCCAGCGCACGCCGTCGAAGATGCGCGCGTCGATGCGGCGCGCGGCAATCAACGCGTAGCCGCCGTCCTCCGCCGGTGCGAGCACCACGTCGGTGCCGCCTTGCAGATACCGCAGCGCGCGATGCAGGTCCGCCGGCCGCAATTCCGGCGCGTCGGCGCCGATGAGGATCGCGCGGCGATGTTTGAGCGCGCGGTACATGCGCTCGCCGAGGTCGCTGCCGCGCTGCCGGCGCTGGGGGACGCGGAGGCCGCGCAACCACGAATGCGGACGCGTCACGTGCAGCTCGACCGGGCCGACCGCCCGCGCGGTGCGCAGCGCGGCCCGGATCAGACGGCGCTGCAGCCGCGCCGCTCCCTCGGCGCCAAGGCGCGGGATGAGGCGCGTCTTCGCCACGCCCGCGACGGGCGCGCGCGTAAAGACGATGACGACGGCGCTAGCGGCGCTCGGCATAGTCGCGCGCGAGGCGCTCGGCTGACACGCCGAGCGCATACAGAATGCGCAGCCGCCACATGAGAAAGATGGTGCGCAGCACGCCGCCGCGCTCCCAGCGCCTGCCCGACGTCACGACCTTCTCGCGCAAGCAGGCGGGCCGATGCTTCATCGCCGAGCTGAACGCCACGTCTTCCATCAGCGGCAGCTCCGGGAAGCCGGTGAACGCATCGCGCCGCACGAAGATCGCCTGGTCGCCGGTCGCGACGCCGGTCAGGCGCGAGCGCAGGTTCATCGCGCACGCCACGATGGGCAACGCTGGATGGCGGCCGTCGATGCGCACGTCGAAGCGCCCCCAGACCGAGCGCTCGAGCGCGGCGAGGACCAGCCGGTCGGCGTCCGCCGGCAGCCGCGTGTCCGCATGCAGGAAGACAAGGGCGTCGCCGCTCGCCGCGCGCGCTCCGGCGTTCATCTGCAGCGCGCGCCCTTTCTCAGTGGTGAGTATCCGGTCGCATAGCGGCGCGGCGGTGGCAGGCGTTGCGTCACGGCTGCCGCCGTCGACCACGATCACCTCGTGGCCGCGCGCGCGCAGCGGCGCGAGCGCCTCGAGCGCGGCACGGATGCCCGGCGCTTCGTTCAGCGCCGGGACGACGATGGAGAGTCGTTGAGGGCCCAGTCGTACTCGAGGAAGGTAATGCGCGCGGCGCGCAGCGCAGCCGCATCGGCGCCCAGCAGCGCGGCGTAGCGCGCGAAGTAATCATTGCGCGGCTCGAAGTCTTCCTTGTACCAGTCGAAGATCTTCGATACCTCGAGCTTGCCGTCGCGATAGCGGTTGCGCGCGGCGTCGGACAGGAAGCGGCGCGCCTGATCCTCGAGCTGCGCCTCGAGGCGCGCGGCCACGTACGGCTCGGCGCGCAGCATCGGGCAACCGACCGAGGCGCAGTTGAGCGCGAAGTGCAGGCGCGCGTCGCGATACGTCTTTCTCAGCGTGTCGTGCTCGATCCAGTCGAGGCTCGTGCGGCGGCCGAACAGCGAAAAGAAATCGTCCTTGAACGGATTGCCGAAGAGCTTGCCGTAATCCCAGATCGAGCGCAGCTCGGGATAGCGGCCCAGGATTTTCTCCACCGCGAAGGCGTTATAGGCGTTGATGAGGAACGCCATCTGCTCGGCGCGCGGCCAGGCATCGAACTCCGCGCGCGGCGTCGCGGACAGCGTCTCGAGATACTGCTTCAATTGCGCGCCGTCGGCGGCCATGCCGGCGTAGCGCACGCGCGATGCCTTGCCGCCCTCGATCACCACAACGTGCCGCTCGAGGAGCGCGCCCCATGCGGCATGGGTATGGTCGAACGCCGCGACCGGCGACGCAGCGACCAGCAACACCAGCAGGGCTATCCGCGCATCCACCCGTGGAAGCGTTCCAGATACCAAAGCACCTGCTGCGGGGCGTGCGCGCGCTTCCACGCGCCGGCGGCGTACTTGTTCGCCTCGGCCATCGTCGGATAGATGTGGATGGTGCCGAGGATCTTGTTGAGGCCGATGCCGTGCTTCATCGCGGTGATGAACTCGACGATCAGGTCGCCGGCATGCTCGCCGACGATGGTCGCGCCCAATACGCGGTCGCTGCCGGGATGGGTCAGCACCTTCACCATGCCGTGCGCCGCGCCGTCGGCGATCGCGCGGTCGAGCTCATCGATGCCGTACACCGTCACCTCATAGCTGATGCCCTTCTCCTTCGCTTCGGTCTCGTTCAACCCGACGCGCGCGACCTCGGGCTCGGTGAACGTCGCCCACGGGATTACGGAGTAATCGGCGCGGTATCGCTTGAAAGGCGAGAAAAGCGCGTTCACCGCCGCGTACCACGCCTGGTGCGAGGCCGTGTGCGTGAACTGGTACGGACCGGCGACGTCGCCGCAGGCGTAGATGTTCGGATAGAGCGTCTGCAGGTACTCGTTGGTCTCGACCGTGCGCGCTTTGGTCACCGGGATGCCGAGCTCTTCCAACCCATAGCCGGCGGTATTCGGCACACGGCCCAGCGCGCACAAGAGCACATCGAAATCGAAACGCTCCTCCCGGCCGTCGTGCTCGCAGACGAGCGTGCGCCCCGGCTCAACCCGCATGGCGCGATAACCGGTGCGCACGTCGATGCCCTCTGCGGCGAACTGCTTGCGAACCATCTCCGAGACTTCGGGATCTTCGCGCGACATGAGGCGCGGCAGCATCTCGACTTGCGTCACGCGCGAGCCCAGACGCGAAAAGGCCTGCGCGAGCTCGCAGCCGATCGGCCCGCCGCCCAGCACGAGGAGCCGCCCCGGCAGCTCGCGCAGCTCCCACACGGTGTCGGAGGNCACCATGCGCGTGCTCTCGATGCCCGGGATCGGCGGAACCAGCGGCCGCGCACCGGCGGCGATCACGATCGCACGCGTGGTCAGCGTGCGTTTGCCGTCGATCTCGACGGTCCACGGCGAGGTGATGCGCGCCTCGCCCTGCAGGCACTCCACGCCCAATTGCGTATAGCGCTCGACCGAGTCGTGCGGCTCGACCGTGCGGATGACGCGCTGCACGCGCTCCATCACCTGCGCAAAGTCGAGCTCCACCGGCGGCACGCGCAGGCCGTATTCATTGGCGCGGCGCATGTCGGCGACGATGCGCGCGGACTTGATGAGCGCCTTGGAAGGTACGCAGCCGGTGTTCAGGCAATCGCCGCCCATGCGGCTTTTCTCGATGAGCGTGACCTTCGCTTTCACGGCGGCGGCGATGTACGCCGTCACCAGGCCGGCGGAACCGGCGCCGATCACCACCAGGTTGCGCTCGAAGCGCCGCGGCCGCTGCCAGCGCGCATAGACCCGCCTTGCCTTCACCAGGTCCAGCATTTTTTTCGCAACCAGCGGGAACAGGCCGAGCAACACGAATGCGCCGAGCAGGCCGGGCGACAGGATGCCGCGCGGCGACTGGATCGCGGCCAGCTGCGTGCCCGCGTTAACGTAGACCAGCGTGCCGGCGAACATACCGACCTGGCTCACCCAGTAGAAGGTCCACGTCCGAAGCGCCGTCAGCCCCATCAGCACGTTGACGACGAAGAACGGGATCGCCGGAATCAGCCGCAGCGTGAAGAGATAGAAGGCGCCTTCCTTCTCGACGCCGCGGTCCACGGCCTCCACGCGCGCCGCGTAGCGGTGGCGCACCCAGTCGCGCAGGACGAATCGCGCGAGCAGGAACGAGAGCGTCGCGCCGATGGACGATGCGAACGACACCAGCACGACGCCCGGCAGGAAACCGAAGATCGCGCCGGCCGCGAGCGTGAGCAGCGCCGCGCCGGGCAGCGCGAGCGCCGCCACTGCTACGTAAAGGGCAAAGAACGCGGCCGCCGTGGCGAGCGGCTGCGCCTGGAAGCGCGCGGCGAGGCGCGCCTGCTCGGCCTTGACGTGCTCGAAGGTGAAATAGCGATGCGCGCCCGAGGCGAAGAAGCTGGCAACCGCGACGACGACGATCAGGAGGACGAGAAGGCGGCTGCGGCTCACCGCTCGCAGCAACTACAAGAGGTGCGTCGCCGAGCCATCGGCCGGGTGCTCGTTCAGCACGCTGAGCAGGCGCTGGCTGGTGGCGCGCAGGCGCTGCGACAGCATGAGGACCAGCTCCATCAGGATCTTCGCGCCGAGGAGCGGCTGCTCGAGGATGATGCGCGCGAGCGCCTCGCGGTCGAGCACCGCGATCACCACCGTGCCGACCGCGGTGCAGGTGGCAAAGCGCGCCTCGCCGTCGATCATCGACATCTCGCCGAGGCTGCGGCCGGCTTCCACCGTGGCGAGGAGCTGCGGGGTGTTCCAGCGGTCGCGCTTGTGCACGTCGCACTTGCCTTCGATCACGATCAGCATGAAGTCGCCGGCGTCACCTTCGCGCAGGATCTCCATCGCGTTGCCGGCGCGGTAGACGTGCATGAACTGCGCGAGCAGGCGTACCTCGGCGTGCGAGAAATTCTCGAGCAGGGTGCACTTTGGGATAAGCGCATGGATCTGCGGCGCGAAGTGCGTCGCGTCGCCGAGGTGCTCCAGATGGGCAAGCTGCGGGCGGCTGGGCATTGGCGGGCCGATTATGCCAGCGCGCCGCGGACTACTTGGTCGCGCGGCGCCGGCGCACCGCTTGCGCCAGCGTCTCGAGGAGCGCGACCGAATCGTCCCAGCCGAGGCAGGGATCGGTGATGCTCTGCCCGAAGCGCAGCGCTGCGCCTTTGGCGAGCTCCTGGCGGCCTTCGACGAGGTGCGATTCCACCATCACGCCGATGATGCGCCGCTCGCCGCCCGCGATCTGCGCGCCGATGTCGCGCGCGACGTCCATCTGGCGCCGGTACTCCTTCGCGGCGTTGGCGTGCGAGCAGTCGATCATCAGCCGCTCGGGCAGGCCGGCTTTCGCGAGCACGGCGCACGCCGCCTGCACGCTCTTCTGGTCATAGTTCGGCTCCTTGCCGCCGCGCAGGATGATGTGGCAATCCTCGTTGCCGCGTGTCTCGACGATGGCCACCTGTCCGCTCTTGTGCACCGACAGGAAATGGTGCTTCTGTCGCGCCGCGAGCAGCGCGTCGACCGCGATCTTCACGTTGCCGTCGGTGCCGTTCTTGAACCCGACCGCGGCCGAGAGGCCCGAGGCGAGCTCGCGGTGCACCTGGCTCTCGGTCGTGCGTGCGCCGATCGCGCCCCAGGAGACCAAATCGCCGATGTACTGCGGCGAGATGACGTCGAGGAACTCGCAGCCCGCCGGCACGCCCGCCTGGTTGATGCGCACGAGGACGTCGCGCGCGATGCGCAGGCCCTCGTTGATGCGGAAGCTGCCGTTGAGATAGGGATCGTTGATGAGCCCCTTCCAGCCGACCGTGGTGCGGGGCTTTTCGAAGTACACCCGCATGATGAGCTCGAGCTCGGCGGCGTGGCGCTTCCTTTCGACGGCCAGCTTTTCCGCATACGCCAGCGCGGCCGCAGGGTCATGGATGGAGCACGGCCCCATGATGACGATCAGCCGGTCCGAGCGCGCCTGCAGGATCTGGCGCACCTGGCGGCGCGTCTCGGTGATCTGCGTCTCGACTGGCGTGCCCTGGATCGGAAAGAAGCGGATCAGGTGCTCCGGCGGCGGCAGCGGGACGACATCCTGGATGCGCTCGTCGTCGGTGAGCGAGGTCTTGTCGGCGGGCATCGGCAGGTAGGTATCGAGGGGTGCCATTTTGTGTCTCCCAAAAACAAAAACCGCCAGGCTTTTGGCACTGGCGGTTTTGGTTGGATTCTAAGGGTGAGCTTAGCCGGTCCCGTCCGCCAGTTGGCTGGGATAAAAGAAGAACGCAAAAAAGAACACGAAAGATAGAAGCGGGCCCATCTGCGCGCATTCAATCATGGGGGCCCGGCGGTGTCTACTTTTTGGGCCAGAGGATCATCTGCGTGCAGCGGAACTGGGCCACCCGGGCGCCGCTGCCCTCCACCGTAACGACCGCGTCCCAGACGTGCGTGGTCCGGCCGCGGTGCACCGGCGCGGCGCGGCATGTAATCGCGCCCTCGCGGGCCGTGCCGAAGAAGTTGGACTTGAGCTCGATGGTGGTGAAACCACTTGCACCATCCGGCAGGGCCGCCACGCAGCCGTAGCCGCAGCTCGTATCCGCGAGCGCGATGACGGAGGCGGCATGTAGGTAGCCGTTCGGCGCGAGCAGGCGCTTCTCGACTTTCAGGCGGCTCTCCACCCGCTCCGCGGTGACCGTGATGATTTCCACGCCCAGCGTGCCGGGCAGGTAGTCGCGGCCGAAACTATTGAAGTCCTTGTGCGTTGTAGCAGCCATGCGACCACTGTAGCGGATTGGCAGTCCGCCGAAGCGACTGCCAGCCGCGCGGTTGGCTTGCAGTTTGCTTGGAGGAACGCACCATGCTACGGTTTTCACTCGGAGTGAATGGACACGACCAAGAAGTCAAAAAGAGAGGTGTTCCATGTCGGCTAGCGTGACGATTCCGATCGCGGGCTTCAAGGACGTCTACGACGTTCCCGACGTCGAGAAGGCGCTGCAGGAGCTCTCGCCTTCCTCCAACGAGGCGCTGCGCGCCGTATACGAGAAGATGCTGCGGCTTGGCGGCCAGCGCTTCACCGTCAAGCCCTCTGCGCTGCCGGACATGGATCTCCTGTTCGAGGACCTGCCCAATTTCGCCGAGGTGCTGGAAGACATCCGCAAGCATCTTGCGCTCTGCATCGATTCCAACGACTCGATCGAGCTGCCGCCGATGCTGCTGCTCGGCGAGCCCGGCATCGGCAAGACGCACTTCGCGCGCAAGCTCGCCGACCTCCTCGGGACGGGATTCGGCTTCGTCCCCATGAGCTCGCTGACCGCCGGCTGGGTGCTCTCCGGCGCCTCCTCGCAGTGGAAGAACGCCAAGCCGGGCAAGGTGTTCGACACCTTCCTCAACGGCGACTATGCGAATCCGGTCATCGTGGTCGACGAGCTCGACAAGGCGGCGAGCGACGGCCAGTACGATCCGCTCGGCGCGCTCTATGAGCTCCTCGAGCTCGATACCGCCACGCGCTTCGTGGACGAATTCGTCGAGGTGCCGATCGACGCCTCCGGCGCGGTCTGGCTCGCGACTGCGAACGACGCCTCGCGCATCCCCGAGCCGGTGCTCAACCGCATGGCGGTCTACGAGATCGACGCGCCCGACGAAGCGGGTGCACGCCGCATCGCGCAGACGCTCTACGGCGAGATCCGCAACGGCCACGACTGGGGCAAGCGCTTCCCGGAGATGCCGAGCGACGCCACGCTGGAGAAGCTCGCCTCGATGGCGCCGCGCGAGATGCGCCGCGCCATCCAGTCGGCGTTCGGCACCGCCAAGATCGCCGGCCGCACCGACGTGCAGCCCGACGACGTGCAGGCGCCGCGCGGCTCGCGCCGGCAGAAGATCGGCTTCTAGCTCAGCGCTCGGCCAGCAT
>C688J14111_10000284_pt1 | contig 12782 bp, 14 predicted proteins | sample HopSoiMetagenom1_FD_14111 | JGI IMG/M metagenome (IMG submission 14111)
CGGCGGCATGCTCGTTCGGCGAGCCTGCCGGCATTTCGATCACGACGCCGCCCGTCGCCTCCTGGCGCCAGCTCGAGGCGAGTGCGCCGACGTCGGCCCGCTGCGCCGGCGTGAGCGTGCCGCGCGCGTCGCCGATGAACACGGTGAGCGACTGCACCTTCTCCCGTACCGCGATCGGATGACGCAGGCGATAGTCGTCCGGCATGTTCTGCGCGACATCGACCCGCGAGGAGGTCTGGCAGCCCCCTAACAGGGCGGCGCCGGCGAAGGCGAGCGCGAGGCTGAGTGATTTTTTCATTGTTTTATTCCTCGTCGCGTCAATCGAGAATGAAGCCGTATTTGCCCTGGTAGCCGGCGGCAGGCGCCGTGTTGCCGGGCGTCCCGTAGATCTTGTTGAGGCGGCCGAGCAGGACGGCGGCGGGATCGGACGGGTCCTGGAAACCGTCATCCGGCCGCGACAAGTCCTTCCGCGCCACCGCCCGTGCGATGTACGGCGTCACGATGACCATCAACTCGGTCTGCCGATTGACGTAGTCGCGGCTCTTGAACAAAGTGCCGAGTACCGGCAGCTGCATCAGGCCGGGGAAACCGCTGATGGCGTGTTTGGTCTGCTCCTGGATCATGCCGGCCATCGCAAGTGCGCCACCGGACGGGATCTCGACCGTGGTCTCGGCGCGGCGGGTCTTGATCGAGGGAATGTTCTGGGTGCTCTGACCGGACGACAACGTGATCGAGTTCTCGTTCGATAGCTCGGAGACCTCGGTCATCACTTTCAGGCTGATGCGCCCCTCGGACAACACGACCGGTGTGAAGTTGAGCCCGACACCGAACTTCTTGAACTGAATCGCGAGTTGGCAGATGCGGGTGGTCGGGTCGCACTGGTAACCGGCAGGAATGGGGAATTCGCCGCCGGCCAGAAAGTTGGCGCCCTCACCCGAAATCGCGGTCAGGTTCGGCTCGGCGAGGGTACGGATCACGCCGGCGCGCTCCATCGCGCGCAGAGTCGCGGATATGTTTTTGGCGGTGCCCTGCACGCCGTTGCCGTCGACCAGGTTCTGCCCCACCGCCGTGAACGGGTTGTTGTTGGCGAAGTTGAGCACTGCGCTGCCGAAGCTCAGGCTTCCGTTGAGATCGATGCCGAGCTGCTTGATGACGTCGCGCTGCACTTCGGCAACCGTCACCTTCAGCATCACCTGATCGCGCTCGCGGACGCTCAGGTTGTTTACCACCTTGTCGGCGCTGCCGACGAGCTTCGCGGCGACATCGGCGGCCTGTTGCGACTCGGCCGCGTTCGCCACCATGCCGGTGAGCATCACGCCGTCTCCGACGCCGTCGACGCGCACATCCGAACGCGGCAGCATCTTCTGCAGCATGGCGCGCACCCCATTGAGGTCCCGCGTCACCGCAACGTCGAAGCCGGCGATTTGCCGTCCTTCGGCGTCGAAGAAAAAGATATTGGTCTGCCCGACCGCAACGCCGATGAGATAGGCGCGGCGCGTCGAGCGGATCACCGCGTTTGCATACTTCGGCTCTGCGACCAGCACGTCCTTCACGTCGCGCGGCAGGTCGATGACAACCGACTTGCCGATGCCGAGTTGCACGAAACGCGAGCTCGAATCGGAGCCGACAACCTGGATGGAGCCGCCTGGCGCTGCGACGTAGCCCGCGGGCTCGCTGGCGCGTGCGGTCAGCGCCGTGCCGAGGCAAGCTCCGAGCACCGCAGCGGAAAGCGCTGCCTGTGTCAGTCTACGCGTCATCTTACTCGTCCCCCACCCAACTCATTTCGGCGTCGACATGGTGCTGATGCCGAAGCGCACCGTGTTGATTCCCGCGCGCCGTCCCGTAGCGCGGTCCTCCTCGTTCGGAAGCGTGGTTTCGCCCGCATCCGCGAGGCTGCGCAGCGCGAGCGAAAGCGTGCCCAACTGGCGCGACAGAGCGAGCGTTTCGGCCTGGCGTGGCGTCAGCTCGAGCGTCGTGGTCTTGCCGATCACGACCTTCTGGCCATCCTTCTCGCCGAGCGTCTGGTCGATCGCGAGGATGCGGATATTGGAAAGAATCGTTTCGCTGACCTGAGTATCAGCGGCGCCCGCCTTCTCGGCTTCGCGATCGCGACGCGAGAGAATCACGTCGACCCGGTCGTTCGGCAGGATGAATCCGCCCGCGCCGGTTTCCGGTGAAATTTCAGTCGAGACCGCGCGCATGCCCTTGTCGAGCACCGCGGCCATGTAGCCTGAGCCGTTTGCCTTGATGAGCTTCGCTTCACGGATCGGCTCGCCTGCGACGAAGGGCGAGCGCGCGATCGCACCGGAGAGCTGCTCGATTGCGTCAGGTTTCTCGGTTCGTCGCACGAAGGCCGGGCTTGCCGCCTGTGTCGGCCACTGCTGCCAGAGGAGATCCTGCGCCGAGACAGCCTGGCCAAGATTGATGTCGCCGCGCGCGACCAGAATGTCGACGGTGTCCATCTTGACGGTCTGGACGGGTGCGGGAGGCGGCGGTTCGTCGCCGCCGCGCCCGGCGAGCAACGCCGCAACGCCGCCAGCCGCTACCGCAACCACGAGAACAACAAGACGCGCGGCTTTCATACGCTTCACTTTCCACAAGGACGCTGTGGCCGAACGCGGCCGACACGCTGATTTCAACAGCGAAACGTCAATCCATGGTTAATGTCGCGTATCCAATTTGAGTTAACCGAAGATTGCGCGGAGTTTTGTGCGCGAATTCACTTCAATGCGTGCAGTAACGTGCACGCATGGCACAACGAATTCTTAAGGACGTAAAGAAAAGCGTCGGCTAGATGCCGAGCGATTTCATGAAGGGCGTGTCGGCGTAAACCCACAGCGCCGCGATCGCGAGGGCGATGCCATAGGGCACGCCTGCATCCATGCGGTGCAGACGCTTCGCCCACTCCTGATTGGCGAGCAGCCCAGGCAGCGGCATCAGGCGAAAGCGCATGATCAACAGCGTCAAAACGCCGCCGAGGAGCGACGCGATGGTCAGATAGTTGAGCAACTGATCGAACCCGAGCCAAAGCGCCGTTGCGGCCGCGAGCTTTGCGTCCCCGCCGCCGATCCAACCGCGGGCAAAGAACGTGAAGGTCACGACGAGGACCGCGAGCGCGGCCAGCACGTGCATGCCGATATCGTCGAGCGGCATGCCCGACCATAGCGCGAGGAAGAAGAAGCCTCCGATCAGAATCAGCGAGATTCGGTTGGAGATCGTCATGGTGAGGAGATCGCTTGAGGCCGCAAAGGCCATCAGCGCCGGAAACAGCAGAAGCCTGATTGCGTCGGCGATCATGATCCGTCCTGCGGCGGGCTGGGCCAAAGCCAGCGCGCCCGGGCAACTTACGCCCAGGCGCGTTGCAGATCGGTTAGCGGCGCGACAAAAACCGGGGCTTTTCCCGCGGCGCGCGCGATTAGTTCAGCTTGGTATCGATGTTCGTGAAGGTGTTGGCGAGCTTCGAGCCGAGGCTCTGCACGGTCACGATGATGGCGACCGAGATGCCTGCGGCGATGAGGCCGTATTCGATTGCGGTTGCGCCGGATTCGTCGCGAAGGAAGGACTTGAGGACGGACATTTCTTGTCTCCCGAAGAAGGTGCCGAGTTGAAGGTTCCCCGACTGTGCCGAGGCTCACGAGTAGTACCTGGGGAATTCTAAGAAGAGGTAAGTCCCCATGTTAAAAATTGCTGGCTCAAATTTCAGAAAATTGACGAGATGAATAATGCGTTAAACGAAAAGGCTCCGGCGAGTGCCGGAGCCTTTCTGATTTGGTGACTCGACTGTGCGTTAGTTCAACTTGGTCGAGATGTTGTTGAAGGTGTTGCTGAGCTTGCTGCCGAGGCCCTGCACGACCGTGATGATCGCGACAGAGATGCCGGCGGCGATCAGGCCGTATTCGATGGCCGTCGCGCCCGACTCGTCCTTGGCAAAGCGCTTAAGGGTCTTCATGGGTAGGCTCCTTTGGGTCCACACGTGGCTGTCTGAGCACTTTCCGCCCGGGCTTGTTGTTCGACCCGATGCGACAGTGCGGCAAGTTAACGCCGACCGATTGCAACAACGTTAATCCGCAGGAGGAAAAACGCAGTCATTCTTGAGGTTAAGTATGTGGTTAATAGTCAATTTCTTAGATTACAGAATGTAAATGACAGAGTGAATGCTTGAGTGCGCAAGAAGAATATTTTCGACAACTAGCGTATAGCCAAGAATTAGAAGGGGCGCCTTTTTGCCGGTCCCAACAATCCTGAGGGCGAATGCGAAGACTTCGCACAGACCTCAAGTCGTCGATGCCGCGAAGACGCTGCATTTGCACTTCATTCACCAATTTGCAGTCAAATCCGCCTCGGCGGTTCGCGCCATGTGCTGACCCACCGGCCGGCTGGGTCTCGGAGAATGCTGTTATGAAGGCGACGCGCGCCCGCAAAACCACCACTGTTCTGGCCCTGATCCTGTCGGCATTCCTCATGCCACACATCTCCGGTGCCGCCGAGACGGTGGAGGTCGTGCTCGACCAGGCGACGCTCATGAAACTGCCCGAGAAGGTTTCGACCATCGTGGTCGGCAATCCCATGATCGCCGACGTTGCGCTCCAGTCCGGCGGGCTGATGGTCGTGACCGGCAAGGGTTTCGGTGCGACCAACCTTATCGCGCTCGACCGCTCGGGCGCGGTACTTATGGAGCGCTCGATTGTGGTGAGCGGCCCGCGCGGCAAGGACACCGTGCAGGTTTATCGCGGCGTGCAGCGCGAAACCTTTAGCTGCACGCCAAACTGCGAGCGTCGCATCACGCTTGGCGATTCCGCCGACTACTTCGCCGCCATCTCAGGACAAGCCGAAGCACGCAACGGCGCGGCCACCAGCGGCGGCGCTGCATCTGCCAAGGCACCGGCACGCTAGTTTGCCTCGGGGTGACCGGCCCGTGGTTAGCGAAGCGTGAATCACGCGCCCAAGTGTCTCGTTAATCCGCGCAACAATTCGACAACGTGCTTTTGCTAATGCTCAACCGGATCACGTGTATCGCGTGAGTGCGGTGCCGCCGGCACCGAGAGCGATCCGGAGCAATCGCGTCATGTTGCAGGCAACCCGTGCTGCGTTTGCCGTAAGAACCGCGCGGCTCTTGCATGCGCGCCTTTCTCGTTTGGACACGGCCCGCTGCTTCGTGCGCCATAATGATGGTGTCGCGGCAGTCGAGTTCGGAATTGTCGCAGCGCCATTTCTGGCGCTGATGTTCGCGATCATGGAGACGGCGCTCGTCTTCTTCGCAAGTCAGACGCTGGAGACGGCAGTCGCCGACTCGGCGCGCCTCATCATGACCGGACAGGCCCAGTCGCAGAGCTTCGATGCGGGGCAGTTCAAGACTTCAGTCTGCTCGAGGATCGGCGGCCTGTTCGACTGTGCGGCCGGCTTGTACGTCGACGTGAAGACCTATTCGTCCTTCGGCGCCATCGACAACTCGTCTCCGGTCGATGCGCAGGGCCACCTTAAGACCGGCAACTTCGGTTACACGCCTGGCGGCCCAGGTGACATCGTGGTGGTGAAGCTGATGTACCAGTGGCCGGTCTACGCATCGATGTTCGGGCTCAATCTCGGCAACATGGCGGGCAGCAAGCGGCTTTTGATGGCAACGGCCGCGTTCCGCAACGAACCCTATCAATGAGAGTACGTCCCATGGGCCCATCTAATCTCGTGGTTCGCGCGCGCCGTCTGTTGCGCCGATTCCAGGACGACAAGCGTGGCGTCTCCGCGGTCGAGTTCGCCATGTTGTTGCCGCTCATGGTCACGCTCTACATCGGCGGCGTGGAAGTCTCCTCGGCGATCGCGGTCGACCGCAAGGTCACGCTTGTGGCGCGCACGGTGGGTGATCTCGTGGCGCAGTCGACCAGCGTCAACGCGACCGACATGACGAACATCCTCAACGCATCGAGTTCGGTCGTGCTGCCCTATTCGTCCTCGCTGATCAAGGTGACGGTCTCGCGTGTCGACGTCGACGCGAACGGCGTCGCGAAAGTGATCTGGAGCAAGACCAAGAACGGAACGGTACAGAGCGGCACTGTGACTTTACCGGCGGCCCTGAACACGGCAAACACGTCGGTGATCTGGGCGCAATCGCAGTACCTCTACACGCCGGCGATCGGCTATGTGATCACCGGCCCGATCACGCTGAGGGATCAGATCTACATGCGGCCGCGGCTCTCCGACACGGTCGCCTGCAACGCGTGCTGACTCAGGAAGCTGAGAGTCAGCCCTTCACGGGATCGGCAGCGCGGTCGTCTGCTTGATCCGCTCCATCGCAAAGCGCGACGTGACGTTCTTCAGCGGAATCGCCGCAATCAGTTTCTTGTAGAACGCGTCGTAGTCCTGAATGCTCGCGACCGCGACCCGCAGCATGTAATCGACGTCCCCGGCCATCCGGTAGAACTCCAGCACTTCGGGCATAGCGCGCACCGCCTCGGCAAATTTGCCGAGCCATTCCTCCGAATGGTCGCCGGTCTCGATCGCGACGAACACCGAGACGCCAAGGCCGATCTTGTCCGGGTCGACCACTGCGACACGCTTCTGGATCACGCCTTCGGCTTCGAGCTTCTGGATCCGCTTCCAGCAGGGGGTCGATGACAGGCCCACGCGGCTGCCGATTTCGGCGACCGAGAGCGAGGCGTCCTGCTGCAGCACGCCAAGAATTTTGCGGTCGATAGCGTCCATGCCACGAAGCTCCTAGAGGACAGAAAGATCGTCCGAAGCGGCAGTCTCTGGGAAATATTTCTGTTTCGAGACGCAATTCTTTCTTATAGAGAAAAATATTCTATTTCAAGAGCAAGCTCGATTGGGGAAGATAGCGTCAATTCTTCGCCAGAAACGCCTCGACTTCGGCGCGGCTCGGCGCGCCGAGAATGCCGGCCCGTTCGGGATTTGCGCATTTGAGCGCAGCGGCGGCTGCCGAGAAGCGCATCGCCGTGCGAATGTCTGCGCCTTCGGCGAGCATCAGCGCGAAAGCGCCGTGAAACGTGTCGCCCGCGCCGAGCGTGTCGACGACATCGACGCGGAATGCCGGGAATTGCCGCAGCTCGCCGTCTTCGAGCCACAGCACATCGTTGCGCCCGTCTGTCACGGCGAGAAACGACGACACGCGCTTGGCAAGATCGACCAACCCGCGGCCAAGACTGTCCGTGCCGGCGGTCGCGCGCAAACCTTCAGCCGAAAACACCACATGCGATGCGATGCTGAGCAGATCGTCGCTGTCGTGACGCGGCTCGTCGGCGTCGAGCACCGTCGGTATGCCGTGCTTGCGCGCTGCGAGCAGCACCTCACGAACGAACGTTGGGAAGCGATTGTCCGCCAGAACGGCGTCGGCGTCCGCCACCAGCGCGCCGGCGTCGTCAGGTTTGGTGTCGGATAGGCGCTCGTCGCGGAAGTTGGCGATCGCGCGCTCGCCGTGATCATCGATGGTGATGGCCGAGATCGACGTCGGAACGCCCGCGATGCGTGGACACGCCGAACAGTCGATCTTTTCATTCGCCGCAAGCCCAAGGAACGCATCGCCGACCGTGTCGACGCCTGCTGGACCGCCAAGCGGCCCCGCGAAGCTGGCGCGCGCACCGAGATGCGCAATCGCGACCGCAGCATTCGCGCCGTTTCCGCCGTTGATCGTCTCGAACGCCGTGGCCTGCGTCTTCACATCCGGTCGCGGAAAGTGCGGAACGCGAAACACCATGTCGAGCACCGCGATGCCGGTGCACAGCACATGCATCTGCTTAGGCGAAGACATCGTCCGACTCGACCCAGGCCCGAACGATGTGGTGCGCGATCGCGATTGGGGGCGGGATTGAGATCTGCTCCGGATGTTCGCCGCGGAACATCTGCACAACCTCGTCCCGCGTGAACCAGCGCGCGTCCTCGAGCTCCTCGCGATCGACCGTGATATCGGTCGAGGTCGCCTGCGCATGGCAGCCGATCATCAGAGACATCGGAAACGGCCACGGCTGCGAGGCGAAGTATCTCACGCGGCCGCAAACGATGCCGGCTTCCTCCAGTGTTTCACGGCGCGCCGCCTCCTCGATGCTCTCGCCGGGCTCGATGAAGCCCGCGAGGCACGACCACATGTTGGCGACGAAGCGTCCCGCGCGGCCCATCAGGCAGCGGTCGCCATCAACCGCCAGCATGATCACCACCGGATCGGTGCGCGGGAAGTGTTCGACCTTGCAGCTTGGACATTCGCGCTTCCAGCCGGCCTGCGAGACGTTCGTCGGCGCGCCGCAATTGGAGCAGAAACGATGCCGCGCATGCCATGCGAGCAGCGCTTTCGCTTCGGCCAGCGGCGCGAGCTGCTCGGGCGCCACCAGCCCCTGCACGGCGATCGAGCGTAGATCGATCACCAGGAGATCGTCTCGGCCCTTCAGCGCTTTCGTGGCCTCCGGATCCAGCGCGATGCCAAAGCGCCCGGCGTTGTCCGCGACGCCGAGGAACACGCTTTCCGCCGTCGGAGCGAGCGCGCGCACTTCGCGCGGGCTGAACAACGCGTCGAAGCCATTCGCGCTGCGCTTGAGCACGATCAGCTCGCCGCCGACCGCGACTGCCGCGGCTTTCGGGTCCTGCTCGCGGGCCGCCAGAAATGCCGCATCGCCGCGCCGCTCCGCGACGCGCGCAAGATGGTTGGCGGTGTAACCGAGCAACGGCTTCGGCCCGAGATCTGGGCGTGGGGACATCGAGAAACACTCCGCACGAAGGCGGCGAAACTCGCATGCGATTGCGGTGAGCGCAACGCTTTGTCGCACTGCCAGAGAAGTGAACTAAATCACTTTCCTGCTGGCAGCTTGAGATAGAGTTGTGGGATCAGGCGGCAACGGGAGGCGAACAATGGCCATGAAGCGATTGGTGGTGTGTTGCGACGGCAGCTGGAACGACTCGGACCGGGGAACTGACTATACCAATGTCGCGCGCTTTGCCTGGTCCATCAAACCGGTCGCCACGGATGGCACCTCGCAGATCGTGTACTACCAGTCCGGCGTCGGCACCGAAGGCACCCAGGTAAGCAAGATCATCGGCGGTGCGACCGGCGCCGGCCTCTCTCACAACATGCGCGACGCCTATTCGTTCATCTGCACCAACTACTGCGAGGGAGACGAAATCTTCCTGTTCGGATTTTCCCGGGGTGCCTATACGGCGCGCTGCATCGGCGGCCTCATCGGGTTTGCCGGTCTGATTGGCAAGCGTGACCTCGATCAATTCCAGAGGCTGTGGCAGGCGTACAAGGAACAGGACACCAAGACGCTCGCGAGCTTCGAGACGCGCAAGAAGGATGCAACGATCAAATGCATCGGCGTTTGGGACACGGTCGGCTCGCTGGGCATTCCAGAGGACCTCGACAGGTTCGGCTTGTTCAAGAAGTACTATGGTTTCCTGAATGCCAGCCTTGGCGAGCACGTCGAGCACGCCTTTCATGCGCTCGCGCTTGACGAGCATCGCAAGAACTTCGTGCCGACGCTGTGGGAGCAGACCCCGGCGGGAAAAGCCAAGGGCCAGGAACTGAAGCAGGTCTGGTTCGCGGGCGTGCATTGCGACGTTGGTGGAGGCTATGCGGTGCACGGCGCCGCCGACATTCCGCTCGCCTGGATGGCAAGCGAGGTATCGCCCTATCTCGACATCGATTTCGCTTATCTCAAACTCCGGCGCGATCTCTCGGAAAAATGGTCGCTCGGCCAATTGCACGAATCCTTCAAGGGTTTCTTTGCCACCCTGCCCCAGCAGCGCAGGGAGCCTCTGCAGATCGATCCGGCCATTTCTTTCCAGAAGATCCATGCCAGTGTCACGGCCCGCACCGACGGCAAGGGGCTCGCCGCGGATGGCTCGCCCTACGCGAGTGTCGTTCTCAAGAACGTCGATGTTGCCCGCAATAGCGTCGCCCTGTCGCCGTTGGAAAACAGCCTGAAGTGGGCCGAGTCCGAGGTGAAACCAGGGACGGAGTCCAAGGCCAGCATTGCGGCAAAAACGAAGCAATTCTTCGAGGGCATCCCAGGCTGGTTTGGCATCACCATCTGATCACTCGCACCCGATCTTCCTGCGCAGCGCCTGCACCAGATTGTCCAGTGCCTCCCGCTCATAGGCGCGCGCCGGCATGACGCCCCACACTGGCTTGGGCCATGCCGCATCGTGGTGGAAGCGCGCGATGATGTGCACGTGGAGCTGCGGCACCATGTTGCCGAGGGCCGCGATGTTGAGCTTGTGGAATGCGGTGATCTCGCGGAGCGCCCGCGCGGCAAGCGTGACCTCGCGCATCAACTGCGCCTGCTCTGCGTCATTGAGATCGATCATCTCAATGAGGTCGGCGTTGCGCGGCACGAGGATGAGCCAGGGATAATTCGCATCGTTCATCAACAGCACCCGCGAGAGCGGCAGATCACCAACAATGACGGTGTCGGCGGCGAGCTGCGGATGCAGTGTCCAGTCGGCCATTTTTTCGGGGTTCCGGCACGCCCAAATGATGCCGGGAAGCTATCACGAGCGTCCTGCGCGGCGCTTGCTTTCGTGCTTTGTTCGCCCGATATAGAAGCCGGGAGGTTGGCGGTGGACGAGCCACTCGCCAACCGGGTCAGGTCCGGAAGGAAGCAGCCCTAACGAGCTACGACTCGGGTCGCTCGTCAGCCTCCCACCCTCACTTTTCGCCGCGTTATGGGGCCGTGTAGGTCAGGATGAACGACGCCACGAGCCCCGGTCTCGATCTCGGCAGCGGACCCGCCGGCTATCGCGTGCTGGCGCGCAAGTATCGCCCCGCTGCCTTTCCCGATCTGATCGGCCAGGATGCGATGGTGCGTACCATCTCGAATGCGTTCGAGAGCGGGCGCATCCCGCAGGCCTGGATCCTGACCGGGGTGCGCGGCGTCGGGAAAACCACGACCGCCCGCATTCTCGCCCGTGCGCTCAACTATGAGCTGGCTGACGGCTCGGTAACCGGTCCGACGATCCATATGCCGGCGCTCGGTCTGCACTGCCAGTCGATCATGGAAAGCCGGCACGTCGACGTGATCGAGATGGACGCGGCCTCGCACAACGGCGTTGATGACGTGCGCCAGATCAACGAGGCGGTGCGCTACTCACCGGTGTCGGCGCGCTACAAGGTCTACATCCTCGACGAAGTGCACATGCTCTCCACGGCCGCGTTCAACGCGCTGTTGAAGACGCTGGAAGAGCCGCCGCCACATGTGAAGTTCGTGTTCGCAACGACCGAAATTCGCAAGGTCCCGATCACGATCCTGTCGCGCTGCCAGCGGTTCGATCTACGCCGCGTTGATGCCGCGCTGCTGGTGCAGCACCTCGAAGGTATCTGCGCGAAGGAGAAGATCGAGGCTGAGCCGGAAGCGCTCGGCTTGATCGCGCGCGCCGCCGAAGGGTCGGTGCGCGACGCGCTCTCGCTCTTGGATCAGGCCATCGCGCATGCGGCCGGGAGTCTCCGCGCCGAGGACGTGCGCGGCATGCTCGGCCTTGCCGATCGCACGCGCATCATTGATCTCTTCGAGGCGCTGATGCGCGGCGACATGGCCAAGGCGCTCACTGAGCTGCGCGACCAATATGATTCCGGTGCCGATCCGGCGGTCGTCCTCTCCGATCTCGCCGAGTTCACGCACTTCGTCACGCGTGTGAAGGTGTTGCCGGCGGTGGCGGACGATGTCTCGCTCGCGGAAGCGGAGCGCACGCGGGGCCGCGGCTTTGCGGCGTCGCTCTCGATGCGCGTGCTCTCGCGCGCCTGGCAGATGCTGTTCAAGGGCCTGCAAGAAGTGCAGGAGGCCGGCAAGCCGCTCGCCGCCGCCGAGATGGTGCTGGTGCGCATCGCCTATGCGGCCGACCTGCCGACACCCGACGAGGTGATCCGCGATATCCGCGAGAATGGTGCGGCGACGCCCGCGCCCACCAATGGTGGAGCGTCACCGCGCCCGAGCCTTGCGCCGCGCGGCGATGCGCCACGCGGGGCCCCGCGTGCTTCGCTTGCGCCAGCACAACAACTGGTCACCGCGCAGGTGCCGGATATTTCCACGCTGCGCGCCGAGCCTGCAGCCGCGCCGACGCTCAGCATCGCGACCTTTCCGGCCCTGCTCGCGCTTGCCAGCGAGAAGCGCGACATCCTGATGAAGACCGCGCTGGAGCGCGACGTGCGCTTGGTGCGCATGGAGGACGGCAAGCTCGAGATCGCGCTCGAGCCGAGCGCGCGCAAGACGCTGGTGAACGATCTTTCGCGCAAGATTTCCGAATGGACTGGCCGGCGCTGGATGGTGGTGGTGTCAGCGGAGCCGGGGGCGCCGACGGTCAGCACGCAAAATGCCGAGAAACAGAGCGAACTGGAGCAGGGCGTGCGCGCCGATCCGCTGGTGCAGGCGGTGCTGGCGAAATTTCCCGGCGCCGAAATCGTCGGCGTGAAGCGGCGCGAGGAGGCGGTTGCCGACATGCCGCCTGCGACCGATGAGCCGCTGCCCAATCCGGACGACTACGGCGCGAACGACGAGGACAGGTGACGCATGCCGGATTTTCTCGGGCTGATGAAGCAGGCGGGCCAGCTGCAGGCGAAGATGCAGGAGATGCAGGCCGAGCTCGACCAGGTCACGGTCGAAGGAATGGCCGGCGGCGGCATGGTGTCGGTCACCATGTCGGCGAAGGGCGACCTCAAGGGCGTGCGCATCGATGACTCGCTGGTGAAGCCCGGCGAGAAGGAGATCATCGAGGACCTGATCGTCGCCGCGCATGCGGACGCGCGGCGCAAGGCCGAGACGCTGCTCGCCGAGAAGATGAAAGGCCTCACCGGC
>C688J14111_10000288_pt1 | contig 12659 bp, 7 predicted proteins | sample HopSoiMetagenom1_FD_14111 | JGI IMG/M metagenome (IMG submission 14111)
CTAGGGCCCCTTGGGTCTCAGGCCGGGGGTTGCCCAGCTGCAGCTGCATACGTATGCTGCAGCAGGTCTACGCAGGCAAGTTCGCTGACTATCACTTCCTCTTGCCACTATGCTTCGTACCTCCCCCCCTTATCGCCAGCAATAGTTGTCTGCAAATCTGACTAACATGCTCCTTCTAATTCTTCGTCTACTTCCTTATTTCAACTTACCTCTACTATTTTCAACCTAGCTATACCACTCGACCAAAAAGAAGATGCAATTTAGGAGTAGGTAATGGGAGTTAAGAGGACTTACAAATAGTCTCAGTAGGGGGATAGAATAACCTGTTTATAGAATAAGAGGAAAGGAAGCCCTCGATATAGCGGACAGCAGCCTCCGCACCAGAAGGTGATTATAGTTCAATTGGTAAGAACGTCAATTTGTGGTATTGAAGCGTCTGGGTTCGAGTCCCAGTATTCACCCTATCTCCCACCTCCCTTCTCCCTCCTCCTTATTTCAGTTCCTAACATATTTTGCTTCTAAACTTCTATTACTTAGACCCACGGGTCGTAAAACTCCTCGTAAGCCACCTCATAAAAGCCTTCCTATTAAGGAACCTAACAAAATTCATTGCCCTACTAATTATTGATATTAACCAAGAATTGATGACAGCTTATCGAGTGATTAGGATAATCCTATTCTATTAATGAAGTTATTGCAAGAATACAAGAGTTTACATAGCTATCTATTTTTCATAGATTGAAAAGAGCAAATACCATCTGAACTAGGTAATGTTGAAGCCTCTGGCAAGTTGAGATTGAGTAGCAGAGATTTGTGCTACTGTTTGCTCCAGAGCATCAAGTCTAGATGTTAGGGTTGGGTCAGTATAAGGAGCTGCACCAGTTGTTGCTGGGTTAGCTATCGCTGCGGATGTTGGTGAGATGACTCTATCAAGAGCATTGGCTATAGATTCAGCTAGTCTCTCATAACCCTGAGCCTTACGCTCCTGTCGTCTGAGGAGACGATTGTTTACTTTCATCTCATTTAAGAGTAGGTTTAAAAGTTGTGTATCAGTTGAAGCTGCAGGATCAGGATCAAGATAAGAAGTAGAAGTTTGGGGTTTTGGAGTTCCTTCTCCTATCTCTTTGATACGGACTTGTGTGTCGAGGGTAAACTCCTCATCATAATCTTGTTCCATTTTGGCAAGGACCCGGTTGCCCAATGGCAGGCCATCGGTCTGCCCGGGCAACCCCCCGGCCTTGAGCCCAAGGGCCCCCCCTGCAGCTGCATACGTAAGCTGCAGCAGGTCCGGGGGCCAAGCTGAGCTCATAATTCATTCTAAGTTTGTTAATGCCAGCCTTCGGCCCCGAGGCCGTCGGGCCCCTTGGGTCTCAGGCCTGCTGCAGCATAGTATGCAGCTGCAGGGGGTGCCTGAGTCTATGAAAAGAGAAGGGCCAAGAGTTATAGGCCCATTACTTGAGTTTGGGTGAATAAGAAGGGCGTAAACAGTGTTGGGTCGTAGATCTCTTAAGACTTGAACCATGTTATCCCAGAATCGGATATCGTGCATAGATGGTAAGATGTAGATTACCCAGGCACCTTTAGGAAGAGGTTTTCCTACTTCCCACTGAGGAAGAGCTTCTGTGTTAGGAGCAGTGAATCGTGCCGTATGTTCTGTGTAGATTGCAAGAGGAGAAGCAGAAGTAGAGAATTGAGCTGTGCCGAATTGCACCCCAAATTGAATACCTCTGCTGAATAGCAGACCACCAATTTGATCAGCAACCATTGACCAGCTTGGAAGGAATGCAGGGTTAGTCATGTGAACGGAAGCCTGAGTTAAAGTCCTCAGGACAAAGAGAAGTTCCTCAGAAAAGAAGTAACCTGAGAAGGAACCTATCGGGGATACAACTCTCCCTTGGTAAGAGATGGGTAAAGACCAATGAATTCATTTACAGGAGATTTAACTGTGGCTTCTATTTAACCAAAGAACTCTCCTTGGAGAAGGGAGGAGGGAAATAAAGGCAGAGCTAGTAAAGAAAGAGATTGTAATACTATGAAACTCAATGAGTTGTTTAAGAAGCATAAAGAATTGGAAGATGAGCAGCTCAGAGTAGAAAGGTTTAGGGATATTTTAAGGAAGAGTCCCCGGGCTAACCTGCTGCAGCTTACGTATGCAGCTGCAGGGGGCTAGCCTAGGGGACCGGGGCAATAAAGAAATTAAGGATGTGATTGTTTACAAACAGGTCAATTTTCTAACCATCCCGGGGGTTGGGGGGTAGGTACTCTTCTTTTCTTCGAAACCTAGTTTCCTTGTAATTTTTCTCTTTCTTAGTTGCCTCATTCTAAAATTCCCCCAGGTCCAAATACTTAGTGGCCACTCCACACTGAAAACACGGCTATGTTGGAATTGGCAGACAAGTGTGATTTAGGATCACGTGGGTAATACCGTGAGGGTTCAAATCCCTCTAGCCGTATTCTGAGCCTAGCTAACCTACCATAGTTAATTTCAATAGGGTTGCCTAGTTACCATCCCTGACCCCCTCCCCCCTATTAGCCTCCACCCCTACCTATTAGAGTACCCTAGGAAGCATTGGTCTGGGGCAAAAGGTTGGTCTCCGTAGGCCTGCTGCAGCATACGTATGCAGCTGCAGGGGAAGCATTGATGATGTTTTAGGGTTAATTAACCAACAATTGAAACTAGCTAAGATAACTCCCCATACTCTAAGAAGAACCTTTGCTTTGAATCTCTTAGCAGAGGGATATCCGTTAAATCAACTCCAAGCTCTACTTGCCCAGGGGAATTTCTAAACTACCAATTCTTACACTAAGTCAAAGTAGCTGAGAATCCATTGAAGTATCTATTAGAGTAGTAGAAAAGAGCCACAAACAATGAAAAACAACAAGAACAAACATATTGTGGAAGAGTATCAAGGGAGTATGCGGAAAGAAAGTAAGAAATTGCACCTTCATTTTACAGAGGCTTTTTATAACAATAGACTCCGAGGAGTAGTTAATTTGAGTTTAGAGAAGGTGTAGTCATGATTAGTCGTTGACAAATTCCTAACGCTTGTCGTGAGTGCCTTTGCAGAGAGAAATACCCAGAGCCTTTGGATACTCTTTTAGAGGATGTTTATCAGAAGGGGCCGGCACAGTCTTTTGACGCCAATATCTTACTAATTTCTATAGCTCAAGGAACAGGAGATAAATAATGACACTAAAAAGGAAGTATGCTTATATTGAAGACTGAATCTTAGAAGAGCCTAAGAAGGATAAGTATAAGGGCCCTAATGGCGACCCTGGACCCAAAGGCGATGGGGCTACACTTAACTTTAAAATTGATTTCCTTCTCAATGTTGGGGATAACTGAAAGACTCAAACTTCTCTTGCTTCTAACAATAACTATCTTTATATCAAGCTTAGAGATAATGACATTGTAGACTGCTTTTGTTTAAAGGACGGTGATAATAAGGAAGACTATTGAAGACCCAGTGAAGATTGAGCTAAGGACTCTTTGGACTATTTCCGTATTTGGGCTAAGATGTATGGGAAAAGAATTGAGGAAAGCAAGGTAACAAAGGATAATATGACTTACCCTAGAACCTCCTATGAGGTGGAAGGCTGGGAAAAGGTTACTATCTGCTATGTAGAGACTACACTTTATTACTGTGGGTATGTCACGGAGCTGGATATTAAACAGTGAGACGACAAGAGAAAAGAGCCTAAGGGAGAGAAGGGAGACCGTGGGAATGATGCCTATATTCCTGAGAGTGTTTGGGATTATAGAACGCTAGCCAATTGGAAACTAGATTAAAGATATGAAGTTTTGTGGAAGCCCTGTAGGATATAAAATAGGAGGATGTGTCTATCAGTTCGACTTTTTCTTTAAGATTTCAATCAAAATACGTATCCGAAACCTGGAAATAAGGATATTCCAAAGAGTAATATATCTGGCAATGACGCATATAATCCAAATTTATAACCCTCTAGAGCAGTTTGAGATTATCAATTTTATAGCAATGGAAGGGCCACTGTTCGGGTATATACAAATCGGGCTGACTAACATAGGCTTTTATCTGTTACTGGCCTCACTCTTCCTAATTTTTCTACACCTTCTATATAATAGAGAAGGGGTGCTAGGGCTGGGTAATACATTAATGCTTTGTATGGAATCTCTTTTTGGATTTGTACTCCAACTGGTAAAGAACCAAGTAGGTCCTACTTGGCAGTCCTACTTTCCTGCTGTTTACTCTCTGTTCTTATTTATACTGTCTCTAAACTTAGTTGGTCTCATTCCTTACAGTTTTACTGCTACGGCCCATTTTGCTTTTACCTTAGGTCTTAGCTCTACAATAGTACTGGGGGTAACCTTTCTTGGTTTAAGGCTACATGGATTCCACTTCTTTTCTTATTTTGTGCCAGGGGGCACTCCTTTAGCTTTGGTTCCTCTTTTAACTGTAATCGAAACTGTCTCTTATGTAGCTCGTGCTTTCTCTTTAGGTGTACGTCTGAGTGCCAATATGCTGGCCGGTCATATTTTATTACATTTAATTGCCTCTTTTTCATGGAAATTTATAACAGGTTCCCTAATGGGTTTACTCTTGGCTCCTCTTCCTCTTATTCTTTTATCCCTTTTATATGGCCTGGAGGTTGGTGTTGCCTTAATTCAGGCTTACGTATTTGCCTTACTAACATGTTCTTACATTAAGGATGCTATTTTTCTTCATGATTAATCTCCCTCTACTTCTTCTACCCAAATCTCCCCCTCTAAACCTTTTGGTTTAGCTAAACGAGAATATTCTACTTTATCTAGCTTGTCTAATTCTTCTATGAACTGCACATCTGTTGTTCTTAGGGGTGGCAAAGAGAACTTCTCTTTCTTTTCCAAATATTTGTTTCATTGGATTTACAATCTATTGATAAAATGACTTCTAAGTACGATAAAGGTCACTAAAGATATCAGCTAGGGGGCGTTTAGAAATACTGTTTCTAAGGATATTCTTATCTAATGATTAGATTTTAGGATTCCCCCCTCTCCAATACAGCGCTTGAAGCAACTTCATCTTAGCGAGCATAGGTTAGTGGTAAACCGTACCCCTTCCAAGGGTGATTCGCGTGTTCGAGTCACGCTGCTCGCACTATCTTATTCTGTATATCTTATTAGCATTGTCACTGGTACGCCTACCTGACCCTCCCAGGTCAACAAGAGTAGGGGATGATTAGAGCAGTGACAACAACAATTTACTGTCTTGGCTGTTATAATACTAATAATACACTGATTTCAAGGATAGGTCTAGGTGGAAACTACTCTTATTCTCATGGAATTGTGGTCCTTGAAGAAGCCTACGAGTTTGATCAAAAGACCTACAGTGCCCTTCGGGAAGCAATCCGAGGTGTTGACAAGATGACATGAATTCTCCGTACTAATCCTTGGTTAGCTAACGACTGGTTTGTCAAAAGGTGTTTCTCTGTTGTTCCTCTAGGAAGAGAAAGTGATGCTTGAGGGTTCAGGTAATATCTTTAAAGAGGTAGGAAGAGAAGTTTACCACTACATGAGATGAGATGTTAACACTCAACTACCACAGACACAGAGAGACTATCTCGAAGAGGTGACAATTAACAATCCAATGAGAGCAAGAAGAGTTTCTTATGGTCTCCCGGGTACTTCTGAGGGTATGGTCTTTGCTGACATTGTTCATAAGATTAAGACAGGCTTTGAACTCAAAAGATGAGAGGTATTCAGTGCTGGTGTTGATGTTGGTCATGTTAAGAAAGAGAAGGAAAAGATCGATGAAAGATTAAGAAATATAAGGTCCCTAACAAATGGGTTCTTTTGAAATAAAGAGAATGGAGACACCCCCCTAACCCACCCCCTTGGGTCTCAGGCCTGCTGCAGCATACGTATGCAGCTGCAGGGGCCCATTGAACTCTCTAAAACTTCTAGCCCTAACAAACTTCATCAACGTTCCCCACTTATCTTCTCCTGTCTTCAGCAAATTCAAAAGAGCAGCTTTCTCTGGAACCTTAATTACACATTCCTCTGGCTCGGTAGGATTAGATCTAACAAACGTGATGGGCTGTTCAAGTCTATACAGTTCCATATCCGCCGGTCTTTTAACTCTTTCTTTGCTTCCTGATACTCTTTATCATACTGGTCATCATCAATATCCTCTATATCCTTAAAAGGTCTATTGTCCCATATCTCATTTACCTCCTTTACTCTTTTCTGATACTCTCTTATAAGTCCTATTAACCCACTAACTTTGGTTCCATCTTTAAAAACAAAACCACCCTTTACATCTGTAAACTACTTTAAACCTTCAAGGGTCTTTATATCTACTACATCAAGAAAATACCCAGACCTCAATGTACTCGTCAATCCATCTTCTCCACTCAGTAATAATCCAAATCTCTTATCTCTCCTATTCTACTTAACACTTCATCTAAATCAACACGCTCTGTGCAATTATCCAAAATTATCAGCTCTATTCCTTCTAGATTTAACAACTGTTCTGTTGCTCTTTTAACCTTAAACGGATATTTAGCACGACAACACATGATTAACCTAATTACACTCTTCCAAGTACTCATCATTCAACTTCTGACCCTTTCCTATCTCCTGATCCTCATAATCCTTTATAGAGTTCATCAAAGCTCTCTACACTGACAAGAGAGGATTGGTTTACCGTAGGAATTGGATTAACGGCCGGTGTATGATTGAAATACTTGGATACTGCATCCCCAGCCACCTTGACAACAGACACCTGTCCTACCGTCCTAATCAGAATATTGATAGTTGCTGCCGTTATCATTTCCTCTTAAGCGGGTTCTAAATAGACTGATCAACTTGATAAACTTAACAAATCCTAACTCGACATACTAATACCATCTCTTCTAAAACAACAGTTTTTTTTGAGACATGACTAATGTGAGGGATAAGTATCTATTTCTAAGTTCTCAGGGATATAGAGGGTTGGTAATGGGGGAATTGGGTCTTTTTAGGTCCTTTAGAAGTATTGGTTCGAGTGTTCGAGGTTTAGAAGTTCTACAATTTGGTTTCCAATTTTAAGGAGAAAATCCGCAGCGATCTGCAATGTAAAACCAAGTATAACAAAGGGGTCACTAGGGATGACTGGGCAATGGACCGGAATGAGGTAAAATCCAAACTGTCGAATCCTTACAAGGTATGAAGATCCAACCTGGTCTCGACGATCAAGGCCAAAAGGTACCCCGCCTACCCTGGGAACCGAAACATCCAAATACCAGGAGGAAAGGAAATCAACCGAGACTCTACTAGTAGTGGCGAGCGAACGTAGACAAGCTATCTCTGTCAGGTCACGAGCTCAGGCAACCGACCTGATCTGCCCAAGGCCGAGCCTCCCTGCCAAGATCCCGCTCCTTCGAGACCGGTTGCAAAGGTAGTCCGCGGTCTAGCAAAGGCACAAACAATAGCTTGGAATAGCTAGCCATAGATGGTGATAGCCCAGTGATGGCACGGCTTTGCTCACTCTTTTCTGTACCTCGACCCCTTCGAAGAAGCCTCCGGACCCGGTTGCCCAATGGCAGGCCATCGGTCTGTCCAGGCAACTGGAGCAGGTCAAGGTCTGGCCTTCCCGTGAGTTCGCCAAATCCCGGTACCTCCGTTGTGGGACAGCGAACTTCGCCACCCCGGCCCTTGAGCCCAAGGGCCCCCCTGCAGCTGCATACGTAAGCTGCAGCAGGTCCGTGGCCAAGGGTCCCTAAGGGAGTACTATCGGGTCTGGCGAGGGTCAGGGCGGTGCCCGGGAGAATTGGCGGCTTGCCAAGCTGCTTTTATACTACCCTGCCTGTTAAGGCAGGAAAGGTGTTCCATCATCAAGGCTAAGTATGCTCCATTGACCGATAGTGTAGAGTACCGTGAGGGAAAGTTGAAAAAGCAGGTAGTAAACTGGTGAAAAGCCTGAACTAGTGGCTCCACAAGCAGCTGGAATCACAGCAGCCATTGGCTCCGGCTCAATGTGTGATGACAGCGTACCTTTTGCATAATGGGTGAATTGCTTGCCCATGAGGATTGTGAAATCCTTTGTAAAACTGACTCATGACCAGGAATGGTCGGTATTATGACAAGTTCGTAATGCTAACGGTGAAACCTAAGGAGACTCTTCTCTATGGCAATACCGTGGGAAGTTGAGAAATCGTAGGAATAAGGTGGACATATGTAGTCCATTAGAGTTATTCTGACAACACATTGAGTGAATTAGAATACTCCTTTTTCTCAACCCTGTAACGACTGATTCGAAAGAAGAGACCAACATAAATTGGTAACACGTCAGCACTCCAATATTCCATGAAATCATGGTAATCAATTCTGAATGAAATTATTAAAGAAGTAATGTCAGCCTTATTTGTTACCGGTTTTATTAACTACCCCATTGTTTATTATCAACTTAATCTTGACCCTTCTCTATAAATTGATTTCTTCTTGATCTTATCTCGGGTTTTATTAACCTCATTCTCAAATTCCCCCATAAACTTATTATGGTTTTTAATTAAGAATTGTTCACCTAAAATTTCTTTGAGTTGAAGGTATAGTCTAAACAGATATGAAAATATCTGAATATTTGCAGCAAGATGATGGTGGGTGCATGGTAATAGCCCTAGCAAAAGCGACCCCGACCTGATCTGCCCGAGGGTTGGTTTGCCGAGGGCTTCGGCCGGTGATAGTACCGATCATCAGACCCGAACCCAGGTGATCTTGCCATGGCCAAGTGCTGTTTCATAAGACTGAACGGGTGTCCGGGACGCCCTGTTGAGGGGTGACCCTCAATTAAATCTGGCTCATAACGGTGAAGCCTAAGGTCTTAAGAGACTATGGTAATACCGTGGGAAGTTCTATAACCGCAGAAACCGCCCCCTTAGAGATAGAGATACTCTTAACGGAGGACCCACTAGTCTTTTATAGAACCCCGTAACGACTGACTGAAAGGAAGGCTCTTAAGAAAATTAAAGGGCAACACGCCAGCACTTCTAGGTTTCAGCCAATCATGGTGTTAGCTTAATATACTAGGTAGACTAACAAGGCAGGAAGACTATGAAGAGCTAGTTAAAATTTGACGTAACTTAGAAGTCAATAGTGATATTACATTTGTTTGATGAAATCACCAAACCTACAGCCAGCTCTTTCTCCTATTCAACGTTAAATCCTTTTCGTAGGAGGATGTTAGGAGATTGTTCTATTTACAGAGCTAAACTAACCCACAACGCTCGTCTATAGTGCAACAAGGGGCTGTTCATCTAGAGTATTGAAATCATCTCTCTTCTGTCTCTTCCAGACATCTATGTTCTTCTGGGCCAAAACTGAGTTTTTCTTTGGATAAACGAAGCAATACAACATAGAGGCTCTTAGATTTAACACCCGCAGCCTTCGGCCCCGAGGCCTAGGGCCCCTTGGGTCTCAGGCCGGGGGTCTGCCTTGTTTCAATGACTATCGCGAGGTCTTTTACCCTGAGGGTATCAAAATCGTACCAGCTAACATAGGGGAGTTATTAACTGCAAGGGGTTAGCATACTGGGCGTATGGACGACGGTTCAATTCCGAGCTTTAGTCACTCCTTATTTCCTTCCTTCCATGCTGTAAAATGATAGTAATGTCTAGGGTAGGGCGAGTATATTATCTAACACCTAAAATTGGTAAGAAGTTGAAGGTATAGTCTACTCCAGTATGAAAGTATTGGGTAAAAGAGGTCCGTTGCAAGGGGCTCCGATGAGCTGTGGCAAGGGGTGAAGAATCGCCCGGATTATTGGTGACAGTAGTCATAAATTCGACTCATAACGGTGAATCCTAAGGTTTATCAACTATGGAGATACCGTGGGAAGTTATAGTAATACTAGAAACACTTGTACTCTATTGAGTACTATCCCTTCCTGAAGGGAGTTTACTAATAACCCCGTAACGACTGATCCGAAAGGAGAGACGTTAGAGATAGAAATCTAATCGTAACACGTCGACACTCTTATGTTTCAACTAGTTATGAATCTCGACCATACTTGAGTTCATATTATGAACAACTTTATCCTTAAGAAGTAATTAGTATTTAGATTATAATTAAGCAGAACTCTACAAACCCAAAATTAACACCAGCTTACATTAGTGGGCTGGTTCAAGCAGATTGAGGTTTCCATATTGCCGTGGATCTGCTGCAGCTTACGTATGCAGCTGCAGTGGCAAATCTAATCAATTAGGTATTAGGGTTACACCTGAACTCATTTTATCACAACATATTAGTGCCAAACCATTCTTTGAGGTTTTGATGAACTCTTTAGGAGTAGGTTATCTTACTACCAAGAAGAATGAGGTACAAATCGTAGTTAATTCTTTACCTCAAATTAAGCAGAAGATTCTGCCTCTGTTAGATCTCTATCCTGTTAGATCTGGTAAGTTAATCTCTTACCTAAAAGTTCAAACAGGTAAAGAACACCTAGCTTAAAAAACACCTAACAGATGAAGGATTACAACAGATCATAGATTTGGCTTATAATATGAACAAAGAGGACAAAGGTCGACGTCTCACAAAGGAAGAGTTTATCCAAAATAGGGGAGGCTAGTCCAAAAGATGAAGGCTAAATCCTCTCCTAAAAAGGATTTCTCTGATGAGAATTCAGAATTCTAAAACTAGTAAGAGTTGAAGGTATAGTCTAAACTGGTTCGAAAGAATCAGAATTTATTGGAAAGGCCAATCTAACCTGGAGATAGCTGGTCTTCCGCGAAACCCGTTTTAGCGGGTCGCCCATCATTGTAACGTAATCTAACGAAACCCTTGAGGGTTGTTAAGCCTTGGCTTTGGCAGGCCTTCTTATCAGGGGGCCTTGGTTTCCGTAGGCGGAGCCTGCTTCGACCAAGGAAACCCCCGGCCTTGAGCCCTACGGGCCCTCTGCAGCTGCATACGTAAGCTGCAGCAGGTCCGGGGTCCAACCTCTGCCAAAGGCAACCCAAGGCTTGGACGGCGAAGTCAAGCTAATTCGTTACTAGATGGTACGGCACTGGAAGCCACGCAGCTTTGCTGCATAATCGGGGGGCTGTCATGGCTCTATCGATGGCTTCTAACCCCGGAAATGTATAGTATACAATGGTGGGCAATCAGACGTATCGTGATAAGGCGATTCGTCAAAAGGGCAACAGCCCAGAACAGGCGCTAAGGTCCCTAAGGGCCTTCCACTTCCTAAATGCAGGAACACCCTGTAAGTAAACTTACTTGAGAAAGTGAAAATAGTTTAATAGGGGCAACCTGCAGGAGTCGAGTTTGATTACTCGGATCCTCAGAGACTATACGTAGGTGACGAAATCTTAGTTATGATGAGACCTAGTTTTCGTTAAGACATAGTCCTATCTTTACTGAAAGGTAAAGGGGTTATTAAGACTTCATAAGACAATTTAAGGAATAGGGCTAACTAAAGTGTATAAATAAAGTCACAATCACACCATACTTAGAAGTAAAAAGTGAAAAGTAATCTTAAACATGCAAATAAGAAATTGTGCCACACCCCTAGTAGTCTATTTTCGTCTTTCCTTTCTTTGGCTTCAATTTCATCCAGGCTCTTTACGGAATGTGTCTTCTGTCTTGCCTTAGACTTATGAAGTTTTAATATAACAACCCGTCTTCGGTCCCTCTACGAGATATCTTCTAAGGAGATAGTATTGAACCGATCGGAGATAAAATCAATGCCCTAAGAACTACTGAGTGAACACAAGGCAGTCCTCTCCAGTGTCTCTCCACCAAGTGGGCTTGGCTTCCAGGCCTATCCTTTCATATTTCATAAGGATAACAATTTGGCTATATGCTGGAAACTCCTGTAAGATGTTAGATGGTCATACCTAAACCCTATTACCAACAATTCTAACATAGGGACAATCAGCAGGGAAGTTAAAAGAATTAACCCCTCAACGACCACACGCCGAAACTAACTACAAGTAGTTAATAAATCTACATCCCGGTATCCTGACCTTTTCAATTACTCCACACCTACCAAGAAATAGTCAATCTTGCCTACAACATGAATTTAGAAGGGAAACGTAGAAAACTGCCCAAAGAGGAGTACTTAAAATCTGTAAATTTCAAAGCCCCCTGTTCATAAGAGGTCCCAAGAAAGCAGAGGTGTGGGGATCACTAAAAGAGCGGGGACCTTGGTTTCCGTAGGCGGAGCCTGCTTCGACCAAGGAAAGCCCCGGCCCTTGACCCATAGGGCCCCCTGCAGCTGCATACGTAAGCTGCAGCAGGTCCGGGGGCAAGGGGGGCTCTTTATTTACTGTTTCCTTTAGGGTCGGGGTTTGATAAATACCTGTAGTTTAGTATGATATGGTCTAAACATGGTTGAAAATTCATGATGCAATATTGTGGAAGCAGCCACCTTTTAGCGAAAGCGTAACAGCTCAGTGGTCTAAGCTCCCCTGCCAGGTTTATCTTCCTAGCGGAACCCCTGCTCCTCCCATAAGGAGGCCTTTCAGGGCTCCAGAGCGAAAAGAAGCCTAGGCTTGCCCCGACCCGAGGTTGCCTCGGATCAAGCCGAGGCCCTGTCCCTTGGCAACCCGAGGTCTCGGGACCCGGTTGCCAAATGGCAGGCCATCGGTCTGCCCGGGCAACCCCCCGGCCTTGAGCCCAAGGGCCCCCCTGCAGCTGCATACGTAAGCTGCAGCAGGTCCGGGGGCCA
>C688J14111_10000291_pt1 | contig 12608 bp, 12 predicted proteins | sample HopSoiMetagenom1_FD_14111 | JGI IMG/M metagenome (IMG submission 14111)
GTCGAACACGTTCACGCCATGCTCGAGCGCGGCCCAGCGGATCGCGTCGGCGTAGGGAGCAACAGAGATTACGGCTTCGGTGCGCGGGCTGTACTGCATGTTCATGAAGATAACGTCGGAACCGCCCGCCTGAATCTTGTCGACCGCAGATTCCAGCGTTCCCTGGAAGCTTTCTGCGCCGACGCCGCGCATGGCGTCGTATGTGCCGGTCTGCCAGACGACCAAATTGGGTTTTTCGTCCCTGAGGACCTTAGTAAACCCTTCAGCCATATCGGCCGCCGTCTGACGCGGCTTGGCCAGCGATATAACCTTCACGGCCACATCCGGCAACTTTTTCCGCAACGCAACCTCGAGCCGGGCCGGATAGGCAAGCGCATCGCCATTCGCGCCCGGAAGCGTGGACGATGTGGTCCCGAGGACGATGATCTTCAGGGTCTTGGATTTCGCAATGGAATCAGCCGCTCGCGGCAGAGCGGCATCCGCATGCACAAGATGCGCAGCAACACTGCAAAGCGGATCTGCGTTTGCAGCGCCCGCATACGCAAGAATACCTAGTGCCAGCCCGGCGGCCCGCATCATGCCTCGCCTCCCGCGAGGTCCGCGTCGGACGGCTTCGGTTGTTTCCCCGAACCTCGCCCTTCAACAGTGTTGTACCATGTTAACAGCCAGGCAACCCCAATCATTACCAGAATGCCTAATACGCTGATCAGGACCTGCATCCCCATGGAACGGGAGATCTCGGACGTCACGAAATGCCCGAGAAACGACAGGAAAATGCCAAGGCAGAAGATTTCGAGCGAGTGCTGACCGCATAAGATCATCGGTTTCAGCCAAGGCGACTTGAGCCCCGGCCAGTCCACCGGAATGAAACGCACCGTGATGACGGCGAGCGCAATGAAATGGGCGAACCGCAAGACGTCCATGTTGGTCTTGTCGATCGGGTACATCCAGTCCTGAAACCATTTCGGGATGTAGGCCGCGTAGCGCGGGAAGTACCACGTCATCACGATGAGGAACGCGAACAGCAGGTACGCTGTGGCGAGCCCGAGCACCCAGCGCGAGCGCACGAACGAGCCAAGCCGCGTCACGCCGCCGAGGCCGCACCAGGCACCGAACACGAAAATGAGCTGCCAAGTGAGCGGATTGAAGAACCAGACACCGGTCGGATACGAGGGCAAATTCCAGCTCAAGTTCCAGCTCAGCGTATAGAGCGTCACCGATGCGGCGAGCGCAAGCGTCGGCGCCCGCTTGAGCAGCCAAAGCACCGGCGGAAATCCGAGCAGCAGCACGATGTAGAGCGGCAGCACGTCCATGAATGTCGGTTTGAACTTCAGCAGCAACGCTTGAATGAGCGTGTCGCCCGGTTCCTTCATGAAGTCGAGCGCGCCCATTTCCTCGTTGTAAAGCGGGTTGTCGATCGAGCGCGTGAGATACGCGATCTCCGCCATGAAGATCACGAAGATGAAAACGTGCGCGATGTAGACCGTCCACGCGCGCTTCAAGATACGCGCGCTCGCCACCACGACACCACGCTGCTCCATGGTGCGGCCGTAGACGAAGGCCGCGGTGTAGCCGGAGATAAAAACGAAAATTTCGGCTGCGTCGGAGAAGCCGTAATTACGGATCGTCACCCAGTTGACGATGTTCGACGGGATGTGGTCGACGAAAATCAGCCAGAGCGCGAGGCCCCGGAACAGATCAAGCCTCAGGTCTCGTCCGGCGGCGGTCGCCATGCAGTCTCGGTTTCTTCGCCCGGGTCGATCATAGTGCGGTCGCGGCGAATTGAAAAATGCCGCAGCTGCGACCATTGCACTCCGGCGTGGAACGCGTTCCAATAATGGACGGGTGGCGTTGTCGAACCATGGTGACAAGCGAGCAGCCATGTACCAAGCCGTCACACGCAATATCGAGGTCACGGTGACGCCCCAGTACCTCCCCGAGCGGTCCTCGCCGGAGAGCAATGAATATTTCTGGGCTTATACGATCGAGATCAAGAACCACGGCGCCGACACAGTTCAGCTGCGTACCCGGCATTGGCGCATCACCGATGCGTCCGGGCGCCGGCAGGAGGTGAAAGGCGCCGGCGTCGTCGGCAAGCAGCCCGTGCTCAAGCCGGGCGAATCGTTCGAGTACACGAGCGGGGTGCCGCTTCCGACGCCCTCCGGATTCATGACCGGCACCTACGGGATGGCATTGGTCAACGGTGAGGCGTTCGACGTCGCGATCCCAACCTTTTCGCTGGACGGCCCGGACTCGCAGAGGACGATCAATTGACCTTTGGATCGGCGACATCCGCCGGCTCGAACTCGTAGGTCGCGCTGCAAAACTCACAGGTGACCGAGATCTTGCCGTTCTCGACCATGTCGTCGCGGTCGGTTTGCGGGAAGGAACGCAGCATCGCCTCCACGGTCTCGCGCGAGCAGGAGCATTGCGCATGCACCTCGGCGCTACGAAACACCCGCACGCCACGCTCATGGAATAGCCGATAGAGGAGCCGCTCCGAGGAGAGCGCGGGATCGATCAGCTCGACATCCTCCACGGTCTCGATCAGTGAGCGGCCTTCAACCCACGCATCGTCTTCGCGCACGACGTGACGGGGCGCGCCTTCTGGCGCATCCCCCGGATCGAGATCGGCAACGCGCGCACGCTCAGGCGCGCGCGGCACGAATTGCAGCAGAATGCCACCGGCCCGCCATCGGTGCGTCGCGCCGCCGGATGCAGCCAAGAATTCTTCCGCCACCGCGAGGCGCACACGCGTCGGAATCTGCTCGGAGCGCAGGAAGTATTCGTGCGCCGCGTCTTCGAGCGTGCCACCTTCCAGCGCGACGAGACCCTGATACCGCTTCGTGTTGCCGCCCTGATCGATAGTCATCGCGAGATGTCCGCGGCCAAGCAACGCGCCCGCGTCGGCGCGGCCCGCCGCGATTGTCTCGGCGACCGCTTCTCTGTCGAAGCGCGCACAGGCCCGCACGCGATCCGGCGTCATGAAGTCGACGACCAGCATCCGCACCGGACCTTCGGTCTTGGTCTGCAGAATGAAGCGTCCCTCGAACTTCAGCGCGGTTCCAAGCAGCACGCCGAGAACGATCGCCTCTCCGAGCAGCTTGGCGACAGGCTGCGGGTAATCGTGCCCGGTCAGGATCGTGTCGACCGCAGGCCCGAGCCGCACCACGCGGCCGCGCAAATCAAGCGCAGACACCTCGAACGGCTGAATAGTGTCGTCAGCCGAAATATCCGCGGGTGCGCGGCTCGGTATCGCAATATCGGGTTGGGGCATTGGCCCCTATTTAGAGGCTCAGGCTGAAATTGCGAGTGTCTTGTAGTGGGCCTGTAGCCCGGATGGAGCGCAGCGAAATCCGGGAACTCCGGCCACGCATTACGCCATAGCGCGTCGAAGACGCGCGTAAATGCGCTTGAGGCTTCACGCGGGCTACGAGGTCAACGCCCCTCGAGACACCAGGCCAGAATGCCCTTCTGCGCATGCAGACGGTTCTCCGCCTCATCGAACACCACCGACTGCGGCCCATCGATGACCTCGTCGGTAACCTCGTCGCCTCGGTGCGCCGGCAGGCAATGCATGAAGATCGCATCCGGCTTGGCCTGCGCCATCAGGCGCGCATTCACCTGATAGGGCTTAAGCAGATTGTGGCGGCGCTCGCCGTCGCGATCGCCCATCGACACCCACGTGTCGGTCACTACGCAGTCNGCGCCCGCAACTGCCATTTCGGGGTCGTGCCCAATCGCCACTGCGGCCCCGGACTGCTTCACCCAAGCCGTCATGTTGCGATCGACCTTCAGTTCGGGCGGGGTCGCGACCTTGAGGCGGAAGTCGAAACTCTTCGCCGCGTGCAGCCATGAGGACAGCACGTTGTTGGCATCGCCGGTCCACGCGACCGTGTGACCGTTGATCCGCCCCTTGTGTTCCTCGAACGTCATCACGTCAGCCATCACCTGGCAGGGGTGAGAGAGCCTTGTCAGCCCGTTGATCACTGGAACGGTCGCGTGGCTTGCCAGCTCGACCAGTGCCTCGTGATTCAGAATGCGGATCACGATCGCATCGACATAACGGGACAATACGCGCGCCGTGTCGGCGATGGTCTCGCCGCGTCCGAGCTGCATCTCCTGACCGGTGAGCATGATGACGTCGCCCCCGAGCTGACGCATCGCTATGTCGAACGACACGCGCGTGCGCGTCGAGGGCTTGTCGAAGATCATCGCCAGCGTCTTGCCAGCGAGCGGCTTGTCGGCGGTTGCGCGGTCACGCTTGACGCGCTCCTTCATGGCGCGGCTTTGCTCGATCATCCCGCGCAGTTCGGCGACAGGAATTTCCGTCAGATCGAGAAAATGCCGCAGCGCCGGAGCGCTCACCCCGTAGCCCCCGCCTTCGCGGGCTCCTGCTCGCGCACAAGCCGGGTGCAGGCGCGCTCGAGCATGCCCATCGCTTCGCCGACTTCCGCCTCGGTCACGATCAGCGGCGGCACCAGACGCACCACGTTTTCGCCGGCCCCGACCGCGAGCAGGTGCTCGCCGCGCAGCGCATCGACAAGCTGGCCGTTTGGGATCGCGCAACGCAGGCCGAGCAACAGCCCCTCGCCGCGCACTTCCGCGATGATGCTCGGGAAGCGATCCTTGATCTCGGCGAGCCGCTGCTTGAACAAGAGGCCGATGCGCTTCACGCGATCGAGGAAGCCGGGCGCGAGCATAACGTCGAGAGTCGCGTTACCGGCCGCCATCGCGAGCGGGTTGCCCCCGAAGGTCGAACCGTGCGTGCCGGCGGTCATTCCCTGGCCGGCGTCCTTGGTGGTCAGGAACGCGCCGACCGGAAAGCCGCCGCCGAGCGCCTTGGCGACCGCCATGATGTCTGGCGCGACGCCGGTGCGCTGATAGGCGAAGAGCTCGCCGCTGCGCCCCATGCCGGTTTGCACCTCATCAAAGATCAGCAGCAGCCCTTCCTTGTCGCAGAGCTCGCGGAGCGAACGCAGGAACTGGTTCGCGGGAACGCGCACACCGCCTTCACCCTGAATCGGCTCGATCAGGATCGCGGCGGTGTTCGGCCCGACAACTTTCTTAACAGCTGCAAGATCGCCGTACGGCACCTGGTCGAAGCCCTCGACCACGGGTCCGAAGCCTTCGAGGTATTTCTTCTGACCACCGGCGGCGAGCGTTGCTAGCGTGCGGCCATGGAAGGCGCCCTCGAAGGTGATGATGCGATAGCGCTCGGGCTTACCGTTCACCGCCTGGAATTTGCGCGCGCTCTTGATCGCGCCTTCCATCGCCTCCGCGCCGGAATTGCAGAAGAAGACGTAGTCTGCGAAGGTTTCGGCGCATAGCCGATCGGCGAGCTTCTCCTGCTCCGGCACACGGAAGAGATTGGAGACGTGGATCGCCTTATGCGCCTGCGTGGCGATCGCGTCGGCCACTTTCGGGTGTGCATGGCCGAGCGCGTTGACGGCAACGCCCGAGGTGAAGTCGAGATAGCGCTCGCCATTCGTGGCGGTGAGCCAGCAGCCCTCCCCCTTTTCGAACGCAAGATCGACGCGCGCGAAAGCCGGCAAAAGATGAGCGGTGCTCATGGTGGTTCTCGGATGGCGAGCCCTGAAATGAAATGTGCCGCCTCGCCGGGCGGCACCTTGTCGATCATTGTAAGTGCGTCGCCGCAGACGGTCAACAGAACCGAACTGCCACACCCGTGCCGTTTCAGGCGGCCAAAATGGACATTGCTGGGGAAAACGGCGGATCGATACACATCCGTTAAACCCCGACTCTTGCGCGGGAGTCACTGCGTATTGTAGTTTTGTGACAGTCAGGTACGACATCTCGTGCGGCAGACTGTCTCCTGAGTCCGTTCCTACCAGGTATAGCGTACCGGCGGCAGCCAGCGTTTGCCGCATAGGAGAGGGATTCTGCGCACGAGGGCCGACCACTGAAGTGGAGCAAGCGCCCAATGACCTTTTTGGACCAGAAGCGGCCCGACATGCAGACCTGGACCGACGAGCGGGTCGAGCGTCTGAAGAAATTGTGGGCTGACGGCCTTTCCGCGAGCCAGATCGCCGGCGAGCTTGGCGGGATTACCCGCAATGCCGTCATCGGCAAGGTGCACCGCCTCGGCCTGTCGGGTCGCGCCAAGGCTCCCTCCTCCTCCGTCCCGCGCCAGCGCAAGCCGCGCGCACCGTCCATGTTCAGAGCCCCTCGCCCGATGATGCGCGGCAATACGGCCCTGGCGCACATGCCGGCCTATGACTACGACCCGGACCCCGAGCCGGAGCTAATCGAGAACATCATCCCGATCGGGCAGCGCTGCACGCTGCTCGAGCTCAACGAGGATAAGTGCCACTGGCCAATCGGCGATCCGGGCCAGCCCGACTTCTTCTTCTGCGGTGGAAAGACAAACACCGGGACACCCTATTGCGGTTATCACGGGCGCGTTGCCTATCAGCCACCGGCCGCGCGCCGGGATCGGCGGCCTTCACGCCAGTGAGCGGGTAAGGCGCCGGGCGGCAACGCCGGCCGCGCGCCCACGAGTGTCCTCCCGAGCGTAACAAACTGGGCGGCGCAAATGCCGCCCTTTTCTGTCGCCGCAGCGCAGCCTCATCGGGCGCAGGGGACGACCGCATTGATCGGCGGCAGCGGTGGGTCAGCGAGGAGCCCGTACTGCTCGCACAACAACGCATTCATCTGTTTCGCTTTGTCGTCGACCGTCACGGCACCCAGCAAGCGATGCAAATGATTGCTTGCGATCGCCACATAGGACCGAAGCGTGGCCATCTCGATTGGCGTCGGTTCATGGGGCTTAGCGAAGTGAGTGGACACCATGCCGACGAACGTGCCGTTTGCCGCGATCATCGGAGTACTCTGCACGCCGCGAAAGCCTGCGCCACGTCCATCCTCCCGGAACGGGAGGAAGTCCGGATCGACTTCGATATCCGGGACGATGAGTGAATGTCCGGCCCGGAATGCCCGGCCGCAGACGCAGCTGTCGCCCCGGGGCACTCGCCTGAAGGCTTGAATGAAGGGTGCGGAAAAATTGCGCGTCGCGACCAGGAGCAGATCGTCCGCAATTGGAAGCTGGACATCGCCGAACTCTGCGCCGTGCAGGGCGATAGCATCGTCAAGCACCAGCGCGACGGCTGCCTCGAAACTATCCCGCGCGTAGAGGCGGCCGGCCATTTGAGAAAGCATAAGAACCCGTTTCGATGAGCCGAAACGGTTATCGCGGACTTGCGGTCGCTGCCTTATGGATTGTTAAGCCTGCTTACCAAATCGTTCGTCGAAGGAGTAGCCGGCGCCACGCACGGTACGGATGGGATCGGCTGCACGCCCGCGGTTGAGCGCGCGGCGCAGCCGCCCAACATGCACATCGACCGTGCGCTCGTCGACATAGATATCGCGCCCCCACACGCCGTCGAGCAATTGCTCGCGCGTATAGACGCGGCCGGGGTTCTCCATCAGGAATTCGAGCAGGCGGAACTCGGTCGGCCCGAGGTGCACCTCGCGGCCGGAGCGCGACACGCGCTTCTTCTCGCGATCGAGCTCCAGGTCGCCGGCGCCGAGCACCGCGGTCACGCGCTCAGGGCGCGCGCGGCGCAATAGCGAGCGGATCCGGGCGAGCAGCTCCGGCACCGAGAACGGCTTGACGATGTAGTCGTCGGCGCCGGTCGCGAGCCCGCGCACCCGCTCGCTCTCTTCGCCGCGCGCAGTGAGCATGATGATGGGGAGGCGCTCGGTGTCGGGGCGCGCGCGCAAGCGGCGGCACAGCTCGATGCCGGACATGCCCGGCAGCATCCAGTCGAGCACCAGAAGGTCGGGCAGGCTTTCCTTCAGCTTGATCTCGGCCTCATCGCCGCGGGCTGCCGTCTCGACTTCATAGCCCTCGGATTCCAGATTGTAACGGAGCAGCAGCATGAGCGGCTCCTCGTCCTCCACGATCATGATGCGGGCGCTCATGGCAGGCGCTCGCTCAACAGAACGCGCCCGATCGTGAACAGCGGAATCCATGTTTCAGCNGTCATGTGGCTCAAGCGACAGGAAACGGAACGGTCGTCGATGACGTGCTGTCGCCCTTCGGCCGCTCGTCGGTGAGCGCACGGCCTTCCGCGATGTAGTAGACCGTTTCGGCAACATTAGTGGCGTGGTCGCCCATCCGCTCGATGTTCTTCGCGCAAAACAAAAGATGCGTGCAGAACGTGATGTTGCGCGGATCTTCCATCATGTAAGTGAGCAGCTCGCGGAACAGCGAGTTGTTGACCGCGTCGATTTCCTCGTCGCCGCGCCACACAGCGAGCGCCTTGTTCACGTCCTGGCGCGCATAGGCATCGAGCACGTCTTTCAGCTGAGCCAGCACCAGATCGGCCATGTGCTCGACGCCGCGGATCACTTTGTGCGGATGGAATTCGCTCCCTAGCGCGATCACGCGCTTGGCGATGTTCTTGGCGAGGTCGCCGATGCGCTCGAGATCGTTCGACACGCGCAGCGCGCCGACGATCTCGCGCAGGTCGACCGCCATCGGCTGACGCCGCGCAATGGTGAGCACGGAGCGTTCCTCGATCTCGCGCTGCAGCGCGTCGATGCTCTGATCGAGCGAAACGACACTCTGGGCCAGCCGGCTGTCGCGCTTTGCCAGCGCATCCACAGCGTCAGCGATCTGCTTTTCGGCAAGGCCGCCCATCTCGGCGACCATGCGGGCCAACTCCTGCAGATCGACGTCGAAGGCTTTTGCGGTGTGATGATCAGCCATTGTCTGCGTCCTCAGCCGAAGCGGCCGGTGATGTAGTCCTGCGTCCGCCGGTCGGTTGGATTGGTGAAAATGTGGGTGGTCGAGACAAACTCGATCAACTCGCCGAGATACATGAAGGCGGTGAAATCGGAGACGCGCGCGGCCTGCTGCATGTTGTGGGTAACGATCACGATCGTGTAGTCCTCTTTCAGCTCATCGATCAGCTCTTCGATCTTCGCGGTCGAGATCGGATCGAGCGCCGAGCACGGCTCGTCCAACAGGATCACCTCGGGCTTCACCGCGACGGTGCGCGCGATGCAGAGCCGCTGTTGCTGGCCGCCCGAGAGGCTCTGCCCGTTGGCGGAGAGCTTGTCCTTCACCTCATTCCACAGCGCAGCGCGCCGCAGCGAATGCTCCACGCGGCGGTCGAGCTCGGACTTCGGCAGCCGCTCATAGAGCCGGATGCCGAAAGCGATGTTCTCATAGATCGACATCGGAAACGGCGTCGGCTTCTGGAATACCATCCCGATGCGCGCGCGCAGGAGATTGAGATCCTGCTTCGGCGAAAGAATGTCCTCGCCCTCGAACAGCACTTCGCCCTCGGCGCGCTGATTCGGATAGAGGTCGTACATCCGGTTGAGCACGCGCAGCAGCGTGGACTTGCCGCAGCCCGATGGGCCGATGAACGCCGTCACTTTGTTTTCATAAAGCGACAGGCTGATGCCCTTCAGCGCTTTGGCAGTGCCATAGTAGAAGTCGAGCCCGTTGATCGAAACCTTTGCCGAAAGGCCCGAAGCGTTGATCGGCGCGTGTGCGACGGTCGGAACCGTGGCTGTAGCAACACTCATGACTGTTTCCCTGATGCGGCGAGCGCCCGCGCTCCAATGCTCAGCGCCAGCACCGTGAATGTGATGATCAATGCGCCGGTCCAGGCGAGCCTTTGCCAGTCCGCGTAAGGACTGAGCGAGAACTGGAAGATCACGACCGGCAGGCTCGCCATCGGCGCATTGAGATTGAAGCTGCCGAACTGGTTGTTCAGCGCCGTGAAGAGAAGCGGCGCGGTCTCGCCGCTGATGCGCGCGATCGCGAGCAGCACGCCGGTGATCATTCCCGCCTTGGCGGCGCGATATGCAATCCGGGTGATCATCAGGGCGCGTGGCAGCCCGATGGAAGCGGCTGCTTCGCGTAGCGTGTCGGGCACCAGCATCAGCATGTCCTCGGTAGTGCGGACCACTACCGGCACCACGATGACGGCAAGCGCCACCGCGCCGGCCCAGCCGGAAAAATGCCCCATCGGCGCGACGAGGATTTCGTAGATGAAGAGGCCGACCACGATCGAGGGCGCGCTCAGCAGGATATCGTTGACGAAGCGCACCACGCTGGCGAGGCGATCGTGCCGGCCGTATTCGGCCATGTAGGTGCCGGCCAGGATGCCGAGTGGCGTGCCGATGAGGACCGCGAGCCCGGTGAGCAGCAGGCTGCCGATGATCGGATTGAGCAGGCCACCGTCCGCTCCAGGTGGCGGAGTCATCTCGGTGAAGACCTTGAGTGAGAGCCCGCTGAACCCTTCGTAAAGCAGCGCTCCCAGGATCAGCACCAGCCAGCCCAGTCCGAACAGCGTGGCGGCAACCGATAACATCATGGTGATCAGGTTGCGGCGTCGGCGAGCGGCATAGAGTCTATCCATGCGCTTTTCATGCGCATGATCTGTTTCCGAAAACCGGTGTCCACTTTTCGGGATCATGCGCTACCCGATCCGCCTTTCGATGCGCATCAGCATGTAACGCGCAATCGCCAGCACAATGAACGTGATCACGAACAGGATCAGACCAAGCGCGATGAGCGACGAGGTGTAGAGATCGCCGACCGCTTCGGTGAACTCATTGGCGATGGTGGCCGATATCGTGGTTCCGGGCGCGAGGAGCGAGCCTGAGATCCTGTGCGCGTTGCCGATCACGAAGGTGACCGCCATGGTCTCGCCAAGCGCACGCCCAAGCCCAAGCATGATGCCGCCGAGCACGCCCACGCGCGCATAGGGCAACACCACGTGGCGCACGACCTCCCAAGTAGTGCAGCCGAGGCCGTAGGCGGACTCCTTGAGCATCGGTGGGACAGCCTCGAACACATCGCGCGAGATCGAGGTGATGAACGGCAGCACCATGATGGCAAGGATCAGGCCGGCGGTGAGTATGCCGATGCCGTACGGAGGACCTGCGAACAGCGTGGACAGAATGGGGATTTCGCCGAAGGCGGAGATCAGCGCCGGCTGCACGTGTTGCTGGAGAAACGGCGCGAACACGAACAAGCCCCAGATGCCGTAGATGATGCTGGGGATGCCGGCGAGGAGTTCGATGGCGATGCCGATCGGGCGGCGCAGCTTTATCGGGCAGAGTTCGGTGAGAAACATCGCGATCATCAGGCCAACCGGCACCGCGATGAACATCGCGATGAACGAGGTGACGATCGTGCCGTAGATCGGTGCGATCGCGCCGAAGCGCTCGGTCACTGGATTCCAGCGTTCCTCAACCAGGAAATTGAGACCAAAGGTTTGCAGCGTCGGCCATGCGCCGATGGCGAGCGCGACGATTACGCCACCGAGAATGGCAAGAACCGCGAGCGCCGCCGCGCGCGTGAGATTGCGGAAAACAGCGTCGGTCAGCCGCAGACGGCCGAGAACCCTGGAGCGGGATTCCACTTCGGTGATCACAGCGGCGCCACCATGCAATGCGACGAGGACCACGACCCTCCTCCCGGCAGGCCCATGGGCGCGCGCCTCCTCTTGCGAAGAAGGGCACTCAAAGCGCCCGCCTTACTCGGCACAAGGTGTTTGCATGCAGACACAAGGAATGTGGAAAAGGCGCCTTGCGGCGCCGTTTCCGGGCTCAATTGTCAATTCATCACCACGTAGAGCGGCTTGCCGGAGCCGTCCTTGATCTCGGACGCCCAGGTCTGCTCGATGTCCTTCACGATATTCGTGGGCATCGCCACATAGTCGAGCTCTTCGGCCATCTTGCCGCCCTTGCTGTACGACCAGGCGAAGAACTTCAGCGCTTCGGCCGTGGTCGCCGGGTCCTGCGGCTTCTTGTAGATGAGGATCCAGGTGGCGGCGGTCATCGGCCAGGATTCCGCACCTGGCTGATTGGCGAGGATCACGCCGTAGCCCGGCTGTGACTTCCAGTCCGCATTGGCGGCAGCTGCCGCGAATGTTGCCGATGTCGGCTCAACCGTCTTGCCGTCCTTATTGAGCATCTTGGTGTAGGTCAGCTTGTTCTGCTTGGCATAGGCATACTCGACATAGCCGATCGAGCCCTTGGTGTTCGCGACGTTGTTGGCCACACCTTCGTTGCCCTTGGCGCCGATGCCGGCTGGCCACTCGAGCGCGGTGTTCACGCCGACCTTCGACTTCCAGTCGGCGCTCACGTCGCCGAGGTAATAGGCGAAGTTGTAGGTCGTGCCCGAGCCGTCCGAGCGGTGCACGATCGCGATCGCCTGCTTGGGCAGCTTCACGCCCGAGTTCAGCTTTGCGATTGCGGGATCGTCCCAGCCCTTGATTTCGCCGAGAAAGATCTTGGCGAGCGTTGCGCCGTCGAGCGTCAGATCGCCCGGCTTCACGCCTTCGAGGTTCACCACCGGCACGATGCCGCCCATCACCATCGGGAACTGGGCAAGCCCGTGTTTGTCGAGATCCTCGCCCTTGAGCGGCGCGTCGGTCGCGCCGAAGGTCACGGTCTTCGCCTGAATCTGCTTGATGCCACCGCCGGAGCCGATCGACTGATAGTTCAGGCCAATGCCAGTCTCCTTCTTATAGGCGTCCGCCCATTTGGCGTAGATCGGATATGGGAAGGTTGCGCCGGCTCCGGAGATGTCTGCCGCGCCGGCGGGCGAAGCGATGAGG
>C688J14111_10000296_pt1 | contig 12532 bp, 7 predicted proteins | sample HopSoiMetagenom1_FD_14111 | JGI IMG/M metagenome (IMG submission 14111)
GGCAGCGCTGCTGCTCCAGGATCCGGAGCTGCTGCTGCTCGACGAGCCCACCAACCACCTCGACGTGCCGACGCTGGAGTGGTTCGACGCTTTCCTGCGCCGGTCGCGCAAGGCGCTCTTGTTGGTCTCGCACGACCGGGAGTTCCTCGATCGGCAGATCGATCGCGTGCTCTCCTTCGAGCCGGAGGGCCTGCGCACCTATGCGGGCAACTACGAGAGATATCTGGTGACGCGCGCGCAGGAGGAGGACCTGCTCGAGGCGCAGGCCGAGCGCCAGCAGAAGCGCCGCGCCCAGATGCAGGCCTTCATCGACCGCTTCCGGGCCAAATCCAGCAAGGCGCGCCAGGTGCAGAGCCGCGTCAAGCTGCTGGAGAAGGAAGAGCTGGTGCAAGTGCGCGAGGAGCGGGCCACGGTGCGCTTCCGCTTCCCAGAGGCGCCCCGCAGCGGGCGCGAGGTGGCCCGCCTGGAGAACATCTCCAAGTCGTACGGCGCGCGCAGCATCTACCGCGATCTCTCCGGGCAGATCCTGCGCGGCGACCGCATCGCGGTCATCGGTCTCAACGGGGCCGGCAAGACCACGCTGCTCAAGCTGCTGGCCGGGGAGATCGCCCCCGACGCCGGCGCGGTGACGCTCGGACACAACGTCGTCCCCGGCTATTTCGCCCAGCACCACACCGAGAGGCTGGACCCCTCTCGCACCATCCTTGCGGAGGTGCATGGCCTGGTGCCCACGCAGCCGCAGAGCTGGGTGCGCGGCGTGCTGGGGTCGTTCCTCTTCTCGGGCGACGACGTGGACAAGCGCATCGCGGTGCTTTCCGGAGGAGAGCGCGCCCGGGTTGCCCTGGCGCGCCTCTTGGTCGTGCCCTCGAACTTCCTGCTCATGGACGAGCCCACCAACCACCTCGATCTCGACTCGGCGGAGGCCCTGATCGACGCCCTCACCCGCTACGAGGGCACGCTCTTGTTCGTGTCACACAACCGCAGCTTCGTGAACGGGCTCGCCACCCAGGTCTGGGAGGTGAAGGACGGGCGCATCGATGCGCAGCCCGGCGATCTGGACGACTGGTCGCGCCGCCAGGCGGAGCTTTTGCCGCCACCGTCGCTCGAGGTGCGCGGGGGGGCCGGCGGGCAGGGGGCGCAGGCCCGGCGCGAGCGTGCGCTGGAGCGCGAGCGCCGGGAGAAGGCGGTGGGTCCGCTCAAGCGCGCCATCGCCGAGTTGGAGGAGCGCATCGCCCTGCTGGAGACGGAGAAGAAAGCAGCGGAGGCGCAACTCGCCGATCCGGCGCTCTTTGCCGACCCCGCCCGCAGCACGCCGCTGGTCAACGCCTACCGGGATGCGGGCAGGAAGCTGGAAGAGCTCTACGCGCGCTGGGAGCACAAGCAGGAGGAACTGGCCGCGGCGCTGTCGCAGCTGGCATGACCTGCCGAACGTGTACGAGGTGTACACCCGGTACACATTCCCGCCGGGTCGGCTCCTCTCCCACAGCGCCGCACGCGCGGCCGGCGGAAAAGCCGCCAGACTGCTGGCGCGCTCCTATACTGTGCTGCCGATGAAGCGGACCCTTCTCTGGCTGTTCGTCCTCGCGGTGCTCGGCGCCGGCAGCTATCTGGGCTGGCGCGTGCTCGACGAGCGCCGCTTCGCCGCCGCGCCCTTCGGGGAGGGCTCGCGTTTGGTCACCATCCCCCCGCGGACGGGTCCGCACGCGCTGGCGAAGCTGCTGGCCGACGCGCACGTCGTTTCCGACGCGGATCGGTTCTACACGCATCTGCACTGGTTCCGCCGCGACGCGCACAGCCGCGCCGGCGAATACCAGTTCGACGGGCCCCTGCTTCCGGACGAGGTGCTGGGCAAGCTGACGCGCGGCGAGGTCAAGCTCTACCGCTTCACGGTGGCCGAAGGGCTGCGGGCCGACGAGATGTCGCCGCTGGTGGCGCAGACCGGGATCTGTCCGGCCCCGGACTTCCTGCGCATCGTGCGCGACCCTGCCTCGCCGGCGAAATACGGCGTGCCCGGGCCTTCGATGGAAGGGTATCTCTTCCCCGATACCTACTCGGTGCCGCGGAGCGCGGGCTGTGCGGGCATCGTTGGCGCCATGGTGGCGCGGTTCCAGAAGGCCTGGCAGCAGGCGCAGGCGCAGCGGCTGCCGTCGGTGACCTTCGACACACGGCAGGGCGTGACGCTGGCCAGCATCGTCGAGAAGGAGACAGGCCAGCCCGCGGAGCGCCCCCACGTCTCCTGCGTCTTCCACAACCGCCTGAAGAAACGCATCCCGCTGGGCACCGATCCCACGGTGATCTACGCGGTGCTGCTGGCCAACGACTTCGTCTGGGACCACAACCTGCACAAGAGCGATCTGTCGCGCGAGTCGCCTTACAACACCTACAAGGTGAAAGGCCTGCCGCCCGGACCCATCGCCAACCCCGGCGAGGCGGCGATGGTGGCGGCGCTGCATCCGCTCGAGTGCGACGACCTCTTCTTCGTCTCGCGCAACGACCACACCCACGTGTTCTGTCCGGACCTCAAGTGCCACGAGGCCAACGTGCGCAAGTACCAGATCGAGTACTTCCACAAGCAGAAGCGGAACGTGGGCGCGCAGGTCAAGAAGCGCAGCGGCGGTAGACGGAAGCGTAGGTGAAGCGCTCCGCCAGGCAGAAGGAGAGGCCGCGGAAGTCGAAGCGGTCCTTGCGGAAGTCACCCAGCTTGCCCTGGTAGATGAGCACCGCCCGGGTGGGCGTGCGCCGCAGAAGGCGCTGCTCGAAGTCCTCCACCCAGGCGGCGCGGATCCACTGCGCGTCGGGCAGTCCGGCCGCGAAGGCCAGCGGGATGTCCAGGTAGTCCCAGACGCCGTCGAGGAGGACGGTGTCCCCCGGCGTGGTGTCATGCTTCAGCCAGGCGGCTGCCTCGGCGATGCCGGGCGGCAAGGATCCGATGGGCGAGAGCGGGCGCGCCCACTCCGCCAAGGACCCCGTGCGGTTCCACGAGACTGCCGCGAGCGCCAGAGGGGTGGCGACGCCCAGCGCGAGGGCGAATGCGCGAGCAGGCCGTCGCAGGCGGGCCAGGGCGTCGGAAGCGAAGACGAGCGAGAGCGCCGAAGCCACCATGGCAAACCGGGCCATGGGCCGGAAGTCGGCCAGCACCGCGGTGCGGAAGGTGAAATAGAGGGCCGGCAGCCAGGCGATGGTCACCAGCTCCCATCCCGCCGCCCGTCGCCACAGGCAGCGCGCCGAACCCCACAGCGAGGCGAGCCCCAGCGCCGGCGTCGCCACAAGGCAGACAGCGAGGGGCCAGTAGACCAGCCCGTAGAGGCGATAACGCGCTTGGCCGAACCAGGACAGGGCCATGCGCGCCAGCGCCAGGTGATCGCGGTCGATGTGGCGGATGGGCAGAAGCGCATCGCCGGCGTACCGCGCGTTCACCCACATCCAGAAGAAGGCGGGAGCCAGCGCGATGGCGGCGAAACCGGCCGCGCGGAAGCCGTCGCGTGTGCGCAGCGCCAAAAGGCCCGCGAAGAGCGGCACGTACATCCAGCCGTCGTAGCGGACCAGTCCGGCCGCCCCCAGGACCAGCGCGGCGGCGAAGGCCCGCTCCTCCAGCGTGAGCCAGAGCGCTGCCAGGAAGAGCGCCAGGAACACCGCCTCGCTGGCGCCCGTCGCGCTCGCCTGGATGTGTAGGGGTGACAGGGCGAGCGCCAGCGCCGCCCAGAAGGCGGCCTCCTCTCCGCGCTCGCGCCGGGCGATGGCGCCGAGTAGCCAGACCCCGGCCAGTCCGCAGCCGAGCGAGAGGGCGCGCGCCGCAACTACGCGGTCGCCCAGCAGCCGGACGAGGGCGCCGATCAGCGTGAGATGGAGCGGTCCGTATTGGTACGTTTCGAGAAAACCGTGCCAGAGATGTGGGTGGGCCGCCCATCGCTCCGCGATCTCGATGCGGACCGGGGCATCGCCGTAGTGCTCGTAGCCTGCGATCGCGGGCACGATGCGGGCGGCGAGCGCCACGGCAAGGGGAACCAGCGGCGAGCGGCTCAACGGAGTGGGTGAATGGAGTTGTGCACCGCGCCGTCTCCTTTTATGCACTCTACCGTGGGCTCGCCCCCGCGCGCTGTGTCAGGGGTCGAGCGTGGTTCCGGTCGTTTCGTTGCAGCCACCTTTCCGCGGCGCTACGTTCGAGGTTCCGCGGGCGCCGCAGCCAGCGCCAGAGGGGAATAGCCGACATGCAGACCTTCCGTGAGTCCGGCGATCTCAGCCTCGTTTCCCGAATCGCCGCCCTGCAGGACAAGTCCAGCTTCAAGGAGCTGCACTGGGAGGGCAGCTTCGAGGACTACCTCCGGATCATCCGCGAGAACCCCCGGGTGACGCGCACCGCGTTCCAGCGCATCTACGACATGATCCTGAGCCACGGCAAGACGGAGTACATCGACAACAAGAAACGGCTCATCCGCTACCACTTCTTCCACGACGAGCCCAACGGCGGCCGCGACGCGGTCTACGGCCTGGACGTCCCGCTGATGAAGCTGGTCAACGTCTTCAAGAGCGCCGCCCAGGGCTACGGCACCGAGAAGCGCGTCATCCTGCTCCACGGGCCGGTGGGGTCGTCGAAGAGCACCATCGTGCGCCTGCTGAAGAAGGGCACCGAGGAGTACTCGCGCACGCCGGAAGGCGCGCTGTATACGTTCTCCTGGGTGCTCGACAAGAAGGGCCCTGACGGCGCCACGCACAGCGAGAAGTTCCCCACGCCGATGAACGAGGACCCGCTGCTGCTCATCCCCGAGGAATGGCGCGAGAAGGTGTTCGCCGATCTCTGCCCCCCGGACAGCGGCTACAAGATCCCGGTGGGCGGCGACCTCTGCCCGGCCTCGCGGCTGATCTTCAAGGAGCTGATGGCCGAGTACAAGGGCGACTTCGCCAAGGTGATGTCTCACGTGCGGGTCAAGCGGCTGCTGCTGTCGGAGAAGGACCGCATCGGCATCGGCACCTTCCAGCCCAAGGACGAGAAGAACCAGGACTCCACCGAGCTGACCGGCGACGTGAACTACCGCAAGATCGCAGAGTACGGTTCGGACTCCGATCCGCGCGCCTTCAACTTCGACGGCGAGTTCAACATCGCCAACCGCGGCATCATCGAGTTCGTCGAGGTGCTCAAGCTGGACGTGGCCTTCCTCTACGACCTGCTCGGCGCCTCGCAGGAGCACCGGATCAAGCCGAAGAAGTTCCCGCAGACCGACATCGACGAGGTGATCATCGGGCACACCAACGAGCCCGAGTACAAGAAGCTGCAGAACAACGAGTTCATGGAGGCGCTGCGGGACCGCACCGTGAAGATCGACATCCCCTACATCACCAAGCTGGGCGAGGAAGTGAAGATCTACGAGAAGGACTACAACTCGCACAAGATCCGCGGCAAGCACATCGCGCCGCACACGCTGGAGATGGCGGCGATGTGGGCGGTGCTCACCCGGCTGGAGGAGCCGAAGAAGCACAACCTGACGCTGCTCCAGAAGCTCAAGCTCTACAACGGCAAGACGCTTCCCGGCTTCACCGAGGACAACATCAAGGAGCTGCGCAAGGAGGCCAACCGCGAGGGCATGGAGGGCATCAGCCCGCGATACGTCCAGGACAAGATCTCCAACGCGCTGGTGAGCGACAAGGGCGAGGGCTGCGTCAACCCGTTCATGGTGCTCAACGAGCTGGAGAGCGGCCTGCGGCACCACTCCCTGATTTCGTCGGAGGAGGTGCGCAAGCGCGACCGCGAGCTCCTCTCGGTGGTGAAGGGCGAGTACGAGGACATCGTCAAGAACGAGGTCCAGCGCGCCATCTCGGCGGACGAAGACGCCATCGCCAAGCTGTGCGGCAACTACATCGACAACATCAAGGCGTATACGCAGCGCGAGAAGGTGCGCAACAAGTACACCGGCCAGTACGAGGAGCCGGACGAGCGCCTGATGCGCGCCATCGAGGAGAAGATCGACATCCCCGAGTCGCGCAAGGACGACTTCCGCCGCGAGATCATGAACTACATCGGCGCCCTGGCCATCGAGGGGAAGACCTTCAACTACCGGACCAACGAGCGGCTGCACAAGGCGCTGGAGCTGAAGCTCTTCGAGGACCAGAAGGACAGCATCAAGCTGAAGAACCTGGTCTCGTCGGTGGTCGACAAGGACACGCAGGAGAAGATCGACATCGTCAAGGACCGGATGATCAAGTCCTATGGCTACTGCGAGATTTGCAGCACCGACGTGCTGAATTTCGTCGCGTCGATCTTCGCGAGAGGCGACGCAAAGGACTAAAGTGGCGTCATGCCGCTGAAGATCAAGCAGGACCACAGCCGGTTCCGGGAGATCATCCGGGGCCGGATCAAGGAGAACCTGCGCAAATACATCCAGAAGGGAGAGATGATCGGGAAGAAGGGCAAGGACCTGATCACCATCCCGGTCCCTTCCATCGACATCCCCCACTTCCGGTACGGGCACAAGGACCAGGGCGGGGTGGGCCAGGGAGACGGCCAGCCCGGCACGGTGCTCGCGCCAGGAGCCGTCGAAGGCGACGGCAAGGGCAAGGCGGGGCAGGGCGAAGGGCAGCACTCGCTGGAAGTGGACCTCTCCCTGGACGAGCTGGCCGACATCCTCGGCGAAGAGCTGGCGCTGCCGCGCATCCAGAGCAAGGGAAAGAAGAACCTCACCACCCCCAAGGTGAAGTACACCGGCGTGCACACCACCGGGCCGGAGTCGCTGCGCCATTTCAAGCGCACCTACAAGCAGGCGCTCAAGCGCAGCATCGCGGCAGGCACCTACAACCCGGCCATTCCCATCGTGGTGCCCACCCGCGAGGACAGGCGTTACCGGAGCTGGCGGCTCACCGAGCTGCCCCAGTCCAACGCGGTGGTCGTCTACATGATGGACGTCTCCGGCTCGATGGGAGACGAGCAGAAGGAAATCGTCCGCATCGAGAGCTTCTGGATCGACACCTGGCTGCGCTCCAACTACAAGGGCCTGGAGACGCGCTACATCATCCACGACGCTGTGGCGCGCGAGGTGGACCGGGAGACCTTCTTCCACACGCGCGAGTCGGGCGGCACGATGATCTCCTCGGCCTACAAGCTGTGCCGCGAGATCATGGAGGCCGATTACGACGCCGGCTCCTGGAACATCTACCCGTTCCACTTCTCCGACGGCGACAACTGGAGCGCCGACGACACGCGCACCTGCATCTCGCTGCTCAAGGGGGAGATCCTCCCCAAGGTGAACCAGTTCGCCTACGGGCAGGTGGAGAGCCCCTACGGCAGCGGGCAGTTCATCAAGGACCTGCGCGAGGCCTTCGAGAGCATCGAGAACGTGGCGCTCTCGGAGATCGCCAACAAGGACGCGATCTACAACTCGATCAAGGATTTCCTGGGGAAGGGAAGCTAGGTCCGTGAACGAGAACCGCGACACGCGCTTGCCGCCGCACCTGAGCGACATCCAGCGCGAGATCGAGGGGTACGCGAAGAGCTTCGGCCTCGACTTCTACGAGACCATCTTCGAGGTGCTCGGGTACGACGAGATCAACATGGTGGCCGCCTACGGCGGCTTTCCCAACCGCTATCCGCACTGGCGGTTCGGCATGGAGTACGAGCAGCTCTCCAAGGGCTACGAGTACGGGCTCTCCAAGATCTACGAGATGGTGATCAACAACAACCCCTCGTACGCGTACCTGCTCGAGTCGAACATGGACGTGGACCAGAAGCTGGTGATGGCCCACGTCTACGGGCACGTCGACTTCTTCAAGAACAACTTCAGCTTCCAGCACACCAACCGCAAGATGATGGACGAGATGGCGAACCACGCCACCCGCCTGCGCCGCATCATCGACCGGGTGGGCATCGAGCCGGTGGAGACGTTCATCGACCGGTGCTTCTCGCTGGAGAACCTGATCTACCAGCACGCGCCGCACTTCGCCGCCAAGAGCCGCGAGGAAGAGGATTCGGACAAGCCCATCGAGGTGCGCGGGTTCAAGACCAACCGCGAGTACATGTCGCACTTCATCAACCCGCAGGAGTTCCTCGACGAGCAGCGCAAGAAGCTGGAGGACGAGCGGGCGCAGAAGAAGAAGTTCCCGGAGAAGCCGGAGCGGGACGTGCTGGCGTTCCTCATCGAGCACGCGCCGCTGGAGCGGTGGGAGGCGGACGTGCTCTCGGTGATCCGCGACGAGGCGTATTACTTCGCGCCGCAGGGGCAGACGAAGATCTGCAACGAAGGATGGGCATGTATTGAAAAAGACTCAAGAATTTGGACTTCACAGGGCTTGATGACGATAGGCGAAGTGGTCGCCGGGTCCTCCAATGAAGTCTCCGACGGTCAGCGCAGCCGCCGTGTGTACGGCCGCAACATCATCAAGGACCACCCAACGATTTCGATTCGCACCAGGCGTGGTCTCAAGCTCACCGGATCCAACAATCATAGGATCATTGCCGCGGATGGCTCGTGGGTCCGCCTTGACGAACTCTCCATTGGGGCGCGGGTGCGCATCTCTGGAGGCGGCGGAATGTGGCCCGAGGAGCGAGTGTCGTTGGGTTGGCGTCCTCCCCGACGCATGACCCAGGCGGACGTAGCGAGGCTCGCAGGAGCTTCGCACTCCACCGTCATCCGAGCTCTGGCAGGCCAACCTGTTCGCAGGAATCCGGAGCGCGTTGCTGCCGCTCTGGCGCTCTATTCGAGCGCAGAGAACCTGGCTCTGCAGGATCAACTGCCCTCGAAACGCGAGGCGATCGCCGTTCCCGAGGAGGTAAGTCCCGAACTTGGCGCCTTCCTCGGCTACCTCGTTGGTGACGGGCACATCAGCCGCCTCAAGCACCATCTCGGACTGACGACGGCCGACGTCCAGTGCATCGAGCACTTCAACTCGCTCGTGAATGCACTGTTCGGTCTGCGCTGCCTGGTGAAGTGGGATGATGGCCGCTACCGCGTCCTGGTTCACTCCGAGAACGTCTCGGATCTTCTGGTGGATGGACTCGGTCTCACGCACGGGCCGAGCGCGCGGCGGAAGCAAGTTCCGGAGGCCGTTCTTCACTCGCCGAAGGAAGTGGTTGCACCGTTCCTGCGAGCCTATTTCGATTGCGACGCCTATGCAGGAAAGCAGGGCATCATCCTCAGTACGTCCAGCGAGGTGATGAGCGAGCAGGTCCAGCTGTTGCTCCTCAATTTCGGAATCCTTTCACGTCGGCGCGCTCAGAAAGACGGTTGCTGGCATGTCCAGGTCCTCGGCGAATCGGCGGGTCGATTCTTGACGGAGATCGGCTTCGGGCTCGACCGCAAGCAGCAGGCGCTGACGGACTACGTGCACCAGCGGCAATGGTTCAAGGAAGAAAAATGGGAAGATGAGATCGTCGAGATTACCCACGGCCGTGCCGACGTCTACGACATTTCCGTCGAAGAGACGCATCGCTACGCCGCCTGCGGTTTCATCAACCACAACTCGTACTGGCATTCCACCATCATGACCACCCGGGCGCTCAAGGACTCGGAGATCATCGACTACGCCGACCACCACTCCGGCACCATGGGGACCCGGCCCGGCGCCATCAATCCCTACAAGCTCGGCATCGAGCTCTGGCGGCACATCGAGGAGCGCTGGAACAAGGGTCGCTTCGGCAAGGAATACGACGAGTGCGACGACCTGCGCGCGCGCCGTGCCTGGGACCGCAAGCTGGGGCTGGGACGGCAGAAGATCTTCGAAGTGCGCAAGCACTACAACGACATCACCTTCATCGACGAGTTCCTCACCGCCGACTTCGCCGCCGAGCAGAAGCTCTTCGTCTACGGCTTCAACGAGAAGGCAAACCGCTGGGAGATCCTCGACCGCGAGTTCCAGAAGGTGAAGAAGAAGCTCTTGCAGCAGCTCACCAACTTCGGCCAGCCCATCATCGAGGTGGTGGACGGCAACTTCGAGAACCGCGGCGAGCTGCTCCTCGCCCACCGGCACGACGGCGTGGACCTGCGCATCGACTACGCCAAGGACACGCTCACCAACCTGCACGCGATGTGGCGCAGGCCGGTGGGCATCGTCACCCGGGTGGACGGCAAGGGCGTGCTCATGCGCTACGACGGGCGCGATCACACCGACCGCAAAGTCGAACTGTGATGGAAGGTACCGGTCCGGTCGTCGAACGCGGCGTCCGCGGATTCGTGGCGCGAGGCTTCGCGCTGATCGAGGACGTGGTCTACGTGGGGATGGGCGCGCTGCTGGCGCTCAGCTCGGTGGCCCTCTTGGTCGCGGGGGCCATCGACCTCGGCCGCGCCACCCTGCAGGGCGCGCCGCTGCAGGCTGTGATCGGCCTGCTCGACCGCACGCTCCTGGTGCTGATGCTGGTGGAGCTGCTCTACACCGTGCGCGTCTCCTTCCGGCAGCACGCGCTGCTCCCCGAGCCCTTCCTCATCGTCGGGCTGATCGCCGCCACCCGCCGCATCCTGGTGATCACCGCGGAGTTCTCGGTCAAGGGCGACTCGCAGCCAGAGCACTTTCGCAACGGGATGCTGGAGATCGCCCTGTTGACCGTGATGGTGGTGGCGTTGGTCGGTTCACTGCTCATGCTGCGCAAGCGGGAGCAGACGAAGAGCGGGATCATCGCCAGCGAAATAGCTTGAGGGCCGCCGCGAAGGTCACCGCCGCCATTGCGCCCATCAGCAGCACCTGCCTCCACACGCCGCTCATTCCCGCCCCGTCGATCATGACTGCCCGCAGCGCGTCGTTGAGCGCCGTCAGCGGCAGCACGCGCAGGAAGGGCTGCGCAGCGTCGGGAAAGCGCGCCGTGGAGAAGAACACGCCGGAGGCCACGAACATGGGCAGCATGACGAGATTGACGAGCCCGCTGACCGTCTGCGTGTTCTGCGCGCGCGAGGCCACCAGGAGGCCGATGCCCGCGAAACAGAGCGCCCCCAGGAGCGAAACACCGAGGAGCAGCGGCCACGAGCCGGCTACGCCCACCTTGAACACCAGCCAGGCGAATCCCAGCAGCACCGGCAGCTCCAGCACCAGGAAGAGCGCGCGCATGATCACGAACGACCAGAGGAATTGCGCGCGCGACATCGGCGTGGCCACCATGCGCTTGAGCAGCTTCTTGGTGCGCATCTCCACCACCACGTAGCCGATGCCCCACATGCCCGCCGACATGAGGTTCATGCCCAGCAGCCCGGGGATGAGGAAGTCGATGTAGCGCGAGCCGCGTTCCGTGACCGGCTTGTCCACGGTGACGGGCGGGCCCGGCGGGTGCAGCGCCGCGTCGGCTAGCGCGCGCGCCAGCCGGCTCTCCGGACGCGTCGGATCGTACAGGTAGGCAATGGGCGGTCCCGGAAGCACCACCAGATCCACCTTGCCGGTGCGCAGCGCCTGCCGCGCGGAAGCGCCGTCCATCGTCCGCACGCGCAGCCCCGCCGCGGCGGAGAGGGCGGCCTCCAGCGCGGGCGATTCCACCGCCACCCGGGCGGGCTCGGGCGGTCGGTTGCGAAACGCCACCCCCAGCGCCAGCGAGAGGACGAGCGGGAACCCGAACGTCCAGAACACCGCGCCGGGTTCGCGGAAGAAGAGGCGCAGCCGCGCCAGCGTCAGCTCGCGCAACGAGCTCATTCGCGCAGGTGCCTTCCGGTGAGGTGCACGAACACGTCCTCCAGCGTGGCGTGGTGGGTGGACAGGCGCGTCAGCCCCAGCGGCTCCACTTGCGCGAGGATGGCCGGCAGCGCCAGGTGGAGTTGTTCCACGGTCAGCGCCACCCCGCCGGCGTTGCGGCGCGCGCCCCGGACCGAGGGCAAGTCCGCCAGCGACTCGGGCGCGAGCGGCTGCTGGGTGGCCAGCTCCACCACTTGCTGCCCGCCCAGCGAGGCGATCAATTCCGCCGGAGTTCCCAGGGCGATGACCTTGCCCTTGTCGACGATGGCCACGCGATCGCAGAGCCGCTCGGCCTCGTCCATGTAATGGGTCGTGAGCAGCACCGTCCGCCCCAGCGCCTTGAAGCCCAGCACCACCTCCCAGAGCTGCCGGCGCGACTGCGGGTCCAGGCCGGTGGTGGGCTCGTCGAGGAAGAGCAGCTCGGGGTCGCTCACCAGCGCGCAAGCGACCGCGAGCCGCTGCTTCTGGCCGCCGGAGAGCTTCTCGGTCCACGCGCCGCGCTTGTCGGTGAGCGCCACCAGCTCCAGCACCTCGGCCACGTCGCGGCCGCGCGCATAGAACGAGCGGAAGAGCCGCAGATTCTCCTCCACCGTGAGCTTGTCTGGCAGGTGGGTCTCTTGGAGCGAGACGCCGAGCTTCTGGCGAAGCGCGCGCTCGTCGCGTTCCCAGCGCAGGCCCAGCACCTCCACCGTTCCGGCGGTGGGCTCGTTGAGACCTTCGAGGATCTCCACCGTGGTGGTCTTGCCCGCGCCGTTGGGCCCGAGCAGCCCGAAGCACTGCCCTGCCTGCACCTCCAGATCGAGCCCGTCGACCGCCGCCAGGTCGCCGTACTTCTTCACCAGCCCTGCCACGCGGATGGCGGGCGTCATCACCGCCTGCGGGGCCGCGCCACTTCGATGCG
>C688J14111_10000297_pt1 | contig 12511 bp, 11 predicted proteins | sample HopSoiMetagenom1_FD_14111 | JGI IMG/M metagenome (IMG submission 14111)
ACTGTATAGATAGTTTAAATAATCTGAATGTTTTTCTTTAGACTGATCAAAAACTAATCTAGTATTATAATGAGCCTTAGGTCTACTAGCATAGACATCTGTTTTTATAGTATTAACAAATTTAATCTAATTTATATTTCATAGAAGCATGAAAATATGGAATTACTAATTCCTTAAATTTTTTCATAGAATCAGAATTTATATAAATACGATAATTTTTATTACTACCTATATTAATAGTAGCATTTAAATGAAACTTATCTCTAAGAACTTTAACCAACAATTGAACATTTTCTAATGAATAACTATCTGTACAAAAAATGAATCCTGACCCCATTTTACTACCATCATCTTGGGCCCAATAAGCTAATCCTCTAGTTGTTAATCATTCAGTAATATTAACAGGAATTCTTTTCATTTTATTCTCATAAAATAATTCATGAAATTCATTAAAACAAGGTAATGATCTAGTTTGAAATTGAATTCGTGAATATATTTTATTTGTTCTAAAATCAGCTTTACGATCACTATATTGTGGCCCGGATCGACAATAAATTTTAAATAAATCATATAAATGTAATAGATAGTCTTCATGAATTGAACCTTGTTCAAATCTTAACAATGCATTTCTTGTTGGTGATTTTTTATCAATATGTAAATCTCCTAAAGAAACTCCTATTAAAATTTCTTTTAACTCTGGACTAATAAAAAATTTCTTTTGTTCTAATTTTGTTAATCTAAATGATTTACTATTTAATGTACTAAATTCCCGCTGATCACCTAAAATTAATCCAATTAAAGCTTGTTTTAAAAAAGGAGATAGTTTCATTTGGTCTTTGTATTCTTTTTTGTACTTAGGACCAGTAGGTCTAGTACTTTTCTTAGAATAATATCTATGTGTTTGCACAAAACCAATTGGCTTATTGAATAATTTTACAGAGTTATATGCTAGAGAGTAAACCAAACAAGCCCCCTAGAACCTTATATCTTTCAATATAAGAACGGACTATATCATCACCCTGATATATACCAGGGGCATCACGTTTAGTCTCTGAGGAACCCATTCTTATACGGTTTCCTACTGATTGTCCATTTTTACATCCTAATTATTGTTACCATCGAGGTAGATTAGGTTTTAGGATATCCCAGTATATAGTGATATTTAACCATACATCTTACGACATAGGTAGGCCGGGAGGAACCAACCAATGAACATTACTAGCAAATTGTCCCCACAGACTAAGAGCAGCATAAAGAAGGTGAACATCGACAGGTAGGCAAAGAAACGCTGATGGTGGGGATCAGGGGCCATATACCCTACCGAATAAATGTGCACCAGGGCTGAAACTATTAGCACGGGAAGTAGCATTGAGACCGTCAAGCTATCGAACAGGAAGGACCAGGATAGGTCGAGCAGCTCCGAGTCTAACCAGGTAGCTAGTGAAACTGTAACCGAAGAACCAGCTAAAGTTACCTCGAAGAATGCAACGCAACTTAGTAAGGAGGCTAGGGCTACTGCTAAGCAAGCCAAAATATGAACACCTGTTGTACCTAGTTTTCTACCTAGAAGCCCAGAGGCCATAGAAGCTAGGAGGGGTAGAATGATAATAGCGAGGTACATTGTCTTTTGCAATATCTTTTACTTATCATACTTGTCCAATAAAACCGGTCTTCACCAGTAACAAAACCATTTTTTCAGTGTGAGGGTAACTCTAGATGGACAGCCCTAACGTTTTTAGTAAAATCCTTACCGAGGAATNGAGTTTTCCCCAAAGGGAATAGAACCAGGATAATAAGGTAGAAATTACCTCCCCTCTACTCTAAAAGAAGGAAAGGTAGGGAGGGTCATGGAGCAGATGCTGACCCGGTTGCCCGGGCAGACCGATGGCCCACCCCCTGCAGCTGCATACGTATGCTGCAGCAGGCCTGAGACCCAAGGGGCCCTAGGCCTCGGGGCCGAAGGCTGGGCAAGCAGGCTCTGGGACAAGGGATAGGCTTGGGTAAATCCCGATCTATAAAAAACTATAACTCTAATGCGAGTCAACCTCCCACTTACTAAGAAAGGTCTAAACAACAATTGTTTGGGTAAAACCTGGTCCGAAGAATATAAGGCTACATTTTCTGCAATGCTTAGAAGTACTACATTTTGGTTTCTAATTCTTGATAGAAAAATCCGCAGTAATCTGCAACCTTCTATCACTATAATTACAATAGCCGCATTTGTGACCCTATGACTCTGTGGGGTCATTGGCTGTTGCAAATTCCCTAGATGATAGGAGGGGTCAAAGGAACCAGATCAGAAGAGCGGGTCTTCTATCGCCTCTTAAGAATGGCGAGTATCTCTATTTCACCTAAGCTCATCATTACAGCTATGAAGCTGGTAAAAAGGCACCCTCTGCTTGCCTTGGTTAATAGCTATCTTATCGACTCTCCCGCACCCTCTAACCTAAGCTATCTTTGGAATTTCGGCTCACTGTTAGGAACCTGCCTAGCCCTACAGATCATAACGGGGGTGACACTAGCGATGCATTACATCGGGTCAGTAGACCTAGCTTTCTCTTCTGTAGAACATGAAAGTTAACCGCATTTGTGTTCGTTAAACTTCGCTATATGCTGGAACACCCTTAGAGCTTTACGGTACTAGAAACTCTGTAAAACCAATATATATTGTAATTGCAGATAAAACTAGTGAAAATCCGAAAGATTGGGCAATCAGCTCAGCAGGAAACCAAATTACACCGCCAGTGTAATAGTAGGATCCTCAGAGACTACACGCGAAGCTCTTAGTCTAATCGCAGCTAAAAGATGATATAGTCCGATCAAATATGAAAGTATTTGCTAACATCTATGAGTCAAATGGGTATTTTACCCCTAATTTATGGCTTAATGAAGAAAACAATTCCAGATCAAATGGACAGAAAACAATTTTAACGCTGGTTATCGGGTTTTATCGATGGTGAAGGTAATTTTCAAGTTTTTATGGATCGTAATTATTTAAGAGCTGTTTTCCGTATTAGATTACATATCGATGACATTGCTACTCTCTATAAAATTAAAGAGTTTCTAGGGGTAGGTTATGTAACTATTCATGGAAGTAACTGTCTTTATACAATTGGCGATCTATACAGTTTAAAAACTGTATTATTACCATTATTAGATGAATACAACTTATTAACAAGCAAATGGCTAGACTATCTAGATTTCAAATCGGTAGTAAATTACTTATATACAACCGGATCAAGTCGACTTTCTGCTGATAAATTAGCATGGGCCAGTGCTATTATTAATGGTATGAACTCGGGTCGAACTGTTATTAATAGTAGTCTAATGCCAACTATCACTATTAATCCTTTCTGGTTACTAGGCTTTATTGAAGCAGAGGGTACATTTGGACTTAAAACTCTTTCACCTTATTTCCAATTAGCCCAACACTCAAGAAACCTCATCCTTCTGGAAGCCATTGCTCTATATCTAAAATCTTTAGTAAAAGGTTTCACATTCAGTGTAAACACTTCTTCTCCTGTTATTGGCATGACATTAAATAAACGTACTTCTGTTTCAGTTCTATCTATCAGAAATATTGATGCATTATATGATTACTTAATGTTCTTTTTACTTGATATGCCATTCCAGACTCGAAAAGGAGAAGAATTTTATTATTGGTGTCTAGTTCTTCATATGCATAAATTAGGTTATTTCTATCTCTCAGAAGGCCGATCTCTAACAGCGAATATTGCTAATTACATCAATAAAGGTCGATACTCTAACAATCCCGACAAAACTATTGCACCTTCAATTGAAACTATTAACAATGTTCTATCCTTAACTTTACCTGTAACCATAACTCCTGAAATGTTACATGTTGACTTAGCACAAAAATTTGCACGTGCAATTTCTACTCGTAACATTTGGGTTTATGACAATGGAGTATTAGTTAACGACAAACCGTTTACAACTTTTGCTTCAGCAAATGCAAGCTATTGGACACTCTCCTACTAGTGTAGCAGGTCGTCAAACAATTGATACAGGTAAAGTGGTAGGAGGTCGATATACCTTTTATTCTTTCCCTAAATCCCCTCGGAGTTAAATACTTGTAACTTCGGACGAATAGATGTTTATAACATTAATGATAATGCGTAATGTAAACTCAGGTTGGCTGATTCGGTATTTACATAGCAACGGTGCCGGGTTCTTTTTCATCTTCGTTTACATCCACATAGCTAAAGCCTTATACTACGGCTCATACAGAGCCCCTAGAGTCCTGCTATGGTCAATAGGGGTAGTTATTTTTTTAGTTATGATAATAACAGCCTTCCTAGGTACCACAGAGACGTGCCTAAAATGGTTAAATATGATTAGTTCACATTGAATAACGATGCAGCTGGTTGAGAAATGTCGCCTAAACTTGGATTTTCGTTAGATCGTATTGTTATTAACCCTGTTGCTGTTTATGAGGATCTTCCTAAAGATGAAGTTAAGGAGCAAATAAATCTGAGACCAAAAAAAAAAAAGCTGGTGTTTATGGAATCTTTAACCTTAACACAGGTGATTTTACATAGGCAGTGCTATCTAATAGATTTACTGCAGGTTTTACAGACATCTAATTGAAGGGCTTGGAAGCAAAAACGTTGCTAATAACGTTAAGAAATAGGGCTTGAAAGCTTTGCCTTCGTAACCTTGGATTGTTTTCCAGAAGAGCTTTGGTTTCCGTAGGCGGAGCCTGCTTCGACCAAGGAAACCCCCGGCCTTGAGCCCTACGGGCCCTCTGCAGCTGCATACGTAAGCTGCAGCAGCTCCGGGGACCAAGGGTTGTATAAAAAATAACGAGGATCTAATGGTTTTAGAAACTAGCTGGAAAAAAAAAGGCTTACCTTCATATAACGTCTTATTTGAGGCAGGAAGCTTTTTGGGGGTATAAGCATACGGAAGATGCTAAGCAAAGAATGAAAGATAACTATTCTGAAGAACGGAAAGAGCAAATAGGCTCAATCAGCAAAGGAAGATCTCTTTCGGACATAGTGAAAGCTCAGCTGAGAGATAAAGCCCTCCACAAAACTGAGGAGGTCAAGAATAAGTATTGATTGGCTTCATCTAAATCAGTTACTGTGTATAAACAAGACGGTACAGTTTTTTGCTTCATTCCTGGGATAAGAGTTATGGCTAAACATTTCAAGCGCGACCATAAGAATAATAATAAGGCAATCAAACCAAAGTTTATTCAAGATGCATTATATGTGAAGTTGGATGACAGTCATTTTTTCAAACTCGTTCTCCTAGAGATCTTTCGGGGAGAAAATATGATTGATTCCTGCTAGCCTTCCAGAGCTGATCACATTTAATCATAGTCTTACCTGGAGGATTTTGTAATCTACACAGAAAAACAATCCAGTAAGGTAGAATACCTTGACAAAGGTATTGGAGAGGTTCTAGACCTCTCTGGCGACATTAGTGAAAACGGTTAAAAAGGATACTTCTTCCTCCAGACCGTCGGTGATGTGTATCATCGCTACAGACTGGGTCACTGATGGGTGTCTGCTGCCTGAAATATACCGAGAAAATCTTCATACTAAGAAAAGTGAAATCTCTATAATATAAGTAACAAGAAAAATATATGAAAGTACCATACTTAAGAAGTAAACATTTATCTATTAAAATCATGTTAACATTACCTACTATTATGTAGTTCGATAATTTACATCTGACTGAAAACCTTTCGAACGCGGTTAAGAGTATCAAAGGTTCATCTGGTTTATCTACGTTTATTGTATTTTAAATAAGGATACTGGACAGATGTATATCGGCTCATCGACAGACCTTGGTGCACGACTGGCAGATCATTTTTAAATGGCAGTTCAAATGTGCACTTGCAGTATGCTCTGGCTAAATACGGTCTGTTTCTCTTTCTTTTTAAAGTTGTTGAGCTATGTACAAAAGATCAGTTATTACTTCGTGAACAATTTTGGCATGTATTTACTAAATTATCCCATTATTGTAAAAGATTACCATATTTCTCAACTCGTGTATTAAAGGGTAAATCTTATTATGTGCTTGGTTTGGCAACTAGATCCCTTCCTTGTTTTACTGAGCTGATTGATTTTCTACCACGTAATCTATTCTACTTAAATGGTGTTAAGGTAATTCCTTCACAGATTTTTGATTTATTAACTCCTGTAGCTCTTGCTCATTGGATTTGTGGGGACGGCACGTTTAGCCATGGGGGATTACTTTTATGCACTGACTCTTTTACAATTCCTGAATGTCCTCGGTTAATAAATGTTCTTATGGTAAAATACTCTCTAAATGTTACTCTCCAAATGATAGGGAAATACTCACGAATCTATATCAAGGCTGAATCTATGCCCTTGCTACGATCTATTGTTTTAGAACATATGGATTCTAAAATGCTATATAAATTATGGCTTTAGTTTATTTGTTATTGATTACTTTTTAGGTTAGCGTCAATAATTTCAGCGAGGGTGGGTTTGGGGAATTTTTCCTCGGTTTATTTTAGTGCCTATGATGCTTAATGTACAGTCGGATTTTCCAGCAAAACTTTGCCCCTTTGCTCACAAGGCCTCAAGAGATGTTTATTAGAAAGAGTAAAACTCGGGGATCAATAAGCTGATGAGGTACAGGGGAGATAAGCTAGAAGTGAATATAAGGATAGTATGTTTGTGCTTATCTTCGGAAAAATTGTACGTGTTACCTTGGGGGCAAATGTCCTATTGGGGTGATCTTTCTTTTGCCCAAAATGGTGATTTCTTTTCTTACCAAATGAAACCAAATGCTAATTTACCACTTATGTTTACTTCTCCAAGAACAAGAGCTATAAAACGTATAGGCCCTCATAATATAGATATTCTAAGTATTATAATAGGTTCATTATTAGGGGATGCCTATGCTGAAAAACATGGATTAGGAACAAGAATTTGTTTTCAACAAGAAGACAACCGTTCAGCTTATTTATTTTGGTTACATAGTACTGTATCTAATTTAGGTTATTGTAATGAGAAAATACCTGTATTATCAAGACGCTTAAGTAAAAAAGGAAAATTAAGATATGTTTTACGATTTAAAACTTATACATTCCGAAGCTTTAACTGGATACAAGAGGCATTTTATCCAGAAGGTAAGAAAGTAGTACCTATTTTTCTTCAAGAATCTTTATCTCCATTAGCCTTAGCTATATGGGTTATGGATGATGGGGCCAAAGTATCTAGTGGAATACAATTATGTACAAACGGTTTTGTCTATAAAGATGTAGAATTCTTATCTTCTATCTTAAGAGAAAAATACGGATTAAAAACATCTATAAATAAGACAGGTGGTATCAATCAATATGTTATTTACATTAGCAAATCTTCTTTAGAAGATTTCTATGAAATAGTAAAGCCTTATTTACATCCTAGTATGAAATATCAATTTGGTAAGTAAGAGAAACATCATAGTTAAGAATCTCAATTACTCGGCAATTGACACAGAAAACGAGTAGTATATGACTCTTAGCGATACTGATGAAAACGGTCAAAAAATAGTCCTTTAGTCTAATGATATTCAAGACCGTCGGTGATGTGTATCATCGCTACAGACTGGTTCATCGGTGGGTGGCTTAAATGCTGCTTAATGTACAGTCGGAATCTCTGCGTTTGCTCCAAGGTTCTCTTTAGATCTTGATAAAGATCAATTTGTAGATTCTATAAATAAAGAGAATACAGGTATTTCGCTTTTCTTTTCATTCAAACAAAGCCTGTTTCTAGCAAAGCAATTTACTTATTTACATATTTAGAATGAGGGAAATAGTAGAAATAAGAGATTTGGCAACAGTTATAACGAATCTCCTTTCGGCTATACCTTGGGTTGGCACGGACCTCGTAGAATTCTCACATCTACTACTTATCTCTCTATTTATTCTAGCTATTCTACCTACTATTGGAACTGTACGTTCTAAGGTTCTACGTGGAGCTCTACCTCGTACTGAGAATGATAAGCGATATGCATTAAATATCCCTTAGACTTCCTATCCTTACTAGTAGGTCGTAATTGATGGGGATGGATATACTTCTATTACTCAAACACCAGGTAGTTTTATTCGTATTCAGCTTATCCTCTCTAAGGATATGTGAGAGCTAGATATGGTTAAGTACATTCAATCCGTACTTAAGGTTGGTCGAATTAACACATACCCAGCTATCAACACAGTGAAGTACATTATCTCCCGAACAGATCTACAGGAGGTAGTATTCCCACTGAAGATTCAGCATGGTCTATTCTTTTCTAACTAACGTACGTCAAGCACAATTTGATCGAGCAATGTACATTCGTACAGACGTAACCTTAATCTATTCTCACAACTACCTACAGTTATTCCGGCTTGGAATAGTCTACCTACAACAGCACTAGGTTACACTCAACCTAGGCCTCGGGGCCGAAGGCTGCCCTTTTTCCTAAACTGGATTGTTGGGTTTACTATTGCAGAAGGGTCCTTTTTCTGTAAGGAAAATCAAGATATTTGCTTTTCACTATGACAACGAACACATCTACTACTCTTTGCTGCATTTAAGATTGTATTCAATACAAATACTAAGGGCAAAGAGAGTGGAGGTTACTCTAAGTTTGTTGTTAGTTCAGTTAAGGATATCCAAACTGTAGTTGATTTCTTCTCATTCTCAGATCTACATCCTCTTATGGGTCACAAGCTCACACAATACAATAAGTGGATTAACGATCTTCGGCAAAGCCCCCGAGACTGCCACCTTCGACTACCTAAGTAATCCAATTTTATCCCCCACCCGTCCACATAGCTGAATAGGTAAAAAAGATAATTGTAGATACAAACGAGTTCCATTAAGCTGAGAGGCTTAATCGCAAATAGGGTGAATTGCAAGGACCTCTCTGAGTACAGAGACAACTTGCAGCGAAGCGTATATCAGTGCTTTAACAGATGTACGAACGTTCAACGACTAATCGGTGAGCCGCACTAGCAATAATCCGGACACGAGCGCCCTACCGCCAGCTAACGTATTCTGGTAGATGACATAGTCTAATCTTACTAGTGATAGTAAGAAGATGTAGTTAAATGCTATATCGGTAATAATCATGTTATATGGGGGGGCTTCAGTGTCTTATTGGCACCACAAGATAGTGATATCTTGTCGCAAATCCTGCTTATTGCTGGAACATCCTCTATTTTAGGAGTGGATACGTTCCTAATCTTAATTATCAAAACGTGAAAAAGCCAACAACAAGAGGATCATCAGCAGTGGTTAAAATTTATTCAAATATGACTAATTTTGAAGCTATCCAGAGATTAAACGCAGGAGATCTTGTATTTGCCTATTTGGTAGGATTAATTGAAGGAGATGGATGGTTTTCAGTTACCAAAAATGGTAAGTATGTTAGATATGAATTTGGAATTGAAATGGATATTAGAGATGTTCAATTATTATATAAAATCAAAGGTATTTTAGGAGTAGGTAAAATTGATATTAGACAAAGAGATCAAACAAAAATGGTTCGCTATAGAATTAGAAATAAATCTCATCTAAGATCAATTGTATTACCAATTTTTGATAAATATCCTATGTTTTCTAATAAACAATATGATTATTTAATGTTTAAAGAATTACTCTTAAATGAAGTCAATTTTTCTAAAGATTTACCTGATTATATTAGACCAATTGAACCCAATAATTCAATTGAAACAATTTTAGATAAACCATATTTTAAACCTTGGTTAATTGGATTCATTGAGGCTGAAGGTTGTTTTAGCGTTTATAAACCAATTAAAGATAATTCAAAAGTGGCTAGTTTTGATATATCTCAAACAAATGGATCTATCTTAATTGAAGCAATTAAAAAAGAATTCTCTTTAACTCCTAATGTATATCAAGATAAAACTAATGCATTTAAATTGAAAGTTTCTAGTGTAAGAGCTGTAGAAAATGTAGTAAAATATATACAAAAAGCTCCATTAAAATTCATGGGCTATAAAAAATTACAATATCTATTATGGCTTAAAGAACTTCGTAATATTCCTAGATATGCCAATAAATTTAATATCCCTGATATATACTAATATTCTATTTAACCATTTTATTCCTTCAAATAAATACAAGATCGTGATATAATCCGAACAGTTATGAGAATAACTGCGTGTAAAGAGAAGTAGTTTTATTAAACTACCGGAGTTACCAACATAATTGTAGTAATGCTACTCTTACCCGTTTCTTCAGTTTACACTTTTTATTACCCTTCGTGTTAGCGGCATTAGCCTTTATGCACCTTATTGCACTTCACCAAAATGCTTCCAATAATCCTATGGGAGTGAGTTCTAAGCTGGACCGTGTCCCTTTCTATCCTTATTACGTGTTCAAAGACCTGGTGGGCTTTTTCGCTTTCTTCCTCATTCTATCTATCTTTGTTTTCTTTTTCCCTAATGCTCTGGGGCACCCAGACAACTCAATACCAGCCAATCCTATGCAAACCCCTATCTCTATTGTGCCAGAATTCTACCTCTTACCTTTCTATGCCATCTTGAGAGCGATCCCTAATAAGCTCCTAGGTGTAGTTGCTATGTTAGCTTCCATTTTAATTCTTTTCCTACTTCCTATTCTTGAAAGTTCTCGAGTTCGATCTTCTGCTTTCCGACCCTTTATGCGTTTTTTCTTTTGGCTATTTGTTTCAAACTTCTTACTCCTAATGTGGATAGGGTCTCAACACCCCGAGCCTCCTTACATCCTCTTGGGACAACTTTGTACGGCCTTCTACTTCTCTTATTTCTTAATTTTAATCCCGCTCATAGGTCTTATTGAAAACACACTCTCTGATCTTGGTACTATTCACACATCTAAAAATTCCCCCCAGGTCTGGTCCCCTATGTCTTTGCTTAGCTTCCAGAGACGTTCCTTTTCAACAGAGGCTTATAGTGAAAGCATAAACAGCTATGTCGATTCTGTCTTTAAGACTATCTCACCCTGGTGGACGGGAGGATTTGCAGAAGCGGAGGGTTGCTTTAAGATTTTTATCTCACCACGCAAAGACGAGGAAGAATTACCTACAGGTCAATATAGAGTACTTTCTACATTAGGGATACTTCTCAGTTTGGAATTTCAACATTTGGGATACCTCTCTTATGAATTTTTCTCAATAGCAAGGATGAAATCTTGGTAAAATTGATCCATAAGTTCTTTAATTGTGGGTGTATACGATACGAGAAGGAAGGTAAATTCATGGTGTACCACGTAAGAAGTGTTGACCACTTAAATTACGTTATTATTCCTTTCTTTCTGAAGTATCCCCTAAGAGGAACCAAGTATCTAGATTTTCTTTCCTTTAAAGAGGCCTTCTTCCTCATAAGCAAAGCTCAGCACCTGACAGAACAAGGAATAGGTTCTCTAGGATTATTATTGACCAAATGAATACCAATAGGGTTATACCTAAGGAATATTTGCCCCTTCATGTAACATCTTCCCATCCTGATTTTCTTCCTATTGACCCTAATTACATAGCTGGTTTGACAAATGGAGATGGCTGCTTTACTGTTAGCTACTAAGCTAAATAGTATCAAAGGCTTTGGCCAAACGCGGTTTAGTATAGGGCAGCATATCAATAATACCCCTCTTATGGTAGAGATCAAAGAGCAATTTGGGCTTAAATGGGAGCGTTCCTTTGAGCGTGTTAATATTTCGGGGTTAAAAGTGGTATCCCATAACTACTTCCAATAAAGAAGAGTTAAAAGGGAAAATAATCCCCTTCTTTGATAATCACCCTTTGTATGGTTATAAATCTATGGACTTTTATCAGCCTTGAGGAGAACAAATTAGCGGTCAAGAACATTTGGGATACACCTTCTGAGCAACTCTTGCAAGAATATATGCACGGGTCCCTGAAGTAAGGATATAATTACCTGCCTGCTAACCCTCTTTCTACTCCTATTTCAATAGTGCCTGAATTTTACCTTCTACCTTTTTATGCCATCCTCCGTGCTATCCCTAATAAGTTATTAGGAGTTATAGCAATGCTAGGATCTATCCTCATACTCTCCGCCTTACCTTCCCTAGGTACTCCCCGAGTACGTTCTTACGCTTTTCGACCTTTTATGCGCCTTGCCTTCTGATCTTTTGCTGCAAATTTCTTACTCCTTATGTGGTTAGGAGCTCAACATCCCGAGCCTCCTTACATTTCACTAGCCCGCCAGGTTTGTGCAGCCTTTTACTTTGCATACTTTGTATTGTTGGTTCCTATACTTGGTCTGATTGAAAACACACTCTCTGATTTAGGTACGAAGTACTCCTCTACACCTTCTAAGTCTCCACCAATTCCCCCCTATTCTACCTAATCCACTGCCTTTACTCTGCCTCTTCTTCACGAACAGTTTAATCTAGTACACTACTATTGATGGTAAGACCCGCAAAGTACTACTGCTAACTTTGTTGAGCTGGTTACTCCTATTGGAGTTGGCTTTCTGGTTTCTGGCCGACCCTGACCCGGTTGCCCAATGGCAGGCCATCGG
>C688J14111_10000299_pt1 | contig 12472 bp, 10 predicted proteins | sample HopSoiMetagenom1_FD_14111 | JGI IMG/M metagenome (IMG submission 14111)
AGTGGCCGGCAGCCGAGCCAAATTTATTCCAGCCGCTGTGGTCGCTGCGGGAACGATCCTGCGCCGCGTTGCTGCCAGCCGTCGAACCACTGTTTGGCGTATGCGCATTGTTCATGCCCGACTCGATGCGCCCCTTTTCGTTAAACGAATGCTGTCCCGCGCTGGTATTCTGCGCGCCGTTTGTCGCGCCGCCAGAGTTGCCATGGGAAGCGCCGGCAGCTTCCGGTCCAACAGCGCGCTGCACGCGCGCGGCCTGATCATGGAATGACTCGCGCACGGCAGGAGGCGCGTGTTTGGTAAAGAAGTGATCGTTGTTGCGCGTCTGTATGCCTGCGGGTGCGCCGGTATTGTTACCCGCATGCAAGCTCTCACGCGAGGGGACAACTGGCAGGTTCGCCGTCATCACCCGGGATTCGCGCAGCTCACGCTCTTCCACGCCGTGACGCCAGCCTTCATGGCCGCCGCGGCCAAAGTTTTCAGCTGAAACGCTGGTAATCGAGCCGCGAACGCGTGGGTTGGTTAACGCCAGATGCGCATTGGAGAAATACGGTTGACGTCCGCGCACTGCCAGTGGAGCAATATAGCCGCCACGTCCATGGAAGTTATTGATGACAGTAATATTCGTGATGTTGACGTGATTGAAACCCCGGCCGTACCAGGGATAAAAGCGATCATGCGGCCCCACGGGAAACCATCCGATGGAGCCAAAGCCGAAGCCGGAATGGTGTCCAAAGCCCACAAAGAAGACAAATGCCGGAGACCATAGCGGACGATAGCCGACATAAAGCGGTCCAGGCCACCAGCACCAGTTGTTTCCGTAATAAAACCACCGTCCGTAATGGTAGGGAGCCCATCCCCAAGGCTCGTATGATACCCAGGTCCATCCGTAGTAAGGCTGCCAAACCCATCTTCCCGTTTGATATGGCGCCCACGTTACCGTCTGGTAAGGCTGCCAAACGTTGCCATACCCTGCCACGTAAACCCAATGTCCGTAACCATCAAGATCATTCACGCCGGTGTAATAGCGGTTGGTATGGCCCACGCTTTCTGAATCGCGTACCACGTGGTCGCGTTCGCCGTTCCATGTGTCCCAATCGTCTCTGTCGGGCGCAGTGCTGACTTTATATTCTGGCTCATCGGTGCCGCGGACGGTAATCATCTCACCCGCATGCACCCGAGTGCTGCCCTGCAGCGTGGTAATTTCCGCTTCGCCTTCCCGCACGATCACATCTGTCTGTGCATCTGAAATCACCTGCACCCGGTACCGCCCTGTCCGGAGCGGACGCACCGCCACATTTGGCGAATCGATTTCCACGTCCGCCTCGCTGCCTTTGAGCATGGTGTAACTGGCGTATCCCTGCCCGACCTGCACTTGTATGCGCTTGGGCGTCAGGTCAGCAATCTTGGCCTGGCTATGCGCCGCCAGCCGCAGGATATTCGCGTAATCAAGCTGAATTTCCGCGCGCGCATCCTGGCCGGTCGCAACTTGGTCACCACGCACCACCGGCGCGTTGATCGATGTGCCGCCCCAATCCCCGCTATCACCGCGCTGCGTCGAAACATCACCATGAATAAAGCTGATTCTCGCTACCGATGGCGCTGGCCCTTCACTTCGGGGAGCCGTCCCCTGGAGGCTGGGAGCTGCTTCCCCATTCTGCGTCGTTTCTCCGTTGGAACTCTGGGGATAGTTCTGCGCCAGCGCTGGTGCTTGCCCATCGCTCGCGGGCGCTGCGTTGCCGTTCGAGGCGTCACCGTAGTCCTGGTACTGCGCCCACCCGCTGGCCGTCAATCCTGTCACCGCGAATACTATGATTGCTAAACGTCTCACCGTTTTCATCGGGTCCTCTTCTGCACCTCTTAATCGGCGCGACGGCCACCAAACCGTCGCACCTGATCTAAGCAGCGCGCCGGGGATCAGCGCGACGCGCCTTTACTTCCCTCTTGTAAAGCTACTGAGTTCAACCGTTGACCAGGTAAGAGCAACTGCCGTGCCAATCGGACGGTAAGCTATCTGCATGATTCAGGGCTGTTTAGCGGAAGTTAAGAGTAAGTAGTCTGGCCGGATGGTGGTTTTCAACCAGTCAAAGCGGTGGATTTAGGCCGATGAATGTGCTCTCAGATGGTCTTTTCTTAAGTCTCTTTTAACTGTTTTTCCGATCACCAGGATCACCCGACTCCACTATCCGATCTCCCGAGATCTTCACGGTTTCTGTGCCGGCCTTAAAAGCACCTCACTGATGAACGCTTGCGGCCTCTGCGTTACCAGCATCTCCACTGCATGGGCCACATCCTCAGGGACCAGCATCTTGTCGGAACTTTTACCTTCATGCGCGCCAAATTCCGTGTGCGTCGAGCCAGGACAGACGACAGCCACCCGGATCTTGTGACCGCGAAGCTCCTCTGCCACGGAATATGTAAGTCCGTTCAGCCCCCACTTGGTAGCTGAGTAGGCTGCGCCGTTCGGAACTGGATTCTTACCGGCAAGTGATGAAATGTTCACAATGTCGCCACTGCCTCCCGAGATCATCATGGGGACGAAAGCGCGGATCATATAGAAGACTCCGCGCAAGTTGGTATTAAACATGGTGTCCCATTTGTCGGTCGGCATAGTATGCAGCAGCCCGCCAAACGTGCCGATCCCGGCATTGTTGACCAGGATATCCAGCCGGCCAAAAGTTTTTTGCACCCGATCAGCCAGTGCCGCAACAGAGTTCCAGTCGGCAACGTCGCAGGCCATTGCCTCGCCCTGACCACCCGCTGAGCGGATCTGTCCGGCAGTATGTTGGAGACGGGCAAGAGTGCGTCCGCAGACAATGGTGGTTGCGCCAAGACCTGCCAGCCGGAGCGCGATGGCAGCGCCTATGCCGCGTCCGCCGCCGGTTACCAGGGCAATTTTGCCGTTCAACTTGTGATCCATGTGCTTTTCGTCCTTAACTTTCGAAGATCGTTTTGACGAAGGTCTTCTTCAGAAGTTTCCTTTTTTGCCGTTTGTCGGAACGTTTTCGCCGAGCCGGTGTCTAATCTTGCAGGATACCGCGTCCTGCCCTGGATCGCTTCAAATTCGATTTTATCCAAGTTAATAATCAAGAGTTTGTCGCGCCTGAATGTGATGACTTTTTTGACAGCTGCCTGGGCCGACGGGGAGATCATAAAATGACGGAATTGCAGCTTGCCGGATGTTTGTAAGTAACAATCGCCGACAGCTCTGCATCTGAGCAGTAAAGTGCCATTTTATGTAGAGCTTGCCTAAATGTAGGGTGTGTCTTTTATAATCCGTGCCTCTAAGTTTTTAACGGAAAAGACCGGCCTACCAGAATGTTCTTTGGAGCATTAGGCCAAAAATCTGGCAGAGATGTACTGAAGGAGCAAAACTCAAATGAAAAGAGTGCTTGTCACGTTTGTGCTTGCGCTAACCACAGCAGCCTGGGGTCAAGGCAGTTCACCATCGCAACAGCCACCGGCATCGCAACCGCCCGCCGGTCAGCAGCCTGCAGCAACGGGTCAGCAGCCCGCCGCGACGGGTCAACAGGCCAACGTCCCCACTAGCCAAAAGGTGATTAAAGACCCGGCCGAGTATAACGCCTACATCACCGCCTTAAATACCACTGATCCTGCCGCCAAAGGCGCGGCCATGGAAGCGTTTGTCGCTCAATACCCACAGAGCATCGTCAAGATTGACGCGCTGGAGCAAGCCATGGGGGCCTATCAGCAGGCCAACAACCAGCAAAAAGTTGAGCAGATTGCCAGACAAATACTGACGATTGAGCCGAACAATGTGCGCGCTTTGGCCATTGTAGTGTTTCTTGAGCGCGGCCAGATCAAGGATGCGGCCACCGGCGCCAAGGCCCGTGCGGACTCCGAGCGCGGATTGCAGGAGCTGCCTAACTGGAAGCAACCTGAGGGTGTCTCTCCGGCCGATTACGAGAAGATGAAGAACCAGATGGCTAACATCTTTGCCGGTACGGCAGCCTTTGGCGCTTTGCAGCAGAAGGATTATGCCAACGCAGCCAAATATTATGAAGAAGCGTTGAAAATCGATCCCAATGATCTGGGCAATAACTACCAAATGGCGATTGCGCTGTTGGAATCCAATCCATCGAATCCGCTTGGTTTCTGGTACGGCGCCAAGGCATTGAGCATTGCACAGAAACAAAATCCCCAGGCTTTCCAGGCGTGGTCGCCCTATTTCCTCTCGCGATACAAGAAGTACCACGGCAATACTGACGACTGGAATCAGCGCATGGCCACCGCCGCCGCGGAGACCGCTCCGCCGCCGAATTTTGTTGCCAGCATTCCGCTAGCACCGACGCCGTGCGATCTTGCTGCCCAGGCCGTCCAGCAGAACGATCCAAGCCAGCTTTCATTCAGTGACTATGAACTGGTGCTCTCCTGCCGCGATAAGACCCCGGCCAACAAGGAAGCTGCAGAAAAGGTATGGCAATTCATTCAGACAAAAGAGAAAAATGGTGAAGCCAAGCTGAAGATGCCTGTCAAGGTTATTGCAGTTACGGATCCCAGCACGCTTGAAGTGGCGATGAGCGATGACAACCAAGCTGCCAATAAGGCTGACATGCGCGTCACCATGGAAAAGCCGATGACCAAGCCGCCTGCACCTGGAGCAACTACCGATGTAATCGGCGTTATTTCAGAGTACACGCCTGACCCGTTCATGTTCACGATGACCAAAGGTGAACTGCCTGCTGCCAAACCCGCCGCCACCAAAAAAGGTCCGGCTAAGAAAGGCACAGCCAAGAAAGGTACGGCGAAGAAAAAAGCGGCCCAATAAGGAACCAGATGCTTAAAAGAAGAGCAGCCCCGAATGGGCTGCTCTTTTGTTGAATCTACTCGCCTAGCATCAACCGTTGTACTGAATGCGCGCGTCCTGTGGCTGCATCGCAACCAATCAACACAGCGCAGAAACGCGGATCACCCTTGGCGGCTTCAAAACGTCCCGGCAATCCGGTAAGAAATCGTTGCAAGACTTGCTCTTTCTGCACTCCAATCACGCTATCATACGGGCCGGTCATTCCGACGTCAGTCTGATATGCTGTGCCACCCGGTAATACCCGTGTGTCTGCCGTGGGCACGTGGGTGTGCGTTCCCAGAACTGCCGTAACGCGTCCATCTAGGTACCAGCCAAGCGCAATTTTCTCTGAAGTGGCTTCAGCATGGAAATCCACGATCACCACCTTGCTGCTGATTTTTGCCAGCAGCGTGTCTGCTTTGCGGAAAGGATCGTCTGTATCGTGCATAAAGACGCGGCCTTGCAGGTTGATGACAGCATATTTCTGGCCCTGCCGCGTTGCGCCCTCATACACGCCTACACCAGGAACGCCCTCAGAAAAGTTTGCTGGACGCAAAACCTTTCGCGCCCGACCACTGGCATCTCCATTCGCCGAATTGAAATAGTCAATGATCTCGCGCTTGTCCCAGACGTGGTTGCCGGTGGTCAGCACATGGCATCCCAGGTCAAAAAGCTCGTCGGCAATGGCTGGTGTAAGCCCAAAACCTCCCGCGGAATTTTCCGCGTTGGCGATCACCAGATCGACCTTGTTGGTTTCCACAATATGGCCCAGATGGTCGCGCACAATCTTGCGCCCCGGACTGCCGAATATATCGCCAATGAAAAGTATCTGCATGGGTTTCGAATCTTTGATACTAACATTGCCGCCGAGGGGGCCGTCATTCGAGAAGGCAGCTATTGCGCCAGATGCACTGAAGCAAGAAAGTCGTAGTTTCCCGCTGGATTCACGTGCAAATCCCGGACGCGGGCTGAGTGCACCACAACGTTATCGAAGTACCAGAGATTGATGTACGGCAAGTCGCGCGCCAGTATCTGCTGTACTTGGGCATAAATCTGTTTCCGCTTCTCCTGGTCCACGGTGCTGCGGCCTGCTTCAATCAAGCGGTCCATTTCCGGGTTCACGTAATAACTGCGGTTTGCGTGCTTGGGGGGGAAGCTGGAGGAGTGAAAGGCGTAATAAAAAATATCGGGATCTTCATTGCCGCCGACCCAGCGTAGTGAATAAAGCTGAAACGCGCCTTTCGTCACATCGGCATAGAACGTGGCAAACTCAAAGCTGCGAATATCCAGTGCAATCCCGACCTGTCTTAGCTGTTGCTGCAGCACCGCTGCCAGCAGGCGCGTGGTTTCTTCTGTGGATGTCTTCATTGTTAAATGAAAACGGACGCCGTCTGCGCCGCGCGCGTAACCTGCCGCGTCCAGCATTTGATTTGCTTTGGCAGGATCATAAGGATAGTGCGCCACATCGCCGCTGTACGCCCAGTGCTGCGGCGGAAGCACGCTGTCTGCCAGCCGGCCCTGGTCGCCAAATAAATAATGCAGCACCCCGCCGCGATCTATGGCGTATGCCAGGGCCTGTCGCACACGGATATCTTTCAAAATCGGATCGCGCAGATTGAACGCCAAATAAGCCAGCACGGTACCCGGTCGCTGTTCAATCTCAAGATTGTGGTAATGGCGAAGCGTGCCCACCATGTCCGCGCTGAGTGAGCCGCCGGGAGAAATGTCCGCGCTGCCTTTGCGCAACTCCAGCGCGCGCGTGGTAGCATCCGGCACAATCGTCAGGCGGACACGTTCAACCTGGGCGTGCTGCCTCCAGTAATTATCATTCCGCTGAAGAATAACTTCGGTGTCGGGGTCCTGAGAGACAAACGTGAATGGCCCAGAGCCAATGGGATGGCGGTTGAACGGCTTGCCGCTGCCGTAAGGCACAATGCCAAACGCGCCGTCAGAAACGTTGTAGAGCAGCGTACCGTCAGGCTCAGAAAGATGAATGATAACGGTGGCGTCGTCCGGGGCGTCAACACGTTCCACCAGTTTGTAAGTTGTCGTCTTCAGAGTTGAGAGCGAGCCATCACGAACGCTGTCCAGCGTCCACTTCACGTCGCGCGAGGTCAGCGGCCGCCCATCATGGAACTGAATCCCGTGCCGCAGATGGAAAATGTAAGTCTTGGGATCAGGAATTTCCCACTTCTCCGCTACCCACGGCACCATGTTGAAATGCTCGTCGCGATGGACCAGAGGATCGAAGATCAGCTCATCGATTCGTTCTGATTGCGCATCTGTGCCAATGCGTGGATCAAGATTCGTGGGACTGCTTTCTATGATCATCACGAGCGTATTTGCGTCCGGACGCTTGGCGCAGGAGAGCAAACTCACGCACAGCAACAGCAAACCAAGTCTCCACCACAGAGAACACTGAGGAACACGGAGAATTTTGCTTGTATAAGAGCCTGATCTCTGTGGCTCTCTGTGACCTCTGTGGTTAGACATATGAAATCTTTCCCAGTACCGCGGCGCGTTTGGCTCCCGTGGCAGACGGCACGTTGCCGGGCAAGCCATTCAACGTCTGGTATGCCAGCAGAGCAAAAGCAACGGCTTCCTTGGCCTGGCTGGGAATGCCAAAATCGTCAGAATGGCGGAGCCACAGTCCCAGGCTTTCGGCTTCCTTTCTAAGCATGTCCATCAGCGTGGTATTCTTTGTGCCGCCGCCGGAAACCACCCAGTCGCGATAACTGCCCTTTGTCAGGATAAAGCTTTTCAGCGCCTGCGCCATGGACGCGACGGTCAGAGCGGTAGCCGTTGCGATCACGTCTGCTTTGGCGGCGCGGCCACAGCGGCGCAAAAACGCCTGAGCGTATTCACTGCCAAATTCTTCGCGTCCTGCGGTCTTCGGCGGTTTGAGCCTGAAGTATGCTGCGTTCAATGCCTGCTCAAGCACCGGTTGCAGCACCGACCCTTTGTGCGCAACAGCTCCGCCGCGGTCATAATCTTTCTTGAACAGCATTTGCATCAACCGATCAATCACCATGTTTCCCGGACCGGTATCAAAAGCCACAAGGTTATCCGGTGAGCCGCCCGCTGGAATCGCAGTGAGGTTGGCAATGCCGCCGATATTCTGGACGATCCGTCCTTTGTTGGCGGACCGGAAGATTGCATAATCGAGCAACGGAACCAGCGGTGCGCCTTTGCCTCCTGCGGCCATGTCCGCCGGTCGAAAATCCGAGACCACCGGAACTCCAAGCCTGGCCGCTACCACAGAGCCTTCACCGGTCTGCCACGTGCATGCAATATTTTTTCCGAGATAAGGAGCGGCTGTGCCTTGATGATAGATGGTTTGGCCATGGCATCCGACAAGGTCCAGCTTGCTCTGCCCTGATTTCTTTTGCGCTTTGCTTACGGCTTCAGCGTAGAATTCGCCTAGCCGGAAATTTAGCCGTGAGAGTTCCGCCACGCTGATCTGGCTGGCATTCATCGCAGCAAGAATGGCCTTGCGGATTGGCTGCGGATACTCCGAATGGTCATGCAGTAGCAGCTCGAAGCTAAGATAAGATCCGCGACCCTGAATGCTCACCACTGCAACATCAACACCATCGGCGGACGTTCCGCTCATTACTCCGGCGACGATCAAACGTTGATCTCCCGCGTGGTGTGCAGCCGGTCATCAATCACTTCACCACCAACAATGCGCGTGAAGTCCGTCACGATCTGCTTTAGTTTGTCTACCACTTTGGCTTTTGGCTCGGCGGAAAAGCCGCGCAGTTCACGGCAGCGTTTTTTGTATCCCAGCACACGCTGCGCCGCCTGGGCTACATGCTCGGCAAACTTGCGGTCGCGCTCGGCTGTGCGCAACACGGCTTCAAATCCGCGCCACACCAGTTCCTGGTTGTGGCAAACCAGAAACATATCGGCGCCGGCGCGCAAAGTTTCCACGGCCACGTCTTCAATTTCGCCGGTGGAGAGCACGCCACCCATCTCCAGATCGTCAGAGATGATCAGGCCTTTGAAGCCGATCTTTTTGCGCAGCACATCCTGCATCCATTTCTTTGAGAGCGATGCAGGCACCTTGTTATTGGTGACCTCCGGGTATGAAGCGTGCGCCACCATCACAAAAGGAATTTGCGAACGCAGCTCGCGATACGGCAGCAGGTCTTCCGCCCACATGGCTTTCCAACTCTTCTGTACCACGGGCATTTCATGGTGGCTATCAAGATTGCCTTCACCCAGGCCAGGGAAGTGCTTGCCGCAGCCGAGCACTTTGGAATCTTTCAAGCCGCGCAAAAACGCGCGTGCGTATGCAATCGTCTCTTTGGGATCGGCCGAGGCTGTGCGGCTGGTAAGCACCGAGCGCGAAGCCTCGAATCCAAGATCGAAAACCGGAGCAAAGTCCGTGTTGAAGCCCAGCGCGCGCGCTTCCAGGCCCAGGATTTTTCCGTGCATGCGGAAGAGCTTGCGGTTGCCGGTGGCAAATACCTGCTCTACGGATGGCGCAGGCGCGATTACTTTTTTCAGGCGATCAACGGTGCCGCCTTCCAGATCGACGCATAGAAACATCGGTACAGGCGTGGTGGCTTGCGAATCGCGCAACAAACGCCATGTCTGTTTAGGCTCTTCAATATTGCGTGCGAACAAGATCACGCCACTGGGTTGCAGCGTGCTCAGCGTGGTGCGGAGCTTGCTATCGACGGCCAGCCCGTCATAGCCAAGGATCATCAACTGGCCAACCTGCTGACGAAGGTCCTGTGTGGTGGTTTTTGCCATGCCAGTTCGATTATACGAATTTCGGAGGCGATCTATTTAGGTTGGCAACCAGCTGGTAGTGTCCTGTTAGCGTGTTGCTGCTGAATTATCGTTGTCGCCCTTTGGAATCAAGGCTATAACGGAGCGGGCCGCGTCCATGTTAGTGCATGAACGCAGCCCTAACCAAAGCACCTGACAAAGAGGCGACAATGGCTAAGACTAAGGGTATCAAAAGCAAGAAACCGTACCAGCGCGTCCAGAGGTTCCGAGAGGCAAAAGGCAAGGTCATTGCCGAAGTGGAACTGGCAATCTCACCCGATTACAACATCATCGAAATTGTCTTTCAGGATAAGACCTCACTCAGCTTCAATCTTGAGCCATGCTTTCAAGTTGTGCCTGAGTTGGTCAATTGGAAAAGTGGCAGTTATAAGCCGCTCAAGAGATGGCGACCTGTTCACAGCAGATAAAAACTAAACCCGCTGAAGGCGGCAATCTTACGCCGCCTTCAGCAGCTCAGCAACACTCCAAACATGATCGGTAAGCCCTGCTTCCATCGCCGGAGTGCAGCGCAGCGTCTTATGGATTCTCGCGAAATTATAAAAAGCAAAATGCAGAGCAATCGCGGCTTTCAAATTGTCGAGCTTCTTAGAGAAAGCGTTCGTCAACCTCGTCATGCGTCTAATCGACATGCGCATGGTGAGGTTCTGGCGTTCCACGTAGGAAGTAGAGATGTGTTCTGCGTCCGGTTCTCCCTGTCTGACCTTGGATATAACCTCGATGATTGGGCTTGGGGAGTATTTTGCAGCGTGGTCATGCTGGCCATAATCTCCGTACAGTTTCGTCAGAGTGGCAAAGTCCACATCCGCACCAAAGGCAGCATCAACCGCATTGATGTAGAAGCGGAAGCCGTCTGTAGTGAGCTGGACGCGCTTGCTAAGGCGTTGCGAGAGATCGTCAATAAACTGAGCGGTGTAGGCAGCAGTGCGCTTGCCGATGATGTACGAGGGAACCAGCTTGGTTTCTGCATCAATGGCGACGAATACCCAAGCATCTCCGAATTCGGGAGAGTCGTTGCGGCAATGCCTTTGTTTCTTACCAACGAAAGTCCAGATTTCATCGCACTGGACATAGTTGCATTTGAGTCCGCGCATACGCTCATCCATGAGCTTTGCGCAGCGTTCGCCAGCCAAAACCAGCAGTTGCATGATGGTGTCACGATGCAGCCCTGTCATGCGCTCCGTGGAACGAATGGAGCAGCCTTCAATGAGGCACTGAATAGCGCGGATGGCGTTCTCTTCCGAAATGCGCATGCTTCCCAGAGAGCTAACGGGCTTGGGGTCAGAAAAGGTTGTAGAGCAGGATGTGCAGCGGTAACGCTGGACTCTCTGCCGACCGTAGCGGCCAAACTTCTTAACAGTGGAATGCTGGCATTTGGTGCAGGTCATGGCGATTCTCCGCTTGCGTTAAGCGGGAAAAAGCCGGAAAATACTAATTGGGACTGGTATTGCGGCTTACCCCGCGATGCTGGTTTAGTCCCGGCTCCTGCTTCAACAGAAGCCGGGACACATCAAAAGGTTAATGGTTTAAGACGGTGGCTCCACGGTTATTTCTACCGTAGGCCCTTGAGCAGTGAACGTTACTTTAATCGAGATCGTCATTGCTGCTGTCCTTCCCGCCCTCAGCGCCTCACGCTGAGGGCATTGAATTTGGTTCCAAGTTTTGCACGTAACATCTTTCAAACCTTTGAATTGGTTAAAAATTATTCAGATAAAAAGTCATTTTTTATCCTTTTTGCCTGCGCTAGTCAGACCTTGGATTCCCCTCATCATGGCGTCATATTCTGCTTGTTGAGGTGTTGCAAACGCGGCCTCTACGATCATCTTTCTCGTCTCGTCGCTCGGGCCTCGGTTCGCGGTTACCACCCCGTCAAGAACCACCGTGTTTTGGTTCAAGGCTTCGGCCCATACTCTGGCCAGATCGAATTTGTTCTCGATTTGATCCCCGGCTTTATTGGCAGAAGATTTATCCACACCTGTTTTTACAAGCCTTTCCGCAATTGTCATAAGGCTGTAAGCCTTCTCACCATCCTCGTTAGGCTCTTCCTTTATCAGCCCGCCTTCCATGCGTTTAACAATTGTGTGAATGGACTGGAGAAGGTTCTGCTGGTTGCTGGACTCGCTTCCAAAATCGCGGATAAAATTTCTAATTTCAACGGCAGTCATAGGCTTTTCAGACATAGTCAGGCAGAGCCGGATGAGGTCAGTCAAGCCGATGCGAACCCTGAAGTTGTCCAGCATGGCCTTATAACCTTCTCGTTGCGCTTTATTGTCCACCAAATTAAGAAGGCCGCGAGCTGCCAGATGGAGCTTCCCCATTTTCTGCTCGATACGATCTCTCTCTGCCGCCAAATCCATAAGTTGCGACAGGGACATATCGATCATTTTTGTGTGTTCCATAGTTAAACTTTTGTTACAACAAGGATAATAAACAATGTCTAAGGTTAGAGTCAACAAAAATCGGCGGTTTCCTGTGGAAAAAATTGAAGGATGGGATGCTCTTATCGCGGAAGCAAAGCAGCGAATTCAGGATTTAGAGTTTTCCATTCAGGTATTTGAAAAAAAGAAAGCCGCCAGCGAACCTGCTCCGTTAATACCACAATCTGACAGCCATTTAATCGCGGCAGCAACACAGTCTTAGGACACTACCAACCAGCTTGATAACAATCCGTTGCCTATAGCTGTTTCTTTAATTCATGCAGCAGGTTCAGTGCTTCAAGCGGTGTGAGATTGTTCAGGTCCGCATCGCGCAGGCGGTCAACGATTTTTTGCGAGAGCGGAGTAAACATCGTCAACTGCATCTGTGGCTCGGGTTCTTGCGCTCGAGGGGAGAGATGCGCCGTGGTCTCGTGTTCGGCATTTTCATGCTCAT
>C688J14111_10000301_pt1 | contig 12467 bp, 13 predicted proteins | sample HopSoiMetagenom1_FD_14111 | JGI IMG/M metagenome (IMG submission 14111)
AAAATCGCGCCGGAAAGGTCGAGCCCGGAAAGGTCTAGGTTGGACAATCGCTTTCCACTGAAATCTGGCGGCGCAGTGGCGCTCGCGCCGGCCAGCACATCTTGGACTTGCGCGCGAGTCATTTCGGCGGAGACCATATCGGCCGACGTCAGATCCAGCGAGCGCATCATCTCCTGCGCCGTTGCCGTGATGGCGAGGAGGCTAAGCCCAACTACCATTGCTCCAACTGCATGCTTCACTGCGAGCTCTCCGTTTAGCCATTTTATCATATGCCGCCGCTGCCGCCGATCACGCAAGACGGCGCCTTAACTTGGTCGTTTCGGAGATGGTGGCTCGACTATCGTCGTGCCCCGCTGGACCCGGCATCCACGTCAGTCGCTCACCCGCAAAGAACGAAAACGTCTATTCAGTCGGTCCTCGACCCGCTGAGCGCGGCGCGGCTGCGTCGGCGGCCGAGACAAGGACGCCGTTGCGCATTGCTTTCGCGCTAGCAAGCCTGGGTGATTTTAGAACTCGGTCCTTAATCGTGCCTGTAATCCTACGTCAAAGTGCTTGTGTTCCGACGAGCTTCCTTTTCTATATTGGACGGTGCTAGATAGTGACCAGCTGAAGGGACGTTATGGACCTTATTAGATCGATGCTTACGGGCTTGCTGCTGGCAGCAACGGCGATGGCCGCCCGTGCGGAGGACTTTAACGATTATCCCACGTCTGCCCGCTCGGAATATGTATTTGGCTGTTTGAAGGCAAACGGTGAAACGCGGCAGGCGATTGGCCAGTGCTCCTGCTCGATCGATGTCATCGCGTCCCTGCTGCCATATGACCGCTACATTACGGCGGAAACCGTGCTGAGCATGTCGCAAGTTCGTGGAAACCTCGGCGGACAGTTCCGTTCGTCCGAGCAAGCGGCTGGCGCCCTCAATGACCTGCGACGTGCGCAGGCCGAAGCCGAAGTGAGATGCTTTTAGTCATTGGAGCACGCGCACGGTCTCAGGTACCGGAAGCGTCGGTTTTCCATTCATTTTCGAAGATGTGTCCCTCGGTGTCCTTTGCCTCGGCGCGGATCTTTTTTGAGCCATTGGGAATGTAGCTGAACCGAATGTTGGGATCTTCCGAAATTGAAATTCCACCCTCCATTGCCAGAAGCAAATTGTCCTCCTGCCATATCCGCAATTCATTGACAAAAAAGGCCGGGACATAGAGGCGTGTGACCTGGTCCATCTGAAGGCCCGAATTGTTCGGATGCCCAATCATGATCATCGCCTGGCGGGCACCGCTTTGCGGACCGTCAGCCGGCTTAGCGAATTGCCGAAACCGTATTTGCCCCAGCCGCGCTCTTGCGTCATCAGCGTTCTTGGTTGCTGGAGCTGAACAGCCCCCGGAAGCCTTCACGAAGGTTTTTGTCATGTAAAGATTGCCGTCGCTGAGTTCGGCAACGGCATGGACCTCCGTGTAACTATTGACCCGCACGCGGGTCGAGATTTCCGTCACGCCCGAATGTCGTCCAAGTTCAAAGCGCGCCGCCATGGGCGCCGGGTTTTGATCGATTACCAGCGTAATCGTCCTGACGTGGCGGGGATCGGCCGGTGAAAGCTTGACCTGCAATGTCACCGGGACGATCGCGGCGTCTTCGGCCCGGATCGGCATCTCAATGGCAATAACCCCCTCACCATCGTTCATCGGACGATTGCTGAAGATGTCCTGTACCAAGCCGGGCCACGGATCATAGGCATCGGGGGTCGCNGCAAGTGCGAGAGAGGGGACAAACTGCAGGGCGGCCAGCAGGGCTGCGACGCAGAGCGGGCTGGAATGGCGAGATGGCATAGGCGCGACCCACTTCCGTAATCAGCAGCGTTCAATATAAACCACTCCGCCCACTATTCCCATTCAATTTCGGAAAAAGCGGAAGTCGCGTTGCGCGCATTGTAGTCGTCGAACAGGCCCCAGCGCGAGCGCTCGGAGCCTGCGGCGATGCCGGAGGCGACCGCAATTGGCTCACCGCGAGCGATCAGCGCGGCGACATCGGTTGCCAGCTGCTCGAGATAGCGGCGTTCATCAACGAGGGCGCCAGGCCAGTTGCTCACGGCACCGTGACCAGGAACGACCCGTTGTGCAGGGATCGCTTCCAGCTCTGGAAGTATCGCTAACCAGCCGCGAATACTGCCATCAAGAACAGGGATATGGGTCAGGAAGATCAGATCACCGGTGAACAGTGTGCGGGTTTCCTGATCGAGCACGGTGAGATCGCTGTCGCTGTGCGCCGTCGACCACGCCCGCAGCGTGAGTTCGCGCTGCCCCAGATCGAGCCGGAGCGTACCATCAACCAAAAGCGTGGGGGTTGTGAGGCGCACCTCGCCGACCAGTTCCTCCCCCATGATGCGGCGGAAGGCATCGACGTAAAATTGTCCGCGGGCTGCCAGCGCTCGGGGCAGGTTCTTGTGGCCGACGAAGCTGGCTGCCTCCTTTGCGAATGCAACGTTGCCAAAAACATGATCGGGGTGAGCGTGGGTGTTGATGACGTATCGNATCGGTTTGTCGGTGCGGACGCGGATGGCCGCGAGTAAACGCCTGCCTTCGCGCGGGCTTCCTCCGGTATCAATCACCGCTACCGCATCACGGCCCACAATGAACCCGATATTGGCGATGGCTCCCAGGTTTTGTTTCGTCATCAACGCGGTTGCGCCGATGTGCACAAAGATTCCGGGCGCGATCTCGGTGACGGCCAGCTGGTCCGGGGGCTCTTGGGCGGGGGTTGGATTGGCAAGCGTTAGAAGCGCCCCGGAAATGAAAGCCGCGAAAACGCTAGCGGAGCAGCGGCCCATGCGGTTGGCTCCTTCTTGGCACACGCCTCGACGCTGCATCGCAGCAAGACAAATCTCATGAACCATCTTCTGTTGCACGCCCGAATTAGCAAGCCCAATCTACGCGGTCGTCAGCCAACGATGCAGACCTAGCCTTGCCAACGCGCTAATCATGGAAGCCGTCCGCCGCATAAAAGGCAGACTATGCCCGCATTGAAATCACCTGTTAACAGACCGAGGAGACGACGATGAGTTATGTTTCGCGGCACCGTTGGCCGACAATCACAACAGTTGCTATCGCCGCCATGGTGACGCTCTGCTCGGAAACCGCAACAGCGCAGCAGCCGGTGGACAATACCGATCTGTCCATTGAGCTGGTGGACCCCAAGGTGCTCAGGGTTTGCGCCGATCCGCGCAATCTTCCATTCTCGAACGAGAAGGGCGAAGGTTTCGAAAACAAGATCGCCGAACTGCTGGCGGAAAAGCTGCATAAGCAACTCGACTATGTGTTCTTTCCGCAGGCGACGGGTTTCGTTCGGATGACACTGGGGGCGCATCGCTGTGACGTTATCATGGGCATTCCGCAAGGCGACGAACTCGTCCAGGGTACCAATCCGTATTATCGCACGGCCTATGCTCTCGTCACAAAGCCCGGTAGCGGGATGGAAGAGGTGGCAACGCTCGGTGATGGTCGCTTGAAGGGAAAACATCTCGGCATTATTGCAGGCACGCCTCCAGCGACCAACATGGCCNCCAACGGACTAATGNNCGATGCCAAGCCTTATCCGCTGATGATCGACACCCGCATCGACTCTTCTGTGGGCGCGATGATCAAGGACTTGAAAGCAGGCGAGATCGACGCGGGCGTGTTGTGGGGGCCGATCGCGGGTTATTACGCCAAGGAGGCTAATCCCGCGCTCAACATCAGGCCGTTGGTGAAAGAGACGTCGGGGCCGCAGCTTGTCTATCGCATCGGCATGGGGGTTCGCCCCGCCGATCAAAATTGGAAGAGATTGCTCAACCGGCTGATCCAGGACAACCAGCAGGCTCTTAACGAAATATTGCTCAGTTTCGGAGTGCCGTTGCTCGACGAAAACAATCGGCCAATCACCTTGGAGATGACGGCAAAACGGCCATGAGATCGGCACTTGGCTTCATCGCGCTGACGCTCGCTTGGACCCTCTCGACACGCGGAGAGGAGAGGCCTTCGGAGCCCACCGGATACCGCACTGAAAATTACCGGGCGCCTGTACCTGCGACGCTCGCCGGTGCACGTGTTCTTGGGACCGAACAGGCCGAAGCGATCTGGCGCTCGGGGTCTGGCGTTTTTGTGGACGTTTTGCCGCGTCCGCCAAAGCCAGCAAACTTACCAGCAAGCACCATCTGGCGCGACAAGCCGAGGGTCAACATTCCAGGCAGTATTTGGCTGCCTGATACTGGCTATGGTGAGCTCGCGCCAGCTACGGAAAGCTATCTGCGCCGTGGACTGAGCCGAGCCTCAGGGGGCAGTCAGACCAAGGTGCTCGTAATCTACTGCCAGACCGATTGCTGGATGTCATGGAATGCGGCCAAGCGAGCAATGTCCTACGGCTACTCAAATGTGGCATGGTATCCAGAAGGAACTGACGGTTGGCAACGCGCCGAGCTGCCATTGGCGCCATCACAACCGGAGCCGCGGGAAGAGGAGGAGGCGCCATCACCGCGCTAACCTGAGATCTAGGACCTGGCGGTAACCGCTGCTATCGACCTCGACTATTGGATTTCCTGCTGAATCGCCCGAGCAAGCGCGAACAGTCGTTGATCGACAGCGGTTGGCACCTCACAGACATATTTGATCACATGACGCCGGTCTTCAAAAATCCGCGTTTCCCAGACCAACTGATTGCCGAGCTCATCAATTTTGGCCTGATCCTTGGTAGGGGCGGCTTGAAGCGCCTGGAGCGTCAGCGTGTCGGAACGAATCTTATCTGCGGCTTCGCGTTGTTTGCGCGTCACCCGTTCGAGACCGGCCAGGACGGATGAGCGCTGGGCATTCAGGGTGTCGAACAGGCCCGCGAACAAGAGCTTGCCTCTTTGCACCTTTCCCGCGGATGAGCTCGCAAGAAAGTCTGCTATCTCCTTTTCCGCCGCCTCAAGTGGCGTGCGCCTTGCCGCCAGCCTTGGCACCAGCGCGCTCACGTTGGGGTCGTCCTTCCATTTGTTCACGGCATCTCCGAGCGGCGAGCCTGCCCATACCGCGGCGACCGAAATCTCTGGGACCTTGGCTTGAGCGCACGGCCAATCGGGATAGCGCGGATCGGCAGCATGGCTTCGATCACCCGATCCGGCGACCGCCGCGACCAATACGCAAAAAACCCCGACCCACCTCATCTCTCGCCTCCAGCAAGTCCGGCAACGGCGGTCCAGTCCATTGTTCCCTAAAGCGCGAAAGCGGATCATTGTTAGCTGGCGCACGTAGTAAGGCATCGGGATTGCTTCCTGCACCCGCCAGAGCGGGTCAAGAGGAGAACAGGCAAACTCAGAATCGAAATGCGCTCGGCGAGTGCGACAGGCGCATTACATGCGTCCTGATTGAGGTTCACCTGATCGTCGCTAAAACGCTGCCTCAGGAATTTAAGACGAGTGTTGTCGTCCTCGATCGGGAGTCGGGCACGGGCAACTCCGTCGTTCTCAGGAGGCTGCTTGAGCATCACCGAAGGTGTCTGCTTTAGGCCGCCGATTTGGAGATAACCGATGCCGATCTTGACGGGATCGGCTGCGATGGCGTTAGTGACCGGTGTGCTTAGCGCCTCAGGGCCGATAAACAGCGGGATCATGCCTGCTTCTGACAATAACGTTAATCTAAGCAAACCATAGGACCTAGCTCCAATTGGAAGTAGGCCTAAATAAGATAGGACCTGCACAATAAACTTACGACCACGATGATGCGAGTTCCCATACTTGTCACCGCGTTGATGCTCTGGGTCTGCTCCCCGGGGTATGCCGAGCCGCTCAAGGTCGCCGCATTTGACTTCGAACTGCTCGACACTAGCTTGCAGGGCGCAGTTAATGGAGCGCAACCTGATGAGCAGCGTCGGCTCAGCAACGTCACTGATCAGTTGCGAAAAACACTGGGGCAGACGGGAAACTACGTCATTCTGGACATTGGCCCCGTCAATGCTGCGGCGCACGCCAGTAACTTGCAGGCCTGTGGTGGCTGCGATGTGCAATTTGCACAAAGACTCGGTGCCGATGTCGCCATCACCGGCGTGGTTCAAAAGGTCTCGGCGCTTATTCTCAATATGAATATTTTCTTGCGCGATGCACATACCGGACGGGTGATCACGGCAATGAGCGCCGACTTTCGCGGCAATACTGACGAATCCTGGTCTCGGGCCATGAGCTACCTGCTGCGCAACCGGCTGCTCGCGCCGAACTATGGTGCGCCTGGTTGAGTTACGCACCGGATCTATCGATTGAGCCGCGCGGCGTGCCAGCGAAGATGATCCTCCATGAAGGTGGAAACGAAGTAGTAGCTGTGATCGTAGCCGCTGTGGCGGCGCAGCTTGAGCGCAATGTTGGCCTTAGCGCACGCACGTTCCAGCAATTCTGGGCGAAGCTGGTCGTTCAGGAACGGATCGGCATCACCTATGTCGACCAGGAAATCCGGAAATCTCGCCCCGTCCTCAAGCAGGGCGACGGCATCATGCTTGCGCCAAGCGCGCGTATCGCCGCCGAGATAGCCTCCGAGCGCCTTGATGCCCCAAGGAACCTGGGAGGGCGCGACAATCGGCGAAAAGGCGGTCGCGGCGCGAAAGCTGCCTGGATTGGAAAGCGCGATCGTCAGCGCGCCAAGTCCGCCCATCGAATGGCCCAAAATCGATTGGCGGGTGAGGTCGGCCGGGAATTCCAGGGCGATTAGTTCCGGAAGTTCTGCGGTCAGATAGCTCCACATGCGGTAGTTGCGCGAGAATGGCAACTGGGTAGCGTCGACATAGAAGCCCGCGCCCAGTCCGAAGTCCCAGCCGCCACCGGGATCACCCGGCACACCTTCGCCGCGCGGGCTGGTATCGGGCGCGACAAAGATCAAGCCTAGTTCAGCACATGCTTTGCGATATTCGCCCTTCTCAGTGACGTTGGCGTGAGTGCAGGTCAGGCCCGACAGATACCAGACCAGCGGAAGCCTTGCCGCGCCTTGATGCGGCGGGACATAGACCGAGAACGTCATATCCGTTCCGGTCTCCCGGCTGCTGTGCCTGTACACACCTTGCATGCCGCCGTGGGATCGATTGAGGGAAACAGTGTCGATCGCCATCATTTTTCCGGGCTCGCGGTGTCACACGCTTACTGTTCGTTCGGTGAACGTCGATCACTCTGCAGCGCCATTTGCGACAAAGCGAGGCAGAATTCTCGATGAGCTCGCAATTTCACGTTTGCAAAGCCTGTGGCAAAACGCCGATTGGCACCACGTATCGCTTTTAATGTAAGCCTGTTCTTGGCCGACAGCGAACGGCAAGGTAATTTGAGTTCGCTCTCAGTCAAGCGTCCTCGGCGAGACGAAACTTCAGGCTATATTACTGTTGTCAGGTCAATTCGGCGCGTGGCAGAACAGCCGGAGCGTGATGGGATGAGATGATGGGCGCCCGTTCTGCCGGGTTTGGTGTGCTGGTATGGGTGGGCCTGTGTTCCGGGAACGAAGGTGCTCTTGCCCAAAGCGCACCTGGCATCCAAAGCCTGCCTCCGATCGTGGTCTCGCCCACGCCGCGGAGCGTCAAGCCGGGGCAAGCTGTGCGAACTGTGGCGCGCCCGGTGAAGCCACGACCAGCGGCAAGGGTCGTGGTGTATCCGACCACGCCCATATCGGGCTCCGGCATTGACGTCGACAAGGTGCCGGCAAGCGTCAAAGTGATCGATGCCGCTCAAATCGACCGGGTCCGGTCAGCGAACATTGCCGACGCTCTGCAGCAATATGTTCCCGGCATCATCGTCAACGAAGTCGCGGGCAATCCATTCCAGCCTGACGTGCAGTTTCGCGGCTTCGTCGCATCGCCGGTAGCGGGGACGCCGCAGGGTCTTGCCGTTTACCAGAATGGCGTGCGCGTCAACGAAGCGTTCGGCGATACCGTGAATTGGGATCTGATCCCGACCGCTGCTATTCAGTCGGTCGCCGTGGTGACCAACAATCCGGCCTTCGGTCTCAATGCGCTGGGCGGTTCCATCAACGTGCAGATGAAGGACGGCTTCAAATATCAGGGTGTTGAGATCAACACGATGGGCGGTTCTTTCGGCCGCATTCAAAGTTCNGCGCAATGGGGCAAGCAGTACGNCGATTTNGCCGTATATGGCGCGCTAGAAGGATTGCACGACGAGGGGTTCAGGAATTTTTCGGCATCGGATGTCCGCCGCTTCTACGGCGACATCGGTCACAAAAACGATACCAGCGAGTTTCATCTCAACATGGGTGTGGCCGATAACAATTTCGGCGCAGCGACCACCGTGCCGATCGAGTTGCTGCAGCAATATTGGGGCGCGACCTACACCACCCCGCAAACGACAAACAACCGCGTCGGCTACCTCAATCTGACGGGGAAGGTCGAGGCCACGCCGAGCTGGACGATCGAAGGCTCGGCGCATGTAAGGGCTTTTCAGCAGAGGACGGTGGATGCCAATCCGACCGGCGCCCAACCGTGTGCCGATCCGACGTTGCTTTGCTTCGGCAGCGATGTCGTGCCGGCTAACGGCCTGAACGGCGTTCAACTCGCTAATCCCTTTGCCCCCGATGCAGTATTGGGACAGATCGACCGGACGACAACCCGCTCGACCACCTCTGGGATATCGCTGCAGGCGACTAACTCCGACCAGTTGTTCGGGCATAATAACAAGTTCGTGCTCGGAGCGACGTTCGATTCCAGCGTGACAAACTTTTCGGCGAGCGCCGAACTCGGTACCATCGGCACCAACTTCGTTGTTGGCGGAAGCGGCATATTTCTCGGGAGATCTGGCGATCCGGTGTCGCTCGGTCCGGTCTCGCTCCGCACCACCAATCAGTACAGCGGGCTCTACGCGCTCGACACCTTCGATGTCACCAATGCATTCTCGATGACGGCGGGTGGACGGTTCAACGACGCGCGTATCGCGCTCGAGGATCAGATTGGCACCGCGCTCAATGGCAACAGTTCCTATGAGCGGTTCAACCCGATCATCGGCGGTACCTACAAGATCATTCCTGAATTGAGCGCATACGCCGGCTATTCGGAAGCCAATCGCGCCCCGACCCCGCTGGAACTGGGCTGCGCCGACCCGGCGCGGCCCTGTCTGATTGCGGCATTCCTCGTGTCCGATCCGCCGTTGAAACAGGTGGTGGCGCGGACCGTGGAAGCCGGCCTGCGGGGCACGAAAGATCTGAACATCGGAACGCTCGGATGGAAGCTCGGCGGCTTCCGCACCGACAATAGCGACGACATCCTCGCCATTCCAAGTCCGGCCCTTCAGGGTTTTGGTTATTTCCAGAATGTCGGTTCGACGCGCCGACAGGGCATCGAGGCTGAAGTCACCCTGAAGTCGCGCGCATTCCAGCTATACGCCAGTTATGCGCTCGTGGATGCGCGATTCCTCGACAGCCTTCAGGTTGGCTCGAACAGTCCCTTTGCTGACGCCAGCGGTAATGTTCAGATTTCGCCAGGAAACCGAATTCCCGCAATCCCGCGCAATCGAGTCAAGGCCGGAGTCGACTATGCCGTAACCGACGCTTTCAAGGTTGGGGGCGACGCGATATTCGTCAGCAGCCAATATCTTGTGGGCGACGAGTCCAATCAAGCACAGAGGCTATCGTCGTACGCGGTTTTCAACCTGCATGCATCCTATCAGCTCAACAAGACCTTTCAGGTCTATGCGCGTGCCGACAACGTGTTCGATAATCGATACGCGACTTACGGAACATTCTTTGATACGGGGGCGGTTCCTAACTTCGCCAATGGCGGTGCGCCATTCACCGATCCGCGTTCCCTCAGTCCGGCGCGACCGCGCGCTTTCTTTGCGGGCCTCAAGGCGACCTTTTGAACGCGGAGATGCGCCGGAGTAAGCGGGCCGGCTGGCGAGCTGATGCTCTCGCTCGCATGAAGGCATGGACGGGAACCTCAGACCGGGCCATGGTCAACCGCCAAAAGTCGTCGAATGATTAATTTCCGCGCCCAATCCTTGAGTTCCGGGTGGCTTTAAGAAGGTCTGGAGCCTAGCCACCCCATCGGAATTCATTAAAATGAAGCGGTATCCAGCAAGGTGGAGAATGAACCGTGAGCGTGACGGCGCTGTGGTCGGACCTCAGATCAGCATCGAGCGCTCCAGATCGCGCGCCACTGATGCGCTGGATGATCTTTACCGGGCTTTGCGCATTCGCCGGCGTCCTGCTCTGGGAGTACGGACTGCTCCAACTTATGCTTGCTTCCGATCGCACCTATATTTCCGCGATCATTACCTTGCTCTACATTGCCAGTTCGCTGCACTGCCTGTGGCGCACGATCGCCATTTCGCGAGAGGGCGATGCGGGTCGTCACGCTGCCCGCATTTTGATTAAACCAGATATGGTCGCCTCGATCGCAGTGAGTTCGTCGCAACAAGTTGCGCTGCCACCCGGGCTCATTACCGATCATATCCGTAACCTTGTTATCAAGGCCGAAACGCAGGGCTCTGGGAATCTTGATCAAATGCTGTTGCTCCGATCACTCGCCGACAGCTTGCGAAGTTCGAACGGCTTCGGGGGTTTTGCGAGCGATACGTTGCTAAAGCTCGGCCTGCTTGGAACCATTGTTGGGTTTATCATCATGCTTGCACCGATTGCGGCCATCGACGCGACAGACCGCGCCAACATGAAGTCGTCTATGGGCTTGATGAGCGATGGCATGGCGATCGCCATGTATACGACGCTTGCCGGCCTGGTCGGTTCGATCTTGCTCAAGATTCAATACTACATGCTCGACGCCGCGACCGCTCGGGTATTTTCCCAGGCCGTCACATTGACTGAAACTCGCGTCGTTCCGGCTCTGGAACGCCTTCATGCACGATGATTTCGGGCTCTACCCCCGCGAGGAACCCTTCGACCCGTTCAGCGTAATGCTGTTCAAGGCACTGCAGGTGGTCGCCTTTCTGTTTTTTATCGCTCTGATGGCGATCGCGCCGGATTCAAAGGATGGCAAGATCGACTCCAAGGCCGAGTTCATCATCACCATGGACTGGCCCGACAACCATCCCGATGATCTTGACATGTTCGTACAAGATCCGGCCGGCAACATCGTATGGTACCGCCGTCGTGAGGCCGGCTTCCTCGTGCTTGACCGCGACGATCGCGGCGGAGCCAACGATTTCATTATCGTCAACGGCAAGAAGATTGCATCCCCTATTCGCGAGGAAATTGTCACCGTGCGCGGCATCATTGCCGGCGAATACACCATAAACGTCAGCCATTTCCAAGCATTGACGCATACTCCGGTTGTAGCGAAGGTCAAAGTACAGAAACTCAACCCGACTGCGCAGGTCATCTACGACAACGTAGTGACCGTGGACCATACGGGTGATGAGAAGACTGCTGTGCGTTTCACGCTCGACCCAGCAGGCAAAGTGATCGACGTCAATAATCGTGAGAAGTCGCTGATGGAGACATTCCGCAACGTGCATAGTAACGGCGCGGACCGTGATCCAAAAACCGGTTACTTGAAAAAGCTATGACCAATTTCGAGTCCGTCGTGCTTGCGCTGGCGGCCGCTTACGCGCTGATCGGTGCGCTACTGCTCGCGGTGTTCATCTATGCGCGCCTGCCATGGCCCGCCAAGGCCCTAGCCATCTTAGTGACCAGTTGCTTCTACTGGGTGAGCTTTATCGGGGCCCGTGGCCTGCTCGGCTGGTCCTCGCGTGATCCGTTGCCGCCACGATTCAAGCTGCTGCAGGCGCGCATCGTCGAACCTCATTCGCTCGAAGGCGAACCCGGCGCCGTTCATCTGTGGGTCGAGGCGCTTGGCGACGATAACCGGCCGAGTGGTGTCCCGCGCGCCTATCGCCTTCCCTATGACGCTAAGCTTGCCGAAAAGACTGAAAAGGCGATTGCCGCTAGCGCGGACGGCAGACCGCAAGGAGGCCGGACGGCCGATTACGGATCAGGGGAGGGAGGCGTAGCAGAGGAGGCGCAGCGCTTGGTGACGCCATCCACAATCACCACCACGGGTGGCGGCGATCCTTCGACTGGCAGCCCGCTCGATCCAGGCTTCAAACACGGAGAGAATCAAAGCATCAGCTTCGGGCCTTTGGCACCGCCGGCGATGCCGAAGAAGGATCTGCCCTAAGTTCGACACGGCGAACGGCAGTGGTTGCCAGCAAAACCCGTTACTTGGTCGAACATGTTCGGTGAGAGCCCAACGTTAGTGCGTGTGTCACAACGGATAGCGTCACCATGCAGGTTGGGTCAGGCTCAGTGACGGCTTACGTAACAGACGCCTGTAAGGAACTCGTCGACAGCTCATGTCCGCGGAACAACAATTGACTGTAGATGTGTCGAAGGTAGCGGGTTGCAGCGCCCACTAACGCAATTGCACAAGATAGCTGATCTCTGTCACAAACACGTCCTGTTGCTTGCTACCCTGCGCGCTCGAGCAATGAGTACCCGGTCGATAGACCGCGTAAGTCGGAGGTTTGTTGTCAG
>C688J14111_10000302_pt1 | contig 12465 bp, 8 predicted proteins | sample HopSoiMetagenom1_FD_14111 | JGI IMG/M metagenome (IMG submission 14111)
GCGGTGATCCACCAGGTCATGGAAGCCGGCGGACCGGCCGAAATCAGCACGGTTGGAAGGGAGAACTTCAGCGGACCCCAGTGCTGAGGCGCGCGCGCAACTGACCCTTCAAGCCCTAAAAACTTGTGCCAAAAGCGGAAAATGCGGAACCAGAACTCTCCAACGTAGCTTAATGCGCCCAGCCAGCCCGCAGTCATGGCAGCAACGGAGGCGATCGTGATCCACAAATCGAGCTTGCTGAAGTGCAAATGCGCGAATGCCCGATGCGGGGTGATGATTCCACCGCGCCATCCACGGCGTCGCAGGCTCTGAATCTGCTCTTCGGTGACGATAGATTGGGCGGTTGCGGTCATTTAGAAGTCAACAAACATGCCAACAGTGCCTCCGTTGCGACGGAAAAACGGAGTGTTTTCGTGATTAAAAATGACGTTGATTCCCCAATTCACGCCGATCCATTGCCGCCAAGTGGCGGAATATTGGCGGTAATCGAAGTCCTGAAGCACACTTTGCGGGCCTACAACGAGATATCCTTCGCGTCCCGTTTCGGCGCGCAGCGTGATGTAGCGCTCCTTCTCGTGCCCGTGCGTGATCGCTAAGTATTCCGACATGTCGAGCAGATTGCCAGGAATTGCTTTTGTGAAATTCACTCCGCCCTGCGCCACAATCGCCCATTGCGTGTAGTAAGTGAACGCGCCGCCATAGCGATAATCGCGGTTTACCTGCTTGGATTTGTCGTATCCGAATACGCCGGTGAGCACCAGTTGCTTGTTGCTGAGCAATTTGCGACTGACACTTGCATCCGCTCGATACTTTGGCAGGAAGAATCCGCCGGCACTGCTGCCCACATGCGCGTCTGCAAACCAATTTTCTGAAAAATCGCGCACTATTCCGGCCCCGTAATACCATCCGTTATCGCCGTAACGATTGAGCCGCGAGGCTTCTCCGCTCAGGGAATTCCTGCCACCTGAGGCCACAATGCGTACGTAACCCTCCCTCCAGGGAACGTACGGGCGGGGATACATGTCGCTGTATCCTCCACCAAACTCGAGATAGCCAGGGCCGTCAAGCCCGGAACGGATGCCTCCCAATCCGGGAATACTCGCCCCTTGCGGCAGGGGGTTGCCTGTATCCTGCGCGAAGCTCGCCGTCGCGAGCAGAAATAAGGTTAGGAAACCTGCGGTCAATGCAGCTGTTTTGGACTTCATTAGAATGCCATCTATCAATTCAGGGCTTAGAGTTCGTATTGCTTATCTGTCGTTGCGAAACGGAAAGGTCCAGAGTCTTGCAATCCTTCGCTGCCACGATCCAATAGCCATCCTGATCGCGAATCTCTGCGGACCCTTTCAGTACGCGAGGATGGCTGTATTGCAGGTCAGAAAACATCCATGCCTGATGCTCCAGTGTGCGCGGATGACTGGCCGAGAGCAGCGAATCAGACCCCTGGCTCTTAACCGACCACGTCACTTGCTGGCGCGAATTCAGGAAGTTTGCGACCTGCGACATGGTGTACCAGCGGAATCGCTGCTCGTCTGAAAGCTCCCGCGTGTGCTCAAACCAGGCGTGGAGTGTCTCGATGTATCGCATCGCTCCAAGGGGGTGCGAGTAGACCAGCCGAATCATGTGTGACCGCGAGGTGAAATCGGCTACATCGACGAGCCAACTCTTGATTTCCGGTTCGGGAACGTCGTCCATGTGCATCTCTTCCAGGCTCGCCCGCGTGCCGAAGTGCAGAATCGGGAACGCCCAAATCTTCGTGCCATCGCGGCCCTGATCGCGGTAAACGCGTGTGGGACCCATGCCGGAATCTCCGGCAAAGTAGTACGCGACGACGTTGTGATCCTCTAGCCAACGCGTAACCCACGAAGGCTGATTGCCTAGAGGAGCCGAATACTCGATCACTTCGCGGCCTGCAGCCCCTTCAATGGTCGTCTTGTTCAGAGCCAGATAATGCTCGAACGAGTCCTGATTAGCGTCAGAAAGGTTCCTGCCAAAGTAGTTGTGTATCCACCCACCATGGCTGCCTACTTCATCTCCCTGTTGGATGAGGAAGCGCACCCAGGAGCGAGCTTCCTCGTTTTTCTCCAGGTCCAGACCTTTGCCGTCGTGGAACTCATCAACATCTGGGCCGGCCGTTATGTCGGCGGAGAATGGGCCCTGATTGAAGATCCCCGCCTTGCGAAGCATGGCGAGCGGCTTCAATGCAGAGGCGGCATCGATGTGCCAGTTCATCACTACGCCGCCAATGCCATCAGGAACATTCGCGAGATAAGGCGCGTGCAGCATGTTGACAGCGAAGTAGCGCAGAAAAGAGTGGAGCAACATACCGTCGGTGCGAGTCTTGAGATAGCCGAGGGGAAGATTGACGTACAGTACGTCACCTGCTCCATGTTTCTTCTCGCCAGCGACCAGTCCAGTCGCCGATTGCAAAAGTACTTTACCGTCGTAGTCACCGGAGGTTTGAAAGCTGGGATAATCAAGCTCTCCGTAGAGATAACCCACCAGAACTTCGCGATCCTCAGTGTGAGGAGATCCGGCATGCAGTGCGACACGGCGCAACGGCGAGTCGTCGTCTTTTACTTTGGCCGCTGTGTAAGCTCCTGGTGGAATCGACAGCCTCTGCATCGCAGCAGTGTTGCCCCAGACGCTGCCGGAAACGATGCTCTTAGTCCCAAATCGGTCATACAGAGCGTAATCGACGCCCGCCAAATCCGACAGCCGGGAAGCAGAACCTGCGAACCGATCGCGCAGGTCCCAAGTGCACGCGTCATACACGATCATCAGCTTGCCGCCCTGCTCTACGTAATGATGTAAGGCGCCGATGAGGGCATCGTTGGCTCGTCTGTGAAGCTGGTCGGGGACAATTAATCCACCCGAACTCATCTGGAACATGGGATCAAGCAGTGTGGAGTCGCGAACTACCTGAAGATGGAAGCCCTCCTCAGCGGCGGCGTCGAGCCAAACCTGCACCTGGACATCGTTCTCCGGTGCCGAATCGGGAAGCAGGAGAAAGATAGTGTCAGCGGAAACAGGGACAACATTTCTGTGGTGGTAAACCACGGCTGCCATGCATGTGATCAGCACCAGTGCGACTGCCAGCGTCAGCTTTGGTTTGAACATTGCGGTCATGGGGTGGCGGTCACCTGTGAGCAAGCAAGCGGATTTGACTTACTATTTTCCTGGAGCCGTGCCTGCACCGCCTGGAACGCAGATTCTTCGAGGATGTTCCAGTTTGTGCTGAAGCGCAGAGGTTCGGAGCGCGAGAGCCAGCAAGCGGCACTCGCGTGGTCACCGGCTTTGAGCGCTGCCATGGCCACTAAACCCCATGGATGCGGATCCGATTTCTTTTCCAGCCACTCGGCGCCAAAGCGGTTCTTCCACTGGGTCCAGGCTTCGCGAGTTTGCACGTCGGATGTCATGGGCATGTCAGCGAGCCATGGATATACCTGCGCTACTACATCCGGGTAGAACTCTGGCCTGCTCCTCTGGATAGATGGTCGAAACCACTCCGCGTGTTTGTTCCAAAATACCTGCTGGATTGCTAAATCCAGCTTCTCTGCTTTTTGACGCGTGGTTTGTGCCTGTTCACGTTCGCCAAAGCGCTCCTGCGCCCGCGCGATGTCGACCAGAGCCGCGTAGACCTCCACGTTGTCCATAAACAGCGCAACGTGGTTCCTGCGGGAGATGTGATAAATGCCCAAGCGCCCGTTTCTCAGCTCATCAAGTCCTACTTGGGCCCGTTTAACGCTTGCCTGCCACTCGACTGGCATGCCAGACGCGGGAGCATTCGTGTAAAGGAGCTGGAGCCACAGCGCCAGCATGGAGTCATCGGCGTCGGCTGTTGCGCACAGCTTCCACTCGCCGCTGCCTTTCCGGCAATATCGCCCAAAGCTTCCGTTCTTCTCCTGCCGTGGGAGGAGCCACTGAATCCAATGTTGCGCAGCGTCATGGACGTCAAGTCCGGCTTCCTGGGCGAGGATCAAGGCTTTAGTGGCGAAATACGGTTCTATGTAGTCGCCGCGGTGGTGAAGGGAAATGGCGCCATCAGAGAATTGGTAGCCGTTAGGATCAAAGCGGCTGGCCGAGGTAGACGCACACACTGCTACTGAACTGAGCAACAACACCAGGATTGCGGCGCGCATTTAATCTCCTACGCGGCCTTCCACCCTGGCCCACACAGTTCCATGAAGCACAGACCCAGGAGCGATGCGGATTCGCGGCGCACTTACCGTCGTTGGGGATCCAGGCAGCCCAACTTGCACATTGCGATCAATAATGATTTCGTCTTCCGAGATGATCGGGCCTTTTGCAAAGCATCCCGGTGCAATGCGAATGGACCTCGTGCTCACCACGCTGCCATCTACTTGGGCACATTCGCGCAGATGGACGTCACCATTTGCCTTGACACTTCCGAACACGGAAGAGCCCTGCTCCAAGCTAAGACCCTTCGTTGTAACCAGATCGCCGCGATGTTCTTCACCAGCGACGACGTGAGCATTGCCCGGATACCGGGTGCGTCCCATTCCGGCTTGGGCCAGCTTCGAAAAGGGGGAAGATTCATGGCGCGTTTCGAGACCCGCGGCTTCACAAGAGCTGTAGATAACGGGGGCGTAGACCCGCTCAAAGGTGCATCCTCGCGCAAGCGTAAGCGACCTGCCAGCCGATGCGCGGCCGTAGAGCAGGCAATCGCGGCCGACATGCAAGTCGCCCTCGGCGTGTATCCAGCGCAAAACGCGCGTGCCCTGACCCAAAAGAATGTCGCCTTCGGCGAGAAGAGCACGAAAGAGCCCCTTAGGTCCGCAGCAAACATCACTGGCCGAGTAGAAATCTTCGAGAGCGCGAAACTGCTCAGGAAGTTCTGCCAATGTCGCACAGAGTGTCAACACGTCAACGTGCTGCGGCCCAGTCCACACACCCTCTTTTGCGGCGACGAATATCTTTCCCTGCGGAAGCTCAAAAAACGCATTTCGGTGGCGCTCCAGGCACTCAGTCATGAGGTGCTGAAAAGGTATGCAGCGCGTCCGTAGCGAAGCTGCGAAGTTGGAAATTTTGCCGTCGTCCTTGCGCGTGACGAGAGGTCCGGCATCGCGTTTCGAAAGCAACTCTCTCAAAGCAGGAGCAAGCGGCAACACAAGTAGAGCCCCCGTAGATGCGGTCAGGGCAAGAGGAGCCAGCACCGAGATCATGCCGACTTCTCCAGGATCACCGGACCCACACGCGACCGCTCGGTTTTGTGCCAGACCATTTCCTGACCGCGCAGGCTGCTAATGAACTGCTGCCATGCAGCCCGAGAGACGCTGATGGCGCTCACCGTGAACCCGAGGAACGTGAGCGGGAGCAGTTGAATACGCGCTCTCGATCCATCCAAACGTGCGGCGGCTGCGATTTCAAAGAATGCAGCGAAATTTCCCAAGGTGGTGAAGGCTGCGAGTCCAAGCACGGCAACACCGCCGCCCACCGGTGCCCCTAGATAGAAGAGGGCCATGGCAAGCAACCAGCCGAGCAAGAGCACAGGCGCCATCATGTAAACGCCGAGCAACAACAAGCCATCGAACCGCTCCCACCAACTGACATTTTGGCAACGAAGCAAAGCGCCGGAGTACCCAACCATTGCCTGATTGTGGCCTTTTGCCCAACGCATGATCTGGCGTACACGCACGGGCCAGCGCTCCGGCACCTCTTCGTAACATTCTGCGCGATTTTCATAGACCGTCTTCCATCCGGCGAGCAGCATGCGATAGGTAAGGTCAGTATCTTCAGCCAGCGTGTTCTCGTTCCAGCCACCAATTTCATCGAGGGCCGATTTGCGAATGCCGGCTACCGTGCCGCCGTACTGCGGAACAAAGTGCAGGTTCATGCGCGCTTGCTGATCTACCTGGTATCCACCGGAGCGCTCCAGATCGAGAATCCGGGTCAGCAGCTTTTTGCCGACATTTAGCGGCACTACGCGTCCCATCACGCTTCCCACTTCGGGATCAAAGAAAGGCGCGACAAGCTGACGTATGAGCGCCTTGCCGGGAACGTAATCGGCGTCAAAGACAAGCATGATCTCAGTATTGACGTAAGCCATCGCATCTTTCAGAGCGGCCGCCTTCCCTGGCTTTCCGCCGGTGCGATGAAAGGGAGTAATGCGGCCGGGATAGCGCTCTACGTACGCGTCGATGATCTCGCGTGTGCGGTCTATCGAGCGGTCGTTTACCGGAACGATGGCGAGTTTGTCCGCCGGGTAATCAACTTCCAGCAGAGCGACAAGGATGTCCGCGACAACCGCCTCTTCATTATGTGCAGCTATGAGGACGGTGACCGGGGGCCACTCAGCAGTATCGACGTCAATGTAAGGATGCCGCTGCCCGCCAACAACCCGGCTGATGGTGAAGCAGTAGTGCCGGACCGTGTAGATGCAGATCAGGACAACGACTGCCGTGAATAACGCCAGTAGCATCTCCCCTCCCGAAAGGCTGCTTGGACAACAAGTCAGACACCATCGGTCGGGCAGGCATTACTAATTCGAGTGCTGGGGCCCATAAACCAATGAGTTCGTCGCTCTTGAGTTTCTGCTGCTGCAACGTTCGATGCGGCCAACTAGGCCACGGCCATTTCTTGCTTTACCGCAGTATCAAACTGTTCCGCCGAATCCAGCACGGGGGTCATGCCCTTGAGCCAGCGCCACAAGCTGTCAGCAATGCGGGCTGATGCTCGCCCATCCCCATAAGGACTGACTCCCTCTGACATGGTGCGATACACCACGCTGCTCGCCAGAATGTCACTGGCCTCTNTTACAATGGCCTCACGCGAGGTGCCAACAATGCGGGCTAAGCCCATCAGTGACGCCTCAGGCCGTTCGGTCACTTTCCTCAGTACCAACACCGGTTTGCCGAAGGTCGGCGCTTCTTCCTGCACTCCGCCAGAATCGGTCAGAACGAGGTATGAACGTCGCAGCAATGATAGGAAGCCGAAATAGTCCACAGGCTCGATCAGGTGCACGCGATCAAGGTTCCCCAGGCGTGACATCACTGTGCTGCGAACGTTCGGATTCATGTGCACTGGATAAATCGCCCGCACGTCGGAGAATCTGGTTACCACGTCACGAATAGCGTCGCAAATATTCTCGAGTTCCGTTCCCCAAGACTCGCGACGATGTGAAGTGACGAGGAGAATGCGGCTCCCGTCGTCAGGCACTCCAACGGGTAATTTCTGATCGGCCATCTTGAGATCAACCAGCATCTTCACTGCATCCACGACCGTGTTGCCCGTGGTCACTACCTGTTCTGGTGAAATGCCTTCGGCGAGAAGATTGTCACGCGCGGTCGACGTTGGAGCGAAGTGCAGCGAGGTCACGACCCCGGCGAGGCGACGATTCACCTCTTCCGGAAAGGGATTAAGAACATCCCCGCTACGTAGTCCTGCTTCCACGTGGGCTACAGCTATTCTCCGGTAGAACGCTGCCAGCGCCGCCGCCATGGCAGTTGTCGTGTCACCCTGAACTACGAGGCAATCGAGCGGATTCGCTTGGAGCACTGTGTCCATCGCGTGCAGAACACGGCACGTAAGGCTGTTGAGTGTCTGATTGGGTTGCATCAGATCGAGATCGACGTCCGGAGCGAGGTTGAAGACCTGCATCACCTGATCGAGCATCGATCGATGCTGCGCTGTGGAAATCAGAAACGGTTGGAATCTTTCGCTGTCTTTCTTTAATTGCAAAATGACCGGAGCGAGCTTGATTGCCTCAGGTCTGGTACCAAATACCACTCCGACTCGCAAGCGCCTGTTAACCATCAGGTAAATAGCTCCTGCACATGTAGAGTCGCAACGTGCCGCTCTGGTTGCCCTGCATACATCGCGCTGTGCATTGATGCTGAATTTGGCGTAGGGAAGTTTTCCGCGAATAATAAGCACCATGAGCAACACCGCTCTTAACGCTTTCATCACTACTAGAACCGTGAGTCTCTGCTGTAGCAGAGTGTCTGGTTTGAGTGCCCAAAGAGGGTTGGACTGAGTGAGAGTGATGCACCGGTGATCCTTCTACCGAGTGCGAATAATCCACTGAATAGATCAGGAGTCATGTTGAGGCAGACAAACACAGAATCCCTTGCAGACGAAAGCGTGGGTGCACGACGTCGTCGATTAGCAACAGTTCACGAGATTCCGCAGCAGAGACCTCGGGGGACAGCTTCCGCGGTCCCAAGATTTGTTGAAGTAAGCGCGCCGCGAAAATGGGATCGCCTCGGCGCAAGTGCTCTTATTCACTTCGCGGCACTTCTTTTTTTGGTACGCATCGCGGTGTGGCTGCCGAAGGAAACCGCGCAGCTTGTTCCGCGCAATCACGAGGTCGTCACCCTCGTGGCGCCAGTGGAGCGGCCCGTCATCATCAAGCCAGTACCACCTCCGCCGCCAAAGGTTCTCGCGCAGCTGCGCGAAGAACCGAAGTTGCCTGCGCCCGAACCAGAGGTTGTGATTCCGAAAATGCAAGCGCCGCTTGTGAAACCAGCGCCAGCACCGGAAGCTCCAAAGGTAGTGGCGGAGAACACGCCAGCACCGATACTGCCTAAACCTCCGGTTCCCAAAAAGGTAATTACTGAGGGCACGTTCGATTCAGGTAGCTCGGCCAAACCGACCATAAAGGCAGCCGTGCGAGAGGTGCAGACCGGAGGTTTCGGTGATCCGAACGGCGTCGCTGGTAAATCCGAGTCGGATCGCAAACTGACCGCTGCGGCTGTGGGAGCCTTCGATCTTCCTTCTGGTGCGGGCAACGGTAATGGAGCTGGCGGCGCACACGGCAAGCAAGGCGTGATCGCCAGCGCCGGATTCGGGGATGGGATGGCCGGCATGGGATCAGGCGATCGCAACCCGGCTAGAGGCGCAGTGAGCACTGGCGGATTCGGCCAGGCAACTACTGCTGAGCCTGGTCCTAAACGCGCAACGCCTAAAGCGGAGACCTCCCCGGTAGAGATTCTTTCCAAGCCTCGCCCGCAATACACGGCAGAAGCTCGCCAGGCGCATATCGAGGGAGAGGTCTTGCTGGATGTAATGTTTGCAGCCTCGGGCGAGATCCGCGTGGTGCGAGTGGTGCGTGGGCTCGGCCACGGACTGGACGAAGCTGCTCAGCGGGCTGCACAACAGATTCGTTTTAATCCCGCAAAGAGGAACGGCGAGCCGTACGACTCTGACGCGGTGGTCCACATCGTTTTTGCATTAGCAGAATGAAGTTCCCTATTGGGAGGAGTTACATGGCAGTCCTACGTAGGATTTCAATTTTTGCCGTCACGATGATGGCTTCCTTTGCGATGGCAGCGGACACGTCCGCGCCGCCAAGCGCGCCGCAGTCTCAATACGATGCTGTCGTGAATCGCATCTTCTACCAGGAAGCGAAACTCGTCGAGAGCATGCACAAATTTACGCCTGTGGTGGAGACTTACATTCAGAACACCAAGCCCGACAATGAACTGGGCGAAGTCCCCGCAAGCGACAAGTACTTTCTCGGACGCTTGGTGCTTGATAAGCACGGAATCAATGACAAAGCTTACGACAAGAAGAAGTCCGGCATGTTCGCGCGCGTACTCGAGCGCCTGGACAGTTTTTATAAGATGACCTACCTGCCTGAGGGCTTCATGCAGCTCGTTTTCCTAAGCCATGGCTTCGACAAGAAGAATTACGATCTTAAGTATCAGCGGCAGGAATTCCTGGGAGACGTGCGCACGCTGGTTTTCGACGTTGTTCCGCACAAGAAAGTTAAGGGGACTCACTTTATCGGGCGCATCTGGGTCGAGGACCACGACCACAATATCGTCCGCATCAATGGAACCTACGAGCCGCAGCGCAGCGGCAACTATTACTTCCACTTTGATAGCTGGCGGATGAACATGCAGCCAGGGTTGTGGCTGCCGGCACTCGTGTACACCGAAGATTCCGATGTGAAATACGATCTGGTGCGCAAAGTGAACATGAAAGGCCAAACGCGTTTGTGGGGGTATGACCTAAAACACTCTGGGCGCCAGAGCGAGTTTACTGACATGCAGGTGGAGGAAACCGCGAAGGATGTAACCGACAAGAGCGGCGCTGGCGCCAATGACATGAGCCCGCTGGAGAGCCGTCATAAGTGGCAGCGCGAAGCCGAAGACAATGTGCTCGATCGTATGGAACGTGCAGGCGTGCTGGCTCCCACTGGGGAAGTTTCCAAGGTGCTCGAGACCGTCGTGAACAACCTCGAGGTCACAAACAATCTAAACATTGATCCAGAAGTGCGTTGCCGAGTTCTGCTCACAACGCCCCTTGAGTCTTTCACTATTGGCAACACTATTGTCTTAAGTCGGGGGCTGCTCGACGTGTTACCCGACGAGGCTTCACTCGCAATGATCCTGTCGCACGAATTGGCGCACATCTCGCTGGGACACGCGGTCAACACGAAGTATGCATTCAGCGATCGCCTGATCTTTCCCGACGAAGAGGTTTTGCAAAAGATAGGAATGCGGCGCAATGATCCTGATGAGGATGCAGCCGATAAGAAAGCGGCTGAACTGCTGCGAACCTCTCCGTATAAGGACAAGCTCGCGAGTGCCGGCCTCTTCCTGCGGGCGCTGCAGTCACGCTCGCATGAACTGACCTGGTTGATTAGTCCCAATTTCGGTAACCGCATGGCAAAAGGAGACGACATCCTTCGCATGGAATCGCTGATTCGGGCCGCGCCCGAGCTTAAGAAAACCGATGTTCGTCAGCTTGCCGCGCTTCCTCTCGGGAGCCGGATTAAGCTGGATCCGTGGGATGACCACGTGAATCTTAAGAGAAACAAGCCGGAAGTAGTGCTCTCGGCCCGCGACAAATTGCCTTTTGAAGTCACACCGATGATTCCCAATCTGGTGCGCCTGACGGAAGGCAGAAGCAACGAAGTCGCCGAGAAGCGTTAAGTTCCATGCAGTGTAGAGACGCAGCACGCTGCGTCTCTACACTTGGATGTCAGCTCACATCCAGCTACTCTCCCTAATTCGCAATTTCGCAGATGCGAAGAGCTGCACAACTCTGCCCCTGCTGCTCTCATCACAAACCAGAACCCAATCAAACTCTCGATCTGCCACTTCGAGCATAGGTGATGATGTACTGCAATACGAAGCTCCTGTGTAATTTAGCCTTGGTAGTTCTCTTGACAAGCTGCCTGACCGGCTGCATGGCGTTGCGTGGCGGCTCGAGCGCGCCCGGTCCAACCAGCAACTCTCCGGGTGGCGGTGTGGGCGGTTCGACGCCGGTCGCCAGTACACCTGGGCCGAATAATGGACCTACTGGAGACGTGAGCGCAATCAATCACATCATCTTTATGTCGCAGGAAAATCGTTCGTTTGATACCTACTTTGGACATATGAACGAATATCGTGCCTCCCTGGGACTGCCGCAGGACGTCGATGGCATGCCGGCAAACGCGTCAAACCCTGCCTTTGACGGAAGCACAATCAAAGCGTTTCATCTGCAGACCATGTGCGTGGAAAACACCAGTGCCGACTGGGCTACGAGTCACATTAACTTCAATCGCTTTAACGAAACCTCTGATACTCCGACCATGGACGGATTCGTGGTTCAAGCGGGTGCAGCCGCGATGGGGCAGGGAAGCAAGGACACCGTTGGAGTCCGCGCCATGGGGTATTACACGGCGGCGGATATTCCCTACTACTACTTCATGGCTTCGCAATTCGCGACATCGGACCGTTGGTTTGCTCCTGCTCCTACGGAGACTGAAGCCAATCGCTTGTACTTGGTAGCCGCTACGTCCATCGGGCATGTGCATCGGCCGACGCAGCAGGTAAGCGCGAAGACCGTCTTTGATCTGCTCGATACCAAAAACATTTCCTACAAGATCTACTACATGGATCCGCACCTTGATACTGAGTTGGACGACTTCTCGGGCTTTCTTGCGAGCCACCAAAACAAATTTGCTCCGCTTTCGCAATACTTCACCGATCTTCAGAACGGAACTCTGCCGCAGGTTGTGTACATCGAACCGGGATTCACGGATGGAAACGACGAACATCCCGGACTGGGAAATCACATTCAGGTGGGCGCGGCAGAAACTGCCAAGATCATTAACGCGCTGATGGCAAGTACTGCATGGAAGGATTCCGCCTTCATTCTCGTCTATGACGAGGGTGGCGGATTCTATGATCACGTGCCGCCGCCCACGATCAGTGTGCCTAATCCGGACGGCATCCCGCCACAAGATCTCATCACCACGAATCCACCAGATCCGAAGGGCGACTTCACGCGTTATGGATTCCGCGTGCCGATGATGGTGGTCTCGCCGTTTACGAAAAAGCACTATGTGTCACACACCGTCACTGACAGCACGGCGGTGCTCAAGATGATCGAGGCGCGGTTTGGCTTGCCAAACTTGAATAAGCGAGATGCCGCAGGCATGGACATGAGCGAGTTCTTCGATTTCAACGGCAAACCTTGGATGACGCCGCCAACTCCACCTGCTCAGCCGAC
>C688J14111_10000304_pt1 | contig 12397 bp, 11 predicted proteins | sample HopSoiMetagenom1_FD_14111 | JGI IMG/M metagenome (IMG submission 14111)
GCAGCCCGATCGGATTGACCTTTTGACCCATTGCGTCCTCGTTATGCCTTTGCCGAAGCGGCTTCCTCGACCTCACGCACCACGATCGTGAGGTGGGAGAAGGGCTTCATGATGCGGCCCATGCGTCCACGCCCGCGCGGCGAGAAACGCTTGAGCACCAGAGCCTTGCCGACATGAGCCTGCGCAACGACGAGATCGTCGATGTCGAGCTCGTGATTGTTTTCCGCGTTCGCAATGGCCGACTGCAGGCACTTGCGTACGTCTTTCGCAATCCGCTTGCGCGAAAACTCCAGATCGGCGAGCGCGGCCGCCACCTTCTTGCCGCGGATCAGGCCCGCGACGAGATTGAGCTTCTGCGGGCTCACCCGGAGCATCCGGGAGACCGCCTGCGCCTCGTTCTCGGCGAGGCTGCGCTCGTGCGCTTTCTTGCTCATCGCTTAAGCGTCCCTCAACCTAGCTCGATGCCGATGCCGCCGGTGCCGCGCTCGGACCCGGCGCGCGCTTGGCTTTGCGATCGGCTGAATGACCGTAAAAGGTGCGCGTCGGCGCGAACTCACCGAACTTGTGGCCGACCATCTCCTCGGTCACCTGCACCGGAATGTGCTTGTGGCCGTTGTAGACGCCGAATAGCAATCCGACGAATTGCGGCAAAATGGTCGAGCGGCGGCTCCAGATCCTGATCATCTCGTGCCGACTCGATCCGCGCGCAGCCTCTGCCTTCTTGAGCAGATAGCCGTCGACGAACGGACCCTTCCAAACCGAACGCGTCATGGTGCGTGGCCCTTACTTCTTCTTGCGGACGTGGCGGCTCGCCACGATGAATTTCTGGGTGCGCTTGTTGCTGCGCGTCTTCTTGCCTTTGGTCGGCTTGCCCCACGGCGTCACCGGATGGCGTCCGCCCGAGCTACGGCCTTCGCCGCCGCCAAGCGGATGATCGACCGGGTTCATCGAAACGCCGCGGTTGTGCGGACGGCGGCCCATCCAGCGCTTGCGGCCGGCCTTGCCAATCGAGATGTTCATGTGGTCGGGGTTCGACACTGCGCCGACAGTTGCGAGGCACTTGCCCAGCACCAGGCGCTGCTCGCCGGAATTCAACCGCAGGATCACGTACTCCTGGTCGCGCCCGACGATCTGCGCATAGGTCCCGGCCGAGCGTGCGAGTTGCCCGCCCTTGCCGAGCTTGAACTCGATGTTGTGCACGATGGTGCCGACCGGCATGTTGGCCATCGGCATGGCATTGCCCGGCTTCACGTCGACATGCTCGCCGGACACCACGGTGTCACCGACTGCGAGGCGCTGCGGAGCCAGAATATAGGACAGCTCGCCGTCATCGTACTTCAGGAGCGCGATGAAGCCGGTGCGGAACGGATCGTACTCAAGCCGCTCGACCTTTGCGTTCACGTCGAACTTGCGGCGCTTGAAGTCGACCTTGCGGTAGGTCTGCTTGTGACCACCGCCGCGGAAACGCACAGTGATGCGGCCGTTATTGTTGCGGCCACCGGTCGAGTTGCGCCCTTCGGTCAGCTCCTTGAGCGGCTTGCCCTTGTAGAGACCCGCGCGATCAACCAGCACCAGCTGACGCTGGCTCGGCGTGGTCGGGTTGTAAGTTTTAAGCGCCATGTGCCGTTCCTACAGCCCTGTGGTCACGTCGATGCGGTGGCCCTCTTCGAGGGTCACGATGGCCTTCTTAAGGTCGGACTGCTGGCCCGGTCGGCCGCGGAACGCCTTGAACTTGCCCTTGCGCACCAGCGTATTGACCGCCTTCACCTTCACGTCGAACAGCTTTTCGACCGCTTCCTTGATCTGCGGCTTGGTCGCCTTGCTCGCGACCTTGAAGATCACCTGGTTGCGCTCGGAGGCCATCGTCGACTTCTCGGTGATCAACGGAGCGATGATCACGTCGTAGAGGCGCGGATCATTTGGAACACTCATTTGAACCGGGCCTCCAGAGCTTCCACCGCGGCCTTGGTCAGAACCAGCTTCTGCCGCCGCAGGATGTCGTAGACGTTGATGCCCTGCACCGGCAGCACATCGATGTTCGGGATGTTGCGGGCGGCGCGGCCGAAGTTCTCCTCGATCTCGGCGCCGCCGATGATCAGCGCATTCGCGAGCCCAAGCTTCTCGAACTGCGCGGAGAGCGCCTTGGTCTTGGCTTCGTTCGCGGCGAGATCGGCGAGCACCACAATCCCGCCGTCCTTCGCCTTGGCGGAGAGCGCGTGCCTGAGCGCTAGCGCCCGCACCTTCTTGGGCAGATCGATCGCGTGGCTGCGCGGGGTCGGGCCGAACGAACGGCCGCCGCCGCGAAACAGGTTCGCGCGCATCGAGCCGTGACGGGCCCCACCCGTGCCCTTCTGTGCATGTGCCTTCTTGCCCGTGCGCCAGATTTCAGCGCGGTTCTTTACGTCGTGCGTGCCGGCGCGGCGCTTTGCGAGCTGCCAAACGATGCAGCGCTGGATCAGGTCGGTGCGCGGCTCAAGGCCGAAGATATCCTTGTTGAGCGAGACCGAACCCGCTTCCTTGCCGTCAAGCGTGGTGACTTTGAGATCCATCACGCACCCCCTTCTTGCACCGGGGCGGCCGCAGCCTCGGAGGCCTGACGGAACTTGCCCGGCTTCGGCAGATCCTTCGGCGGGGCCTTCTTCACGGCGTCACGCACCGTGATCCAGCCGCCCTTCGCGCCCGGCACCGCGCCTTCGATCAGGATCAGGCCGCGCTCCACGTCGGTCTGCACGACCTTGACATTAAGCGTGGTGACCCGCTCGCCACCGAGCTGGCCCGGCATCTTCTTGTTCTTGAAGGTCTTGCCCGGGTCCTGACGGCCGCCGGTCGAACCGATCGAGCGATGCGAGACCGACACGCCGTGCGAAGCACGCAGGCCGCCGAAATTCCAACGCTTCATGCCGCCCGCATAACCCTTACCGATCGAACTGCCGGTGACATCGACATACTGACCGGGCACGAAGTGATCGGCGGTGATCTCGGCGCCGACGGGGATCAGCGCGTCTTCGGTCACGCGAAACTCCGCGACGCTGCGCTTCGGTTCGACCTTTGCAAGCGCGAAGTTCCCGCGCTCCGCCTTGGTGACGTTCTTTACCTTGCGCGTGCCGGAGCCGAGCTGCAGCGCGACGTAGCCGTTCTTGTCTTTGGTGCGGTGGGCGACGACCTGACAATTGGCAAGGCGCAGCACCGTCACCGGCACGTGCAGGCCGGCATCGGTAAACACCCTGGTCATCCCGATCTTTTGTGCGATCACACCGGAACGCATGGATTGGTCCTCAATTCCTAAAAGCGGCTCAGAGTTTAATCTCGACGTCGACACCGGCAGCAAGATCGAGCTTCATCAGCGCGTCCACGGTCTGCGGTGTCGGATCGACAATATCGAGCAGGCGCTTGTGCGTGCGCATCTCGAACTGCTCGCGGCTCTTCTTGTCCACGTGCGGCGAACGGTTGACCGTGAACTTCTCGATCTTGGTCGGCAGCGGAATCGGTCCCCGCACCTGCGCGCCGGTGCGCTTCGCCGTTGAGACGATCTCGCGCGTCGACGTATCGAGGATACGGTGATCGAACGCCTTGAGCCGGATGCGGATGTTCTGGCCGTTCATTGCAATTTCTCTTCTGCGTCATGCCGGACTGGCCGGCCATCTACCCAAAGAAAGTCGATGGCTGAGCATGACGCCCGGCCATGACACAGTGTTGCTACTCGATGATGCTGGCGACGACGCCGGCGCCGACGGTGCGGCCACCCTCGCGGATCGCGAAGCGCAGTTTCTCTTCCATCGCGATCGGCACGATCAGGTGCACTTCCATCGTGATGTTGTCACCCGGCATCACCATCTCGGTGCCCTCGGGCAGATGCACCATCCCGGTCACGTCGGTGGTGCGGAAGTAGAACTGCGGGCGGTAGTTGGTGAAGAACGGCGTGTGGCGTCCGCCCTCCTCCTTGGTGAGGATGTACGCCTCGGCCTTGAACTTGGTGTGCGGCTTCACTGAGCCCGGCTTGCACAGCACTTGGCCACGCTCGACTTCCTCGCGCTTGGTACCGCGCAGCAGTGCGCCGATATTGTCGCCCGCCTGTCCCTGATCGAGCAGCTTGCGGAACATTTCGACGCCGGTGACGACGGTCTTCTGCGTCTCTTTCAGGCCGACGATCTCGACTTCCTCGCCGACCTTGATGATCCCGCGCTCGACGCGGCCGGTCACGACGGTGCCGCGGCCGGAGATCGAGAACACGTCTTCCACCGGCATCAGGAACGGCTGGTCGATCGGACGCTCCGGCTGCGGGATGTAGTCGTCGACCGCTTCCATGAGCTTGAGGATCGCGGCCTTGCCCTGCTCAGGGTTCTTGTCCTCCAGCGCCATCAGCGCGGAGCCGCGGATCACCGGGATCTTGTCGCCCGGGAAATTGTACTTCGAGAGCAGCTCGCGGACTTCGAGCTCGACGAGGTCGAGCAGCTCCGGATCGTCGACCATGTCGACCTTGTTCATAAACACAACAAGCGCCGGCACGCCGACCTGACGGGCGAGCAGGATGTGCTCGCGCGTCTGCGGCATCGGGCCGTCCGCTGCGCTCACCACCAGGATCGCGCCGTCCATCTGCGCGGCACCGGTGATCATGTTCTTCACGTAGTCGGCGTGCCCGGGGCAGTCGACGTGCGCGTAGTGGCGCGCCTTGGTCTGATACTCGACGTGAGCGGTCGCGATCGTGATGCCGCGTGCCTTCTCTTCCGGCGCTTTGTCGATCTGGTCGTACGCCGTGTAAGTGGCGCCGCCCGTCTCGGCGAGAATCTTGGTTATCGCGGCCGTCAGCGACGTCTTGCCGTGATCGACGTGCCCAATCGTGCCGACGTTGCAGTGCGGCTTGTCGCGATTGAATTTTTCCTTGCCCATGACGGTCTCCGTTGGTCCTTAAACTTACGCTTTCAGTTGCTCAGGCGAACTTCGCCTGGATTTCTTCCGCGACCGCGCGCGGGACTTCCGCGTAGTGGTCGAATTGCATGGTGAACGTCGCGCGCCCCTGTGACATCGAGCGCAGGTTCGACACGTAACCGAACATGTTGTTGAGGGGCACCATCGCGGTGACGACGTTGGCGTTGCCCCGCATGTCCTGACCCTGAATCTGCCCGCGCCGCGAGTTGAGGTCTCCGATGACCGAGCCGGTGTAGTCCTCCGGAGTCACGACCTCGACCTTCATGATCGGCTCGAGCAGCACCGGGCCGCCCTTCTTAAGCGCCTCGCGCAATGCCATGCGCGCCGCGATCTCGAACGCGAGCGCCGAGGAGTCGACCTCGTGATACTTGCCATCGATAAGCGTCACTTTGAGATCAACGACGGGGAACCCGGCGAGCACACCGGCTCCAAGCACGGACTCAAGGCCCTTCTCGACGCCCGGGATGTATTCCTTCGGCACCGAGCCACCGATGATCTCGTTCTCGAACTCGAAGCCTGCCGCCGCGGGCAGCGGCTCGACCACGATCTTAACGGCCGCGAACTGGCCGGTACCGCCGGTCTGCTTCTTGTGCGTGTAGTCCTCGGTGACCTTGCGCGTGATCTTCTCGCGGTAGGCAACCTGCGGCGCGCCGATATTCGCTTCGACTTTGTAGGTCCGCTTGAGGATGTCGACCTTAATGTCGAGGTGCAGTTCGCCCATTCCCTTCAGGATGGTCTGGCCCGACTCCTGGTCGGTGTGAACACGGAACGAGGGATCTTCCGCCACGAGCTTCGCAAGCGCGACACCGAGCTTCTCCTGGTCCGCCTTCGACTTCGGCTCGATCGCGATCTCGATGACCGGCTCGGGAAATTCCATCTTTTCCAGAATCACGGGCTTCGCGGGATCGCACAGCGTATCGCCGGTGCGGACTTCCTTCAGCCCCGCAAGCGCGACGATGTCGCCCGCATAGGCTTCCTTGATATCCTCGCGGTTGTTGGCGTGCATCAGCAGCATCCGGCCGATGCGCTCCTTCCGCTCCTTGGTCGAGTTGACGACGCCGGTGCCGCTGTTCAGCGTGCCGGAATAGATGCGGCAGAACGTGATCGTGCCGACGAACGGATCGTCCATGATCTTGAACGCAAGCAGCGACATCGGCTCCTTGTCGTCCGGTTTGCGCTCGATTTCGTTGCCCTTGTCGTCCACGCCCTTGATCGCCGGCACGTCAACCGGCGACGGCAGGAAATCAACGACAGCGTCCAGTAGCGGCTGCACGCCCTTGTTCTTGAACGCCGAGCCACACAGCACCGGATAGAACGCGCCGGTAATCACCGCCTTGCGGATCAGACGCTTGAGGGTCGGTTCGTCCGGCTCCTTGCCGTCGAGGAACGCAGTCAGCGCGTCGTCATCCAGTTCGACGGCCGCCTCGACCAGCTTCTCACGATATTCCTTGGCTTGGCCGACCATGTCGGCCGGAATATCGACGTCGTGATACTTGGCGCCGAGCGTCTCCTCGTCCCACACCACGCCCTTCATGCGCACGAGGTCGACCAAGCCTTTGAACTGGCTCTCGGCGCCGATTGGCAGCTGGATGGCGACCGGCTTTGCGCCCAGGCGATCGACGATGTCCTTCAGGCACTGGAAGAAGTCCGCGCCAATCTTGTCCATCTTGTTGGCGAAGACGATGCGCGGCACCTTGTATTTGTCGCCTTGGCGCCAGACCGTCTCGGTCTGCGGCTCGACGCCCTGGTTGGAGTCGAGCACGACCACCGCGCCATCGAGCACGCGCAGCGAGCGCTCCACCTCGATGGTGAAATCGACGTGGCCGGGCGTGTCGATGATGTTGAGGCGTTTCTCGTTCCAGAAGGCAGTGGTCGCGGCCGACGTGATTGTGATGCCGCGCTCCTGCTCCTGCTCCATGAAATCCATCGTCGCGGCGCCGTCGTGCACCTCGCCGATCTTGTGCGACTTGCCGGTGTAATAGAGGATCCGCTCAGTGGTCGTGGTCTTGCCGGCATCAATGTGCGCCATGATGCCGAAATTGCGGTAGTCCTCGATCGGGTGGACGCGGGGCATGATCTTTCCTGTTCGCCGTTACCAGCGGTAGTGCGCGAACGCGCGGTTGGCTTCCGCCATCCGGTGCGTGTCTTCGCGCTTCTTCACGGCATTCCCCCGGTTGTTCGACGCATCGAGCAGCTCCGCCGAGAGCCGCTCCACCATTGTCTTTTCATTGCGTTCACGCGCAGCCGCGATGATCCAGCGGATGCCGAGCGCCTGACGGCGATCGTTGCGCACCTCGACCGGCACTTGGTAGGTGGCGCCGCCGACACGCCGCGAGCGCACTTCGAGCGACGGCATCACGTTGTCGAGTGCCTGCTGGAATATGCCGACTGGATTCGACTTGGTCTTGCCTTCGATCGCGTCGAACGCGCCGTAGACGATCTGCTCGGCGACCGACTTCTTGCCCTCGTACATGATCGAATTCATGAACTTCGACACGACGAGATTCCCGAATTTCGGATCGGGATTGATTTCGCGCTTCTCGGCACTGTGGCGTCGGGACATCGTTCAGCTCACTATTTCGGACGCTTCGCGCCGTACTTCGAACGGCGCTGCTTGCGGTTCTTCACGCCTTGCGTATCGAGCACGCCGCGCAGGATGTGGTAGCGCACACCAGGAAGGTCCTTTACGCGGCCACCGCGGATCATGACGACCGAGTGCTCCTGCAGGTTATGGCCCTCGCCCGGGATGTAGCCGATCACCTCGAAGCCATTCGTGAGACGCACCTTCGCGACCTTGCGCAGCGCTGAGTTCGGCTTCTTCGGGGTCGTCGTGTAGACGCGCGTGCAAACCCCGCGCTTCTGCGGGCTCTGCTGCAGCGCCGGCACCTTCTTGCGCGACTTCTGCACTACCCGCGGATGGCGGATCAGCTGATTAATCGTCGGCATGCCTTGCCTTCACCCTCGTTCGAGACTTTCGTCCCGCCATCGCAACACGGAAAAACCGCGCCAAAACAACGAGCGCGCCATCCGCTTCCCTTAGGCGGAAGTGCGCTCATCCATTCACAGAGGACCACGGCAAAGGAAGCCGCGATCATGCATCTGCTTTTCTGACACTTGGTTGTCAGAGGCAGCGTCTGAGCTTCGTCCATCGTGGCGCGAGGCGCGCCGATTGATGCTTGAAGCTCACCGCCTGCCTGAAAGTGCGCGGTTTGTAGAGGCCGATCCCCGGAGTGTCAAGTCCGCAAAGCGCCTGAAAGACGCGGGTTTTCGGCGATTCTGGAGGTGCCCCGCGGTGCCTCCTCTGCTCCCGATTTCCGCCCGTTGGCGGGCATGGCTTCGCGGCGCAGCACAAACCCTAGATAATTCGCTGAGCCCCATAAAAAAGGGCCGCCCCGTAGGACAGCCCTGATTTTTCGCAGAAATCGCCCTAAAGGAGGCTACTCCGCCGCCGGCAGTGCCGCCGGTTCCTGTTCGGCCACTTTCGCAGCCTGCTCCTTGTCGCGCTCTTCCATGATGAGGGCATCGCGCTTCACTGCGATCTCGCGCAGGTCGCTCATCATTGCGCCGGTCCCCGCCGGGATCAGCCGTCCGACAATGACGTTCTCCTTGAGCCCTTCGAGCGTGTCGTGCTTGCCATTGACGGCAGCCTCGGTGAGCACGCGCGTGGTCTCCTGGAACGACGCCGCGGAGATAAACGAGCGGGTCTGCAGGCTCGCCTTGGTGATGCCGAGTAGCACGGGATGAGCCTTGGCGGGCTTCTTGCCCTCCTCCTTCATCCTCTCGTTGATCTCGTCGAGCTCGATCTTGTCCATCTGATCGCCTTTGATCAGATCGGTCTCGCCCGCATCGGTGATCTCCACCTTCTGCAGCATCTGACGGACGATCACCTCGATGTGCTTGTCGTTGATCGCGACGCCCTGCAACCGATAGACCTCCTGGATCTCGTTGACGAGGAAGTTGGCAAGCTCCTCCACGCCCTTGACCGCCAGGATGTCATGCGGGGCCGGCGAGCCCTCGACGATGTAGTCGCCCTTCTCGATGACGTCGCCATCCTGCAGATGGATGTGCTTGCCCTTCGGGATGAGGTACTCGACGGGCTCTACGCCCTTCTCGTTCGGCTCGATCGTGATCCGGCGCTTGTTCTTGTAGTCCTTGCCGAACCGCACCGTGCCGGAGACTTCCGCGATGGTGGCGGCCTCCTTCGGACGCCGTGCCTCGAACAGCTCCGCCACCCGCGGCAGACCGCCGGTGATGTCGCGTGTCTTGGCGCTCTCGGTCGGGATACGGGCGAGAATGTCACCCGCCTTCAAGGTGGCGCCCGGATCGACCGAAATGATCGCGTCGACCGCGAGCAGGTAACGCGCGTCGCCACCGCGCGAGAGCTTCGCGGTCTTGCCGTCCGCTCCCTTGATCACGATCGAGGGACGCAAGTCCTGCTGGCCGCGCGCCGAGCCGGTGCGCCAATCGATGACCACACGCTTGGCGATGCCCGTCGACTCGTCGAGCGACTCCGTCATTGACTGGCCCTCGACCAGGTCCTCGAAGGCAATCGTGCCCTCGACCTCGGTCAGGACCGGCCGGGTGTACGGATCCCACTCGGCGATGCGCTGGCCGCGCTTGATGTGATCGCCATCGTCGACCTTCATGCGTGCACCGTACTGAATGCGGTGCACGGCCCGCTCGGTGCCATCCTGATCGATCACGGCGACCGCCATGTTGCGGGCCATAGCCATCAGCTCGCCATCCGAGTTGCGCACGATGTTCTTGTTCTTGATACGGATCGTGCCTTCGAAGTTCGACTCGATGAACGACTGCTCATTGATCTGCGCCGCGCCACCGATATGGAACGTGCGCATGGTGAGCTGCGTGCCCGGCTCGCCGATCGATTGGGCTGCGATCACGCCGACCGCCTCACCCATGTTGACCGGAGTGCCGCGCGCGAGATCACGCCCGTAGCACTTGCCGCAGACGCCATTGGTCGTCTCGCAGGTGAGCACCGAACGGATGCGCAGCTCCTGCACGCCCGCGGCATTGATCGCCTCGACCTGCGGCTCCTCGATCAGCTGACCACGCTTGACAACGACGTTGCCGGTCGCCGGCTCCTTCACGTCCTCCGCCGCGGTGCGGCCAAGGATGCGTGTGCCCAGCGAGGCCACCACCTGACCGGAGTCGATGATCGCGCGCGTCTTGATGCCGGCCTTGGTCTTGCAGTCCTCCTCGGTAATGATCGAGTCCTGCGCGACGTCGACCAGACGGCGCGTGAGGTAACCCGAGTTCGCGGTCTTCAGCGCGGTGTCCGCGAGACCCTTGCGGGCACCGTGCGTCGAGTTGAAGTACTCGAGCACCGAGAGACCTTCCTTGAAGTTGGAGATGATCGGGCTCTCGATGATCTCGCCGGACGGCTTGGCCATCAGGCCGCGCATACCGGCAAGCTGCTTCATCTGCGCGGGCGAGCCGCGCGCACCGGAGTGCGCCATCATGTAGATGGAGTTGATGGGCACCTCGCGCCCGGACTTCTCCTCCTTCTTCACAGCGGAGATTTCCTGCATCATCGCATCGGCGATCCGGTCGGTGCACTTCGCCCAGGCATCGACCACCTTGTTGTACTTCTCGCCCTGCGTGATCAGGCCGTCCTGATACTGTTGTTCGTATTCCTTAGCGAGCGACCGGGTTTCCTCGACCATCTTCCACTTGGTCCTCGGCACGACCATGTCGTCCTTGCCGAACGAAATGCCCGCCTTGAACGCATGGTGGAATCCGAGCGCCATGATGCGATCGCAGAAGATCACCGTCTCCTTCTGTCCGCAGTGGCGATAGACGGTGTCGATCATCGTGGAGATCTCGCGCTTCGTCATCAGCTTGTTGCAAGCGTCGAACGAAACCTTGGTCGAGCGCGGTAGAACTTGTCCCAGCATCACGCGGCCCGGCGTGGTGTCGTACCAGCGCGTGACCTCGTTGCCATCCGCGTCGAGTCCCTGCCAGCGATACTTGACCTTGGCGTGGAGCGTGACCGCCTTCTGATTCAGCGCATGCTCGATGTCGGACATCGCGCCGAACAGCATGCCCTGCCCCGGCTCGTTGTCGCGCATCAGCGAGAGGTAATAGAGACCAAGGACGATATCCTGCGACGGCACGATGATCGGTTGACCATTCGCCGGATGCAGGATGTTGTTCGTGCTCATCATCAGCACGCGCGCTTCGAGCTGGGCTTCAAGCGACAACGGAACGTGCACGGCCATCTGGTCGCCGTCGAAGTCAGCATTGAACGCCGCGCAGACCAGCGGATGCAGCTGGATCGCCTTGCCCTCGATCAGCACCGGCTCGAACGCCTGGATGCCAAGACGATGCAGGGTCGGCGCGCGGTTGAGCAGCACCGGGTGCTCACGGATCACCTCATCGAGGATGTCCCAAACCTCCGGCTTCTCCTTCTCGACCAGCTTCTTGGCCTGCTTCACCGTGGTGGAGAGGCCCTTCGCGTCGAGCCGCGAGTAGATGAACGGCTTGAACAGTTCGAGCGCCATCTTCTTCGGCAGACCGCACTGATGCAGCTTCAGTTCGGGACCGACGACGATCACCGAGCGGCCGGAGTAGTCGACGCGCTTGCCGAGCAGGTTCTGGCGGAAGCGCCCCTGCTTGCCCTTCAGCATGTCGGCGAGCGACTTCAGCGGGCGCTTGTTGGCGCCTGTGATGACGCGGCCGCGGCGACCGTTGTCGAACAGCGCATCGACCGCCTCCTGAAGCATGCGCTTCTCGTTGCGGATGATGATGTCCGGCGCACGCAGCTCAATCAGCCGCTTCAGACGGTTGTTGCGGTTGATGACACGGCGATAGAGATCGTTCAGATCGGAGGTCGCAAAGCGGCCGCCGTCGAGTGGCACAAGGGGTCGCAGGTCCGGCGGGATCACCGGCACCTGAGTCAGGATCATCCACTCAGGCTTGTTGTGCGACTGCATGAACGATTCGATCAGCTTCAGCCGCTTGGCGAGCTTTTTCGGCTTCAGCTCCGAGGTCGACTCGGCGATTTCGACGCGCAGGTCGGCCGCAAGCTTCTGCAGGTCGAGCGCGCGCAGCATGTCGCGGATCGCTTCCGCGCCGATCTTTGCGGTGAAGCTGTCGTTGCCGAAGTCTTCTTGCGCCTTGAGGTACTCGTCCTCAGAGAGGAGCTGACGCTCCTTCAGCGGCGTGATGCCGGCCTCGATCACCACGTAGTATTCGAAATAGAGAATGCGCTCGAGATCCTTCAGCGTCATGTCGAGCAGCAGTCCGATGCGGCTCGGCAGCGACTTGAGGAACCAGATGTGCGCCACGGGAGCCGCGAGCTCGATGTGGCCCATGCGCTCGCGCCGCACGCGCGACAGCGTCACCTCAACGCCGCACTTCTCGCAGATGATGCCCTTGTACTTCATGCGCTTGTACTTGCCGCACAAGCACTCGTAGTCCTTGATCGGCCCGAAGATGCGCGCGCAGAACA
>C688J14111_10000307_pt1 | contig 12313 bp, 12 predicted proteins | sample HopSoiMetagenom1_FD_14111 | JGI IMG/M metagenome (IMG submission 14111)
GGCCCGCGACCAGGAACGACGCGGTGATGCCCGAAGCGAGCAGCATGTGCGCCAGGCGATAGGGAAAGGACGGATTGAAGATCACGGCCCACCAACTGTCCGCGATCAGGCCGGCCGGCGATTCGACATGCCCGTTGGGCGTCTGCATCCACGAGTTGAGTGCCAGGATCCAGAACGCCGACACGGTGGTACCGCCGGCGACGATGATGCTCGAGGCGACATGCACGCGGTCCGAGACGCGGTCCATGCCGAACAGCATGACGCCGAGGAAAGTCGCTTCGAGGAAGAAAGCAGTCAGCACCTCGTAGGCGAGGAGCGGGCCGGCGATGTTGCCGACGTGGTTCATGTAGCCCGGCCAGTTGGTGCCGAACTGGAAGCTCATCGTCACGCCCGAGACCACGCCCATGGCGAACGAGAGCGCGAATACCCTCACCCAGAGCTTGTAGGCCCTGAGCCACGACTGCGCGCCCGTCATCTGATAACGGACGCGAAACCAGACGAGCAGCCAGCCCAGGCCGATGGTGATCGTCGGGAACAGGATATGGAAGCCGATGTTGAGGCCGAACTGCGCCCGCGCCAGGATCAGCGCTTCATCCATCCGTCTAATATAGGCGCCGATGCAGCGTCCCGGCTACAGCCGCCACGACGAGAGCGAATACTTGGAACGCGGCTACTGGCGCGACGACGACACGCTGGCGCACTGGCTCACCCGGCATGCGGCCGAGCGGCCCGACGCGCCGGCCGTGGCCGGCGCCGGCACCGTCATCACCTGGCGCGATCTCGAGCGTCGCGTGCTATGCGTCGGGCAGGGCTTGAAGGACAAGGGCATCGGCGCGGGGGACGTGGTCGCCATGCAGCTTCCCAACACGCTCGAATTCCTGCTGGTGCACCTGGCGGCCGCTCGCCTAGGCGCCGTGTTGTGCACCGTTCACATGCCATATCGCGGCGCCGAGATCGAGACGATCCTGGCGCATAGCGGCGCCAAGCTCTTCTTCACGGCCGCCTACCCGTTCAGCGAGCTGCTCGGCGCCGCGCCCATCCCGCACGAGCATCCGCAGCCGGACGCGCGCGACGCATTCGTGCTGCTTTATACGTCGGGCACGACCGCGTCGCCCAAAGCCGTTCCGCATCCCTTCCGCACGCTCCTCGGCAACAGCCGCATGGGCGCGCGCGAGCACGGTCTCACCGCCGCTTCGCGCGTGCTGTGCGCGGCGCCGCTCTCGCACCTGTATGGCCTGTACTCGCTTCACTGCGCATGGTCGGTCGGCGCCTGTACCGTTCTGCTGCCCGCTTTCAAGCCTGAGGAGCTCGCCACTGCCGTCCAGCGCGACCGGCCGACCGCGCTGTGGTGCGGCCCGGCGCATCTCGCTGCCTGCCGCAATGCCGGGCTCTTCGACTCGCACGACTGGTCGTCGCTCAGGCTCGCCATCGTCTCCGGGTCGCTCGCGCCAAGCGCTCTGATGCATTACTTCGCCGAGAAGCTGCCCGGCTGCGCGGTGACCCAGCTCTGGGGCATGACCGAGCTGCAGGCGGGCTTGTATACGCGCCCGGTGGATGGCGTNGAAGTCGCCGCCATTAGCGCCGGCCGCCCCAGTCCGGGCACGCAGGTGCGGCTTACCGCCGAGGGCGAGCTGCAGGTGCGCGGCCCGCTCGCTTTCTCGGGCTACTACCGTAACGAGGAGGCGACGCGCGCCGCTTTCACCGAGGATGGCTGGTTTCGCACCGGCGANCTCGCCGAGCGCCGTGGAGAGAACTACGCGATCACTGGCCGCAGCAAGGACATCATCAACCGCGGCGGCGTGAAGTTCCATCCAGCGGACGTTGAAGCGCTGCTCGACGCCCACCCGAAGATCCTGCAGTCGGCGATCGTGCCGATGCCTGACGCGGTGCTCGGCGAGAAGGCCTGCGCTTTCGTGACGCTGCGGCCGGGCGCGGCGGAAGCGACGCTCGCCGAGCTGTGCGAATACCTGCTCGCGAGGCAGATCGCCAAGAACAAGCTGCCCGAGCGGCTGGTCGTCGTGCCCGAGATGCCGCTCACGCCGACGCGCAAGATCATCAAGTCGAAGCTGCGCGTTTGAGGTTCGCGCTCGCCGTCACGGCGCTGCTCGGCACGGGCTACGCATACCTCGCCGCCCGCCTGGCGAGCGGGCCCGTGGGCGTGGTGCTGCTCGCGCTGCCTTTCATCTGCATCTGGATCGTGCCGGTGATGTACTGGGGCTCGCCGCGCTCGCGCGAAGGGCTTTTCGCCCGCCTCATGCACCGCGCGAGCTACCTGTCGATGGCGTGGGTGAGCTTCGCGCTCGTGCTCACGCTCGCGCGCGACCTCCTGCTCCTGGGTACGCACTGGGGCGCGCCACTCGCGAGCGCCCATGCCTGGGTCAGCACCGCCGGTATACCGGTGGTGCTCGGCGGCTCCGTTGTCGCCCTGGCGCTCGGCGCGCTCGCCGCCTTCCGTGGCCCGCGTATCGAAACCGTCGATGTGTCCATCGCCGATCTGCATCCCGACCTCGACGGCTTTCGCATCGTGCAAATCAGCGACCTGCACGTCGGCCCGAACATCGGCCGCCGCTACGTGCAGCGCGTGGTGGACGAGACTTTGCCCCTCAAGCCCGATCTCATCGCGCTCACCGGCGACATGGTCGACGGGCCGGTCGCCCGCCTTGCGTCCGATGTGGCTCCCCTCGCCGAACTGGCGCGCGAGGGCAAAGCGTACTTCGTGCTCGGCAATCACGACTGCTATGCCGGCGCCGACGCCTGGGTGGCGCATTTCCGCAGCCTCGGCATGCGCGTCCTGCTGAACTCCCACGAGGTGGTGACCAAGAGCGGCGCGCGCCTGCTCGTCGGCGGCGTGGTCGATCCCGCCTACCATCGCGTGCGGCCCGATGCCCGCGCGGCGATCGCCGGCGGATCGGCCGACCTGCACCTGCTCCTCGCGCACAACCCGCGCCTTGCGCCGCTCGGCGCCGAGGCCGGCTTCGATCTGCAGCTCTCAGGACACACGCACGCCGGCCAGTTCTTCCCGTGGACGCTCGCCATTCGCCTGGTGCACGCGCCGCACGTGGCGGGCCTGTCGCGCGAGGGCCGCATGGTGGTCTACGTCTCCGCCGGCACCGGCACCTGGGGACCGCCGGTGCGCTTCGGTACCAAGCCGGAGCTCACGCTTCTGCGCCTCGTGCGCGCATGAAGAAGAAGCGGCGTCACCACTACTCGGTCTATGTCGTCGAGCTCGGGCCGGAAGTCCTGCAGCACGCGCGCTTCCGCCGCGCCAATCCCGACTACGACACGCTGAAGCCGTGCCTCTACGTCGGCATGACCGGCATCGATCCGGACCTGCGCTTCGACAAGCACAAGGCGGGCATCCAGGCGAACCGTTACGTCATGCTTTATGGGCTGCGCCTCATGCCGGAGCTCTACGCCGCGTACAACCCCATGCCTTACGATGGCGCGCGCGACATGGAAGTCGAGCTCGCCATCGCCCTGCGCGAGAAAGGCTACGGCGTATGGCAAGGCTGAATTCGGGGCCAGGACCGTAATTATTCGGAGCCGCCAATGCACGCATTGAAGTGCTTGATCGTCACCGCAGCCCTGGCTGTCCTCGCGAGCGCCGCGCTCGCCGCGTATCCCGAGCGGCCGATCACGATGATCGTCGCGTATCCGCCCGGGGGCGGTACGGACCTCGTGGCGCGCGCGGTGGCGCCGTTCGTCGAGAAGTACCTCGGCAGCGGCGCGAAGATCGTCGTCGTAAACCGAGCCGGCGCCGGCGGCGAGGTGGGCTTCGCGGCGCTCGCCAACTCGGTGCCCGACGGCTACACCATCGGCTTCGTCAACACGCCGCCGCTCCTCACCATCCCGATCGAGCGCGCGGCCCAGTTCCATTGGCAGCGCTATGAGTACGTCGGCAACATCATCGACGACCCGTGCAACTTCTCGGTGCACGCCGAAACGCCGATGAAGAACCTCGCCGAGCTCGCGGCCTACGCCAAGGCGCATCCCGGCGAAGTAACGGTCGGCACGACCGGCATCGGCTCCGACGATCACATCGCGATGCTCAAGTTCGAGCGCGCGGCCGGCGTGACGATGCGCCACATCCCGTTCAAGGGATCGGCCGACGTGCGCGCGGCGATCGCCGGTCGGCAGATCGTGGTCGCGGCGATCAACATCGGCGAGGCGCTGCAATACCAGAAGGGCGGCACGCCGATCCGCAACCTCGTGCAGATGAGCCCGGCGCGCACCAACCTCGCCCCCGAGCTGCCAACGGCGCGCGAGCAGGGCTACGACATCGAGATGTCGTCGCTGCGCGGGCTGGTCGCGCCGAAAGGCATTCCGTCGGAGGTGCGCGACCGTTTGGTGAAGGCGGTGGCGCAGTCGGTGGCCGATCCCGAGTTCCAGGCGCAGGCAGCGAAGTTCTTTGCGCCGATGCGCTACCTCGCGCCCGCGGACTACGAGGCGCTGGTGCGCGACGCCGACGTCATGTACCGAGCGATGTGGAAGGAGATGCCGTGGGCCGAGAAGTGAGCGGATAGCTCTCCCCGGCGACCACGGCGCGCATCGCCGGCGGCAGCTGCGTGAGCGCGCTCGTCTTGGCGACGAAGCCGCGCGCGCCGGCGGCAAGGCAGGCCTCGGCGCGATCCTTCTCCTCGCTCGCCGAGACCACCAGCACCGGCACGTCCGGGAACGCGCGGCGGAAGCGCTCGAGCGCATCGAGGCCGCTGCAGGTCGGCAGCGTCAAGTCGAGGAGCACGAGATCGAGCGCTCGACTCGCGGCGATTTTCAGCGCCTCGGGCAGGTCGACCGCCGTGTGCACCCGCGCGCCGCTGAACGTCTTGCTTACCGTCGCCGCGTAGACCTGCACCGTCACGGCCTGATCGTCGACCAGCAGAACTTCCATGCGGCGATCTTAGACCGGCGCCTCAGGGCGCACTTAGCCGGTTGTCCTTAATTGTCGTGACGCGGGAAATCACTGCAGGGCCAACTGACGCCGGGCTTACTCGGCTTTCAGCCCCTTGTCGCGGATGATGCGGCCGTAGCGCGCGCGATCGGCTTCGATCAGGCGCTGAAGCTCAGCCGGCGTGCTCGCGCGCGGTACCGCTCCCTGCGCGATCAGCTTCTCGCGTACATCAGCCTGCTGCACCACTTCGCGGATGTCGGCAGCCACCTTGTCGAGCGTTGGTTGTGGCGTGCCGCGCGGCGCGAGCAGTGCGATCCACGAGCCGGACTCGGCGTTCTTTACACCGGTTTCCGCGAGCGTCGGCACATCGGGCAGCGCAGGCGAGCGTTGCGCATGCGTCACGGCAAGGCCCTTCAATTTTCCGGCCTTGATGTGTCCCGAGCCTTCCAGCACGGAAGCAAACAGCAGATCGACGTGGCCCGCCATGAGATCGGTCATCGCCGGCCCGCCGCCCTTGTAAGGCACGTGCGTGAGTCGCGTGCCGGTGGCGATCTGGAAAATCTCCGCCGTGAGATGCGGCGAGCCGCCCTGGCCCGAGCTCGCGAAGGTCACTTTGTTCGGATTCGCTTTCGCGTATGCGATCAGCTCCTGCACGCTGTTTGGCGGAAACGACGGACTCGCCATCAGCACGAACGGCAGCTCGCAGAGGAGCGAGATCGGCGTGAACGCGGTGTCCGGGTCGTACGGCAGCTTGGGATAGAGGTCCGGATTGATCGAGGTGATGCCGACGTTGACGATTAGAAGCGTGTAGCCGTCGGGCCGCGCTTTCGATACCGCGTCAGCGCCGATGATGCCGGCCGCGCCGGCGCGGTTCTCGATCACCACCGATTGCTTCCACTTCTCCGCGAGCTTGGCGGCCACGGTTCGCGCCGAGATGTCGGTGCCGCCACCCGGCGGGAAGGGGACTATCCATGTCACTGCCTTATCCGGGTACGCAGCGGCCGCCAGGGAAACGGCCAGGCCGCCCAGGAAGAGCACGCCGCGCGAGAGCTTCGACGTGACGAATTTCTCCCCAGTGCTCAAAAAATAGGCACTCCTGCTGCTTCCGCCGGTCCAAGGTGCCAGCAGACCACGCGCAGAGGGGCCATGGCCCAGCGCCGCAGACCGATCATTCCCAGGCTCGCTCGGAAGATGAGCGGTCAGGTGCGGCGCGTGTCCCTGCTGACGCGCGCGTTGCATGAATTGCGCCTCGCGCTGGATCGTTTGGGCAGAGAGATATTCGGCTTCGTGGCGATGCTTGTTTGCCTCTGGCATGTGCTCGGGGATTATCTGGCTCGGCTTGTGCATGCGCTCTTCTGAAGATCACTGCCAGCTGGTTAAGCCCCCAATGTCTCACGCGTACCTGCCTTTCATCAGCGTGCGGGCACGCTTGACGATCGCGGCGCATTCGCCTGCCTCGAGCCGCGTGAAGCCTGCCGCCCATTTCCCGCGATCCTTGTAGTCCGGCAGCCGCGGCGCCTCGCCCCAGCGCCAAGACGGATGCTTCGCCTCCCGGCTGCGGCCGAAGACATGCATGTGCACGCGGCGATGATCTCTTGCCGTCTTCGGTCCGCGGGGCGGCGCGGCGTCGTTCAGCGCCCAGTTGCCCGCCTCGAAGTAGTTGACGCAGCCGCCAGCGAGTTGCGGCAGAACGTCGATCATCGAGCGGCCGATGGCGCCGACGAGGATGCACCAGTGCATGAACTCGACGTTGGCAAGCTCGCTCTGCTCCCATACGTGGCGCGGTGGATTCACGATCAGGTGACCGCCGTCGGCGCGGTCGAGAAACACCGTCTTCGGCACAACCACCGTACCCCCGGCGCCCTTGTAAATGACGCTCAAGAGCGCAGCACGCGCCCCGCCGCCGCTTCGGTGAGCGCGCCGCGCTCCCAGGTGATGGCGCCGTTGACGATCGTGTATTCGATACCCTGAGAGCGGATCACCATGCGCTTGGCGCCGCCAGGAAGATCATAGCGTCGCTCCGGCCGTCCGACGGAGCCGACGGTGCGCGCATCGAACACCGTGATGTCGGCCGCCAGCCCCTCACGCAGGCGGCCGCGGTCGCGAATGCCGAAGAAATCCGCCGGATCAGAGGTCATGCGGCGCACCGCCTCCTCGAGCGAGAGCGCGCCATGCTCACGCACCCACGTGCCGAGGACGTAGCTCGGATAGCCCGAGTCGCACAGCATGTCGAGGTGCGCGCCGCCGTCGCCGAGGCCGAGCAGCATGTCGCGGTTCCTGAGGATCTCGACCATGCGGTCCACGCGCGTATTGAACGACTGCAGCGTGAATTCATTGTCGAGATCGTCGGCGAGCGTGATGTCGAGGAGCGCATCGACGCCGTCGACGCCGCGCTCGGCGGCGATCTCCGCCAGCGTCTTGCCCTCAAGGGGCTTGAGCAGCGGGCTTTTCACTTCGTGCACGGTGATGCGCGCCCAGTTGCCGAAGGATGCCGGGCGCTTGAGATCCTCGCGGAAGGCGGCGCGAAAAGCGGGGTCGCGGTATATGGCAGCCTGCGCTTCCTTCGACTTGTCCTCGAACACCCGCTTCCACGAGGGAAAGGCGGCGAACGAGAACGGGTTGCGCATGTTNACATCACGCGTCAGCGGCAGCGGCGATGTTTGCGGCCGCGCGCCGCGCGCAATCAGCGGTGCTGCTTTGGCGAGCGTCGTGCGCACGGCGTCCGGAATGTCGTCGCGGTCGAAGAGCGCGATGAAGGTAATCGGGCGGCCGCTCTCGGCGAGCATGAAGTCGAGGAGCGAGAGCTCCGGCTCCTCCAAAACACCGATCTGCCGCGTCATGGCGTACTCGATCGCGCCCTTGCGCCGCTCGCGCAATACGTTGCAGAACGCCTTCAGCTCCTCGCGGCTCGCATTGCGGCAGGCGAGCGGCCGGCCCTGATAGCCGAGGTGCTGGTTGAGGAGCGTGCTCGAAAAGCCAAAGGCGCCCGCGTCCATCGCCTCGCCGAGCAGGCGCCTCATGCTCGCAATCTCTTCGGTGTCGGCCGCGCGCTCGAGCGACGCCTCGCCCATCACGTAATGGCGAAGCGGCGTGAGCGGCACCAGGAAGGCGAGATTGAGTGCGGGACGGCGCCGCTCGGCCGCGTCGAGATACTGCGGGAAGCTTTCCCAGTCCCAGGTGATGCCGGCCGCGAGCACATCGAACGGAATGGCTTCGACGTTCACGAGGTCGCGCATCGCGATCTCGCGCGCCGCCGGCCGGCAGGGCGCAATGCCGACGCCGCAGTTGCCCATCACGACCGAAGTAACGCCGTGCCACGAGGATGGCGTCAGCGCGCCGTCCCAACAGATCTGCGCGTCATAGTGCGTGTGCGGATCGATGAAGCCCGGCGCGACCACGAGATCGCTCGCGTCGATGCTGCGCCTGGCCGGCTCGGCGACCAGCCCGATGGCCGATATTCTTCCGGCGACGATGCCGACATCGGCGCGCCGCGCCGGCGCGCCGGTGCCGTCGATGACCAGGCCGTTCTTGATCAGCAGGTCGAGCACGACCGGCCGATTATCGCGATTTCAGAGCGGCCGTAGTGTTGTCTTCAGCGCCTGCTCGCCAAGCTTGCGGCCCATGTCGAAGCCAACCTCGGTCGAGAAGCGGTAATGGATACCCGCCCAGATGCGCGCGTCGGACGGCTCGCGCATGTACGCGTCGATTGTCGTCCAGCGGCGCACGGCCCCGGGCGCCGTAGTCGATGTGAGAGTGAACTCCTGGACGGTACCCGTGCCGAAGACCGACTGCAGCACGACGCCGGCCGCGCCAGCGGTGATGCAGTGCGCGCAGGGATATTCCGGATGCATCGGCGTCGGGCCGATCGGCTCCCAGCCCGCTTCGCGATCGGTCTTCGCATTGCCGTCGCGGTCGCCGTTGCGGATCGCCGTCACCGGCCGCCAGAACTCATAGCGGTACTTGGCATCCATCACGGCGACGATCGCGTCGTGCGCGGCCATGCCGAGCAGCGCGAAGAGCCGCGCGTTCTCGTTGACGTCGAGCCCTTTTGCCGCCGAGAGCTGCATGGCGATCGGGAGCATGGTCACCGGTCCGGTCTGCATCCAAAAGCGCGCGATCTCCGTCTGCTCCTGCGTGCGCTTGCTGCTGTTCTTGCCGTACTGCCTGCTCTCGTTGTAGTTGCGCGCCCAGGCTTCGCTTTTCAGATCCACCGGCGGCCCGGGCCTGAACTGCGAGGCCGTCTTCATGGTGAACGGCGCGACGTTCGGCCACATCGGTGTGACCGTCGGCGCGGTAGGGACATAGCGCCCGGCTGCGGTTTTCGGCCGATAGCTGTCGGGCGCATTCGCACCGTCGTTCGCCCGCAGCTCCCAGACCATCGCCGCCGCCTTTTCACCGACGGCGACACCGGATTCGACGGCCGCGGGCCCACCGGCGCGGTCAAGCGCCTTCTCCAGGTATTGCGCCAGCTCGACGTCGATCTTCTGACGAGCGTCCGGATACAGCCGCGCGAGCACGCGCGCGGCGGCTACGGCGGCGGCAGCGTCTTTCGAGGCACCTGGCGCGGGCGCGAGCGCCGACTGGTACGCCTGGTAGCGCGGCTCTATGGAATTGACTGCCTGGAACATGGCGACATTAACGATCGCCACGGCGCGGAACTGCACCGGTGCGGGCGCGCTCGGCGCACCGTTCACGATCGGCAGCGCGAATCGGTTCCAGTCGAGGATCACATCGGCGTACGCAAGCGGCGAAGCCGCGGCGACTGACAAGACGAGCAACGAGCGTTGAAGCATACGAGCCTCCCTGGACCTGTTATAGGTTCCGTCACGGCGGCACAGGACGTGCCGAGAAAGGCGAGCCCGCGGGCCCGAAGCGAACGGCGTGCTTTCTTGGAGGCTGCAGCCGAGCTTAGCGTAAGCTCGCGGCCGAGGAAAGGATAACCCTATGCGAGTGGCGATCGTCGGCGGGGCGCGCATCCCGTTCGCGCGCGCAAACGGTGCTTACAACGACGCAAGCAACCAGGACATGCTTACCGCGGCGATGCGTTCGCTGGTGGAGCGCTACGGCCTGAAAGGCGAGCGCGTAGGGGAGGTCGCTGCCGGCGCGGTCATCAAGCACTCGCGCGACTGGAACCTGGCGCGCGAATCGACGCTCGGCAGCGGCCTGCACCCGGAGACGCCGGCCTATGATCTGCAGCGCGCTTGCGGCACGAGCCTTTCGGCGGTGGCGCAGCTCGCCAACCGCATCGACCGCGGCGAGATCGACTGCGCGATCGCCGGCGGCGCCGACAGCGCGAGCGACGTGCCGCTCACCTACAGCCGAAACCTGCAGCGGAGCGTGCTTTCCCTTTCGCGCGGCAAGAGCTGGACCGACAAGCTGCGGACCATCGGCGATCTGCGGCCCTGGGATCTAGCGCCGGCGCATCCCGGCGTCGGCGAGCCGCGCACCGGCCTGTCGATGGGCCAGCATTGCGAGGAGATGGCGAAGGAGTGGCAGATCTCGCGCAAGGAGCAGGACGAGCTCGCGCTCGCGAGCCACAAGAACGCCGCTGCCGCGTGGCTCTCGGGATTCTTCGCCGACTGGGTGACCGAGTTCCACGACCTGAAGCGAGACAACAACGTGCGCGGCGACACCTCGATGGAGAAGCTCGCGTCGCTGCGCGCCGCCTTCGATCCATCGCCGGCCGGCACGCTCACCGCCGGCAACAGCTCGCCGCTCACCGACGGCGCCGCCTGCGTGCTGCTCGCATCCGATGAATGGGCGCGCTCGCGCGGCTTGGAACCGCTTGCCTACTTCACCCATGCCGAGACGGCCGCCGTGGATTTCGTCGGCATGGCGGGACCCAAGGAGGGCATGCTGATGGCGCCCGCGTATGCGGTGCCGCGCATGCTCGATAGGGCGGGCCTGCGGCTGCAGGACTTCGACATCTACGAGATCCACGAGGCGTTCGCCGCCCAGGTGCTTTGCACGCTGAAGGGGTGGGAATCGGAAAGCTATTGCCGCAATCGGCTGGGCAGGAGCGAAGCGCTTGGCTCGATAGATCGCGCTAGGCTCAACCCCAAGGGGTCTAGCGTCGCGCTCGGCCACCCGTTCGCCGCGACCGGAGCGCGCATCGTTACCACGGCCGCGAAGCAGCTTGCCGCGCGCGGGTCCGGCCGGGCGCTGATCTCGATCTGCGCCGCCGGCGGAATGGGTGTCACCGCGATCGTGGAGCGCTGAACTGCCGCATAGTCCGGGCGGACCACGGCGCCTGACGCGGTGGGAATCGTCATCGCGGCAAAGTAAGATGGTTTCTTTGTGAAGGAGGCAAGCCCCATGACCAAAGCCATCCTCTTTGCCGCGGCGCTTGCCTGCGCCACTACCACCGCGTTTGGCCAGGTCGGCGGCGTGAGCGGCGGGGTCGTCGGCAGCACGGGCACGAGCGGCAGCATGTCGGGCTTCGGCTCCCCGGGGACCTTTGGCGCCGACACGCGCTCGATCGGTGGCGATGCGCCTGCGACCGAGCAGCGCAATGGAGCGCTTGCGCCCGCCACCACGCACCCCGCTCCCGCCGCGCCGAACGCTGGAAGTGGGACGAACGCAACGGTTCCGGGCGCGACGCCGCCCGTGCAGGGCAGCTCGTGGGGAACCGCGCCGGCGGACAAGCCGAAGCAGTAAGTCCTACTTCAGCCTGAAGAGGCGCTCGGCGTTCCCCTGATAGAGGAGCGCGCGCTCCTCTTCACTGATCGCCAGTTCGTCCGTCACCTTTACTTCCTCGGGCACGAACTGGTAGGGATAGTCCATCGCGTACAGCACGCGCTCTATCCCGAGCACCTGCTGGGCAAAGCGAATCGCTGGCGCCCACTGCATGCCGCTCGTCGTCACCCAGACGTTTTCCTTCAGATAGTCGCTCGGCTGGCGCTGCAAAGGCAGCGCGCCGGGATAGCGCTCCGAGATCACCATCGAGCGATGCATGTAGTCCAGGCGAAAGAGCCAGAACGGCAGGCCTTCGCCGAGATGGCCGACGACGATTCGCAGCTTCGGGTGCCGATCGAACACGCCCGCGACGACCAGGCGGAGCAGATGCAGCCCGGTCTCGACTGCGAAGCCATAGATCGCGCCATCGAGCCCGCGCGGCAGGAAGGGCGCGATCATGCCCGGCGGCGGCGTGTTGGGATGCAGGTAGATCGGCACGTCGAGCGCTTCCGCGGCCTCGAGGATCGGCGCGTACTTCGGCTCGTCCAGGTACTCGCCTTGCGTGTGCGAGTTGATCACCGCGCCTTTCATGCCGAGCTTGCGCACCGCGCGCTCGAGCTCCTTACCGGCGCTGGCGGCATCGTGCGGCGCGACCGCGGCGAGGGCCGCGTAGCGGCTCGGATGGCGCCGCACCGCGTCGGCGAGCTGATCGTTGCATTCGCGCGCCAGCGACGTCGCGGTCGGCGCATC
>C688J14111_10000308_pt1 | contig 12303 bp, 10 predicted proteins | sample HopSoiMetagenom1_FD_14111 | JGI IMG/M metagenome (IMG submission 14111)
CGCATGCGTGCGCGCCCCGAAGATCGCGACATTGCCTTCGTGCCAGTCGCTCTCGAAGAAGGTCCAGGTCTTCGACCATCCGTTCGCCGGCATGCCCACGCTCCTTGACGTTTCCGCCTGTTTACGGCTTCCGGCACGTATTTCCCATGAAAAAGGATGATGGCTGACATCAGATGGCTGGTCGGGGCGAGTGCCCTTCCCTTCATCACCCCGGGCGAGCGAAGCGAGACCCGGAATCCAGTAAACACAGGCGATGCCATCATCCCTCCGTCGGTGTTTACTGGGTCCCCGATAGCCGCTGCGCGGCTTCCGGGATGACGACCGGAGTACACATGCCCCGCATCTTCGTGTTCGACGCCTATGGCACGCTGTTCGATGTCCATGCGGCGATTGCGCGCCATCGCAAGGCCGCCGGGCCGGAGGCGGATCGCTTCTCCGACATCTGGCGCACGAAGCAGCTCGAATATGCCTGGATGCTGTCGGCGGCTGGGCGCTATGTGGATTTCTGGACGCTGACTGAGCGCGCGCTCGATCATGCCTTCGCGCGCTGCCCAACGGTCGACCGCGCGTTGCGGGCGCGCCTGCTCGATGCCTACTTCAAGCTCGATGCGTTTCTGGATGCGCGTCAGGCATTGAGCGCACTGAAGGCTAGTGGCGCAAGAACCGCGATCCTGTCGAACGGCAACCCGCGCATGCTCGATGCCGCCGTGACGGCAGCCGGGATCGGCGCTGATCTCGATGCGGTGCTCTCGGTCGATGCGATCCGCATCTACAAGCCGCAGCCGGCCGTCTATGCGATGGTGACAGAGCGTTTTGGTGTTGCGGCTGCTGATGTGGCGTTCGTCTCGTCGAACCGCTGGGACGTGATGGGCGCGACCGCATTCGGTTTCCGCTGCGTGTGGGTCAACCGCGCAAACCTTCCGGACGAATATCCCGAATTCGCGCCGGTGATGGTCGCGCGCGACCTCGCAAGCCTAGCGACGATCGCCTTCCCTTGACCCGGTCCGCGGCATCGTCAAAGACAGCCTCCGACAGGAGACAGACGATGACAGAACAAGGCGACATTCTCTTCGATATTCACGACGGTATCGGCCGCGTCACATTCAACCGGCCGCAGGCGCGCAACGCATTCACCTTCGAGATGTACGAGCGCCTTGCGGAGATTTGCGAAGATGCGAACAGCAATCGCGTCATCAAAGTCCTGATCTTCACGGGCGCGGGTGACAAGGCCTTCGCCTCCGGCACGGACATCAACCAGTTTCGCGCTTTCAGTACGCCACAGGACGCAATCGACTACGAAGCGCGAAACGACCGTGTGCTTGGCGTTCTGGAGAAATGCCGCGTGCCGACCATCGCGGCGATCGCGGGGGTGTGTACCGGCGGGGGCGCTGCAATTGCGGCCTGCTGCGATCTGCGCATTGGCACGAAAACCGCGCGCTTCGGCTTCCCGATCGCGCGCACGCTCGGCAACTGCCTGTCGATGGCGAACTACGGCCGGCTCGCGGCGCTGCTCGGCCCGGCGCGGGTGAAGGACATCATCTTCACGGCCCGCCTTGTCGAGGCGCAGGAGGCCTTGACGCTCGGTCTCTTGAGCGAAGTCGTCGAGGATGTCGCGGCTTTGCAGAAGCGCGCCGACGAGCTTGCCACGTTGCTCGCAAGCTATGCGCCGCTCACCATGCGCGCCACCAAGGAGGCGATGCGCCGCCTCCAGCCGAGTCTGCCGGCGGAGCAAGGCGAGGACCTCATCCTGATGTGCTACATGAGCAAGGATTTTCGCGAAGGTCTTGACGCGTTCCTCACCAAGCGCCCGCCGCAGTGGGCGGGGGAGTAGCGCCTCTACCCCGCCAGCGCCGCGATGATGCGCGCCCAGGAGCGCGTGCCCTTGTGGAACGAGGTGAGGTCGTACTTCTCGTTCGGCGAATGCACGCGGTCGTCATCGAGGCCGAAGCCGACCAGCAGCGTATCCATGCCGAGCACGGTCTTGAAATCGCCGACGATCGGGATCGAGCCGCCCGATCCGACCGCGACCGCCTTGGTGCCCCATTCCTCCGTGAGTGCCGCGCGAGCCTTGGCAAGCGCAGGGTTCTCGTAGGCGACCTGCAGAGCGGGGCTGCAAGCATGGTTGATGAACTCGGCCGTTGCATCCGCGGGAAGCTGCGCGCGCACAAAGGCGCGGAATGACTCGCGGATCTTCTCGGGGCCCTGGGTGCCGACGAGGCGGAACGAGATTTTCGCGGAAGCCTGCGCGGCGATGACGGTCTTGGCGCCCTCGCCCGTGTAGCCGCCGGCGATGCCATTCACGTCGCAGGTCGGACGCGTCGAAATCTGCTCGATCAGCATGCGGTCCTTTTCGCCGGCCGGCGCCTTCAGGCCGACCTGGCCGAGGAACTGCTCCGCCGTGAGGTTGAGATCCTTCAGCTCCGCCCTGATGTCCGCGGGCAATTCTGCAACGCCGTCATAATAGCCGGGCACCATCACGCGACCGTTCGCGTCATGCAGGCTTGCGATGACGCGGGCGAGAATGCGGATCGGGTTGGCGGCGCCGCCGCCGAACACGCCGGAATGCAGGTCGCGGTCCGCGCAAGTGATTGTGACCTCCTCATAGAGGAGACCGCGCAAGGACGTGGTGACGATCGGGGTTTTCTGGTCCCACATCCCGGTATCGCAGACGAGCGCAAGATCGCGCTTGAACTCGTTGGCATTGGTTCGCACGAAGTCGAACAGGCTTTTGGAGCCGCACTCCTCCTCGCCCTCGATCAGCATGGTGACATCCATCGGCAGCTTGCCGGTCACGGCCTTGTAGGCGCGCAGGGCCTCGACGAAAGTCATGAACTGGCCCTTGTCGTCGCAGGCGCCGCGTCCGTGAATGATCTTGCGGCCGCCCGGCAGGCTTTCGATCTTCGGTTCGAATGGCGGGGTCTTCCATAGGTCGAGCGGATCGACCGGCTGCACGTCATAGTGCCCGTAGAACAGAACGCGCGGGCCGCCATTGGCGGCGCCATCGCTCTTGGCCGTCACCACCGGATGGCCCGCGGTCGGCCGCACGGCGGATTCGAAGCCGAGGCCTGCGAGGTCCTTGGCAACGTGCTCGGCCGCAGCGCGGCAGGAATCCTTGTACGCGCTGTCGGTCGAAATCGATGGGATGCGGATCAGTTCGAAAAGCCGATTCAGGCTGTTGTCGAGTTCGGCGTCGATGCGTTCGAGTACTTTTGGAAGAGCTTCAGAGGCGGACATTCAGGACTCCGTGGCGAGGTCGTTGCCACTGGATGCCCCGCTTTGGCTCTCGCGCACAAGGGGGCTCGCGGAAATCTCATCTGCGCAAAATTCCACCCAGCGCGCCGCGCACAATGGCGCGGCCGACCGTGTTCCCCATCGATCCAGCGAGCGATTTTCCGAGGCCGCCCACGATCTGGCCAGCCACACGATTGGTGACCGACCGGGTGATCTGACGCGCGACCAACTGCCCGGTCGTGAGACGATTGCTGCGCGGGTTGGTGGTGCCGAAAAGCGAGCCAAGTACGCCGCCGATCTGGCCGATGATGCCGCCCTCCTGCGGCGCGCCGCCGGGCTGCCCGGCCGGCGCTGCGGTCTGCTGCGTACGCTGCTGCAGCACCTCGTAGGCGGACTCTTCGTCGATCTCCTGATCGTACTTGCCCTTGATCGGGCTCTTCGCGATCACCGCCTTGCGTTCCTCCGGCGTCACGGGCCCGACGCGCGCCGACGGCGGACGCACCATGCATCGCTCGACCATCGAAGGCGTGCCGTTGCCTTCGAGGAATGAGACCAGCGCCTCGCCCTTGCCAAGCTCGCCTATCACTGTCGCAGTATCGAGCTTCGGATTGGCCCGGAACGTCTCGGCTGCGGCACGCACCGCCTTCTGGTCACGCGGCGTGAATGCGCGCAGCGCGTGCTGGACGCGGTTGCCGAGTTGCGCCAGCACCTTGTCCGGCACGTCGAGCGGATTTTGCGTGACGAAGTAGACGCCGACGCCCTTGGAGCGAACGAGGCGCACGACCTGTTCGATCTTGTCCATCAGCGCCTTAGGGGCGTCGTTGAACAAGAGATGCGCCTCGTCGAAGAAGAACACGAGCTTGGGCTTCTCGAGGTCGCCGACCTCGGGGAGCGTCTCGAACAGCTCGGACAGAAGCCACAGCAGGAATGTCGCGTAGAGCCGCGGGCTCTCCATCAGCTTGTCGGCAGCGAGAATGTTGATCACGCCGCGCCCATCGCGGTCGACGTTCATGAAATCCTTCATGTTGAGGGCCGGCTCGGAGAAGAATTTCGTACCACCCTGATTTTCCAGCACCAGAAGCTGGCGCTGGATGGTGCCAATCGTCGCCTTCGAGACGTTTCCGTATTGTGTCGTCAGTTCCGCCGCATGCTCAGCGATGAAGGAAAGCATCGCGCGCAAGTCCTTCATATCCAGCAGCAATAGGCCCTGCTCGTCGGCCACGCGGAACGCAATGTTGACCACGCCCTCCTGCACGTCGTTGAGGTCCATCAGCCGGGCCAGCAGCAGCGGACCCATTTCGGAAATGCTAGCGCGCACCGGATGGCCCTGCTCGCCGAACAGATCCCAGAAGATCACGGGGAATTCGTCGGGCTGATAATCGAAGCCGAGCTCCTTGGCGCGCTTTACGAATGCGTCCTTCGCCTCGCCGACAGCCGCAATACCCGAAAGATCGCCCTTGATATCGGCGGCGAACACCGAGACCCCAGCGCGCGAGAACCCCTCGGCCAGAACCTGGAGCGTGACGGTCTTGCCCGTGCCGGTCGCGCCGGTCACCAGACCATGACGATTGCCGTAGTGGAGCATCAGGTACTCCGGCTTCACGCTCTTCCCGACGAAAATCTTTCCGTCCTGATCGAGATCAGCCATCAATGTGCCTCCACAGGGCTAAGCGCACATCATAGTGCATCGTGATTGCGCGATAGAGCCCGTCGCCGCCATTGTGAAGCGGCGCTTCGCGTTGCACTACCCCTAGCACGATCGAACTTGAAATGTGTCGCGGCGGTCACGCCTTGCGAGGAATACAGTGTGTGCCTGCGAATGCTCTCGACGCTCATTGTATCTCGTGCTTGAGTTTCTTCCGAAGTTGTCCAAGATCGTTTGTAACCTGCCGCAGCGCGGGGCATGAGGGGGATCATGGTCACGTTTGCAAGGCGTCAAATTATCTATCAGTCAGTAGCACGCGTAATCTGTCTCAATCACTTCACCTGACACTCTGCACCCGCACGGCGCGCGCCGGCTTCAGCCGTCGCTGTGCGCCCGGTCGGAACGAAGGAGAGAGCGCGTGTCCTATCCCATCCGGTCGATCGCAGGCATCGGGCCTGCGATGGCCGCCAAATTGCGGGCCGAGCGCATTCGGACCACCGAAGGGCTGCTCGAAGCGTCAAAGACGTTCAAAGAACGTAAGATTCTCGCTGAAAAACTCGGTGTGGAGGAGCAAACCGTGCTGCGCTGGGCCAATTTGGCCGATCGCATGCGCATCAAGGGCGTGCGCGAACCCTATGCGGAGCTCCTCAAGGATGCGGGGGTCGATACCGTGCGGGAATTGAAGTACCGCAACCCCGGGAGGCTCGCCGAAGCCATGGCGACGGCGAACGCGAAGCGCAAGCGTGTCGATCAGCTGCCGACCACGAAACGCGTCGAGCACTGGATTGCAGACGCGAAGAAGCTGACGCCGAAGATCAGCTACTAGGTAAGGTTGACTCCGCCGCTGCAGCGCCGCAAAGCGGCGCGATGACGTTGTCGAATTCCACCACGCGAAACGTCACGGTGCTTGATCGATTGCTCGCCAAGCGGCGCCCGCTGGTGATGGGCATCCTCAACATCACGCCGGACTCGTTTTCGGACGGCGGCCAGTTCGCCGACCCGGAGGCCGCGCTCGCACATGCACGGCAGATGATCACCGAGGGCGCTGACATCATCGATGTAGGGGCGGAGTCCACCCGTCCTTACACGGGTGCCGAGCCAGCCTCGTTCGCGGACGAAATCGCCCGGCTTACCCCTGCGTTGCGGCCGCTCGCCGAACTGGGTGCGCCCGTCTCGATCGACACGATGAAGGCGAAGGTCGCCGCATGGGCGCTCGAACAGGGTGCCACGATCCTGAATGACGTATGGGGATTGCAGCGCGACCCTGATATGGCGCGCGTTGCTGCCGAGCACAATGTGCCTATCGTCGTGATGCACAATCGCGAGCAGCCGGATTCCGCGCTGGACATCATGGGTGACATCCAGGCGTTCTTCCGGCACTCGTTGGATATCGCGTCGAAGGCCGGTGTCTCGCGGGAAAACGTTGTGCTCGATCCCGGCATCGGCTTCGGCAAGACGCCCGAGCAGAGCATCGAGGTCATCGCCCGGCTTGCAGACCTGAAAACATTTGGCTTGCCGATTCTGATCGGTCTCTCACGCAAGCGGTTCATCAATTTTGTCTCGCCATCGAAGCCGCGTGAACGCATCGGCGGCTCGATTGCGGGGACTCTTGCGGCCGTACGCGCGGGTGCGGACATTATGCGCGTGCACGACGTGGCGGAAATCGTACAGGCGCTGCGCGTCATGGCCGCAATCGAGAAGGCCCGCTGAGATGGCCGACGCGCTAATCGGCCTCGGCGGCAATGTTGGCGATGTCCGCGCGACACTGAACGAGGCGGTGCACCGCTTCGCTGACGGCGCGGGCGTGAAGCTGGTCGCCCGCTCCTCCGACTACCGCACGCCGCCGTGGGGCGTGACAGACCAGCCTCCATTCATCAATTGCGCGATTGCTGTCGACACCGCGTTGCCGCCGCGCGCGCTACTTGACCGCGCGCTCGCAGTCGAGTGCGCGCTAGGGCGCGACCGCGCGCGCGAACAGCGCTGGGGTCGGCGGCCGATCGACATCGACCTGCTCGCCTATAACGACGTGGTAATGAATGAGCCGGACCTGATCCTCCCCCACCCTCGCCTGTTCGAGCGCGCTTTCGTGTTGGTGCCGCTTGCCGACATCGTGCCGGAACGGGTGATCGCAGGTCAGCGGATCGCCACCGCGGCTTCGGCCATCGACCGAGGCGGAGTGGAAAGGCTCGCATCGCCAATCGGCTAGGCGCTCCGGCGCTGTCGTTGCATTCGTCTGGCCGCCTGCCTAGAAGATTTGTCATGTCCGACACTGAAGAGCTTGCATTTGCGAGCGAATTTCCGGCGGCCACGCGCGAGCAGTGGGTCAAGCTGGTCGACGTCATGCTCAAGGGCGCGCCGTCCGAGAAACGGCTCGTCTCACGCACTTATGACGGCCTAATGATCCAGCCGCTCTATCCATGCGCGCAGCACGCGCATCCCGTGGCCGGGCGTGCGCTCGGCGCACCCTGGACGGTGATGCAGCGCGTCGATCATCCGGATCCGGCTGCCGCGAACGAGCAGGCGCTGCACGATCTGGAGAATGGCGCGACCGGATTGACTATCATCTGCAGGGGTTCGATCAACGCGAACGGGTATGGGCTCGACAGCTCGCTGGAAACGCTGGAGCGCGTGTTCGACGGCATTTATCTCGATGCAGGGGTTGCGATCGACTTCAACGTCGCTGCCGAGACGCGGGATGCCGCAAAGAACTTCGCCGCATTAGTCAAGAAACGCGCGATGGATCCCACGAGCATACAGATGCGCGCGGCGCTCAATCCGCTCGGTCACATGGCGGCAACGGGCGGCAGCGTGCGGCCGTGGAATGAACTCGCACCGTATTTTGCGGAGCTCGTCAAAGGGCTTGCGAACCAAGGCTTCGGTGGGCCGTTTGCGGTTGCGGACGGGCGCGTGATTCACAGTGCGGGCGGCTCGGAAGCGCAGGAGCTTGCGTTCGCGCTCAGCTGCGCTGTGACTTATCTGCGCGCGCTCGAAGGTGCGCGTGTCCCACTCGACGCGGCGCGGCGCATGATCTATTTCCGTCTTGCTGCGGATGCCGATCAGTTGCTGACCATCGCGAAATTCCGCGCGATCCGGAAACTGTGGGCGCGCATCGAGCAGGCTTGCGGCCTGACGCCCGCGTCCACCTACGTCTCGGCCGAGACTGCGTGGCGCATGATGACGCGGCGCGACCCTTTCGTGAACATGCTGCGAACCACTGTCGCCGTGTTCGCCGCCGGTATCGGCGGCGCGGACGCGATCACGGTGCTGCCCTTCACGGCGACGATTGGATTGCCCGACAGCTTTGCCCGGCGTGTCGCGCGGAACACGCAGCTCGTTTTGCTGGAGGAGTCTAATCTTGCGAAGGTCAGCGATCCGACAGCGGGCTCCGGCGCGATCGAAGACCTGACGCAGCAGCTCTGCGGAGCCGCATGGTCGCTGTTTCAGGAGATCGAGAAGGCGGGCGGCGCGCCCGCTGCGCTCAAAAAGGGCCTCATTCAGGAGAAGGTAGCGGCCACGCGCGCCGAGCGCGAGAAGAATGTCGCACGACGCAAGGATGCGCTCACGGGTACCAGCGAGTTCCCCGACATTCACGAGGCGGCGGTGCATTTGGAGGATGTCGCGCCGCATCCGGCGGATGCAAAGGGCGCGCGCGCGTTCCCTGCGCTGCCCCGCATCCGCCTCGCTGAACCGTTCGAGAAATTACGTGATGCTTCGGATCGCATGCTCGCGACAACAGGTGCACGGCCGAAAGTCTTTCTCGCTAATCTCGGCAAGCTTTCCGATTTCAGCGCGCGCACGCTCTATGCGAAGAACGTCTTCGAAGCGGGCGGCATCGAAGCGCTGTCGAATGATGGTTTTGCAAGCCTCGACGCAATGATCGATGCGTTCAAAGGTTCGGGCGCGAAGCTCGTCTGTCTGTGCTCATCAGACAAAGCTTACGCCGCGGAGGCCGGGGAAGCCGCGAAAGCGCTGAACATGGCCGGCGCATCACACATCTATCTGGCTGGCCGACCGGGCGAGACCGACGCGGAACTGAAGGCGGCCGGCGTGCAGGACTTTATCTATGTCGGTTGCGACGTGCTGGCGACGCTCAAGGCAGCACATGATAGTCTCGGGCTGAAAGGCTAATCAGATGGCGTCGATCCCGAACTTCGCCGATGTTGCCTTCGAGCCGGTCGATGCCGCGCCGCCGTCCGACTTGGGGCAGGCCTGGCTTACGCCCGAAGGCATTTCGGTGAAGCCGGCCTACGGCGCCGACGATGTCGCCGGCCTCGATTTCCTCGACGCCTATCCGGGCATCGCGCCGTACCTCCGTGGCCCCTATCCAACGATGTACGTCACGCAACCGTGGACCGTCCGCCAGTACGCGGGCTTCTCGACTGCGGAAGATTCCAACGCTTTCTACCGCCGCAATCTCGCGGCCGGACAGAAAGGCCTTTCGGTCGCGTTCGATTTGGCGACGCACCGCGGCTACGACTCCGATCACCCGCGCGTTTCCGGCGACGTCGGCATGGCCGGTGTTGCGATCGACTCAATCTACGATATGCGCACGCTGTTCTCCGGCATCCCGCTCGACCAGATGAGTGTGTCGATGACCATGAACGGCGCGGTGCTTCCGGTGCTCGCGCTCTATATCGTGGCAGCCGAGGAGCAGGGTGTGCCGCCCGAGAAGCTTTCAGGGACTATCCAAAACGACATCCTGAAAGAGTTCATGGTGCGCAACACCTACATCTATCCGCCCGCGCCCTCGATGCGCATCATCTCGGACATCTTCGCATTTGCCTCCGAGCACATGCCGAAGTTCAACTCGATCTCGATTTCCGGCTATCACATGCAGGAGGCGGGCGCGACGCAGGACCTCGAGCTCGCCTATACGCTCGCTGACGGCGTCGAGTACGTCCGTGCCGGGCAAAAGGCCGGCCTCGACATCGACCGATTCGCGCCGCGGCTTTCGTTCTTCTGGGCGATCGGCATGAACTTCTTCATGGAAGTCGCCAAGCTGCGCGCCGCGCGCATGATCTGGGCGAAGTTGATGAAGGCGGAAGGTGCGAAGGACCCACGCTCGCTCTCGCTGCGCACGCACTCGCAGACCTCGGGCTGGTCGCTCACCGCGCAGGACGTCTACAACAACGTGGTGCGCACCGCGATCGAAGCGATGGCGGCGACGCAGGGCCACACGCAGTCGCTGCACACCAACGCGCTCGACGAAGCGCTGGCGCTGCCGTCGGATTTCTCGGCGCGCATCGCGCGCAACACGCAACTGTTCCTACAGCAGGAAAGCGGCACGACGCGCATCGCCGACCCGTGGGGCGGTTCGTTCTATGTCGAACGCCTGACCGCCGAGTTGGCCAAGAAAGCCTGGGGCCACATCCAGGAGGTCGAAGAGCTCGGCGGCATGGCGAAGGCAATCGAGGCCGGTATTCCGAAGCTGCGCATCGAGGAGGCCGCCGCCAAGGCGCAAGGGCGTATTGATTCCGGCGCGCAGTCGATCATCGGCGTCAATAAATATCGCCCGACCGACGAGAAGCCGATTGACGTACTCAAGGTCGACAACACGGCGGTGCGCCGGCTGCAACTGGACAAGCTCGCGCGTTTGAAAGCCGAACGCGATCCGAAGGCGGTCGAGGACGCGCTCGCGGCCCTCACGCGCGCGGCGGACCGCGGCAACGGCAATCTCCTGGCGCTTGCGGTCGACGCGGCGCGCGCCAAGGCGACCGTCGGCGAGATTTCGATGGCGCTGGAGAAAGTGTTCGGGCGTCACCGCGCCGAGATCAGGACATTGTCCGGCGTCTATAAGCGGGAGGTCGGCATGACCGATGCGGTCGCGCGCGTGCAGAAGCTCGTCGCGGGTTTCGAGACCGATGAAGGGCGGCGCCCGCGCATCCTGGTCGCCAAGATCGGGCAGGACGGCCACGACCGCGGGCAGAAGGTGATCGCCTCGGCTTTCGCGGATCTTGGCTTCGATGTCGACGTCGGTCCACTGTTCGCGACACCCGCCGAGGCCGCACGGCAGGCGGTCGAGAACGATGTGCACGTGATCGGCGTTTCGTCACTGGCCGCCGGGCACCTAACCCTTGTTCCTGAAGTCAAAGCGGAGCTCGAGAAGCAGGGCCGCGGCGACATCATGGTCGTGGTCGGTGGCGTGGTGCCGCCGCAGGACTATGATGCCCTGAAGGCGGCTGGCGCCGAGGCGATTTTCCCGCCCGGTACCGTGATCGCGGAGGCCGCCGTCGAGCTGGTGCAATCGCTGAACCGGCGGCTGGGGCACGCGCAAGCGGCGGCCGAATAGGTCATGCGACGCATCAGCGTCCCGTTGGCGATCGCCCTCGCAACCCTCCTCTCCGGCTGCTTTGGCTCAGACCGGCCGATGTTTCCGCCGGAGAGCGGCGTGAGCGCACTCGAGCCCGGCCGGTATGCGCTCTTCGAGCAATACGGCGACCAGAGCAAGCCGTCCGAGTACATGGAGATCCGCCAGCGCGGTAGTGTCTACGACTTCGTCAACGAGAAGGGCGCGAGCAATCCGGTCAGCTTCCACCCGATCGCCGGCGGGATGCATGTTGCACAGGTCGGCGGCATGCCGCGAGCGGGCACGGACAAGACGGGCTATGGCTATGCACTGTTCAGGATCAGCGGCCGCGAGGCGCTGGTCTACGTGGTCGAGTGCGACAAGCAGGACAAGGCGATGCTCGAAGCCGCCCACGTCGAAATCCGCGGCCAATACGAATGCTTCATCGACAATGTCCCCGACCCGGCCGCGTTCTTTGCCGCGCTGAAGCGCAGCGATCCGCCGTCCCGGATGATGCGCGACTAGCCTACTGCAGCCGCCCCTCGACGATCGTCTTCTTCTCCTTGTCGAGCACCGCACGCACGTGGCGCATTACGTGATCGGCGACGATCGCGTGTCCCTCGGCCGTCGGATGGAACGCGCCGGAAGTGAGCGCCGCGAATGCCGGCTGGAGAATGTCGAACGGCGAGATGCCTTCGCGATGCGTGTTCGCGGTGAGGAAGGCGTCGTTCGGATTGTGGATCAGCCGCCAACGGTGCGCGTAGGGCAGCGCTCCCGCAGGCGAATACGGCTCCCAGTCCTGCGTCTGCTTCGAGCGGCGCGGCATCTTCATCGAGGCCTGATCGATCAGCGCCCGGGTCGGGTCGCGCGCGCAGATGCCGCGCTTGGAGAAGTCGGCGGTGTGATCCGTGATGAAGCGGAAACCGGTGCCAGCCCCCGTCGCAAGGCCCGATGGGCAGCCCCCACTACTGCGCGCCATGCAGGCAAGCCGCTTCTGCAGCTCGTTCGCAACATTGGCGGCTTCGCCCAACCGGGCCTTGTTGACTTTGAGCGAGGGATGCACATCCATGCCAAGCGTCGGCTGCGCGCCGCAATAGCTGCCGGTCTCGTCAAATTGGATCGGCTCGTAGGCATTCTGCAG
>C688J14111_10000319_pt1 | contig 12204 bp, 16 predicted proteins | sample HopSoiMetagenom1_FD_14111 | JGI IMG/M metagenome (IMG submission 14111)
CGGCGTCGGCGCGTTCTCTTTTTTTCTGTTGGCACGCGCCCTGCATTACTCGTCGCGTCCGACCGGGCGCGGTCGCGCACCCTCCCCTTCTCCCCACCGCGCCCGCGCCCGGCTCGGCATTTATGACTCTTAACTGGAGCGAACTGTTCGGGCTCAGCGTGCCTCCGCTGGAGCTCATAGTCCGCGGCAGCGCGCTGTACCTTTTTCTGCTGGTCCTCTTCCGTGTCGTGATCAAGCGCCGCATGGGCGCGATCGGGATGGCGGACATCCTGGTGCTGGTGATCATTTCGGATGCGTCGCAGAACGCCATGGCCGGCGAATACAAGACCGTGACCGACGGCTTCATCCTGATCAGCACCATCATCGGCTGGAACTACCTCTTCGACTGGGCCGGCTTCCGCTTCCCGGCGTTGCAGAAGTATCTCGAGCCGGCGCCGCTGCTGCTCATCCAGAACGGCCGCGTGCTGTCGCGCAACCTGCGCGTCGAATACGTGTCGGAGGCGGAGCTGAAGAGCAAGCTGCGCGAGAACGGTGTCGAAGACCCGCGCGAAGTGCAGAAGGCCTACCTCGAGTCGGACGGCCGGTTCACGGTGATCAAGAAGAATTAAGGGTCTTACTTTTTGCCGAGTGCCTTCCACATCGCCGCGCTGATGCTCTGCCTGGTCTTGCCGTAATCCGCCCACGGGTCCTGCTTCAGCTTCGCGATGCGCTCAGGCACGGTAAGGACGGTGAATTTCTTGCGGATGTCCTCGTCCTCGGTCAGCTCGTCCCACTCGAGAGGCGTCGACACGCCCGCGTCCGGACGCGCACGTGCGGAAAACGCGGCAACCGCGCTCGCCGTTTCCGAGTTTCGCAGGTAGTCGACGAAGACCTTTCCGCCGCGCCCTTCCTTCGAGATCTTGGCGGTGAAGAGCTTCGGTTCGGCACGCGCCAGGAACTCGGCCATCAGCCCCGAAACCTCCTTGATTTCCGCCCAACCGAGCTTCGGCTCGATCGGAACCACGATGTGCAAGCCCTTGCCGCCGGTGGTCTTCAGGAAGCACTTCAGGCCCAAGCCCTCCACGAGCGAGCGCGTAAGCTCCGTGCGCCGGACGAGATCCGCCCAGTCGAGTCCCTCGTCGGGATCCAGGTCGAGCGTGATGCGATCCGGGTGCTGCGCATCCGGCACGCGCGCGCCCCAGGTGTGCATCTCGATGGCGCCGTTCTGTACCAGCGTGATCAGCGCGCTGTGGGAGTCGATGTAGATGTAATAGCCCTTGCTCGAGCGCAGGCGCTTGAACGTCTTCACCTCGCCGGGGCTCGCCCCCATGGCGAGATGGCGCTGGTAGAAGCACTCCTTGCCCACTCCGTCCGGACAGCGCACCAGTGTCAGCGGTCGGCCGGCGAGCTGCGGCACGATCCGCTCACCCACGCTGTCGTAATAGCGCGCGAGATCCAGCTTGGAGAAATTCAGCGTCGGATAAATGATGCGCTCGGGGTGCGTGATCTTCACGCCATGCACGACGTTGTCTTTGTGAGGGGCTTTGCCGCGGACGGGGGGTTTCTCGGCTTTTTCCAACCCGACCGACTTCGGCGCGATGTCCTCGCGCAATCCCATGAACGAAGCCTGGCGCAGGATGTTGTCGTCGGTGCGCTCGGCGAAGGCCACCTCGCAGACCAGCTGCGGCTTCACCCAGGTGATGCCGCGCTCGCGCGGCGCGTCGATGAGGGGCGGGTCCGGGCGTTTCAGTTTGGCGAGTTTCTTGGAAAGCACCTCGAGCAGGTGCTCATCGAAGCCGGTGCCGACCTTGCCGGCGTAGCGCAGCTTCATCTCGCGGTCGTAATAGGCGAGGAGCAATGCGCCGAAGCCGGTGCGCGAGCCGCCGGGGGCGGTGTAGCCGGCGATGACGAAGTCCTGCCGCTGGCGGCACTTGAGCTTGATCCAGGTCTTGCTGCGCCCGCTAACGTACACCGATTCCGAGTCCTTGCCGATCAGGCCCTCGAGATTCATCGCGCACGCCTTGTCGAGAATCTCCCCGGCCTCGCCCTCGAGGTGGTCGCTGAAGCGGACATTCGCCGCGCCTTTCAGCGCCACGCGCAGGCGCTCCTTGCGCTCGGTGAGCGGCAGCGCGCGCAGGTCCTCGCCCTTGAGATACGGCGCGTCGAACACGTAGTACACGATTTCCTTGTCGCGCCCGAACTCGAAGGCGTTCTGCAGCGCCTGGAAGTTGGCGCGGCCGTCCTCGCGCAGCACCACCACCTCGCCGTCGAGCCAGCTGCCTTCGAGCTTCTGTTTCTTCAACTGCGAAGCGAGGTGCGCCAGCCGCTCGGTCCAGTCTTTTCCGCTGCGCGTAAAGAGCCGCGCGTCGCGATGCGTGATGCGCGCGAGCATGCGGTAGCCGTCGTGCTTGACCTCGTAGATCCAGCTGCCCTTCTTCGGCGGCTCCGTGACGAGCGTCGCGAGCTGTGGCGTGACGAACTGCGGGAGATCGGATCTCTTGCCGTACTTGGCGGGCTTCGGCTGGCCTTTCACGCTCTCGGGCCGCTCCGCAGTGACGTCATACCCCGGACGGGCTTGCTCGTCGGTGCGCTTGATGAGCAGCCAGGCGGGCTTGTCCTCGTTGCCGCGTGTGCGCGTAAGGATCCACGAACCTTGCAGCTTCTTGCCCTCGAGCCGGAAATGCAAACGGCCCTTGCGCAGCGCCGCGCTCGGATCCGGGTCTTCCGAGGTCCAGACGCCTTGGTCCCACAGCAGCACTTCACCAGCGCCGTACTGCTTCTCCGGGATTACGCCCTCGAAGTCGCCATAGTCCAAGGGGTGGTCCTCGGTCTGCATCGCCAGGCGCTTGTCCGCCGGATCGAGGCTTGGTCCTTTCGGCACGGCCCAGCTCTTCAGCACGCCTTCCAGCTCCAGGCGGAAGTCGTAGTGCAGGCGCGTCGCGGCATGGCGCTGAATGAAATAGCGCAGCTGCTTGCCCTTCTGGGCAGCCTTGCGACCACGCGGCTCCGGCGTGATCGAGAAGTCGCGCATCTCGTTGTAGCGCTGCAGCTGATCGGCCATGCGCGGCGAACAGCAAACCGCGCGCCTGCCCGGTAATTGCTACAGGCAAAGACGCAACTCTTACCGCGTTGTCAGCGAGCGCGTGCCCAACTCCTCTAGGACCCGGCGGTCATCAGGCCATTGGCACGGTCCGTGCAGTACAGGCGGGGAAACGAAAGGAAGGCAATGGGTCCAGCAATAGCATTAAGACTGCGTCAGCACCTCACGCTCACGCCGCAAGTCCAGCAGGCGCTGAAGCTGCTGCAGATGTCGGCGCTCGAATTCGCCCAGGAGATGGACGAGGCGCTGACGGTCAATCCATTCCTGGAGGAAAACCCCGATGCGCCCGTCCCTGCGTCTCGCGACGCAGCCACAGTGGACGATGTAGTCGTGCCGCAGGAGTCCTCTCCGGGCGGCTCAATGGAGCGCGACCAGGAAGAATGGGGCGGCGTCAACGACGCGCAGCCCACGCTGCAGCAGCACCTTCGCGACCAGCTGATGATTTCGCAGATGGGCGAGCGCGACCGCGCCCTCGCGCACATGATCGTCGATAGCCTCGACGACGACGGCTACCTGAAGATTTCGTTCGACGAGCTCGCCGCGCTGGTGCCGCCCGAGTTCGACGTGCGGCCCGAGGAATTCGGCTCCTCCCTGAAGCTCATCCAGAGCCTCGATCCCGCGGGCGTCGGCGCGCGATCGCTCGAGGAGTGCCTGTGCCTGCAGCTCGGCATGCTGCCGGAGAACACCCCGGGGCGCGAGGCGGGCCTCAAGATGTGCAAGCACCTGAGCTTGCTCGCCAACCGCGAGTGGGCACGCCTGCAGCATGCGATCGGCTGCGACGAGGCCACGCTGCACCGGGCGCGCAACCTGATCAAGTCGCTCGATCCGAAGCCGGGTCACCGCTTCGGCCCGCAGGAGGCGCGCTACGTAGTGCCCGATGTCCTGGTGAAGAAGGTGCGCGACCGCTGGGTGGCGATCATCAACCCGGCATCGCTGCCGCGCGTGCGCCTGAACCGGGCCTACGCCGAGGCCATCCAAAGCAAGAATGCCTCGAACCAGTCGCTTTCCCGCCATTTGCAAGAGGCGCGCTGGCTGCTGCGCTCCATCGAGCAACGCTTCGCCACCATCCAGCGCGTGGCCGATGCCATCGTCGCCCGTCAGCGAGGGTTTTTCGAATACGGCGAAGTGGCGATGAAGCCGCTTACCCTGAAGCTGATCGCCGGCGAGCTCGGCCTGCACGAGTCGACCGTCTGCCGCGTGACCAACAACAAGTACATGGCGACGCCGCGAGGCCTGTTCGAGTTCAAGCACTTCTTCTCGCGCCGCCTCGCCACCGAGAACGGCGGCGCCGCCTCCGCCACCGCGGTGCGCGCCGTGATGAAGGAGCTGATCGCCGCCGAGGATCCGCGCGCGCCGCTCTCGGACGCGGAGCTCGCCCGCCTTCTTGCGCAGCAAGGCCTGAAGGTTGCTCGGCGGACCATCACGAAATACCGGGCGCTCATGCGCCTGCCCAGCGTGGATGTGCGTCGTGCCGATATGAGAAGGAGCGCCTGATGTCCAGAATCGTCGCCGGCCGTTTCGACCGCAGCATCGATGCCGATGCGGCCTTGGAAGCGTTGAAGCGCGAAGGCTTCTCGCGCCAAGAGGTCGATGCCTTCTACGTCAGCCCGCCAGGGCAAAACGCGATGACGCCGCTCGGCGGCGACGCGCCGCACTCCAGTGAAGGCTCGCGCAAGGCCGGCGCGGGTGCCGCGATCGGTGCCGCCGTAGGGTTGGCGGCTGGCCTCATCATCGGCTCCCTCATCGGCGCGCATGCGGTGCTCCTCGCCTGCGGCCTCGGCGCCCTGGTTGGCGCCTTCGCCGGCGCGATGGCGACCGTACGCGGCGGGCGCCGGACCCTGGCGAGCGTCGAGCATCCCGTCGAGGGGCGCGGCGGCCGCATGATCGCCGTCTGCGTCGACCGCGACGGCACCGAGCCGGGCGCCGTGCGCATCCTGCGCGCCAACAACGCCCATGAAGTCGGCCGCGCCGAAGGCGTCTGGCGCGACGGCAGCTGGCGCGACTTCGATCCGCGCCAGCCTCTCCTGACGGTCTAAGTTACCTAGTCAGCTTCGAGATGAAAGGCTGACAACGAAATTACGTACGTCGTACGGAATTAGGGGTTGAGGTTTTTTTCGGCAAATTCCCAGTTGAGGCGCTTTTCGATTAGCGCCTGGACATATTTCTCGCGCTGGTTGCGGTAATCGATGTAGTAAGCGTGCTCCCAGACGTCGATGGTGAGCAGGCACTGGATGCCGCGCGCCAGGGGGGTATCGGCATTGCCGGTCGAGACGACGTCGAGCTTGCCCTCCTTGCGGACGAGCCAGGCCCAGCCCGATCCGAACTGGCCGTTCGCGGCGGCGGCGAGCTTGTCGCAGAAGGTGTCGTAGCCGCCAAAGTCCTTCTCGAGCGCCTTACGCATTGCCTGGGACGGCTGCGTGTTCTTTGCGGACAGCGATTGCCAGTAGAAATTGTGGTTCCACGCCTGCCCGGCGTTGTTGAAGAGCTTGCCGGAGGAATTGCGCACCACGTCCTCGAGCGTGCGCGCGTTCGCAACCGGCTCCTTCTCCAGGAGCTGATTCATGGTGTCGTAGTACTTCTTGTGGTGCTTGCCGTAATGGAAGGAGATCGTCTCGGCGGAGATGATCGGCGCGAGCGCATCCTCCGCAAAGGGAAGCGGCGGCTGGCTGAAATGCAGCGTCTGCACGGCTTTTGCAGTGGCGGTGGTCATGGGAAGTCTCCTTGGGGCAGCTTGTTATGAGTGGACAAAGGCAAGCCGGCCGAGGTTCGCCGGCCGGCGCGCTGTCGTGCGAAAAAATCAGGACGGCGACTTGACGCGCAGCTCGTTCTTCAACGACTTCACACCGCTCACCTTCGAGGCGGCCTTGCTCGCGCGTTCGGCGACGTCCTTGTTGTCGACGAAGCCGGAGAGCTGCACGGTGCCGCGATAGGTGTCGACGTCGATCGCGGCCGCGGCACGCGCGCCGACATCGCTCGCGATCGCGCTCTTCACCTTCGCGGTGACCACCGCATCGTCGGTGGACTGGCCGGCGGTGCGCTGTTCCTGCTTCTCCTGCCGGGAGGCGCAGCCTGCGATACCCACCGCAAGGCCCAGTGCGCCAGCGACGAAGACAGTGCGTACGTTCATGGGCTAGGCCTTGTCGCCGCGCTTGCCGCCCTGCTCCGGACGCCCGGCGCCGGTCTGCTTCTGCAAGCGTTCGAGCTCCTCCGGGAGCTGCACCGGCTCATGGTCGCCGGGCTGCATCGGATCGAAAGGCCAGTGAGGCGGTTGCTGTTGCGATTGTTTGTCGTTCACTGGCGGTTTTCCCATTCGCGCACCTGATTTTCCGCGTCGTCCTTGGCGCAGCCATAGCGTTCCTGGATCTTGCCGACGAGCTGGTCGCGCTTGCCGGCAAGCTGGCCGAACTCGTCGTCGCTGATCTTGCCCCAGCGCTCCTTGAGAGCGCCTGTCATTTGCTTCCAGTTACCCGAGATACGGTCCCAATTCATTTGCGTGTCCTTGCCTAAGAAGATGAAACGGCAGGAGCCGTGCAAATTACACGCCCGCCGGCTGCACCAGCCGGGCAACCGTCGCAAGGAGCGCGACGGGCTCCACGGGCTTTGCGAGCTGCGCGTCGTAGCCGGCCGCGACGGCCGCGGAATCGCTGCTGCCGATCGCGGCGGCCCGCAGGCAGCCGCCGCGCTCCGCCGGCAATGCACGCACGGCGCGGATGAAAAGGTAGCCGTCGTCGCCGCGCATCGTCATGTCGGAGAGCATGATGTCCGGCCGCCATTCCTGCAGCAGGCGCAGTGCCTCGGCAGAGTTTTCAACCGCCCGTGCCTCGGCCCCCGCCACGCGCAGCACCTTGAGGACCAGCTCGCGCGCCTGCGCATCGTCCTCAAGGACTAGCACCCGTACACCGCCCAATAGCGGCGCGTCGCTTCCGCGAGCGGCGGCGGCTGGTTTTCCGGACAGCTCGAGCAGGTTGTCGATGATGCGTCCCTGGGCGCGCGCGTTTCGAATGATGGCCTCCAGCGAGCCGGCGCCCTCGCTCCCGGGCGAGACCTGCTGGCGCAGGTGAGAAGCCCACGCCGCCACGGCCCGGGTCGGCGACTGCAGCTCGCCGAGCATGGAAGCCAGGAAGCCTTCCTTCGCCCGGCTCGAGTCCTCGGTCGCCGTGCGCAGGCGCCGCTCGCGCTCGAGCGCGCGGGCAAGACCGAGCTCGGCGCGCTTGCGCTGGTCGATGTCGGTCGCGACGCCCACGTATCCGAGAAACAAGCCTTGGGCCCCGAAGCGCGGGGCGGCGCGGTCGAGCACCCAGCGGTAGTCACCGCCGCGCCGGCGCATGCGGTACTCGACCTCGAAGGGCTCGCGCGTGTCGAAAGCGCGCACGCACGTGTCGAGCCAGCGCGCGAGATCTTCGACGTGCACGACGCGCGACCAGCCGTCGCCCAGCGCCTGCTCGGCGCTGAACCCCGTGAACTCGAGCCACGCGGAACTGGCGTACTCGCAGGACAGGTCCGGGCGCGCGCGCCACATCATTACGGGAAGGTCGGTATCCGGTCTCACGAGCGAGCGTGCTGCAGGAGCCATGCCGGGGACGCCCTGTAGCAAGAGCGCTACTTGGGCACATGGAGCGCACGCGCTTATTACAAGCGGCGCGCAACGCTTACAAGCCCATCCCGCAGTCCGCTCGGACCGTGCGCGGTTCGTGGGCACACGCTTTGCTCGGTGATCAACAGCCTCACCCATTCATTACTCGAAGGAGTTCGTCATGCTGAGCTGGGCGTTAGCGTTTTTCATCATCGCCATCATCGCGGCGGTGTTCGGCTTCACTGGCATCGCAGCCGGTGCGGCGGAAATCGCCAAGATCCTGTTCGTCGTCTTTGTCGTCCTTTTCCTGGTCTCGCTGGTCGCGGGCCTGTTGAGAAGGCCTTAAGCCAACCCACCAAGGAACCGTATATGCAGATCAAACTTTTGAGCATCGCCGCCGCCGTGGCGCTCGCATTCGCCGGCGCAGCGCAGGCGCAAACCAGTAACGACACCAAGGCGCGCGCCAACACGCGCACCGAGGCCAAGGTCGACCACAAGGCGAAGAAGGCCGACGAAGACCGCATCGAAGCCGACGCGAAGGCCGCCAAGGCGAAGTGCGGCAGCATGAAGGGCAACGAGAAGGACATCTGCCAGGCAGAAGCCAAGGCGAACGAGAAGACCGCCAAGGCCGAGCTCGAGCAGAAGTACGAGCCGTCCGATCGCCACGCCCGCAAGGTCGAGGAAGTCAAGGCCGAGAGCAAGTACGAAGTCGCGAAAGAGCGTTGCGAGTCGAACAAGGACGGCGCGAGCGCCTGCAAGAAGGAAGCTAAGGCGGACTACGACAAGGCCAAGGCCGACATCAAGGCAAAGCACGCGAAATCCGACGCGAAGCGTGACCGCACCGCCGGTACCGGCGCCTCCACCACGACCAACCGGTAAAGCGCAATGGCTGCCGCCCAGCCCGGTCGGGGAGCGTTCCTCTCCGACATCGAGACGCTGCGCAAGCGTGCCCGGGAGCACATCGCCGAAGGGGCGGTGACTCCCGGCTACCACGCCGACCGCGGCGTGGTGCTGAAGCTCCTGAACGAGGCGCTCGCCACCGAGATCATCTGCACGCTGCGCTACAAGCGCCATTACTTCATGGCGCAGGGCATCCACGCGGAGAGCGTGGCGTCGGAATTTCTCGAGCACGCCCAGGAGGAGCAGCAGCACGCCGACCAGATCGCCGAGCGCATCACGCAGCTCGGCGGCGCGCCCGACTTCTCTCCCGAGGGCCTCGCCTCGCGCAGCCACGCCGAGTACGTCGAAGGCGACTCGCTGGAGGACATGATCAAGGAAGACTTGGTCGCCGAGCGCATCGCCATCGACAGCTACCGCGAGATGATCAACTACCTCGGCCAGGAGGATTCCACCACCCGGCGCATGCTGGAGGAAATCCTCGCCAAGGAAGAGGAGCACGCCGACGATCTCGCCTCGCTGCTCGAGGGCATGGGCAGCGGCGAGCACTAAGCCAGGCATAGCGATCAATGGCACGCGGTCTGTGGAAAGGTGCGATCAGCTTCGGGCTGGTCAACGTGCCGGTGGAGCTGTATTCGGCGCAGAAGCGCGCCGCGGACATCGATCTCACCATGCTCGACAAGCGCGACATGGCGCCGGTCGGCTACAAGCGGGTGAACAAGTCCACCGGCAAGGAAGTGCCCTGGGAAGACGTCGTCAAGGGCTACGAGTACGAGGACGACAAGTATGTGGTCCTCTCGGAAGAGGATTTCCGGCGCGCGAACCCCGAGGCTTCGAAGACGGTGGACATCGTCGCCTTCGTCGACGTGGCGGACATCGCGCCGCAGTACTTCGAGACACCGTACCTCCTCGCCCCGGGCAAGCGCGGCGAGAAGGCGTACGCCCTCCTTCGCGACGCGATGGCGAAGGCCGGCAAGGCAGGCATCGCCACGGTGGTGATCCGCACCAAGGCTTACCTCGCGGCCCTCGTGCCGCAAGGCGAGATGCTGATCCTGAATACGCTGCGCTATCACAAGGAGCTGAAATCCGCCGACGACGTCGACCTGCCCGAGAAGCTTAAGGGTGCGAAGGTGAGCGCGAAGGAGATCGACATGGCGCTGCGGCTCATCGACGACATGGCGGATGCGTGGAAGCCGGAGAAGTATCACGACACGTATCACGAGGACCTCCTCAAGCGCATCGAGGAGAAGATCAAGGCCGGCCAGACCGAAGAGATCACCGAGCCGCAAAAGGAAGAGAAGGCGTCCAAAGGCGCCGACGTCATCGACCTCATGTCGCTCCTTCGCAAGAGCGTAGAGGGCGGCAAGAAGGCGCCGGCGAAAGGCAAATCCGCTGCCGCCAACGACGACGAGCAGGAAGAGAAGGAAGAAAAGCCGCATCACAAGACCCGACGCGGCCGCAAGCGTCGCGCGGCCTAGGACGCAATGCCAAAACGCATCATCCGCTACGCCGTGGTCGGCTGCGGGCACATTGCCCAGGTGGCCGTGCTGCCCGCCTTCGGCAACGCGCGCCGCAACTCCAAGCTCGCTGCCATCGTCTCGGGCGACCCGGTGAAGCGCGACGAGCTGAAGAAGAAGTACGACATTCCGAGGGCGCTCGATTACGGCGCCTACGACGCGCTGCTGAAGAGCGGCGACATCGACGCGGTGTACATCGCGCTGCCGAACAGCCTGCACGCCGAATACGCCGAGCGCGCCGCGCGGGCGGGCATCCACGTGCTCTGCGAGAAACCGATGGCGCTCACCGAGGCGCAATGCGAGCTCATGGGCCGCGTCGCGCGCGAGCACAAGGTGAAGCTGATGGTGGCCTACCGCCTGCACTTCGAGCGCGCCAACCTCGAGGCGATCGAGGTGGCGCGCTCCGGGCGCATCGGCGAGCCGCGCCTTTTCACTTCCACGTTCACGATGAGCGTGGTGCCCGGCAACATTCGCGTGCGTCGCGAGATGGGCGGCGGCGTGCTCTATGACATCGGCATCTACTGCATAAACGCCGCGCGCTCGCTCTTCCGCGACGAGCCGGCCGAGGTCTGGGCCGCGGGCGCCGGCGTGATCGGCGACGTGGAAGAATCCGTGAGCGCCGTATTGCGCTTCCCGAACGAGCGGCTCGCGAGCTTCACGTGCAGCTTCGGCGCCACCAAGGTGTCGGTCTATCGCCTGGTCGGCACGAAAGGCGAGCTCGCCGTCGATCCGGCGTACGAATACGCCAAGCCGCTCGAGCATCACTTGTCGATGGACGGCAACGTGGTGAGCGAGCGGCGCTTCGCGAAGCGCGACCAGTTCGCGCCCGAGCTCCTTTATTTCTCGGATTGCATCCTGCAGAACCGCGATCCCGAGCCGTCGGCGGAGGAAGGCCTCGCCGACGTGCGCATCATCCGCGCGCTGTACCAGTCGATGGAGACCGGCCAGCCGGTCGAGCTCGCGCCCTACCAGCGGCGCGACCGCCCGACCCTCGAGCAGGAGATCCGGCGCCCGCCGATCGAGAAACCCTCAGTCATTCACGCCCAGGCGCCCTCGGGCGGCAGTTAACCAACGGAGACATCATGAAACGCTTTGCATTCCTCATTTGCGCCGCGCTGGTCGCGGCTCCCGCGCTTGCGCAGAAGACCAACGAACAGGCGACCGAAGAAGGCCGCGAGAAGAACACGCAGTACGCCAGGGACTCCGCTCTCACGAGCAAGGTGCATACGGCGCTCGCCAACGAGGTCGGCCTGAAGACGCTGAAGTCCATCAACGTCGACAGCGACAAGGGCGTGGTCACGCTGAAAGGCGTCGTCGAGGACGAGCATGTCAAGCAGCGCGCCGAGGCCGTCGCGAAGAAAGTGGGCGGCGTCACCTCCGTGAAGAACGAGCTTCGCCTCAAGGGCGGCTGAGCCATGGAAGAGGCGCGGCCGGTTCTTTCCGTCACGCAGACGCGCGACGGAGTTTGGAGTGTCAACGAGCGCGGCCCGAGCCGGGTGGCGATCGCGTACTTCCCGAGCAAGTGGGGCGCGATGAAGCACGCCGTGCGCGTCGCGCTCGCCAAGCCGCGCTGCCGGGTGGCGGTGGTGGAGCGCGACGGCAACCCGCGCCTGGTGCGCGATTACGAGCAGGGGCCCGACAGCGGCAACGTGGAAATCTAGGAGGAGCTTGCTATGAAGACGTCGACCTTTGCGCTGATCTTCGGGATGGCTTACCTCGCCGCCGGCCTCCTCGGCCTGATTCCGGCGACGCTCACGCCGCCGCCGATCGATGCACCGCCGACCACCTTCGCGTTCCTGTACGGCTACCTGCTCGGCCTCTTCCCGGTGAACATCGTCCATAGCCTGGTGCACATGGCGCTGGGTGGCTGGGGTCTGGCGGCGTGGTCGGGGCGCGCGAGCAGCGGAACTTACGCGCGCAGCCTCGCCGTATTTTTCGGCGTGCTCGCGGTGCTCGGCCTGCTGCCGATGACGAACACGATGTTCGGGATGATGCCGATTCACAGCCAGGACGTCTGGCTGCATGGGGTAAGCGCAGTGATCGCGGCCTACTTCGGCTGGCGGCAGCCCGTGGAGGCCTCCGAGCGCCGGCGCGTGCCACAGGATCGCCGGCAACAAATGCTGCCGGTCGGACGCGAG
>C688J14111_10000322_pt1 | contig 12178 bp, 8 predicted proteins | sample HopSoiMetagenom1_FD_14111 | JGI IMG/M metagenome (IMG submission 14111)
CTCGAGACACTTGAGCGCTGGGGCATTCGCGATTTCCGCGGACTCGCCGCGTTGCCAGAAGTCGCGCTTAGCGAGCGACTCGGACAGGAAGGTCTGCGTCTTCAGAAGCTCGCGCAAGGACGCACTGAACGCACGCTTGTCCCCGCAGAGCCTGCGATCAAGATCGAAGAAGGCATCGAGCTTGAAGATGCAATCGAGTTGCTGGAGCCGCTGGCATTCGTGATGAATCGGCTGCTCGAGCAGATCTGCGCGCGTCTCGCATCACGCGCGCTGGCTGCTACTGAACTGCGGCTTACGCTGGAACTGACCGGCCATGAAGATCAATCCACAGAAGAACAGGAGCAGAGCAAGCGCACGTATCAGCGTAGCTTGCGGTTCCCTGTTCCTATGCAGGATAGCCGGACATTTCTGAAGCTGCTGCAACTTGATTTAGCAGCGCATCCTCCAGACGGGCCCATAAAGAAGATCTGCATTGCAGCCGAACCAGCGCCTCCCCGGTTTGCGCAATCGGGATTATTTCTTCCTCGCGGACCAGCACCGGAGCGCCTCGAACTCACACTCGCGCGCATTCGCGGCGTCGTAGGTGACGATCGCGTAGGCTCCGCGGAACTGCTCGACTCCCATGCTCCCGAGGCATTTCGCATGCGTGCGTTTCAGCCGTACACGGCTACTCCCAGAAATAAAAGTAAAGAGACGCGAAGCCCGCGGGCAGCGGTACGCATATTTCGTCCACCGCTCCAAGCCAAGGTCCGGCTAACAAACGGAGTGCCCGGACGCGTATTTCTTCACGGCCAAGCACATCACGTAACCGCTGCCGCAGGTCCATGGCGAAATAGCGGCGGATGGTGGACCCAACAAGCTTGGACGCGCGACGAATGGGACCTCGAGCTCCGAGCAGAGCAATCTGCGCCGATGCTCGTGCGCGCATACCGTGATTTAACTTCCGCGAAATGGTATGTGGAATCGAGTTTTGATTAATCCAATAGCACAAGATTTCGCAATTGCTAATTTCGTAATCGGGTAATTGAAGAGAGCATGTTGGCTCAATTCAAATTTCTAAATTACATAATTACTAATCTCCGTGACTCCGTATCTCCGTGGTGAAATGCTCCGCTGATGTATGTAGAACTCCATTCCCGATCTGCTTTCAGCTTTCTCGAAGGCGCTTCCCTGCCTGAAGCTCTCATTGGCGTGTGCGCCGACTATGGCATGCCCGCCATGGCATTGCTCGACCGCAACGGCATTTACGGCGCGCCGCGATTTCATCTGGCTGCCCAAAAGTGCAAAATCCGTGGCCACATCGGCGCCGAAGTCACAGTCGATGACATGCTCTTTGGCGAAGTTGGACCGGCACGCTATCCGCTGCTGGTTGAATCGCGCCAGGGCTATCAAAATCTTTGCCGACTCATCACTCGCACCAAATTACGCGCCAAGAAAGAAGAGGGTGCGGCCCGGATCGAAGAGCTTGAAGAACATGCCGACGGGCTCGTCTGTCTTACCGGAGGTGACGAAGGCCCGCTGGCGGAAGCGCTCCTGCGTGGCGGATACGAGGAAGGACTGCGCACAGTGGAGCGCATGATGCGCATCTTTGGTCCGCAGAATGTGTATGTCGAGCTGCAACGCCACTTCGATCGCAGTGAAGAAGCCCGCAATCAGGCCGCCGTGGCAATCGCACGAAAATTACGTTTGCCGCTCCTGGCGACCAATGGTGTTGCCTATGCCACCGCTGCCGAGCGCGAGGTGCTCGACGTTTTCACCTGCATTCGCAATCACCGGCAATTGGAGAATGCCGGGCGCCTGCTCTCGATTAATTCTGAGCGTTTCATCCGCACGCCTGCAGAAATGGAACAGCTCTTTGCCGATCTGCCCGACGCAATATGCAACACCGTCGCACTTTCCAGCCGACTGAAGTTCACTCTCAAAGATCTGGGTTATGAGTTCCCACAGTACCCGATCCCAGCGGGCGAAACCATGATTTCATTTCTGCGCGAGCGCACACGTGAGGGGATGCAAGAACGCTACCGGCATAAATCTCCCGATCTGCGCGAGCGTGCAAGACTACAGATCGAGCGCGAACTAGCGCTTATCGAGAAGCTCGATCTTCCCGGGTACTTCCTTATCGTTTGGGACATCGTTCGCTTCTGCCGCGAGCAACGCATCCTGGTGCAAGGCCGCGGATCAGCGGCCAACAGCGCCGTCTGCTCTGCGTTAGGAATCACGGCCGTCGATCCAGTCGGCATGGAGTTGCTCTTTGAGCGTTTTCTCTCTGAAGAACGCGGAGAGTTGCCGGACATCGATCTCGACCTGCCCAGCGGAGATCAACGCGAACGTGTGATTCAACACGTCTATGCGCAGTACGGCGCCCATGGCGCAGCTATGACGGCCAACGTTATTACCTATCGTGGGCGCTCAGCTGCGCGCGAAGTGGGTAAATCGCTCGGCTTTGATGTCGAAACTCTGGATCGACTCTCCGCGCTTGTGGGTTCCTGGGAGTGGCGGGGTCCAACAGACACAATGGAACAGCAGTTCCGGCAAGCAGGATTCGATCTCCGCCATCCTCGCATATCAAAGTTCCTCGACGTTGCTTTGCGTGTGCAGGATCTGCCACGCCATCTCGGCCAACATTCTGGAGGCATGGTGGTCTGCCAAGGGCAGCTTAGTTCCGTAGTTCCATTGGAGCCCGCCAGCATGCCCGGCCGCGTGGTAGTGCAATGGGACAAAGATGATTGTGCTGATATGGGACTGGTGAAAGTCGATCTGCTGGGGCTCGGCATGATGGCCGTGCTCGAAGACTGCATCGAGTTGATCCCGCAGCATTATGGCGAAGCGGTTGATCTGGCGCAGCTTCCTCAGGACGATCCAATGGTCTATGAAAGCCTTCAGCGCGCTGACACCGTAGGATTGTTTCAAGTAGAAAGCCGCGCACAAATGTCGGCACTGCCGCGCAATTGTCCACGATGCTTTTATGACATCGTGATTCAAGTGGCGATCATCCGTCCAGGTCCCATTGTCGGCAAGATGATGAATCCCTTTTTGAAACGCCGGCAGAACCTTGAGCCGGTACGCTATGCCCATCCCTCGCTCGAAGCCGTCTTGAAACGAACTCTCGGAGTACCACTTTTTCAGGAACAGCTTCTGCGTATGGCAATGGCAGTCGCTAATTTCAGTGGAGGTGAAGCCGAAGAGCTACGTCGCGCCATGGGAAGCAAGCGTTCACAAACAAAGATGGCAACCATCGAGGCGCGTTTGCGCAGCGGGATGACCGAGAACGGCATCAGCCAACAAGCACAGGATGAGATTGTGCAGTCCATAGTTTCGTTCGCACTCTATGGATTTCCCGAATCGCACGCCGCCAGCTTTGCCCTGCTGGCATATGCGAGCGCATATCTGAAATGTCGATATCTGGCAGCGTTTACAGCGGCGCTCTTAAACAATCAGCCCATGGGCTTCTATCATCCCGCAACGATCGTCAAAGATGCCCAGCGGCATGGATTGAGAGTCAGGCCGATAGACGTCACACGTTCGCAGTGGCCGTGCACGCTGGAATGTGAATGCGGCGGCGATCCTCCGCATGATCGCCAGGGTTGCAGTATTTCGCTTCGTATGGGATTGCGCTACGTTCGGGGCTTGCGCGAACAAGCAGCGCTGGTATTAGTAAGCGAGCGCAATCGGGAGCCGTTTTCTTCTGTGGACGACCTCGCCCATCGTGTGCCGGATGTGCGCCGCAATGAATTAAATATGCTGGCGCAGATTGGCGCTTTGAACAGTGTGGGCGGATTCTTTGTATCGGAGCCCCAGCAATATGCTGAAGCCGCGTTAGAAAAGGGCATCGGCTTTACTCGTACAAGTAAGTACTCACAAACCAATGCCTCTTTAGGCGCTGAGGTGCCAGCCTTTACTGTGCATGATAATTTTCCACAGCGAGCAACATTTAAAAATGAAAAAGAGGAAAGAAATTTCCATTCCGGCACGGCTGAAGCCGGGCCCTTCGCTAGGCCAAAGCTTCATCGACGGGATGCGTTATGGCAGGTAGAGCGGGCAGCCTGGGAGGAAGGACCTTTATTGACCGACATAACGGAGCCGGACTCGTCTTCACCGCTGGTGCAAATGACGTCCGAAGAGCGGCTCATTGCCGATTATCACGGAACCGGGCTGACGGTAGGACCGCATCCCATGCTTTACCGCCGCGACGAGATGAACCGGATGAAGGTGGTTAGAGCCATCGACCTTCGCCACTTGAAGCATGGACAATTCACGCGCATTGCAGGATGCGTAATTGCGCGTCAACGTCCCGGAACAGCCAATGGCTTCATCTTTCTTAGTCTTGAAGACGAAACTGGAATCTCAAATGCGATCATCACGCCTGATTTATATGACCAGAACCGGTTGCTGGTCATCCACGAGCGTTTTCTTTTAATTGAAGGCATTTTGCAAAACGTGGAGAACGTAATTTCAATAAAGGCGTTGCGAGTGAGTCGCTTGGAAGTTACAGAGGCAGCAACCCGGTCGCATGACTTTCATTGAGGCAGGGGAGGCATTTCAGGACAAAAGCGTTTCAGGACGAAGATAATCCCTTTCAAAAGAACCGTTTCAAGACGGCATTTCGCGGGAACTCTTCATTAGGAGCGTCAACATGGATCCCTTATTCACCTTCCCAATCCCTACTTCTTAGGAACTAGGGTCCAAGTCTCAATACTCCTTTCGAGAGCGTTGTGACATTCATACAGCCTCCAGGAATGTCGAAACGCTTCACTTGAAACGCATTATCTCGAAATGAATTATCTGTAAACCTCTCTATTGACACGCTTCTTCCTGAGGCGTCTCTTCCTTTCAACGCTTCTCTCGAAACGCCTCCATTTCCACACCTCTGCTTGTTAGAATAAGAAGCGTTGTTGTGCAGTCCGCGGACATCGCTGCGGTCTCCGCTCATCATGAGCGCTCAACATTTCAAATCCCCCGAATTGCTGGAGAGGTTCACATGGCCAAAGCAAAAAGTCCCAATTCAACCGCGACGAGTACGAACGGTGACGCCAGGACCAACGGCACCGTTACTGTCTCCAAAAAGAAGAGTACAGTATCTGAGCTGCAGACCAGTTCCGCGCCAGATAGCAACGCAACCAATGGCAACGCGCCACGTTCAAGATCAACTGACACCAGTGTTTATCCCAGTGTGAGCGAAGAAAAAATCCGCCAGCGCGCTTATGAGCTTTACATGCAGCGGGGCGGCAAGCACGGCAGCCATTCGGACGACTGGTACCGTGCAGAAGCAGAGCTACGCGGACGCAGATAAATCCGAGGTTCGGCTCCAGAAGGTATAAGCGAAAGGGCGAGAGCGCTTGAGCAAAACTGTTCTGCTGGTGGATGACAACCCAATTCAGCTCTCGGCTCGACAAATGGTCCTGAGTCAGGCTGGACTCCAAGTTGAAGTCGCCACTAGCGCCGAAAGCGCGCTTGCCCTGCTTCGCACCTTATCCAAAAGCCAGGATATTGGCGTGATCGTCACCGATCACATCATGCCGCAGGCCACCGGCTCGGAGTTCGTGCGCCTTGTGCGCAGCGTCAATCCCCAAGTACCGATTATCGTTATTAGTGGATTGCCTGAAGCGGAAAAGGAATACGTTGGTATGAATGTGCTATTCCGCCAAAAGCCATGCGCGCCGCCAGAATTAATTAGCCTGGTGCAGTCTGCGGTCGCCAAATCTGAGCAACGGTGACGCTCGTCACACCTGAATTTCGGCCTCCCCTGCTAATTGGCAGGTCGCAAATCGTCTCAAAGCAGGTAAAATCGTGACTTCGGGAACATTCCTGAAGGACAGACGTTCCGCTCCTTAGTCATGCCAGAGTTTGGAAGTTTTGCGCTGATCTTCGCTCTCGTCCTGAGCGCCTATTGTGTGCTGGCTGGAATTCTGGCCCTCCGGCAGCAGGCCGTGGGAATTGCGAGTGATCGCCTTGCGGAGACGGCGCGGCGCGCCGGAATCGCCATCTGGGCTGCAGTGACTGGAGCCGCTTTCGCGCTCGTCTGGGCCGCCCTCCATAACGACTTCTCAGTTGCCTACATCCTGCATCACAGCAATCGCGATCTTCCTACGCCTTACAAGTTTGCCGCTCTCTGGTCAGGGCAGGAAGGATCACTGCTCTTCTGGGCTTTCCTGTTGAGCACCTATGGACTCGTGCTGCGTTTGCGACACAAGGTAGATGTAAAGCTTACCGCCTACGCTTCTACTATCCTTGCAGCGGTCCAGCTCTTCTTCTTGCTTCTGCTCAACTTTGCGGCAACGCCGTTCTCCTTGGTTCGCGGCAGCATTCCGGCGGATGGGAATGGCCTCAATCCGCTGCTTCAATATCCCGAAATGGTGATTCACCCGCCGATGCTGTACCTGGGATACGTCGGGTTTGCGGTCCCGTTCGCTTTTGCTCTTGGGGCGCTCATCATGAAATATCCCGGCGAGAAGTGGATCCACATTACTCGCCGTTGGACGATGGTGACGTGGTGCTTCCTGACGTGCGGCATTTTTCTCGGAGCTCACTGGGCATATTCCGTGCTGGGATGGGGCGGCTATTGGGGTTGGGACCCGGTTGAGAATGCTTCCTTCTTCCCTTGGCTCACTGGGACAGCGTTTCTGCATTCCGTGATGATGCAGGAGAAGCGGGGCATGCTGAAGACGTGGAACGTCTGGCTGATTTTCTCCACGTTCATGTTGTCCATTTTGGGAACGTTTCTAACGCGCAGCGGCGTGGTCAGTTCTGTGCATGCCTTCGCTCAATCATCGATTGGCGAATGGTTCATGTGGTTTCTCGGCTTGACTCTGCTCGTTTGTCTCTACTTCTATGTTCGCAATCGTGATCATCTTCGGAGCGAACACCGGCTTGAGTCATTGCTTTCTCGAGAATCGAGTTTCCTGTTCCAGAATCTGGTGCTGCTGGCCTCCTGCTTTGCCATACTCTGGGGCACGCTCTTCCCCGTGCTCTCGGAATGGATTCAAGGGCATAAGATCACCGTCGGCCCTCCTTTCTTCAACCGCGTGAACGTTCCCATTGCGATGTTCTTGCTGCTACTGACCGGAGTCGGGCCGTTGCTGGCGTGGCGCCGCACTTCATGGGCCAGCCTGAAGCGGAATTTTGCCATTCCTGTACTTGCCGGGGTGACAACTGCGATTGTATTGATGGCTCTCGGCATGCGGCCTTGGCAAGACGCCGCACATTTCTACTCGCTGATGGCGATCTCTCTGGCTGCGCTGGTCACGGCCACCATCGTCTCTGAGTTCGTTCGCGGCGGTCGCGTGATCTCGCGACACACCGGGGCGAACCTGCTCGCGTCGATGGTCATTCTCACCAGACGCAATACTCGGCGATACGGTGGATACATCGTCCACTTCGGCGCGGTGGTAATCGTCGTCGGTCTTGCAGGAGCGGCATTCAATCAGCAGAAAGAGCAGGAGCTCGGATTCGGTGATCGGATGCAGCTCGGTCCGTACACGCTCGTCTGTGACAACTACACCCAGGAAGATAATCCTAATTACTCGATCGAGTACGCCATCTTGAACGTGTACAAGAACGGGAAGCCGATGGGGCAAATGTTTCCCGCCAAAAAGTTTTTTAAAGCCAGCCAGCAACCCGACACTATCGTCGCGAACCACTCAACGCCGCGGGAAGATCTGTATGTCATTTACGCCGGCAGAAATCTTGATACCGATAAGCCGATTATCAAGGTCTTTATCAATCCGCTGGTGATGTGGATCTGGGCAGGTGTATGGGTGCTGATTGGTGGCACCGTTGTAGCTATGCTGCCCTCAATGTCTGCTGCGGCCGTGCCCCAAATCCAACGTGTTCCGGTCTCCGCTGCAGCGCTGCCAATCCACTCGGATCCTGTCGGGGCGGGTGATTGATGAGGCTGTTCCGCCGCTTGAGTGCAGCTCTTCTTACAATTGTGCTCGGAATTTGCGTCCTGGGTGCAAGCGGCGATCACGCGCGCTTCAACGATCTCGGCCATCGCATGATGTGCGTATGCGGATGCAATCAGATTCTGCTGGAATGCAATCACGTCGGTTGTAGCTATTCCGAGCGCATGCGAAATCAATTGCTGAGTGCCACTCAACAGAACAGCAATGATGACAGCATTCTTCAGGCTTTCGTGAAGGAGTATGGGACAACCGTACTGGCCGCACCTACGATGCAGGGCTTCGACAAAGTGGCATGGATCATGCCCTTCGCGGTCTTCCTGACCGGCTCAGTTGCGGCGACGATGCTGATCCTCAATTGGAGCAGACGTCAGGCTCTTCATGCAGTTTCCACCGGCCCCGGCCCTGCTCTGGATCATTACCGTCGGCAAGCGAGGGAGGAGACCGAGCTATGATCGTGGCGGCTTGCGTTCTATTCGCGGCTGGCCTCATCCTGTATGTCTTTGCGCCCGGGGTTGTTTTCGAGCACGCGACCGATAAGACTCACCTCGCATACTTGGAGGAGCGGAAGCAGGTCGTCTACGAAAACCTCCGCGATCTGAATTTCGATTTCAAAGCCGGCAAGTATCCTGCTGAGGACTACGAGTCGCTGCGCAACTCTTTAGAAGCTGAGGCAGCCGAGATCCTGGCCGAGATGAATGTTCTGGAGATGGCCACGACATCAGCATAATTGCTGGATTCAATCCTGAGCGCACATGGTCTTAATTGTCGAATGTCCCAACTTCTAATCCCATCGCGCTCTACTGTCGTTCGCAGCGTCCGCCTGTGTGGCGTTTTGCTTTGCTTCATCGCCTCATGCCTCGCGGTGAACATTACAGGTAGTGTTACAAACAAAACCCTCGACAAGCCGTCGGCGGGCGATGACGTCGTCCTGCTTAAGCTGAGCGAAGGGATGCAGGAAGCTGCGCGCACGAAAGCGGACGGTCAAGGCAAGTTCACGTTGGCGATTCCAGATGATAGCGGTCAGCACCTGGTGCGGGTGACGCATCAGGGCGTCAACTACTTCAAGCCTGCTCCCGCGGGTACGACTTCAGTTCAGGTGGATGTGTACGATGCCAGCAAGCAAGTTCAGGGCGTCCGCGGTCGAGCGGACATCATTCGCGTGCAAGCCGACGGCGGACAGATGCAAGTGACTGAACTATTTGTGCTGCAAAACGCTTCGAAACCACCCAGAACCCAAATGAGCGATAAGAGCTTCGAGTTCACGCTACCCCAAGGGGCTGTAGTCGAGGGTTCCCTAGCCGCAGGCCCCGGCGGCATGCCNGTGAACTCAGCGCCCGTGCCGACCGGCGACAAGAACCACTATGCATATGTTTTCCCGATTCGGCCCGGAGAGACTAAGTTTCAAGTTGGCTATCATCTTCCCTATACCGGCAGTTTCTCGTTTCTGCCGCAAGCGTCTACCCCTATGGACGATATAGTCGTCATGCTACCCAAGAGCATGCAGTTCAAAGGTGCTGCCGATTTTGCAGCCGGCGGTGAAGAAAAGGGTCTGAGCATCTTTGTCGCTCACAACATCGCAGCAGGCAGGCAGTTATCTTTCTCGGTTTCGGGAACTGGACAGATTCCGCGAGATGCTCAAGACGCAGACGTAAACGGCGAGGGACAACAGTCCGCAAGCGGTGCAGCCGGTGCTCCCGGCCAAGGTCCTGGCGGAGGCCTGGGACGTCCGGAGGAAACACCTGATCCCCTTCATGCGTATCGGTGGTGGATTATCGGCGGACTCGCGGCTGCTCTGGTATTAGGGGCGATCGTAGTTGTAAATCAGAAGCCCCGGACTGCGGCAACTTCGGCAACGCACACATCCGCGGCAATTGCGCCTTCGATCAAGCCGCTTCCAGGGATCCGCAGTCGCAATTTGCTCGACGCGATGAAGGAAGAGTTGTTCCAGCTCGAAACAGACCGGCTCGAAGGAAAGATCTCAGATGCTGACTACCAGCAGGCAAAAGCGGCTCTTGATGTGACCATCCGACGTGCAATCGCGCGCACCAAAGCCTAGAAGCAGCGGTGATAAATGATGTTCGAAGCTCCCCCAACTGTTCTCCGTCGCCTATTCCCAATCACCTGTTCCCTATCGTCACGGGTTCTTCGCGTAAGCGGCGCAGGGCGCGTCCGCCGGCTGATTAGGTAATGCCGGCGGAGTCGCCCACGCAGCCTTGGTGAAGTCGAAGAAATCGAGATCTGGCTGCGCTGCGTCACGTCTGGTCAGGTTCGGCAGATTGAAGCGTTGCTCGATGAACCTCAAGATCGCCGTAGTGTCCGATTTCTGATGCGAAACGAAGTGCGGTTTCACATAGGGTGAAATCACCATCAGCGGCATGCGGAATCCAGTTCGCGTGAAGTCGGCGATCGGATCTTTCGATTTCAGGTCCTTCGGTGCGATCCCATCGGGCTGCACTGCAGTCATAGGCTGTACGTGATCATAAAATCCGCCAGCCTCGTCATAGGTAAGGAAGAAAACCGAGTCCTTCCAAATAGGACTATTCATGAAGTTTTCGATCAAGTTCCGGTCGTAGACTGCGCCCAATTGAACTGGATTGCCCGGATGTTCATCTCGTCCCGTTTCGAAACCTGGTTCGATCAGTGCGACAGCTGGGAAATTACCGCTTTTAAGATCAGCGAAATAGTCCGTTTGTCCGGCCGCGCATGGCGTTGACGGGTTCGTGCAGTCCACAGGAGCAAGATGTTTCGCGTCAGTGTGCTGTGCGCCCCAGACAAAATTTGTGAGGGTGGTGAGCGGAACACGAGTGGAGCGACCCACATCAGAGTAGTACACCTTCCAGGTAACGCCTGCGTTGTCGAGAAGCTGAAAGATGTTCTTTACATCCAGCTGCGGCGGTTGATGCGCATAACCTGCAGTCGTCGCTGCCAACTCCGCGAACCGATTGGGAGCCGAGTTTGACGGTACCGGCGAGAAAAAGCGATCGGAGGTGGCGAATTGCGAGGCCAGAAAGTAATAGATCGGGAGAATAGCCTCATCGTAATACCCCATATTGCGCGACCCGCGCACGTCGAAGTAGTGATGATGGTCGTCTTGGGAATTCGCAAACTGCGAAAATCCGGCAGTGATATGGACGAAGCCATTGCCGAGCCATGTGTCTGACTCTGGATGATCGCGGTTGTACGCACCATGGCTCTCAAGCCAATCGGGACTAAAGTCTTCAACGCACTGATCAGCGAGCCTAAAGGACTGGACGTTGACCGCGCTCCCCACGCTGACGTGTCCCTGATTGTTGTGAGTAATCGTGATGGTTGGTGCTGTTGGACTCGGTGTAGCCACTGTCAAAGTGATTGACGCACTCAGCCCGCTGCTGGAGTTGAAATTGTAGGTCACGGGTCCCGGAGTTGTTGCAGCTTTGACTGTGGCGCTTGCGTTCGGCCCATAGGCTTGCGTGTGCAGCGGATCGGGTGCGGGAGAAATGGTGAGGCTCGATCCATCGGTTGTCGCCCAGGTGAGCATCGAGCTCCCGCCCGGCACGACATTCATCGGACTCGCGCCTACCAGAATTCTCGCTCCGGCATCTGGTGTCGTCCCTATCACTACAGACGCTTGTGCCGTTTCTCCAGTAGACGAAGTCGCAACCGCAGTGTAGAGCGTTGCGGTGCTCGGCGTCACGCTCATGCCCCCTGTTGTCGCACCGGCAGATGCGCCGTTGATCTTAACGTCCGTAGCGTTGCTGCTGGCCCAGCGCACCGGAGCAGACGCATCTGCCGGGTTGCTCGGTACAGTTGTCAGCGCGTCGATAGTATCGACATCATTCAGTCCGCCCCAGCCGTTCGCTTTGCGATAGCTATTCAAGTGGGCAAAGTAATGATCGAACGAGCGATTCTCCTGGAACATGAAAATGATGTGGTTAAGCGCATTGATATTCCCGGGAGCTGGAGTGCCGCCGCCAGGGTTACCGCCACCAGGGTTGGTGCCGGGATTAGTGCCGGGATTAGTACCGGGATTGGTACTGCCGGGATTGGGGGATGGGCTAGCCAAGCTATCATTGTTCATCCCACCACATGAGGACATTGCAAGCGCCAAACACACCACTAGCAGCGCGCGGATTACCGAGACAGAAGGAGCCCGTTGCAACACGAGAGTGTTTCCTTTCAACAGTTGGTTGGAAGCAGCAGCTCTCGGCAGGGTTGCTGATTGAGGGATGAAGACCTCTCGTCACAACGACTTCAGCAGCAGCAAACCCTAACTGGCCGTTGCGCATCTGTAACTGCTT
>C688J14111_10000323_pt1 | contig 12169 bp, 12 predicted proteins | sample HopSoiMetagenom1_FD_14111 | JGI IMG/M metagenome (IMG submission 14111)
CGTGGCCCGGCGAGTCGGCAATGATGAACTTGCGCCGCGGGGTCGCGAAATACCGGTACGCGACGTCGATCGTGATGCCCTGCTCGCGTTCGGCCTCGAGGCCATCGGTGAGAAGCGAAAGGTCGATTTGCGGCGCGCCACGGCGCACGGATGCGCGCTGCACGGCAGCAAGCTGGTCTTCCTGGATCGCGCGCGCATCGTAAAGGAGCCGCCCGATGAGCGTGCTCTTGCCGTCGTCCACGCTGCCGGCGGTGGCGAAGCGAAGCGGTTGCATCAGAAATAGCCCTCTTTCTTGCGGCGCTCCATGGATGCTTCGGAGGTCTGGTCGTCCATGCGCGTCGCGCCGCGCTCGGTCAGGCGCGCAACCATGGTTTCCTCGATGATCGCGGCCACGTCGCCGGCGCTCGATTCAACCGGGCACGTGCAGCTGATATCGCCGACGGTGCGGAAGCGCACCAATACTTCCTCCACGCTTTCGTCGGCGCGCGGTGGGGTAATCGGCGTCACCGGCACGAGGAGGCCGCGGCGCCGGACCACGGGACGGCGATGCGCATAGTAAATGGACGGGACTTCCAGGCCCTCGCGCTCGATGTATTGCCACACGTCGAGTTCGGTCCAATTGCTGATCGGGAAGACGCGAACGTGCTCGCCAGGATGCACGCGGGCGTTATAGAGGCTCCACAGCTCGGGCCGCTGATTACGCGGATCCCACTGGCCGAACTCGTCGCGCACCGAGAACACGCGCTCCTTTGCCCGCGCCTTTTCCTCGTCGCGTCGGGCACCGCCAATCGCCGCGTCGAAGCCGAATTCGGCGATCGCTTCGAGCAGCGTCACCGACTGCGCCGCGTTGCGGCTGTCCGCTTCCAAGCGCAGACGCACGGTACCGCGCCGGATGGAATCCTCGACTGAACGCACGATCAGCCGCTCGCCGAGCTCTGCGGCTCGACGATCGCGAAAGGCGATGACTTCCGCAAAGTTGTGGCCCGTGTCGATGTGCAGCAGCGGAAAGGGAAACCGCTGCGGGCGGAAGGCCTTTTCGGCGAGGCGCAGGAGCACGAGCGAATCCTTGCCGCCGGAGAAGAGCAGCACCCGGTTCTGGCATTGCCCGGCGACCTCGCGCAAGATGTAGATGGCTTCGGATTCGAGCCAGTCGAGGTGGGTTCGCTCCACCATTCTCGAGAGCGGCGCGTTCACGCCGTCACCTTCGTATGGAGCCCGCACTCCTTGTGCTCGGCTTCTTCCCACCACCAGCGGCCGGCGCGCACTTCTTCGCCCGGCAGCACGGGACGCGTGCACGGCGCGCAACCGATCGAGCGATAGCCCTGGTCGTAAAGGCGGTTGTACGGCACGTCGTGCGCGCGCACGTAGTCCCAAACCTGCGCTTCGCTCCATGCCGCCAGCGGACTGAATTTCACTAGGCCATGCGCCAGGTCGAACTCGCGCTCGGCGAGCTGCGAGCGCCCGATGGACTGCTCGCGCCGCTGGCCGGTGATCCAGGCGCGCTTGCCGGCGAGCGCGCGCTTCAGCGGTTCGACCTTGCGGATCTCGCAGCAGTTGCGCCGCAGATCCAGGCTCTGGTAGAAGGCGTCGCGGCCATACACGTGCACATAGTTCTGCACCGCCGCGGCGCGCGGCTCGTAGACCTGGATGGCGACGCCGTAGCGGTCGCGGATGGCATCCACGAGCTCGAGCGTGTCGGCGTGCAGACGGCCCGTGTCGAGCACAAAAATGCCAATGGGCAGCGCGAGGCGCGCGATCGCGTCCGTCAGCACCATGTCCTCGGCCGAAAGGCTATTCGCCAGCACGGCCGGCGAATGATCCGCGGCGATCTGTGTGAGGCTCTCTTCCAGCGCTTTCGTCACCTTTGGTAGCGCGCGCTGAAGACCTCAAAGCCGGCGAGCGCTTCGCTCGCATCCTCGCCGGCACGCAGCTCGAAGGCGTCGAATCCGCAGCGTTCCAGATAAAGGAGATGGTCGCGCGTGAGGTGACCGACCGCGCGCAGCTCGCCGTTGTATCCATAGCGCTCGCGCAAAAGCCGTCCGAGTGAAAACCCGCGGCCATCGCCGAACTTCGGGAAGTGGACCTCCACGCGCGCCGCGCCCGCCAGGCGATCGGCAAACGCGGCCGGGTCGTCGGTCGGCTCGATACGCAGCACCGCCGCCTCAGGCGACGGCGGGTTCTCGGCTACGACCTGCCGGCCTTTGATGAGCATTGGCATAGACCTTTTCCTTGAAGGGCTCGACGCCGAGGCGGTGCACGACGTCGATGAAGCGTTCGGCGTCGCTGTCGCGGCGCTCCAGGTAACACTCGATCAGCTTTTCCACCACGTCCGGCACCTCGACGCGCGCGAAGGACGGGCCGAGCACCTTGCCGAGCCCGGCCTTCACGCCGGGACGAACCTCGCCCTGGTTACCGCCGATCTCGACCTGGTACCACTCCTCGCCGTGCTTGTCGACGCCGAGGATGCCGATATGGCCGACGTGGTGATGGCCGCACGCATTCATGCAGCCGGAAATGTTGATATCGATCTCGCCGATATCGTGCAGGTAGTCGAGATCGCCGAAGCGCTCCTGGATCGCCTGCGCCACCGGGATCGACTTGGCATTGGCGAGCGCGCAAAAGTCGCCGCCCGGGCAGGCAATGATGTTCGTCAGCAAGCCCACGTTCGGAGTAGCGAGGCCGAGCGCCTTGGCTTCGCGCCACAGATCCGGCAGCTCGTCCTGGCGCACGTCGGCGAGGATCAGGTTCTGCTCATGCGATACGCGCAGCTCGCCGAACGAATAAAGCTCCGTGAGGCGAGCGATCGCCTCCATCTGCTCGGAGGTCACATCGCCTGGCGGCACGCCGGTCTTCTTGAGCGACAGAGTGACCGCGCAGTAGCCGGCGACCTTGTGAGGATGGACGTTGCGCTTCCTCCACGCGTCGAACGCCGGCGAGGAATAAGGCACCGGCCGCGGATCGGGCTTTTCGTACACGGGGCGCGTGAAGCGCGTCTCGACGCGCTCGATATCTTCGGCCTGCAGCGTCGCCGGACCGCCCTTGAGATGCGTCCACTCTGCCTCCACCGCTTCCTGGAAGCGCGGCAAGCCCCACTCTTTCAGCAGAATCTTGATGCGCGCCTTGTGAATGTTGTCGCGCCGGCCGAAGCGGTTATAGACGCGCAGGATCGCATCGAGATAAGTGAGCAGGTGCTGCCACGGCAGGAATTCGCGGATGACCTGGCCCACGAGCGGCGTGCGGCCGAGGCCGCCGCCGACGATGACCTTGAAGCCTGTCTCGCCGTCGCGCTCGACCGCGTGCAGACCGATATCGTGCACGTAGGTGGCTGCGCGATCGTTGAGCGCCCCGTTGACGGCGATCTTGAACTTGCGCGGCAGATAGCTGAACTCGGCATTGAAGGTCGACCATTGCCGAATCAGCTCGCACCAGACGAAGGAATCGAAGATCTCATCGGGCGCGATGCCGGCGAAGTGGTCCGTCGTCACGTTGCGCACACAGTTCCCGGACGTCTGGATCGCGTGCATCTGTACCGTGGCGAGTTCCGCGAGGATTTCGGGTACCTCCTCGAGCTTGGGCCAGTTGAGCTGCAGGTTCTGGCGGGTCGAGAAGTGGCCGTAGCCGCGATCGTAGCGGCGGGCGATTTCCGCGAGCTTGCGCAGCTGCCTCGAGGAAAGCAGCCCGTACGGAATCGCGATGCGCAGCATGGGCGCATAGCGCTGGATGTAGAGGCCGTTCCTCAACCGCAAGGCGCGGAACTCGTCCTCCGAGAGCTTGCCATCGAGGAAACGCCGCGTCTGGTCACGGAACTGCGCGACCCGCTCGTCCACCATGCGTTGATCGATGTCATCGTAAATGTACATGTCAGGCCGCCACCAGGGCGCCGCGGCGGGACCTGAAGAACGCATAGAGCAAAACGAGATCGAGCGCGCCGGCGGGCGCCATCGCCGCATAGGCGGTGGGCGACTGCGCGAGCTTCAGCGTGATCAGCGTGCGCGAGAGACCGAAACCCACCACCCACACGTCGAAGCTCATGCAGATGCGGCGGAACGTTTCGGCGTCGAGGCGGCGAATCGCATAGGCGCCCAGTGGGATACCCACCACCACGCTCGGCACGATCCAGGAGCCGAGATGCATTGCTTCCGCGGTGAAAAGGCCGAGCTGGTAGTAGGCCAACGCGGTCAGGCACGATTCGGCTACGCGGATGAGCGCGAGGCCCGCGCGGAAGTCCTGCTTGACCAGTCCCTGGTTATTGAAGAGCAGCGCGAGCGGCGGGCCGGAGATCGTCGTGACGGAATACAGGAAGCCGAGGCCCGCACCGAACGGCAGCCCGATCGCCCTTTCGGCGCGAATCGGATAACGCAGGCCGGCCGCCTGGACCAGGATCAACGGCAGCAGCAATGAATACGTGGCGAGCTTCAGCCAATCCGGATGCACCGAGGCAAGCGCATAGCTGCCGAGGGCGACGCCGGGCGCGAGGCCCACAACGATCGGCCAGACTCGCTTCCACACCGTGCGCACCGCTTGCCGATTGATGACGAGCACGTAGAGGTTGATGGATACCTCGACCAGCACGAGCGCCGGGTTGAGCACCCGGTTCGCGAAGAACACCAAGCCGACCGGGACGGTGAGCGAGGAAAAGCCATAACCCAGCGCACCGTTGACGAACGCCGCCAGGAAGGCAATCGCTACTACTGCGAGGACGCCGGGCTCCATTCGCGAATGCTAGGTGGCGTCCTTATACCCACAAAGACGATTGTGTTAGCATGTTATGCAAATGCGGTCTAAGCCGTGAAGCTGCAGCAGCTCCGCTACCTAACCGAAGTCGTCCGCCGAGGGCTCAACGTGTCCGAGGCGGCGGAGGCCCTTCATACCTCGCAGCCCGGGGTCTCGAAGCAGATCCGCGCGCTCGAGGACGAGCTCGGCATCCAGGTGTTCGTGCGCCATGGCAAGCGCCTGGTGTCGGTGACGGAGCCGGGCAAGGCGGTCGTGGCGATCGCCGAGCGCATCCTGGCGGAGGCGCAGAACCTGCGCCGCGCCGGCGAGGAATTCGCCAACGACCAGCTCGGAACTCTCACCGTGGCGGCGACGCATACGCAGGCGCGCTACGCGCTACCTAAGGCCGTTGCCGCCTTCAAGCGCCGCTATCCCAAGGTGGAGCTGGTGCTGCACCAAGGCAACCCGACACAGATCTGTGAGCAGGTGATCGCCGGCGAGGCCGACATGGGCGTCGCCACCGAGATGATCTCCCAATACCCCGAACTCGTCTCGCTGCCGGTGTACCAGTGGAATCGCTGCGTGGTGGTGCCGCCGAAGCACCCGCTGCTAAAAGGCACGCTCACCCTGGAGCGCATGGCTGAGCATCCGATCGTCACCTACGACTTCGCTTTCGCCAATCGCTCGCTCGTGCAGAAGGCGTTCGAGAACCGCGGCCTGAAGCCGCACGTCGTGCTGTCGGCGCAGGATTCGGACGTGATCAAGACGTACGTCGAGCTCGGCCTCGGCATCGGGATACTCGCGAAGATGGCGTTCGACCCGAAGCGCGACCTGAACCTGCGCGCCATCGATGCGAGCCATCTCTTCGAATCGAGCACCACGCGCCTGGGCATCAAGCGCAACGCCTACCTCAGGCGCTACGCGTACGAGTTCATCGAGCTGTTTGCACCTCATCTGCCGCGCGCTTCGGTCGAGCGCGAGGTGATGGGACACGAAGGCTCACGCTACGAGCTGTAACGCGCGATGAAGCCGCTGACCTGCGGAAAGATGAGTTCGCGCCAGCGTCGCCCGGAGAAGATGCCGTAGTGCCCTACGCCCGGTGCGACGAAATGCGCGCGCCGCTCGCGCGGGATGTTGAGGCAGAGCGCGTGCGCCGCCTCGGTCTGGCCGTTGCCCGAGATGTCGTCCATCTCGCCCTCGATGGTGAGGAGCGCTACGTCGCGGATCGCCTGCGGCCGCACCAGCTCCTCGCGCACGAACATGCGGCCCTTCGGTAGCGCGAACTCCTGGAACACGGTCTTCACCGTGTCGAGGTAGTACTCGGCGGGCAGATCGAGCACCGCGTTATACTCATCGTAGAAGCGCCGGTGGGCGTCAGCCGACTCGCCGTCGCCGCGCATCAAGTGGTTGAAGTAATCCCAGTGGGCATTCACGTGCCGGTCGGGATTCATCGCCACGAAGCCGAGGTGCTGCAGGAATCCCGGATAGACGAGCCGCATGTAGCCCGGATATTTCGGCGGCACGCGCTGGATGACGTTCTGCTCGAACCACGAAAGCGGCTTGCGGCGCGCGAGGTTGTTGACCGCCGTGGGACTGCGCCGCGCATCAATGGGACCACCCATCATCACCATGGTGCTGGGCTGCGCTTCCTTGCGCGACGCCATCAGTGAGACCGCTGCTAGCACCGGCACAGTCGGCTGGCACACCGAGATGACATGCAGGTCGGGCGAGAGAAGCGTGATCCACTCGCACACGTATTCGACGTAGTCGTCGAGATGAAACACCCCCTGGTACAGCGGGACCGTGCGGGCATTCACCCAGTCGGTGATCCACACATCGTGTTCCGGTAGAAGCGCGCGCACCGTATCGCGCAGCAGCGTCGCGTAATGCCCGGAAAGCGGCGCGACGACGAGCACCTTGTGCTTTTTCTCGACCGACTGCTTGAAGTGCAGGAGGTTGCAGAACGGCTTTGCCTGCGTCACTTCGATCTCGATGCCCGGAAGATCCCAAGCCGGCTTCTCGTAGCGCTCGGTGACGCGCAGGAATAGATCGCTCGAAGCCGCGAGTCGGCGCGACATCGGCCAGTACGCGAACGGACTGAACGGATGGCCGAAGACGCCGAGCGACCATTCCGCCATCAGGCGCATCGGCGCGAGCGCCATGTGTTGCGCCTCGTACAAGCTGTAGAGCATCCAGGCTCCGAGGTTGTCCTAACCAATTGGTTATAACAGACTTGCCGCAGTGCCGCATCGCGCCACCCGGGCTTTTCTCACCCTTGCTGCAGGACTATTCGTGCTCGCCGGAACAGTCGTGAATCCCTGCCAGCAGTGCCCGGCGACGTCGCAGTCCGGTGCTAAAGGTGCGCTAGGCGGCCTTGCGTTCCTCGCGCAGCGCGCGGCGAAGGATCTTGCCGACGTTCGTCTTCGGCAATTCGGTGCGGAACTCAACGTATTTGGGCCGCTTGTAGCCGGTGAGCTCCCGCTTGCAATGCTCGAGCACGTCCTGCTCGGTGAGCTGCGGGTCCTTCTTCACCACGTAGACCTTCGGCACCTCGCCGGAATGCTCATCCGGTACGCCGACTACCGCGCACTCGAGCACGCCCGGATGCATGGCGACGACCTGTTCAATCTCGTTCGGGAACACCTTGAAGCCGGACACGATGATCATGTCCTTCTTGCGGTCGACGATGCGAATGAAGCCTTTCGCATCCATCACGCCGATGTCGCCGGTGTGAAGATAGCCATCTGCACCGAGCACGTTCGCCGTTTCCTCGGGGCGCTGCCAGTACCCCGCCATGACTTGCGGTCCCTTGATGCAGATCTCCCCCGCCTCGCCGAGCGGCAGCGGCTTGTCGCTGTCGTCGCGCAGCTCGATGTCGGTCGAAGGCATCGGCACGCCGATCGACCCCGAATATTCGGCGAGGTCCAGCGGATTGGCGGTTGCCGCCGGCGCGGTCTCGGTGAGGCCGTAGCCCTCGATCAGCGTCGTGCCGGTGACCTGCTTCCAGCGCTCGGCGACCGCCTTCTGCACGGCCATGCCGCCGCCGACCGCGAGCTTCAAGTGCGAAAAATCCAGCTTGGCGAAGTCCGGATGATTGAGGAGCGCATTGAAGAGCGTGTTCACGCCGCTGATGATCGTGTACTTGTGCTTCGCCAACTCCTTGACGAAGCCGGGGATGTCGCGCGGGTTGGTGATGAGGATGTTCTCGCCGCCGACCACCATCATGTTCAGGCAGTTCACCGTGAGCGAGAAGATGTGATAGAGCGGCAGCGCGGTGATGATCACCGGCCGCTCGCCTTCGATGGCCGGGCCCAGCCACGAGCGGTATTGCAGGAGCGCCGCGATGACGTTGCGATGAAGGAGCATCGCGCCTTTCGACACGCCGGTCGTGCCGCCGGTGTACTGGAGGAACGCGAGATCCTCGTGCCCGAGAAGCGGCGTGACGAGCTTCGCCGCCGCGCCTTCGGCGAGCGCCTGCTTGAAGGCGATCGCGCCGGGCAGGTCGTAAGCCGGCACCATCTTCTTCACCTTGCGCACCACCAGATTGACGATCGCGCCCTTCAATCCGAGCAGCTCGCCGAGCGAAGTGACGACCACGTGCTTCACCGACGTCTTGGCGCGCACCTGCTCGAACACCGAGGCGAAGTTCTCGAGGATCACGATGGCTTCGACGCCGGCGTCCTTCAGCTGGTGCTCGAGCTCGCGCGCGGTGTAGAGCGGATTCACATTCACGACCACGCACCCAGCGCGCAGCGTGCCAAACATCGCGATCGGGTATTGCAGGCAATTCGGCATCATCAGCGCGACGCGTGCGCCCTTCGGCAATCCCTTCGCCTGCAGCCAGGCGCCGAAATGGCGCGCCATCGTGTCGAGCTCGGCGAAGGTGATGGTCTTGCCCATGCAGGTGAACGCCGGGCGATCGCCGTACGCGCGGATGCTTTTCTCGAACAGTTCGACGAGGGAGCCGTACTGGCGGGTGTCGATTTCGGTCGGCACGCCCGGCGGGTAGTTCTTAAGCCAGATACGCTCCATTACTCCTCCTCTAAGGTGGGGCGGCTTTCGCGCCGATTCTAGCCACGATTGGTGCGGCGAGACATCCTGCGCCGATCGCCGCATAGGCGCCGATCCAGGCAATGGGCGCGTGACTGCCGCCCAAAAGATCGAGTGCACTGCCAAACACGATCGGACCCAGGAGACCGCCGCCGAAGCCGACCAGCGAGTAAAGGCCCATCGCGGCGCCGCGCAGATCAGCAGGCGCCGCGGCGACGAGACCTGCCGTCAGCGTGGCGGACTCGCCCATCACGAGCATCGAATAGACCACGAGCAGCGTTAGCACCAGCGCCCAGTGCGCAGGCGCCGACCAGCCGAGCAGCATGCCGCTCGCGCCCGATGCCGCCATCACGAGCAGGATCCAGCGTCTGCGCCCGATGCGCAGGGCCGCCTCGTTGCCGAGGATGGATGCCGGCACGGCGAGGAGATTCACGACGGCCGCGATCGCGGCGGCCGGCCACGGGAAAGTGTGCGCGCCGTGCAGGCTGGCCGCGAAAGCGAGAAACGCCACCATCCAGGCACGCGAGCCGAAAAGCTCCAGGCAATGCGCCATATAGCCGAGCGTGTAGCCGGCGGCCGCGCGGTCGCGCAGCACGCGAAGCCACGAGCGCAGAGGGAACAGCGTGGATAGCGAGAACTGCCCGCCGCCCTGGGCCGGCAGCGCCCGCAGGAGAAACACCAGCGCGCCACCCGCGAGCGGCCCCAGCGCGCTCAGGACGAAAGCCGCTCGCCAACCGAACGCCGGCGCGATGAATCCCGCCATGGCGAGCGAAAGCGCCGTGCCGATCCCGAAGAACGAGGTGTAAAAGGCGATGTAGCGGCTTTGATATGGACCGCTTATGCGATCGGACAAGAGGCGCAGGCCCGGCATATAGGTCGCCGCGATGCCGACGCCGAGCAGCACCTGGAACAACACCGCGCTCGCAAAGCCCTGCACCAGCAGGCCGAAGGCGCTGCTCGCGGCCGCCGTCAGCAGCGCCCCTGCAATATAGATGCGGCGGCCGTCGACGCGATCGGTCAGCGCCGTCCATAGGGAAACCGTGNTGACATAGCCGGCGAAGAACATTCCGCCGACGACGCCGGCCTGCGCGTTAGAGAGACCCCATTCGTCCCGCAGCTCGGGCAGCAGTGCCGCGTACGTCGAGAACCCCAGCATCGACAGGATGTGGGCCCCGAGGAGGAGGTAAACCGCGCTCAGCGGTTCTTGAAGCTGGGCTTACGCTTCTCGAGGAAGGCGGCCATGCCTTCGCGCTGGTCGGGCAGGCCGAACTGCGAATGGAACAGCCGCCGCTCGAACAGGATGCCTTCGGAAAGCGTGCTCTCGTAGGCGCGGTTGATCGACTCCTTCAGCATCATCGCCGCCGGCAGCGAATAGCCGGCGATCTTCTCGGCCACCGCCATCGTTTCTTCCATCAGCTTCTCGAGAGGCACCACGCGCGACACGAGCCCGAGCCGATCGGCTTCCTGCGCGTCCATCATGCGCGCCGTCAGGCACAGGTCCATCGCCTTCGCCTTGCCGATCGCGCGCGGCAACCGCTGCGTGCCGCCGGCGCCCGGCATCACGCCGAGGTTGATCTCGGGCTGGCCGAACTTGGCATTGTCGGCGGCGATGATGATGTCGCACATCATGGCGAGCTCGTTGCCGCCGCCTAGCGCGTACCCCGCCACCGCGGCGATCACCGGCTTGCGGACGCGCCGGATGTGCTCCCAATCGCGCGTGATGTAGTCCGACATGAAGGCATCCATGTAGCTGTAGTCCTTCATGACGCCGATGTCCGCGCCGGCGGCGAACGCCTTTTCGTTGCCGGTGATGACGATCGCGCCGATGCCCTGGTCGGCATCGTACGCATAGAGCGCCGCGCCCAGCTCCTGCATGAGCTGGGGGTTCAGGGCATTCAGCTGCTTCGGGCGGTTGAGTGTGATGAGACCGACGCGCCCTTTCTGCTCCGTCTTGATTGACTCATAGGTCATGGGTCGGGATCACCTTGGCATAGAAACCGTTGAGCGCCGCAAGAAACGCCGTGTGCACCTGGCGCGCCGGCACCGTCTCGCCGCCGAACGCCTGTGCGCACGTCGCGCAGGCATCGCCGAGGAGCGTCACCTTATAGCCGAGGTCCGCGGCCTGCCGCACGCTCGCGTCAACGCACATGTGCGTCATCATCCCGGCGACCACGAGTTCTTTGATCCCGGCATCCTTCAGTGCTCTCTCGAGCTCGGTATTGCGAAAGCTATTCGGAAAATTCTTCTCGATGACCTTTTCGCCGCCCTGCGGCTTCACCGCTGCATGGATGTCGGCGCCCGACGTTCCAGGTATGAAGAAGGTCGAGCCCGGGCGAACGGATAAGTGCCGCACATGGAATACCGGCACGCCTTCCTTGCGGAAGTGCGCAAGCGCCTTGGAGGCATTCGCTGCTGCGGCGTCGGCGCCTTCCAGCTCCATTTTGCCGCCCGGGAAGTAGTCGTTCTGGATGTCGATGACGAGAAGCGCGCGCTCAGGCATGTTTCTTCTTCAGCTCCGATAAGGGGATGGCGCCGGGGATGTCGATACGTTTGCGATTCGGCTCTGGGGTGGTGAGCGCATCCACTACTTCCATGCTCACGCTGCGCACCGCCAGCTTCTGGTAGAGCCGCGTATTGTCGTCCTTCCAGCGGATTTCCTCGTCGGACAGCTGGCGCATCACCCTCGCCGGAATGCCGGCTGCCAGCGCGCGGGCCGGCACGCGCGCCTCGGCCTTCACGAAGGCGAGCGCAGCGACGATGGCGTGTTCGCCCACTTCGGCGTTGTCATTGACGACGCTGTTCATGCCGATGAGCGCGCCGCGGCGCACGACACACCCGTGCAGGATGGCGCCATGGCCGACGGTGACCTCCGGGCCGACGACCGTGTCCTTGCCCGGAAAGCCGTGCAGCATGCAGTGGTCCTGGATGTTGGCGCCCGCCTCGACCACGATGCGGCCGAAGTCGCCTCGAAGGCTCGCGCAGGGGCCGATATAGGCGCGCGCCCCGACGATGACGTCGCCGATCAGGACGGCGCTCGGATGCACGAAGGCGCTCGGATCGACGACGGGGATGATGCCGTCGATGGCATAGACCTTGGGCATGGCAGAATTTTAAACCCATGGCCTCCGTTCTCTTCTCCGTGGAAGCCGGCGTCGCCACGATCACGCTGAATCGGCCGGAAAAGCTCAACGCCTTGAACCCCGAGATGCATGAGCACCTGCGCTCGGCGCTCGAGCGCGCGGCCGGCGACGAAGCCATCCGCGCCCTGCTGCTCACCGNCAACGGGCGCGGCTTCTGCACCGGGCAGGATCTTTCCGAGCGCGATGTCCGTCCGGGCGCGCCGCCGATCGATCTCTCCGTATCGCTCGGCTCCTACTACAACCCGCTCGTGCGCCGCATGCGAGCG